>Ga0153915_10000849_pt1 | contig 28149 bp, 25 predicted proteins | sample Opewatmetagenome_2_FD_107003 | JGI IMG/M metagenome (GOLD analysis project Ga0153915, IMG submission 107003) | Freshwater wetland microbial communities from Ohio, USA - Open water 3 Core 3 Depth 3 metaG | ecosystem: Environmental > Aquatic > Freshwater > Wetlands | place: USA: Ohio, Lake Erie...
AACTCATGGCGTCGAGAAGCTTCTTGATAGATCCTCGCTGGATTTCCACGTCGCCGTCAGACAGAATGAGAATTGCACCGCTTGCTGCTGAGAATATTGTATTCAGTGCAGCCGGTTTCCCCCGGGGCTCGCTGTCCACTATCAGCTTTGCGCGAGCGCGTCCCCCGAGCATATTGCGCGCGATCTCCACAGTTCGGTCCGTGCCTCCGGCCACCACGATTATCTCCGAATCGTTCTCCTCGCTCTCGGCGATGATCGCCTGTAGTGCCCTGCCAATCGTACCCTCCTCGTTCAAACTCACCAGGCCGATGGTCGCGCCGGACAAGTTCTTCCGCTCGTTGTCCTGCCTCATCTCATGTCCCCAGCGAGCGCTTGTATTCTGCGTAGGCTGACTTCCCTATCCTTGTTCCCTCTCTGAATGTCGTCAACGGGGTCATCGACCGCTGCTGCAGCGTCCTGCCGACCGACAACGCAACTTCCAACAGCTGGTGCCAAATCCAGATGGCCTTGCTTCCACCCAGATTCTTCAGGAAGAAGTATGTGTTGTTCCTGTGGTACCAGTAGTTCCACTCTCTCACGGACTCTGGGGTGTTCCCGCCCCTCTCCTCTTCGTGGTGAATCACCTTCGCTCGAGGAACAAACACGAGATTTGATTTCCCCCCTATCCGCAGACATAGATCGGTCTCTTCCCGGTAAGATGTCCCACGGTAGTTCGTGTCGAATCCTCCTGCATGCTCGAAATCCCCACGAAGGAAACTCATGTTCGCACCTGCCAGGCAATCCACCTTCTCATTTGCGGATTTCAGCGGAGTGAAGTTGGATATCACGAGACCTCCTCTGGTCACGCTCCCAGTGACATCTCCCCAGAGCTTATGCCAAATCCTACGGATGGACCCACTGCGAGTAGTTTTCTCCTCGGAGCCGCCAACGCCGACCACGCCGTCGGTGTAGCCATCAAGAATAGCCCGCAGCCAACCGTCGGTGGGAATCGTATCGTCGTCTAGGAAAACGAGGACATCGCCCGATGCCTCCGCCGCTCCGACGTTCTTGGCCGCCGGCGATCCGCGGCGAGCATGGGACGTGTTGAACTTGATTCTTCTGTCATCGCCATAAGAAGCTTTGAGGCTGTTCACAGACCGTTCAGCTTCCGGCCCATCCAAAACCACAATCATCTCGAATGGAACATCGATATTCTGGCGAAGAATTCCGCCCAAGCACTCACGAAGGCGGTCGGTGCGCCCAAGGGACGGCACGATGACTGAAGCACTTCGAATCATAATCATCTGAGTACATTCCCAGTCCGATATTTCAATATTGATGGCCTCGCACCTGCGCTGAGTGTTACCGGCGATCAGGCGACTTTGACAGACAAGTGGTTATCTGAGGACGGCACCTTTGACACACTTCTCGCGCTCACAGTCATCAACACAAAGTTAATCATGGGAGTGGTCAGTGCAAGCACTGTAGACGTGTCGGATGAGGAGCTGAATGAGAGTCTGGATTCTCACCTATGTTGCCCCGACGAGCGGTGCGGGAGGGGTTGAACGCTTCGTGGCCAACCTCAAGACGACTTTGGACGAAGCCGGACATGATGTCAATGTCCTCAGCGCGACCTCGGCGAGGCGACCGTTCGAGATTAGGCCCATCAGAGCATGGCTCCTCGGGAACAGGGTGAACAAGCTCTCGACCAGGAACGATCTCATAATCTGCGACGGCTACTTCTCGTGGAACGCGAACCGAGACAGGTCAATCATTGTCTATCACGGAACCGAGCTTGGGAGGGCGATCGCGACAAGCGGAACGACAAATCCCTTCAGAAACCTCGCCGTAAGAGTACTCAATTCCAGGCTGGATAGAAAAGCTGGACATGGGAGAACCATCGTCGCAGTCTCCAATGCCACGAAAGCAGAGATAGAGAACCTCTATGGCTTGCGCGTTGACGCCGTGATATCGAATGGCATCGACCTAGACACTTTCAAACCTGTCGCCGACAAGGAGACTCTGCGCACTGCGCTCGGCCTGCCTCAAGATAGGTTCTTGGTTCTCTACGTCGGCACTCCAGACCCCAGGAAGGGCTATGAATTCCTGGTTGAGGATGTCCTTCCCAGATTGCCTTCGAGCCAGAGACTTATCGTCACCACTGAAATGAAGACGACGATGGAAGGGGTCATCGCAGTGGGTAGGGTTGACTTTGCCCACATCGTACGGTACTATCAAGCATGCGACGCCTTCGTGATGCCCAGCGCGTATGAAGGATGCAGCTATGCTCTTGCCGAAGCCATGGCTTGCGGCCTTCCTTCAGTCGTATCGAGCACGGGCAGCGCCAGGGACATGCTCGCGGACAGCACGCTGGCAAAGTATGTGATATCCAAGAACAATGCTGAGGCATATGCTGAGAGACTGAGATCCCTCGAGGAATCGATCGAAGAGCGGAAACTCGCATCTGAAGCATCCCGCCGGTTCGCCGAGGAACAGTTCGATATCAGAGATTTCAGGAATAGATACGCTGACCTTGTGAAATCCGTTGCAGGAGGGCACGAGAAGGAACGACGCTAGATCTCACAACTGGTCCTATGAGAGGACGATGAATGACGGAAGTACCCAGAAGAAGCGATGACGTTTCCCACAAGGGTGGAAGGCCCAGTCCAGACACTCCTGCAGACTTCTGGCTTCAATACTATGATCGAAGAGAATCAGACCTGAAAGACTCGCGAGAAAAGGCGAGTCTCACAAGCTACAACATATTCATGCTCGAACAACTTCGGCGCGAGATCACGCTGAGAAGAGCCAAAGGGGCGCCAATAAGGATATGGAGCGCGGGTTCGGGCATCGACCCTGTGTCGTTGAACCTCAAGGCCGAGCTTGGCCCGGCAATCGATCTGACTCTCATGGACATATCAGAGCATTGCGTTGCAGCAAACAGGAGGATGTTCGAGGAGCGCGGGTTGAAGGCGGATTTCGTTGTGGGGGACCTGTTCGACAGGCGCTTCGAGAACCGGTTCGACATCGTCGTGAACACCGGACTGCTCGAGCATTTCGACAAGAACCAGCAACGATTGTTGCTGAGGATATTCTCGGATAGCCTGGTGGACGGTGGCCTCTACTTCACGATGGTGCCTTTCTCGGGCGCGCGCATCTACACATTCTGCATGAGACGTATGAGAGAAATGGGCACATGGGAGCTTGGACCCGAGATCCCTATGAGTACGCTCAGTGACATCGACCCGAATGGGGATTTCGCGCTCATTTCCGAATTTCCCGTGGACGCAGTATCCCAGTTGTCCTTCGTCGGACCGGCGTTTCCGTCGCTCGGCCCGCTCATGCTTCCTGTAGTTCTCCTCATGACCGACATGCGGGTTCTGTTCGAGCCGATCCTCAAAAGAGTGATAGGCGGCTATGTCCTCTACGGAGTGTTTGCCAAGAAGGAGGGAGAGGGAAGACGGAAGCAGTAGACCGGATCAATGCCGTTCATCATGGCAGCCGCACGGACAAGGATCTGTGAACAATATGTCTTCTGTGGACTCGCACGGCCAGTCTGGGCTGAAGATCGTCATCCCCTTCTCATTCAGGAACCTCGAGGAATCCACGGGGGGCGTATCGGTTCATGTGCGGAATCTCGCTGTGGCACTCGCTCAGACTCCGGGGATCGGGGTGTCCATCGTGACCTTTGGTGATCGAAATGCTGTCACCGAAGAGTCCAGGGTTCGTATCATTTCGATTGCGAAGCGGAGATGGTACAGATATTTGCCGATACCCGCAGTTCTGAAGCTCAGCCATGCCTTAAAGAGTGAGAAACCCTCCCTGATCCACATCCAAGGATCATATGTCAGTCCATATCTGCTGCACTCGCTGTTCCTCGTCCCGAAAGGGATGCCGAAAGCAATAACGTTCCACGGCTACCTCATAGAAGAAGCTCTCAGCAAAGGTCTCATGAAAGAAGGCTCGGTGAAGTGGAGATTGGCTCGCATGCTGGAGAGACTGATAGTGAGGAGATTCGATGCACTGATATGCGTCGATACTAGACTCAAGACCAATCTCGTCGAGAAATATGGCAGCCTTGCAATGGCTAAGGCGCAAGTCATTCTCAACGGCATCGATTTGCGCAGGTTCGAGATACGCCCGGCGAGGATCCGCCCTGAAGGAGAGGTCGTTATCCTCAACGCTAAGGCGCTCGTTCCGAAGAATGGACAGGAGTATCTCATCAGGGCGATGCCTATGATTCGCCGCACCTTGCCCAAGGCCAAGCTCCGCATAATTGGGGAGGGGCCTGACGGGATGCACCTTCGAGAGCTTGTGGCTACACTCAATCTCAAGGAGGTCGTGGATTTCCTCGGAGAGATGCCGAACTCCGACATGCCGAGACAATACGCAGATTGTGATGTCGTCGTGATTCCTTCAGTAAGGGTGAAGGGAGTCGAAGAAGCTTCGAGCATCTTGCTCCTTGAGGCAATGGCATCGGGCAGACCAGTCGTCGCGTCGGACATCGGAGGCCTGCGTGAATCGATAGTCGATGGGAAGACTGGTTTGCTGATCCCTGACCAGCAACCCGAGGCGATCGCGTCCTCAGTCATTAGCCTCGCAACAGATACCAAGAGATACGACGAAGTCGTGAGAGCGGCTAGAGCATATGTAGAGAAGGAGCGCACGTGGACCTCAGTTGCGGGAAAGCACCTCGAAGTCTACAGAGCGATTCTGGAGAGACAAGAAGGAGATGTCACTCCGCCGAGAGCGTAGCATATACCACGCGTGCCCAGCCGCGCAACGCATTCTCCAATGTGAACTCGCCCTCAACCAGCTTTCTCGCTTCATGACTGATATGGTCGAGCCCCGCGTGGCCCAAGGCAGATAGAACGGTCTTCGCAATTCCTTCCGGCGAGTTGTCTTCTATCAGGAAGCCAGTCTCGCCGTTCTTGACAAACTCAGGCACTGCCCCGACGGGAGTCGCTACCACAATCGTGCCTCGGGCCATGGCCTCAATCATCAGATTGGGAAGCCCCTCTGTATACGATGGAAGCACAACCAGCTTCAGGCCAGAGAGTAGACCAGGGAGCTGATCATGCGGTATCCAGTCCGATGTCTCGATCATGCCACCTCCTGCCTTTCGGGCCTGGACCTCCAGTTCGCCCTTGAGTTCTCCGTCTCCGACCACTCGGAACCGCACATCCGGTTTTCTGGAGCGTATGAGAGGTATGGATTTCAGGAACAGGTCGGTGCCCTTCTCGCGGCTCAGTCTGCCAATATGGCCGACCACAGGTGGCCTGCCCTGAATCGGTACAACGGGAGTGAGGAAGGAGGGATCGAGATAGTGCTCATGCGCGATTGACGTCTTGTGCGAATACCTACCTAGGCCCCAAGCTGCAGGTAGGTCTCTCGAGTAGAAGACCAGGCGATCTGAAAGGCCACATACGACGCTGGATACCAGGCTCGCAAAGCCGGCAAAACGGTCCTTCTTCGCGTGCCTTGAGACGACCGATGAGCCTGCGAAGGCCTGGATCGCTGGAATCCTGAGGATCTTGCAGGTTATCAGGGGAAGAATAAGCGACTCTCCGCCTATGAAGAATATCCAGACATCGAGACTCTTGCTCTCCCTCATCAACATCGATGACAGACGGAATTCTAAGACGACATGTTTCATCAGCCTTGATACGAGACTCCTTCCTTCGGTGAACCTCAGCCCCCTGACTGTCAAGTTCGCGTCCCCCTTGAAGAAGTCGTAGCCCGCGTTGCCCGTTATCAACACGACCTTAGTCGAGATCTCGCGGAGGACCCTTGTAAGGTTCGAGAGCGGGATCGTCCCAGCTTGGTAGAGGGGAGCGGTCAAGACCCCTATCCTCACTTTGTTCTTGAGAGGCATTGTCGCGGATTCCTGAACAACATGCATCACGCCACCGCCGGAGGGAACTACCCTTCAAAGGTCATCGTGCGGTCAACTCCCTCCTGGCTGGGGGTCCGCTGCGAGAAACATCTGGTACATATCGTTCTTGTAGGTGATATACGTTCCAGAACCGATCTCCTCCAGGAATCTGCTCTTGATGGAGCCCTCGTGAAGATACGGGTTGCTCAGAGTGTCTCCAAGATTGATTATCTCGACCACGTAGGATATGCGCGCCTCCCCGCAGCTCACGATCGTATCCCGTAGAATCGGGGACTCCTCGTTCTTGAAATACAGGCGGAAGAATCCGTAGATGTCCTGCCAGCTCAGAGCGTACAGCTCATAGTCCGCCACACTCTTGTTCAGAGTGTAGAAGTCCTGTTGCTTGTAGAAGGAGCTGATGAATCCGAGGAAATCCTCTCTCAAGCCGTACACGAAGTATCCTGGACGCGCGTTCAAGTAGCCATGTGCCTGCAGGGACGCAGGGTCGGTCACCGGCGAACTCCAACCCGAGTACCACCTTATGTGCCGATCAGCGAACCCGGAATTCGAAACGAAAAACTTGTTCTCCTCATCCCGAAGTGACCCGAGATACAGCCCCACGTTGATCTCGGAATCGCTCGGCCAGTCTCGCTCGTTGGTCAAGGAGTTGACCATGTTCGATCTGTGCACAAACATGCCTACAGAGAACGTGCCGACCACCAAGAAGGTCGCGAGGATTGCAAAAGCTTTTGTGTATCTGGGTCTCGCTCTGGTCCGTTTGGGATGCGATTTGGATAGCTCCTTGGAGGGCCTCCTGAATCTTCTGAAAGGAATTAAGACCACATGCAGCAGCCTGGTCCTTCTCTGGACCGCGAGTCCTATGAAGAGATACACAATGGGCAGCAGAAGGACCTGAAGATACTGTGCCTTCCAGACCATTGGCGAATAGAACAGAAAGGTCACGATCATGAAGACGTCTCGCGCATGCGAGTCCCTGGATTTTGGATACAGAATCATCAAGCTCGCGGGGAATAGAACAATAAGCAGGCCGATGCTGCCCACATAGTTCGCAACGAGGTTCACCAGAATAACAAACGGGGAGCTGCCCGTCAATAGGAAACCCGTCTGGAACTCCCACTCTGCCACCATGTATGAACTACGGAATTCCGGGATGGTCTGCAGCAGTTCATTGAGACCTGGCACGAAAGGCCAGACCATGAGCAAAACCCCACCCAAGACTAGCACGCCGTACGTTGCCACCCTGACCACAGCCCTCCTCGTGATTCTCACATGACCGAAGACCACCGCGAAGTAGGCGACGAGGTATGTCGCCACGATGACGAAACTGGACCTGTGCATCGAGAAGGCGGCAAACGTGATCAGGATAACTAGCAGCAGTCTCCTGATCCCTGCCCCCACCTCCCAGAATATCAGAAATAGGCCGATGACCGATATCGCCACGATGAAGCCCCTGGCCGAACCCTGACCGAACGTGAAATACAGGAAGAAAGGGGAGAGTCCCATTATCCCGGCAAGGATGGCTGAGAGCTCGTCGCTAATCCGGAAAACCCTGAACAGGAGGAATCCTCCGAGAACCATCAGGACTGCAAAAAACGTGCTGAACGCCCATGGAACAAGATTCCAGCTCATTCCCGACAGCATGTGGTATTCTGCGTACATGAACGGGGTGCCGCTTGGATAGGACAGAGGGTAGAAACCGAAGTACGACAGCTCGTTGATGATCCAATTCGCCCGGCCCTGTTCATCCAAAGACCTGCCGAGGTCGATTGTGAAGTACGTGTCCGGAACGTGCGGGGCCACACTGCCGGTGGGATATCTGATTGCGATATTGACCAGTACCATTACGAGGAGCAGCAGCAGAACGAACCGCGAATGGTTCCTCACCTTCGCACGCGATGGTACTGAGTCCGCCACATGAGCTCAGTAGTTGACCGGTGTTATATAACCTGTGTCGGCAGCACAGACTGACTAAGTGGCATATGGAAACAATTAAGGCTTCACCGAAGGTTCTCTCGGATGAAACAACCGATCGGGACCGACCTAGGAGAGATGATTCCTTTGAACGGCTTCGTCCGACGAGTTGCCATGGCCAGCGGCATCACACTCCTGTCACTGGTGACCGTCAAAGTCATGACCCTGATCAACTCAATCGTTCTTGCGAGGCTGCTCCAGCCAACGGATTTTGGGATGTATTCGGTCGTCGTCAACCTTCAGAACGTCGTTTGGACGATAGCGGCATTCGGTATTCCAGTCGCGCTAGCGAAGAGCATTTCGGAGTTCCGCAACACCGACAGGGTCCTTTCTGAAAGGATCGGGTCCGCGCTGCTGATACTTCTGCTTGTGTCCTCCACAGTATCAGCAATAGGCCTCCTTCTCTTGGCGGACATCGTAGCCAACAACCTCTACCATGACGAAGGATTGGTGTGGGTCATCCGATTATCGGCTATTCCAGTCATCCTTGGCACCTTGAATCTCGGCCTGAGCTCGGTCCTTCAGGGCTGTCAGAGCATCCGGAGGCTCGCTGAGATAAATGCAGTCGCGGCGGCGGTCACGCCTCCGATTGCGTTCCTCAGCGTGAGCGAATACGGACTAGTCGGAGCGATTGTTGCGCTGACCCTCTCGAATGCAGCATCGTCGATTCTTCTGTACGTGCAGGTGAGGAGAACCATCTCACTCAGCTTCTCGAAGGGTCGGTCTCTCCTCGCAGACCGTCCCCGATTCCGATCGCTCATGCATTTCACTATCCCGGCGTTCATCAGCAATCTGCTCGTGATTCCCGCATACTGGATAGCCAAATCCGTGCTGGCCTTGGATTCCGGCTTCGGATCGGTGGGGGAGTTTCAGATTGCCGAGAGCCTGTCGCAGATAATCATGGTGCTCCCGGTCGCCATGAGCATTCCACTGCTGCCGATGATCAGCGAGCAGAGCGCACTCAACCCGGAGGCGGTCGGCAGGACCTCGGAGGGATTGCTCCGAATCGTCATGTTCCTCGCGTTGCCCCTGAGCATAATCATCATGCCGTTTCTCCAACCCGCGATTGGAATCTTGTACGGCGGGGACTATAGCGCGGCGTACATCCCCGTCTTGCTGATGTTCGCCTCCTCGACCTTCATCGCCGTCGCATCCGTCCTATCAAACGTCTTCATGGGAATAGGTCGCATGTGGGACATGTTGCTGATGAACCTCATATGGCTCATTGTGTTTCTCTCAACGCTGTTCGTGTTCGTCCCGAAGGGAAATGCGACCGGTCTGGCTAGCACCTATGCGGTCTCATATGTGGCACTCCTACTCTTCCTCCTCGCACACTACGGAAACAGATTCAAATCTCTTATCTGGGGGATGGTCGGTGCGACCGTTGCATACTTCTTGTTTGTCGTGTCCTTCGTCACCTATCTAGCCGATGGAGACTTCGTGTCGAAGCTCGTGGGCTGCACCGCCACCACTATTGCATTCGCGCTTGCGGGGTATGCACTCGTCCTTGGAAACGAGGAGAGGAGACTCTTCAAAACGGCACTCGCGAGGCTAGGATCCCGCTAGGAAACGGCGACTCGCTCCTTCTTTGATTTCGAGGGCGGGAGCGCGAACTTGAAGAACAGCGCCCAGAATATCCCTATCCATACCAGGAACAACACGTCGCCGAGATGAGTGTGGACCCATAGCATCTTCACGACGCCATAGTCGGCGGCAACCCAGACGAGGATGACCATCCTCGCGATGTTGATGAAGAACGAGCCCATGATGCCGATCCCGAGCCATATCGCGGTCTTGGTCCTGTTCATGTCGAACGACCTGATGAGCACGAAAATAAGGACTGTGGTGAGAACCAGCTCCTCAAGACCGGCGCACGCCCAACCAATGAAGACGGAGGTCGTTCCAGCGTCTCCGACCGCGACCACCTCGCCCGGATTGACGGCCCCCGAGTGGATTGCGGGCGAAACGAAGATCTTGGAGAAGAAGACGACGAGCGCGACGAAGAAGTTCGACACAGAGACGAACAACGACAGCGAGAACGTGGCGAGAACCAGTGTGCCTGCCCTCACGAAGGCGAGGACATAGATGCCGAACCTGACCAGCTTGTCCTCAATCGTGTAGAAGAGCGCGTATATGCCTACGGCGAGAATCACATAGTCTGTGAGGCCGTAGTACGGCCTGGTCTGGTATCTGCTGACTATCGTATTGAACACGAAACTCCCTGCGATGGCTGCGAGCGCAAGGACCATGAAGAGTCCGCTCGGGGATTCCACTTTCTTGAACTTCGTCCCGTTTGCGAAAACGTAGACGATGAGGAGAAGCGCATACACGAAGAAGTTCGACATGCTCGTCTCCCGTGCGAACGGGAGAAAGGCGACGAACGAAGAGAGGACTAGTGCGCCGAAGAACAGGATATCCCTATTCTTGCCAAGAACACGGCCCCAGATCGAGGCGATCTTCTCGAGCGGGCCCCAAGTGTACACGACTTAGGACTAGCTGGAAGATGGTGATAAGCTTTGCGATTTACCACCTTCTTGCCAGGCCCCCCTCGCTTTGGCGCCTCAGCCGCATAGGATTAGTATAGATGGAACCAATCTCTAGATGCATGGGAGAAGGGGCGCCGGGGAAGATGCTAGCCTACCTTGAGCTGGCTCGTCCGAAGCAGTGGTACAAGAACCTTCTACTGTTCGTCGGTCTGGTTTTCGCGAAGGAATTGGGTAACCCCGACCTAATCCTGTTAGCCTTGGCCGGCTTCGCAGCCTTCTGCGCCCTCTCGGGCGGAGTCTACACATTCAACGACATTATCGATCGGGCAAAGGACAGAGAACATCCAAAGAAGGCGAACCGCCCGATACCCTCGGGCAGAGTGAGCGTCCGAAGCGCCGTCGTCTTCGGAGCGGCACTTCTGGTAGTTGGCATTGCCCTCGCGTTCCTCATCAAATGGCTGTTCCTGCTCGCTGGCCTAGCCTATCTGGTGGAGGCATTCAGCTACTCGCTCTATCTCAAGAATGCAGTGATACTGGACGCTCTGACACTGGCGACCGGTTTCGTGATTCGGGCGTACGCCGGCACGGTCGCTGTCGACGTCCCAATCACCCCTTGGCTCGTGATCTGCGTCTTCCTGCTGGCGCTGTTCCTCACGTTCGGCAAGAGGAGGCACGAACTCGCATTGCTGGGCGACCGAGCGGAGAATCACAGGGAGATCCTGAGACATTACACGGTCCACATGGTCGAGGACATGATGTCGGTGTCAACGGCGACACTCATCATGGCGTATGCAATATACACATTCGTCGGCACGAATCAGTACATGATGTTCACAATTCCGTTCGCAATCTACGGACTATTGAGGTACATGTTCCTGGCCCACACTGCTGGTGAGGGCGGTGAGCCAGAAGGGATATTCAAGGACCTCCCAAGCCTGGCAAACATCTGTCTTTGGGTCGTCGCAGTCGTCCTCATTCTGTACTTCGCTCCCGAATCGCCCCCGACAATTGGGTGATGCCCTGAAGATCGACCTGCATGTCCATACAAGGCGCTCCGGTCATTCACTGCTCAAGGTCGAGAAGGTCGCCTCCATCGCGAAAAGGAGAGGGCTGGATGCAGTGGCGATCACCGACCACGACGAGATCGATAGCGCTCTCGAGCTCTCGAAGCTGTTCCCGACCGTGGTCGGAGAGGAGATATCGTGCGATGAGGGCGACATCATAGGGCTCTTCTTGACCGAGCGGATAGGCCGAGGTCCAGTTCTCGAAGTCATGGACAGGATTCGTGCCCAGGGAGGGCTCGTGATGGTGCCCCACCCGTTCGACAGCCTGAGAAAAGAAGCGCTGATGAACGAGGAGCTCTGCGCCAAGGGCGACTTGATAGAGATATTCAATTCGCGAGTGACAAAGGCGCGCGACAACGCCAGGGCAGCAGAATTTGCCAAGGCTCGAGGTATGCTCCCGGTCGTGGGAAGTGACGCGCACACTGCAGCGGAGATCGGACGTTCGTGGATCGAGGTGTCCTCGTGCGCTGGCCCTGACCTATTCATCAAATCGCTCCCGGCTGGACGCATGCACACCTCGAAGAGCCCGTTCTACGTCCATCTCCAGACCAAGCTTCTGAAGCTCACGGAGGCGTTCCACTGAAGAGCAGATCATGGCGCAGAATGCTCGTTGTGATTCTCGCAGCGGCCATCTTCTACTTCATTCTGATAGTGCTCTCGGACGTCGACAAGGTCGTAGCAGCCGCCGACCACTTCGAATGGGTCTACATCCTCCCCGCAATCAGTCTCATCGTGGCCAACTACCTCGTGCGTGCGGAACGGTGGCACTACTACCTCAATCGCACGGGTCTCGGCCTGCCGAGGAAGAAGAGCTACTGGCTTTTCCTTTCCGGGTTCGCGATGTTGATCACCCCCGCAAAAGCAGGAGAGGCGATCAAGGCGCTCCTTCTGAAGGTCGAGAAGAACGCGCCGATTGAGCGGGGCGTCGCCATCGTGTTTGCCGAGAGGATGACCGACATCATAGGGATGATCATTCTGATAGCTATCGGATCCTTCGCGATAACCTATGGCCTCGTACCATTCAGCATCACAGTGGTCGCCGTGATCGTCATTCTTCTCGCTCTCAATGTCGAGAGGTTCAGCTCAGGGCTGGCCAGGTGGCTCCAGCGCAGACCCGGGCTCGAGCGGGTTGGCAGATTCCTGGGCGGGGCGGTTGCGGACGCGCGGACTCTTCTGAGAGGGAAGAACCTTTGGACCGGCACGGGATTCGCGTTGGCTGGCTGGGCCCTGGAATCCCTTGCATTCTACCTCGTCTTGAGAGGGTGTGCGATAGACGCGACAGAGCTCGAATCCGTCTTCATCTACTCGTTCTCGTTGTTGATCGGCGCTCTGAGCATGCTGCCCGGCGGGATGGGCACCACTGAGGCGATCATGGTAGGATTGCTGGTTGCGATCCCTGTTGCCGCCTCGAGCGCGTCCTTCGCTGTCATCCTTATGCGTATATGCGCCCTTTGGCTGGCCGTGTCGGTCGGCGTGGTTTCGCTGGCGATCTACAGCCGGCGATCCCCAATTATGATCGAGCCGTCGGGTGCTGGATGAGGATTGAACCGAACGAGGTTCGATGCACCCCGTTGCACTGATGAACGACCTGAGATCGTCTTGCAAGAGCTTGGTCCTACGAGGAAGCCGTCCTCGTAGATGGAAGAAGGATTCCTTTCATCGTCGTCCTAAGGTATTCTGCGCCGAAGAGCGCAAGGATCGGGACGATGGATATCAGGTACCTGTCCTCCACGACATACACCACAGGGATGGCATAGAACGCCAACGCAATCACCACAAAGGGCACCACGGTCGGCAACCTCCTCCTATACGCCGACACGAGGCCGAGGAAACCGACGATCTCAACAAGGATGAATCCGATATTCGTCGCAAGACCATAGATCAGGCTCGTCCAGAAGGGGGGAGGGTTGTATGTCCATTCGCCCGGCATCCTCTGAGGAGCGAAGACCATCAGAACAATCTTCTTGAGGTCCAGAACCAGCGCGTCCAGGGGATTCTGTTTGATGAATTCGAACCCTCTCCTGTAGCCCTCGCTGTTGGCCCAGAGTTCGTCCGCTGTGTCTAGCGGCACCCCCATTGCTCTCCCGGTTGCGTTCTCGTTATTGCCCATGTAGAAGTTGACGCCGCCATTGGTCACGATGACCGGTCTGCCCAGCGTGTCATTGGTGTAGGCCATCCAGGGGCCAAGGACAAGTCCAAGGATGACGATGAACACCGCGACTTTCAGCACGACGTCCTTCACCTTGATCTTCTTCGACCTGACGAAAAGGGCGACTAGGAACAACAGATAGAGAGGTATCAGAATTTCGTACTGAGGCCTCGTCAGGACCAGGAAGGCCAACAGACCGCCGAGTGCACCCGAATACCAGAGTCTAGGTTTCAACAGGTCCGATGCGACGAAGTATATCACGAGCGAGAAGACGAACAGCGAGAGAGTGTCCGTCAAGATCATGGGGGCCTCCCGGACGAGCGTAGGTTCGATGGCTATGATGAGCGCAGCCAGGAATGCCGTCTTCCGGCTGTTGAAGATCTTCATCGAGACGAGGAACATGACGACGCTGACGGCCGAACCGAGCACTATGAGGACCAAAGCAGGGGCAACTGAGCTGTGGCCAAACAGAGTGTAGATTGACGCGAGGAACATCGAGAATCCAGGGGACCAGAATGTGGAGAAGTGACCGTTGTCCATGCCGTTCAGCGCGCTCTGGTCGTAGAAGTAGGAATCAGCCTCCAGCTGCGACGCCTGCCTCGGATAGAACGACGGGAACGCGAGGAACATGGCAACCCGAGCGAGGAGAGAGAGGACGAAGACAACCGCAACAAGATGCGTCGTCTTCTGAAGAAGTCCGAGGCGCGATATTCTCGAGTATGTCCTGCGAACCAGTCCGAGAGCGAGCAACCACCCGACTGCCCGGTCGAGGATGCGGAACAGTCCGTTGACGGGCGTCCTGAGGATCTTTATGACGGTATCCTTGAGCCGCATGAGGAGTCTCCGGCGGGAAAGCCAGCGCTCTGGAAGTTCCTTGTCCGGGTAGAACAGAGAAGGCGGCTATAAACCCTTTTCTGGTCCAGATGTCGCCCAGAGGTCACGCCAATCCGGTCGCTCAACGCTGGCGTTACGATGTCGCATCCGCCGAGTCGAAACCCGAAGATAGTTAATGATGCACTATGTTCCGCCCGCGAGGCAAATCCCTTGGGGGACGGCATCAAGCGAAGGCTGTTCAAGTTCGCCCAGGCCGGGGGAACGGGCGCCCGCACGACCGCGACGTACTACGCTGGAGCGGGCAAGGATGAGAGGAGGATAGTCCGCGCATCGTTCTTCACCGGTATCGTCGGAGGGGTGCTATGGTACGTCCTGATCCTCTTCTGGGTCGCCCTGAGCTTCTCGTCGGAAGAAATCGGCCTGATGATGGGTACGGGGTCCGTCATCGGCATGGTCACCTACCTGGTCGGGGGCTACCTTGCTGACCGGATGGGAAGGAAGGGCGTGTTCCTGTTCGGCCTTGTCGCCGAGGCCCTTGGTCTCGTGCTGTTCCTTACCCCCAAGAACTTCATAGTGTTCACGGTCGCGTACGGCCTCACCAGCATGGGCGGGTCGCTCAGCTGGCCTTCCCTCACCGCGTGGATAGGCGACAAGGCGTCCTCGGTGAACATGAAGTATCTCTTCGGGATGCAGCAGTTCTACAACCAGACCGGCCTCACGATCGCCACATTCCTTGGGATCTTCGTCCCGCAGTTCGCCGCAGGCAACTCGGACATAGCACTCACGACGGGTTACCTCGGGGTGTTCCTGGTCACTGCCTTGTGCGCCTTCATTCCCATCCTATTCATCTGGCGCGTCCCCGAGACGAAGAGGGCGCCGGAGAAGCTCATCGCCAAGTTCGACCGAAAGATGCAGAAGTCGCTCATGGTCTACTGCGGGCAGAACGCCATGATCGGGGCCGGGGCCGCGCTTGTCATCCCATGGTTCCCGGTGATATTCGAGAAGGGCATGGGCGCTTCGCTCGCAGAGGTCTCCCTGATCATCACGGTCTCGAACGTCGCGATCGCGTTCGGCTGGCTCGCGATCCCGAAGTTCGCCGACGTGAGGGGGAGCGTAGCCCTGATAACCGTGTGCCAAATCGCCTCGGTGTTCCCGATGGTGCTCATCCCGTTCTCGGAGTCGTCGCTGCTCCTCGTGGCGGTGCTGTACACGATGAGGTCGCTCCTGATGCTCATCCCGTCGCCTGTGCTCAGCGCGTACATCGTGAACATCGTGTCAGAGGAGATACGCGCCTCATTCTTGGCGTGGAGCCAGCTCGCGTGGACGCTCGCCTATGCGGGGTCGAGTGCGATCGCAGGGTACCTCTGGTCGGACGAGTACAACCGGGTGATGCCTTTCCTGTACTGCGGGGCGCTGTACGTCGCGGGCTCGATCGTGTTCTTCGCGTACTTCCGGCGGATCAAGGAGCCGCACGAGCACAAGGTGGATGCGACGGCCACGACTCCGCGGTGAAAAATCGGAAGAAGAGGGATAAATCGAATTCTCAGGTTCTGCAGGAAGCGCGACGGGACTCCTTGGCCGACTTCTTCTTCAGCCTCAGAGCCTCCTCCAGGAGTTCTGATACCCACTCCTCGTCCCAGTTGCGTATCCTTCCGTCGTAGGTCGCCGTGTCTCCGGGCATCCGATGCGCCTCCTGTGACAATACCTATCATGCTGGCCATATATCAAGTCTTTTCGTACAATGTTGGGCAGATGACCACATATTGTTAGGAAATCAGGTCTAATGACCACGATTGGGGCCCTATAATGCAAGGTATTTATAAAGGCAAGTCGTTTCCACTGGAGATGGCAAGACGAGATGACGATGCTGGCTCCCTCAAACTGGACGATTTGGACATTGACATCCTCAGGAGCCTGAACGACAACGGCAGGAAGAGCTTCAGGGACATCGCGAAGGAGCTCCACGTCTCGCTCACGACCGTCTCCAACAGGGTCAAGGCGATGGAGAGGGCGAGCGTGATCCAGGGCTACATCCCCGTGGTGGACGCCGCCAAGCTCGGCTACGACATCATGGTGGTCATCGGGATCAAGGTCATCCACGGCCGGATAGTGGAGACCGAGCGCGACCTCGCCAAGGAGCGAGGGGTCTTCGCCGTCTTCGACTCGACGGGGGAATGGGACGCAATCATCATGGCCAGGTTCAAGAACAGGGGCGAGCTCAACACCTTCGTCAAGAAGGTCTTGGACCACGAGAACGTCGACAGGACCTACACCCAGGTCGTCCTGAACGTCACCATGGACGAGAAGCGCGTCCTCCTCTGAATCTGACCCGAGGGCGCGGGCAGTGTGTTTTATCTAGCCGTTCCACTGTTTCCCAGGTACTGACTGACCATTCTACTGGGGGGAGCATGACAACTCGTGTTCGGGCTCGCGCGGCGACGTTTCTCTTGGCGATCCTCGTCGCCGCATCGACTTCAGGGACATTCGGGGCGATGCCCTCTGCCGCCCAATCCGAAGACCTCGACGTAGTGTTCGACTTCTCCCCCTCGGAGTCTTCGTACGTCCCGGGAGAGGCCTTCGCCTTGGAGTTCTCAGTCGTGAATGCCGTTCCCGTCAACCCGGCCTATCCCACGGTCGTCAGGGTCACGCAGATACTCGCGTACTTCTCGTGGATGGGCCCTAGCGAATGGATCGTGCGAAACGTCTCAGGGGACGCGAGATGGCTCAACTCGACGGAGCTGCAGTCGTTCACGATGTCCCTTGAGGTCCCGGATAACGCGACTGACCGGGTCTACAGCTACATGTTCAAGATCGAGTACGAGAAGGAGGTGCTGAATTCCGGGTGGGGCGTCTTCATGCCCGCGCCTTGGCAGTCGGCACTGAGCCATGACTTCACCGTTGCGGAGGAGACGGAGAGGGCGGCGTCTGGAACGCTCGCATGGATCGCGGCGATCGCTCTCGCCCTCGCGATTGTCGCCGTCGTCCTCGTCCTCTACTTCAGGATGTCCAGGGCTGGCACCGCGCGGCCATCGCCCGGTCCCGCTGCGTACGAAGGCATGCAGGCGGTGGGGCTCCATGGCACGGAATCCGCTCCTTCACCCACCAGGACGTATCCGGTGATACTCGCGTCGCCCGGCGAGCAGTTCCCGATCGAGAAGGGTTTCGTGTACCTCGTCAAGGAGAAGCGCCCGAACATCGCGTTCCAGATGTTCAACGAGGCGACCAAGCACGGCGCCCAGGGCATGCTGGTCGTGAGGGAGCACCCGAACCGGCTGAAGCAGCTGCACGAGTTCGAGGCCGCGAAGATCCTGTGGCTCACGAGGAGGGTGGGCATGGACCACATCGACCCGACTGAGCTCAGCCTCCTGAGCCTCGAGGTCACCAAGTTCGTCGAGGCCCGGCCGAAGTCCGTCGTGCTCATCGAGGGCCTCGAGTACATCATCACGCAGAACGACTTCGAGACGGTCCTCAGGTTCGTGAACCATCTCCACGATTTCGTGCTGGCACACGACTGCGCGGTCGTGTTCGTCATCGACCCGAGGGTCTTGAGCACGAGGGAGCTCGCGCTGCTGGAGCGCTCCGCGAGGATCGTGGAGCCGGTGGAGAGGGTCGACACCAGGGCGGACAGGCCGGCCGAAGAGGTCCCGACCTAGGGGTTCGGCCCGAACTTGAAAAGGTCATATACGACTGATGGGATTCGGAAATTGGCAAAGGCCGAGAGGGATGGCCAGGGTGCGCTTCTCGCCCAGCGGGATGCAGATACTCCAGAATGCCAAGCAGGCGCCGCACTGAGTGAGGACGCAGGACCCATGCTCTCGTTCAAGGGGGAGGAGGCTGAGGAGCCGTCGGAGAGCCTGGAACTGTTGCGTCGCGATAGTCGGAGCGATAGCATCACTGTTGGTGCTGCAGGTCGTCAGCGGGGGACTCCTCGATCTGTCAATATCCGACAGGCGCTCGAAGGACTGGGATTCCCTCTCGTCGTATGAGTGGACCGAACTGCAGGGGCTGCCGGTCGCTCTCGCGTCCCCTTCGGTCGTTGTGTTGTCGAACGGCGATGTGCTTGTCACCGGAGGGCTGACCCCGAATGGGCCGACCTCGGCGACGGAGATCTTCGACAGCAAGCTCGGCGTTTGGCGGCCTGGGCCAGCGATGGGCTCAAAGAGGGTGGGCCACACGGCTACGCTCCTGAGCGACGGTACCGTGCTGATCATAGGTGGCGAAACCGGGTCCGGGATCACGGCCACTTCGGAGCGCCTGAACATCACGAAGTCTGCGACTCTTCCCCTGGCACCGATGAGCTTCGCCAGAGCCGGCCACGCAGCCGCGTTGCTTGAGGACGGGACGGTGGTCGTCGCGGGCGGGACGGACCTGACGAACACCTGGAAGCAGGCTGAGAGGTACGACCCTGCGAGAAATGCGTGGACACCAGCGGGAAGCATGAGCCAACCGCGAGCGTTCTTCTCGATGACGCTCTCCGGAGGGATGCCGCTCGCGATCGGAGGCGGCGGGACGGGCACGAGCGAGAAGTACGATCCATCGAAGAACTCCTGGTCCGGAGTTGCGAAGATGGACTCGGCGAGGTCAAAGTTCGGAATCGCCTCCCTAAAGAACGGGAAGCTGATCGTGGCGGGTGGGCTCGTCGGTGGAAAGCCGGCCAAGAGCGCGGAGATCTACGACCCAGGAGGCAACACATGGGTTACAGCCGCGGACATGCTCTCCCCCAGGGCGGACTTCTCGCTCTCGGCGCTTAGGACGGGCCATGTGCTCGCTGCGGGCTCCTACAGTGCGCTGGGCGCAACCGACACAACGGAGCTGTTCGATCCCGAAACCTCGCAGTGGACCAGCGGAAAGCCGATGAACCACAGCCGAGGCTCATCCGGCAGTGCTGTCCTCGGCTCGGGCGCGGTGCTCGTGATCGGCGGCCGGAACGGGGACGCGATCATCTCCTCGGTCGAGCTCTTCTCGCCGGCCGGGATAAGCCCGCCACGGTTCTGCCAACCCAAGGACATCATACCTCTCGTGATGAAGGCCACGGAGCTCCCGGGGAACTCCGCGAACGGGCTGATCGCGAAGCTCCTTGCCGCGCAGGCGAAGTACGAGACGCGGGACTTCGAAGTGTGCATCAACATCATGAACGCGTTCAACGGGCAGCTCAAGGCGTTCACTCGCAGCGGGCACATCTCGGGCGCGCACTCGTCGGAGCTGTACGACGCGTACGCCTCCGTGGTCATATGTCTCGGGGGAACGCCTCAACCAATGCCGTTGATCGTTTCCGCGACAGCGGCTCGTCGATGATCTCCATCCCGAAAACGCGACGTTTTTCCGATGACCCGATAGCGTATTTTCTGTCTGACAGCGATGTCTGACGCGGAAGGTCACTGTCAGACGCACGCGAAAACGCTACCCGCTTAAATACGAGTGCCGACCATAACGAAGGCTCGTCTCGATGGGATGCACGACGAGAGGGAGGTGATTCAGATAAAGTTGAACAAGAGGCTGCTCCTGACGACTGCGGCAGGGGTCGCGATCATCATGAGCGCGGTGCTCTTGGTGTCCATGGGAGGCAATGACAAACCGACCACGACGACGAACCCACCACCAAGTGACGAGCAGCCTCCTGCATCTAACACCGATATCCCGCCAGCTGACGACCAGCCGACTGGACCTGGAGCGGACGACGAGGACGATGACCAAGGCCAAGACGACGACCAGGGCCCGGGAGACAACGGGAACGGTGGTGGATCGGACTCGCCCACCAAGAAGAGGGGTCTCGAGCGGGCGATAGAGGTCCACGAGAGGAACATTGCCAAGATGGTCGAGAAGGGCAACGCGAACGCCCTGGACAGCCTCGACTCGTCAAAGGGCTTGGCGCATTCGCTGGAGACGCTCCAGTCGAACCTCGACAAGCAGCTTGACAGGCAGGCGTCGCAAGACGGCGGCAACGGCCACGGCTTGGCAAATGGCCACGCGGAAACATGAACGAACGGCGTGACGGAGGCCAAAGGACTGCTGCGAACGGCGTCCTTTCCTGAGATTTTAGCGCGGTCTGGGAACACCCAGGGCCTGCGTCACGCAATAGAACCCCAAACGCCCTGCGTCCGTGAGCGATAGGACTTCAGGACGCGGTCCGGTAGTCCATGCCGGGGCGGTACGGCTCGACTATGATGCGTGCCGTCTTCCAGATCCCGGTGAGGTAGTACTCGTATGTCCCGACCCTGTGGAAGGTCGCGCTCCAGTAATCGCCAGGAGCGATGAGCATGCCGCTCTGGAACATGCCATCCGGGTGCTCGCCCATCTGGTCCAGCCTCCCGCTCCGGACCGATATTCCGGGCGGTGGCGCCCAGTTGCGGTTCACCCACACGACCTTGGTCCCCTCGACCACCCTGATGGTCGCGGGCATGACGTCGTGCCCGACGAGATCTATGTAGACCTCGTACCTCGGGGGCGGCGGGGGAGGCGGCGGAGCCATGTAGGTGTCCGCCCGCATCGGCTGGTAGCCATACTGCGGGACCGCGGGCCTGGCGGCGACCGCTCTCGCGCGCTCGATCCTGCGCCTTCTGGACCGTGATGCGACCACCACGAGTGGCACGGTGATCAGGACGGCGACGAGTATCAGGAAGTTCATGAGCCCCAGGTCGTTGAAGATGAAGTTGTGGACGCTCTCGAGGAACTGCGAGAAGAGGCCTTCGGGCGGGGCTTCGTGCACCGGAATCTCCACTATCGTCGAGTTGTAGAGAGTCCCGTCGATGTTGGCATAAGCCTGCATGTAGATCGTGCCATTCTGGGTGAGCGAGGGCAGGTTGTCAACGGTGAATGTGGCGAAGGTCGAGCCCGAGAACTGGTCGCTCATCTGGGTCAGCTCGGTAAGGGCAGTCCCCCAGCGAATGTAGGTCGTGGATATCTCGCCTGGGCTTCCGCCGCTCACTATCCAGGTAACTGAGTAGGTGGAATTCGGGGGGACATAGGAGGGGTACCTGCTGATCCTCACGAGCGGGTTCGAGACCTGCTCGACCGCGCTGAACGCGTTGACGATGCCCCATCCTGTGGATGTGTCCCAGCCCGGAGTGGTCGTGAGGTCGGTCGCGGTGGAGTTCATCATGGAGCCGATGTCGACCGCTGAGAGCGAAGGATTGACCGTGAGCATGAGGGCCGCGACCCCCGCAACGTAGGGCGCCGCCGTCGATGTCCCCGAGAGGTACTGGTAGCTGCTGCTGCCCTGGGTGGAGTATATCTGCACCCCCGGCGCCATGATGTCCAGCTCGGTGCCGAAGTTGCTGAAGCTAGCGCGACGGCTGACCTGGTCCACTGCTCCGACGGCGATGACCGAAGGATATGCCGCAGGATAGCTGACGTAGCTGGCGCCGCTGTTCCCCGACGCGGCCACCTGGATGACCCCGTGATTCGCGGCGTAGGCGACAGCGCTTCCGAGCGCGAGAGACATCCCGTCGACCCCAAGGCTCATCGTGATTATGTCCGCCCCGTTGTCAACCGCCCATCGGATGCCGCTCGCGACCGTGGCATCCGTGCCCTCGCCGGAGTCGTTCATGACCTTGACGGCCATCAGGAGGACTTGGGCCATGCCCGCGACGCCAATGTTGTTGTTGATCACCGCCCCCGTGATCCCGGCGACGTGCGTGCCATGGTACGTGTATGTGTTGGGCACCCACCTGCCGTTCTCGTCGTAGCTGTTGATGTTGTCGTCCATCGGGATCCTGTTGTTGTCGATGAAGTTGTATCCGTGGTACCCGCTCCCGTCGGTCCACATGTTGCCGGCGAGGTCGGGATGGTTCCAGTCGATGCCGGTGTCAAGCACGCCGATGACAATCGAGTGCTCCCCGAGCGTGATGTCCCACGCCTCCTGCGCGTGGATCGTTGAGAGACCCCACTGGAGGTTCTCGTACTGGTCGTTGGGGTCGAAGAGTGTCCTGGCCTTTACCTCGGAGGAGATCTGCAGAACCCCTTCGAGTCCAGACATCGAATCGACCAGGTCAGCGGAGGCACCTTGGCTGTCGAGTGTCATGATGCCGGTGTCCCGACTGGAGAACTTGGCGTTGAGACCATGGTTAGCTGCAAAGGCCGCAACTGCGTCGAAGGTCTCTGCGTCAGCGACCTCGACGACTATGTCCGCGGCAGAGTCCGTTATCCTAACCATGGCCTTTGAATGGGTCGGAGAGGACGCCGCCCCTGGCGCCACGGGAACCTGAACTAGGAGAAAGAATACCGCAATCGCTGACAGCACTGCTAGATAACGCATCTATTGCCTTCTGGAGTTTGTCGGGTCATGCCCGGGCGCAGGTGAAACCGTTTACCCGAACACTTTACACGCACTATGCGATAAATACGTTTTCGTATGGATATCTGCTTTTGGGAACGACTTCTGAAGGCCGCTCCCCGCCTGGCCAAAAGCCATCCAGAAGGTTGATTAAAGGACAACGATGTTCGGAGGACGATGGACGCATTCCAGGCGTTCGTTCTAGGCATCGTCCAGGGGCTCACAGAGTGGCTCCCGATATCCAGCTCCGGGCATCTGGTCATCATGCAGGACCTGCTCGGCCTGGAGCCCGACAAGAACCTCGTCTTCGACCTTGTGGTCCATCTCGGGACTCTCTGCGCCGTGTGCGCCTTCTTCCGAAAGGAGCTGTCGAGGATCGTCCTCGCAGTGTTCACCAGGCGCTCGCTCGTGGGCCCGCAAGAGAGGGCCCTCAGACTGCTCGGGGCGCTCATCATCATCGGGACGATCCCCGCCGCGGTCGCTGGGGTGGCGTTCTCTGATTCCATAGAGAAAATCTTCGACCTTCGACTTGTGGGCGCAGCGCTCATCGCGAACGCGTGCCTGCTGTTCGTGTTCGAGCGCGTTGGTGCACAAGGCACGAGGAAGAGCGCGCGGCTCCTGGACGCGGTGATCATAGGGTTCTTCCAAGCGGTCGCGATCATCCCAGGGATCTCGAGGAGCGGGTCCACGATCGGAGGCGGGATGCTGCGCGGTCTCGAGCGGGAGTTGGCCGCCGTCTTCGCCTTCCTTCTGTCCGTCCCGACGCTCCTGGGGGCGTTCGTACTCGGCGCGGTCACTTTGGAGAACACCGAGGCGACCGTCGTGCCGTTGGCGATCGGATTCGTCGTGGCCTTCGCGATGGGCCTCGCATCGATAGAGTACCTTCTGAAAGCGGTGAAATCCAAGAAGCTCTGGATATTCGCGGTCTATTGCGCGGTCGTCGGGGCGGCTGTGGTGGTCCTGTCGGCGTGAGCCCGGATCACGTCTCTATTCCTCGAGCGCCTTCTCGATCTCGATCGCGGCCTCGATCTGCTTCTTCACTACCTGCTTGCGCCTCTTCTTCAGCCTCGGGTACATGATGAGTATCGCGATCACGATGACCGCCGCCGCAGCGGGGAGATAGTACCAGTTCTGCCTGATCATGGTCATAAGCGAGGGCCTCGGATCCTTCGAGGTCGGGTCGGTCCCTGACGCGTACTCCTGGAGGTTGCTGTACTTGTCGGAGTCGTAGTCCCCCTCGCCGTTCTCACCGAGGCCGTGGAAGTAGTAATTCTCCCACCAGTCCGGCATGAGGTCCGCGTCGGAGTCGGGGATCGAGTAGACCGCCGTGAAGGCGGTGGCCGTCTTGCTGTCGTTTGTGGTCACCGTGAGGGTTATCTTGTAGAGCCCGAGCTGCCTGAAGATGTATCTGTTCCCCACCTCGTAGAGCAGGCTCTTGAGAACGCCCCTGAGCTCGATCCTCCACTCGTATAGGTCGATCGTGCCGTTCGCATAGGTCGAGTTCTTGGCGTCTAGGTACTGCCATGTGCCGTTCGAGACCTCGTCGGGAAGGGACGCGATCACCGCCACGGGGACTGCCGCCGCCTGCACGTGGGCCGGCTTCGGGACGGCCGCCGGGGCGTCATCAGTAAAGGGCGTCCAGGACATCGCGAGACAGAGCACCGTTAGCGAGAGCGCCACTAGCATTGCATAAGTCGAGCGCAAGTCATAACCTCCGAATATATGCCTAACGCAATCCGCCGACCGCCCTGGGGGAGGGCCGCCAGTCGCACCTAAGCATGATGTCATGCATCTGGAACAGATATATGGTTTTCCCATTCGGACTTGTCAATACCGGGGGTGCCATAGGCACATCTATAACATCGAAAGGATTTTGCAGAACTAGACAGCTATTCATGACGGGCTCCCCATGCTAGCGGTGCATACCCCTCAGCGGATTCTAGGTTGCCCCATATGCGGGTACAGGGTCGACCCTAAGGACCACAACTGCCCACGATGCGGCAGCGAGTTCTACGAGGGGACGAAGTTCGAGTGCCCCTTCTGCGGAGGGTTGGTCAGCTCGAACTCGAAGTTCTGCCCCAACTGCCGCGTCGACTATGGCGACTTCGGGGAGAGGACCACAGCCAAGGTGAGCGAGGACAGCATAGATGCCCTCCTCACCGAGATCATAGGGCTCGAGTCGAGCCAGGTGAAGGCCGAGGCGAAGCGCTACAGCTGCCCGAACTGCAGTTGGATGCTGGAGGGCTCCGAGCGCATATGCCCCCGATGTAAACACGATCTCGTCGTCGATCTCAGTTTCCAGTGCCCGGTTTGCGGAACCATCGTAGGCTCGAGTGCAAAGGTGTGTCCCGAGTGCGGCGCGAACTTCGAGGAGGCTGAAGAGGTCGAGGAGGCGCCTGAACAGAAGCTGGAGATCCCTCCGCCAAAGGAGAAGGTCCAGGCACCGGAACCGCCGCCGGAGCCCCTGAAAGAGGTCAAGCCGATAGTCATCGTGAAACCACCCCACATAGTAGCGAGGCCGACTGAAAGGGCCCCTGAGCCAATACCGGCACCGGCCGAACCCGTGGTCGAGACCCCGGAGCCGGAACCTGCGCCGTCGAAGCCCGAGGACACCCTGGCCGACCTGGAGAGGCATTTGGAGGCCGAGGCGGAGATAGACAGGACCTCCGAGCAGCTCGCAGCGATGGCGACGCAGCCCGCGAAGAAGGGGACCAAGAGAAGGAAGCTCAAGGCGAAGCCGAAGGGGTAGACCGCGAGGGTTATCTCGCCGTCTGCGGTTCGGGTCCCGATGATATACGTCGATGCTCGCGAGGGCGTTTCTGGTGATATGCTCGTCGCGGCCATGCTCGGTCTCCTGGAGGAAGGACCGAGCGGAGACGCATTTGACATGATCGAGCGTGCCGCCTCGCTCCATGCGATGAGCTTCACGAAGACCGAGGTCGAGGACGGCGGCGAGAAGGGCCTCCTGGTGAACTACGCACTTCCTGAGCCGTCAACGACCGGGGTATCGTATGAGGCGGCCTTCGCGCTCTTGGACGAGATGGACGAGCACTTGGGGTCGCACTCGCCGACCGGGAGATTGATCCTGAAAGCGATATTCGAGGCCGAGTCCGAGGCGCACGGTGTGCCCCCGGAACAGGTCCACCTCCACGAGATAGGGAGGCCTCAGGCGATTCTGAACATGGCGGCGATTGGTTTCATCTCGAGGAAGTTGGTCGAGGACCGAGATGAGGGATTCGTGTCCTCGAAGATCGTCACCGGAAAGGGGATCACTGTCGTCAGCCACGGGGCGGTCAGGATTCCTCCGCCTGCGGCCAGGATTCTCCTCAGGGGCTTGCGGCATGAGGAAGGGGATGCCACTGGGGAAAGGGCGACTCCAACAGGCATCGCAGCCGTCAAGGTGCTGTCGAAGTCGCAATCCGACATGGTCCCCATCAACCATTACATCAGGAAGAGCGTCGGGTTCGGTTCGAGGCGATTCGGGGGGCGCCTCGGAAGGACTGTCCTGTACCTGTACTGAACCTGAAGCCGCAGGGGAAATGATTATCATTCCAGCCCTCCTCGGCAACGGCGCTAACGCCGGCGCTGCCGACGGAAAGGGGGCGAGCAAGTTGCCAGACGAAGCGAAACCTAACCCGACGAAGACTCTCGACTGCATAGGCCTCTACTGCCCAGAACCGGTCTTCCGGACGAGGGAGGAGATATCGTCCGTGCCGGTCGGCGGGATCCTCGAGGTCTTGGCAGACGATCCCGCGTCCGAGTCGGACATACGCAGCTGGGCGAAGCACGCAGGCCAGGAGCTCATCTCCGTCGAGAAGCGCAACGGTGGATTCAGGTTCCTCATTAGGAGGAAGACGTAGGAGTGTGAGAGACATGGCGAAGCAGATACTGTATGTTCAGACATCGGGCACGGACACGCCCGAGAGACTGTACGCGCCGTTCATACTGGCGACCACAGCGAGGGCCATGGGCATAGACGCGACCGTGTACTTCCTCGGCAAGGGCGTGACGACCGTGATGAAGGGCAACGCGGAGAAGATCAAGCTGGGCGACTTCCCAACGGTGAAGCAGGTCATGGACCAGGCGGCCAAGGAAGGGGTCCGGATGCTGATCTGCGGCCAGAGCTGCCAGATGCTCGGTCTGAAGGGCAGCCCTGAGGAGTTCGAGGACCCGGCGAAGGTTGTGGGCGCTGCCACCTTGAACGACCTGCTGCTCGAGGCCGACGCCGTCTTAAGCTTCTAGACGAGTGCGGGTACCAGCAGGTGAGGTCGATGGCCGGCGAAACCAGCGGAGCCAGAAGGAGGATCTACATGGACTACGCGGCCGCATCGCCGGTCGACGAGCGCGTCCTGGCCGCCATGACCCCGTACTTCGCACAGAGCTTCGGGAACCCGTCCTCGCTGCACATGGACGGAAGGGAGCCTCGGAAGGCGCTCGAGGACGCAAGGGCGAAGGTTGCGTCGCTCGTGCGCGCGAAGCGGAAGGAGGAGATCATATTCACCTCTGGGGGGACCGAGGCGAGCAACATCGGCATCAAGGGAGTCGCCTCGCGGATGAGACCGGAGGGCAACCACATCGTGACCTCATCGATCGAGCACATCTCGGTCCTGAACATCATGAAATCCCTCGAAAAGAGCGGGTTCGAGGTCACCTACGTCCCGCCCACGAAGGACGGGTTCGTCGATGTCCAGAAGCTGCAGGATGCGATCAAGAAGGAGACCGTGCTGGCGACCATCATGTGCGCCAACAACGAGATAGGCACGCTCCAGCCGATCGACGAGATCGGGAAGATACTGGAGGAGAAGGACGTGTTCTTCCACGTCGACGCGGTCGCCGCATGCGGCAAGGTGCCGATAGACGTCCAGAAGTCGCGGATCGACCTGCTATCGATCTCCTCGAACGACATGTGCGGCCCCAGGGGAGCCGGCGCCCTCTATGTGAGAGACGGCACGCGCGTCGAGGCCGTCGTTCAAGGCGGGGGCCAGGAACGGGGACTGAGATCCGGGTCGGAGAACGTGCCCGCGATCGTAGGCCTCGGGACGGCTGCGGAACTCGCGAAGGACGAGATGGGGCCTGAAGGAGCCCGTCTGTCCTTCCTGAGGGACAAGCTGATCAAGGGCGTGACCGAGGGCATCGAGGACGCATGGCTGAACGGGCACCCGACCAAGCGCCTGCCCAACAACGCGAACTTCAGGTTCAGATACGTGGAGGGGGAATCCATGCTGCTCAACCTCGACATGGCCGGGATCTCCGTCGCGTCAAGCTCGCCATGCACCTCGAAGAGCCTCCTCCCGTCCCACGTGCTCCTGGCCTGCGAGATACCCACCGAGGAGGCGCAGAGCGCGCTCCAGTTCACGCTAGGGAGATCGAACACCGAGCAGGAGGTCGATCACATCCTGTCCATCCTCCCAGGGATCATCAAGAAGCTGAGGGCGATGTCCCCGTTCAGCCCGAAGAACATCGAGGAGATGCGGTCGACAGCCGGACACCGGGAGCCC
>Ga0153915_10000850_pt1 | contig 28137 bp, 19 predicted proteins | sample Opewatmetagenome_2_FD_107003 | JGI IMG/M metagenome (GOLD analysis project Ga0153915, IMG submission 107003) | Freshwater wetland microbial communities from Ohio, USA - Open water 3 Core 3 Depth 3 metaG | ecosystem: Environmental > Aquatic > Freshwater > Wetlands | place: USA: Ohio, Lake Erie...
GACTGCGCTTTCCTCATAAATTCTATTTCACCAGGATCTTTTGCCATCCTTAGTTTATCCATTACAGGATCAGACGGGACAAGAACAACCTGTGAGTTAGTTTTACGGAACATGTCGACAAGGAATGCCGGTGTATGAAACCACATTTGCATTCCCACATGCAATTTGCCATCAGGAGGTAGTATAATCCCTTCTGGTGGATTTTCATATAATGAAAGAAAGGTCTTACGTACATTTGCCATTTGCTCACCGACATTGCTGGAAACTCTGATCTGAGCCTCAGGGATCTGGCTTCGCATTTCTTCCTCTTCTGAAGACATGATAATGAAAACCGGTTCTCCTTCTGCCGGTATAATAGCTCTGGGCTGAACGCGAACATCACTGAAAAAATACCTGTAATCATCATGGTTCATGATCATAATCCCGACCATGCCATTTTCTTTCATAAGCTGTTGGGCTTTTCTTAAACGATCGTAATTAATCCGGATCATATATCTTTTGAATTTATTTGTAATAGCATGGAGCATAGAGCATGGGGCGCGGAGTAGGGAGCTGAGAGCTTAGGGCATAGGGCAGAGAGCGGAGAGCAGAGGGCGGAGAGCAGAGGGCAGAGGGCGGAGAGCGGAGAGCAGTGAACAGTGAAGAGTAAACGGTGAAGAGTGAACAGAGAGTTGAGGGTAGAGGGCTGAGGGCTTTATGCTGAGTTCTGAGTGAGAAGAGTAAAGAGTGAAGGGTGGTTGGCTGTAAATTTCAAAGTGGTTTTTAAAAATAGTAACAAATAATTGGAAAATGAAATATAATAAATCCTCATACTGTTTTCGCTTTTTCAATTCGATAAAGTAAATTTAGATTCAGAAATAAACATACAAAAGATCATTAATTATGAAATACCTGACATTTTTCCTGGCTTTTTTGCTGGTTGCATGCTCGTCTGCTAAACAACCAAAATATAAGGATCCAGCTCTTTCGCCCGATGAAAGGACAAGAGATCTTGTTTCACGTATGACTCTTGAAGAAAAGGTTGCGCAGTTGCACTCATATGGATCAAGGGACTCATTATTATTTGATAGGAATGGAAGTTTTACCGGTGGAAATGATACGGTGAGACTGAATCTGGGAGTGGGTACTTTTTTTTCACCAGCTTTCTTTGACCCTTCATCAAGCAAAAGGAGCATAAACAGGATAAACAGTTTCCAGAAATACATGATTGAAAAAACCCGCCTGGGAATTCCTGCCCTGATGTTTACGGAAGGCCTGCATGGTGCAATGATCCCGGGATCAACCAGTTTCCCGCAGGCAATTGCCCTTGGCTGTACATGGGATACAACTCTGCTTGAACAGGTGTTTACAGTCGCTGCACTTGAAGCAAACGCTGCCGGGATATGGCAGGTTCTTTCGCCCGTACTTGACCTTGCACGCGATCCACGGTGGGGAAGAACAGAAGAATGTTATGGCGAAGATCCATACCTTGTTTCCCGCCTGGGGGTAGCTGCTGTTTATGGATGGCAAGGAAGAGGAAAAACAATTGGTAAAAATCATATCTCGGTCACCCTGAAACATTTTGCCGGTCACGGTCAGCCTGAAGGAGGAAGAAACCTGGCACCGGTTAATTACTCCGAAAGATATTTCCGTGAAACCCACCTTTATCCTTTTGAAATAGCTGTAAAAAAAGCAAATGCACAATCCATTATGGCTTCCTATAATGAGTGGGACGGCGTACCAAACCATGTAAACAAAAAACTACTAACTGATATTTTGCGCGGAGAGTGGGGATTTAAAGGATATGTAATGAGTGATGGCGGAGGAATGAATGTTACATATCAGAATCATCTTGCTGCTGCGGATTCTGCAGTATCAGGAGTACTCTCAATCATCGCAGGTATTGATTACGATCTGGGGAGTAATGGTTGTTTTACAGCATTAACGGACCAGTTAAAAAAAAGCAATGTTTCAGAAGAATATATTACGAGAGCTGCTGAAAATATACTACGGGTCAAGTTTACACTGGGATTATTCGATCGGCCATATGTTGATGAGTCGCTGATCGAAACTGCAGTAAATACGAATGAGAGTAAAGAACTGGCACTTAAAGCTGCGCATGAAGCAATGGTCCTGCTGAAAAATGAAGGTAATGTTTTGCCACTCGATCCTGCAAAAATTAAAAATCTTGCTGTTATCGGTCCCAATGCAGCTGAAATTCATCTCGGTGGATATTCTTACACTCCCATGAAAGGAGTTGCCGTACTTGAAGGGATAAAGGAATATGCAAAAGGTAAATTTAATGTACTGTATTCGGAAGGATGCAAAATAACCCTGAACAAGGTATGTCACTGGCTGGTAAACGAAAAGCCAATAGTAAATACTCCTGAAAATGACAGAAAGATGATTGCTGAGGCTGTGAAAGTTGCTAGACAAAGTGATGCAGTTATCCTGGTAATTGGGGAAAATGAAATTATAGACCGGGAAGCCTGGAATGATAATCACCTTGGTGATAGGGATGATCTTGATTTGTTCGGAATGCAAAATGAGCTTGCCAAAACTATAGTTGAAACCGGCAAGCCAGTGATAGTCCTTTTAATTAATGGCCGTACCATAACTATCAACTATCTTGAAGAAAATGCCGATGCAATTATAGAATGCTGGTACCTTGGACAGGAAACCGGGTATGCAGTTTCCGATGTAATTTTTGGAGAAGTAAATCCGAGCGGTAAATTGACTGTTACTTTTCCACATAACGTTGGACAGCTTCCGTGTTTTTACGATAAAAAGCCAACTAATCATCGGAATTACCTTATGGCAGATCCTGAACCACTGTTTCCATTTGGTTTTGGACTCAGTTATACAACCTTTAGCTACTCAAACCTGAAAATAAATCCGAAAACAATTCCTGCAAATGGCACTGCCCAGGTTGAAATTGACATAACGAACGCAGGCAAAATGAAGGGTGATGAGATTGTTCAGTTATATATACATGATCTTGTAAGTTTACCGACCCGCCCGGTAAAGGAGCTTAAGGATTTTGCAAGGATTACTCTGAATCCGGGTGAAACCAGGACAGTCAAATTCCTGGTCACACCTGATAAGCTTGAATCTTATGACCTGGAGATGAAAAGAGTTGTTCAACCCGGAGACTTTGAAATTATGGTTGGGAAAAACTCTATGGACTTGTTGACAGATACGCTTAAAGTCTTCTAATCTATCGAAACAATAATAATTTTAGGGCGTTATAATTATTAATAATATTAATATATTTCCCCTGAACTTTTAAAACCTTTATTTCCGAAATATCATGTCAGGCAGCCATACAATATTGGGAATTGATATAGGTTCAGTCGCTGTTTCATTGGTGCAAACTGATACCGTGGGGAATATTATTTCTACTGCATATTCATTTCACCGGGGCAGGATTGATGAGACTTTAATAAAACTTCAGAAGGATATGGATCTGACTTTTGTAAGCGGTATTGGGACGGTTGCAAAAAATCATTTTAAACCTGAAAATGTAAAATACTTTGACCCGCAAATTGCTATAATCGCTGCAGCAAAGAAATTTTACCCGGGCCTGGCATCGATCATGGTTGTTGGTGCAGAAAAATTCCAGCTAATAAACTTTGACGAAAACGGAAATTACAAGCATACAGCAACCAACACTTCATGTGCTGTCGGAACAGGCAGTTTTCTTGATCAGCAGGCAAAACGGCTGGATCTTGAGGATGTACGGGAACTTTGCTCCATTGCCATTCAGAATGATGGAGAAATTCCTGACATTGCCTCCCGCTGCGCTGTATTTGCCAAAACTGATCTGATTCATGCACAGCAGGAAGGCTATCCATTAAGCGCAATATGTGACAGTCTGTGCAAAGGCCTGGCAAAAAATATAATTGATACACTTTACAGCGATGATAATCCGCGATGCCCTGTTCTGTTTGTCGGTGGCGTATCAAGAAATAATGCTGTCAAAAAACATCTTGAATCTATACTTGGAATTGAATTTCTTCATCATGATTTTGGCCATATACTCCCAGCATATGGCGCTTGCCTGCTATACCTGAATGAAAATAATGGACTTCAATATAAAGGGATTAAATCAATCGCAGATTACACTATTAGCAGGGAAAAGGAGAAAAAATATTTTCATAATCCCCTGTCACTATCTTTAACCAAATATCCCTCCTTTACATCTGAAGAATCTTATGAATTCAAACCAGTTCGCGCAATGCATCCCGACCTTATTCAGGTTGATCTTTATCAAAAGTTGGCGGCCGGGAATCAAATGACAATCTATCTTGGGATAGACATTGGATCTACCAGTACGAAAGCGATTTTATGTGATAAGAAGAATGAACCTGTGGCCGGATTATATACTTATACTGCCGGAAGGCCAATTACCGCCGCACAGGCAATACTGGAAGCCATATCCGATATTCAGGTTAGAAGGGGGATAAAGTTTGAAATCATTGGTGCCGGGACAACGGGATCAGGAAGAAAATTCGTCGGCAAGATCCTTAATACTGACCTTATAATTGACGAAATTACCGCTCATGCAAGGGCTGCTTATGAGTTGAATCCTGAAACTGACACTATCATTGAGATTGGCGGCCAGGATGCAAAATTCACCCTGATGAAAAATGGCAGAGTTACGTTTGCCCAAATGAACTCGGTTTGTGCAGCAGGAACAGGAAGTTTTATTGAAGAACAGGCCCGAAAACTTGGTGTTTCACTTGCTGATTATTCTGCGAAGGCTGAAGGGTCAAGCGCTCCGCTGACAAGTGACCGCTGCACGGTTTTCATGGAAAGGGATATAAATAATTACCTGAATAAAGGGTATTCTGTTGAGGAGATCCTTGCAACCGCCCTCCATTCAGTAAGGGAAAACTATTTGAAAAAAGTCGCAGTTGAAGCTACGATTGGTAACAATATTTGTTTTCAGGGAGCGACCGCAAAAAATAAGGCCCTGGTTGCGGCTTTCGAAAATAAGCTTGGTAAGGAGATATTTGTGTCAAAATATTGCCATCTTACCGGTGCTCTCGGACTCACTTATATTCTGGCAGAAGAACTTAAAGCCGAATCCTGTTTTCGCGGCCTGGATGTATATCACCAGGAAATACATGTAAAAACTGAAACCTGTCAATTGTGCAACAATAATTGCAGAATAAGGATTGCTGAGGTATCTGGGGAAAAAGTGGCATACGGATTTTTATGCGGAAGAGATTATGATACCAAGAAATTTGTGGATCGCAATACATCAGGATTTGACCTGATCAAGGAACGCCGGAATCATTTCCATGTCTCAAAGAAACGTGATTTCAAATACACAGTAAAAATAGGCCTGCCAGCATCATTGCATATTTTCGATGAAATCAGCCTGTGGCAAAAATTCTTTAACAACTTATCAGTTGAAACAGTCACCAGCGAAAATTTTGAAAATCCGGTTAAAACAGGAAAGCGGATTGCAGGGGCTGAATTTTGTGCTCCGATGGAGGCCATATACGGCCATGTAGCCATGCTCGCAGAAAGGACTGATTATGTTTTCATGCCTGTCTATCTGGAGGCCAGGGATAAAAAATTTGAAGCAGAAAGAAACTATTGTTACTATACTCAGTTCAGTCCTTCTGTTGTTTCAAGCAGTGGCAGCAAAGAATTAATGAAAAAATGCCTTGTTCCATTGCTTGATTATTCCGTAGGGATCAAAGCTGTAAAGAAAGAACTTTTCAAATGCCTTCAGCCAATCCTGGGCCCAGCCTTCACAAATGAAGAATTAAATGTAGCTTTCACAGATGCCCTTTATTTTTATAACAGGAAGAAAGAAACACTCAGATCTATCTTTAACCAGGAATTCAGTAAATTCCAGGACATTTCCGTAGTACTTGTCGGCAGGCCTTATCTAGTACTTTCTCCGCACATGAACAAGGGCATACCTGATATATTTGGAGCAATGGGAATTCGTGCCTGTTTCCAGGATATGCTTTTTTATGATCACCAGGATTATTCAGATATCGATTACCTGCTAAAAGTTTTTCCATGGTATTATGCGGCGAATATCCTTGAAGCTGCAAAAGTTTCTGCAGTCACAAAAAATCTATACCCGGTCCTGATCACTGCATTCAAATGCGCCCCTGATTCCTTCCTTATTGATTATTTCAAAAAAATAATGGATGCACATCAGAAGCCTTACATGATTCTGCAGATCGATGAACATGATTCAAATGTCGGGTATGAAACAAGGATTGAAGCAGGCATTCGGTCGTTCCGGAATCATGCAGCAATGGATCATCAGAAAGCCAGAATCACACTTCCCATAATTGCAACGCCTGAAAAATCAATATGGGCCAGGAAGACAATAATATTCCCGAACTGGGACCAGCTGGTTTCTCCAATGCTGGTTGCTAACTTGAAGAAGGAAGGTCTCGATGCGAGGCTGCTGGAGCCTGATGATGAAATTACCAGGAAAAGCATGGTCCATAATACCGGACAATGTCTTCCAATAAATATCATAACCCAGGAATTCATAGAATATATCAGGAAGAATAACCTGGATCCTGGAGAGGTTATGTTATGGATGGTTGAGACAAAACTTACCTGCAACATCAGGCTTTATCCGTATTATATAAAAAATCTCCTTGATAAGAACGGTGGAGGAATGGAGAAAGCATTAATTTATTCAGGCGATGTTACTCACCTTGATATTTCTCTTAAAGCCTGCCTTAATGCTTACCTCATCTATATGATTGGCGGGCTGATCAGAAGGCTCGGATGCAGAATAAGGCCATATGAACTGATAAAAGGTGAAACTGATCAGGCTATTACGGATAGTATTAAAATTATGACAAGAGCTTTTCTCGGAAGAGCTTCTATTGAAAAATCACTTATACAGGCACTTGCACTCTTTGAGAAAATCATATACAACCCTGTTCAAAGACCAAGAGTTGCAATATTCGGGGATCTTTATATAAGAGATAACGATGTGCTGAACCAGGATCTGATTCATGTTATTGAAGATGCAGGTGGGGAGGTTATTACAACACCATATCATGAATATACCAAACTCACTGCAGAAAATGGCCTGAGAAGAAGAGCTGCACGCGGGGAAAACCTGGAAGCACTCGGATTAAAAGCAATGCTTTCCGGGATACAATTGCTGGATAATACCTATTACAAACATTTCAAAAAATTCCTAGGCCCTCCTCCTGCTATCCGTACTTCAAAATATGAAAAGAAACTTGAACTGTTCAATATCAAGCTTCTTCATAGTGGTGAGTCATATGAGAATATCCTGAAGATCTTTTTCCTGCTTGATAATTATCCCGATATTTCGTTGTTTATCCAGACAAATCCGGCTTTCTGCTGTCCTTCTCTGATAACTGAAGCAATGAAGAACCAGATACAGCGTATCACGGGTGTGCCGGTTGTAACCATAACATATGACGGAACAAGTGAATTCAAAAATGACATCATAGTCCCGTACCTGAAACTTGCAAAAAAACGTGAGCTTGTTAAAATTGAGAAAATCAAGCCAAAACCCTGGAAAATATTATCCGGCTTTTCGACCGATTAATATTCAAACAGACCATCACAATATTAAAAAGTATTTCTACTCAACAATACAACCATATAACCATGTAGCCATTTAAAATTTTAGTCATTCTTTTTAAGCAATTTGACAATTTAACAGTTTAACAATTCTGTCTTTCGTCCTGAATTAAATCAATGCGATCAGTATCATTTAATTAAAACTTTCTTATTTTTAGCCTCAAATCTTTAAGTTTATTTGTAATCCAAAAATCGTTAGAAAATGAAGACAAAACTAATTAGATCTGTTTCAATTGTATCGTTATTGCTTATCATACCCTTGCTTACATCCAGTAAATTACCTATGGAGAAAAAAGCAAATTTCTCAGGCACATGGATCTTGAATGAAACAAAAAGTGATTTTGGTGACTACGGTCGTATGATGGCTTCTGATAAACTGGTTATTGTTCACAAGGGCAAAAAGCTCACAATGGAAAGATATGCGACAGCGCCCACAGGAGAAGCATATAATTATACGGAAAATTATACGCTGGATGGCAAGGAATGTTTTAATTCACCAACACCTGAATTCAAGAAGACTTCAACAGTAGCTAAAACAGAGGATAAAAAAGGCCTGGTGATCAATTCAACCCTTGATCTGAATTTTGAAGGCAACTCCATGAAGATTCTGACTGTTGAAAATTATTCTCTGCAGGAAGATGGAAAAGTACTGGTCATCAAATCGACAGCCAGTACTGATTATGGAGACATGGCAGTCAGTTTTGCATACGACAAACAATAAAGCTTCGCTCAGTCTGTAAAGAAACTTTTCAGGGTTCCTGAACCTGCATTTTTGATATGGAAGGCTTCGTCTTCTCAGGCATTTTAGATACCAGATGAAAGACGTTCATATCAGGATTTTGAATATTGACAGGCGTTTAGGGATAAGGAACTTTCATTTTAAATCAGGTTTCAATTTTAAGGGCTGGACAAACAGATGCCGAGGGTTACTGAATTTAATGATTACAGGTTCAGTTATCACAAAAAATTATATTTAATATTTATTTTCTGCCAGGATCTTATAAAAGATGCTATATCCTGTCTTTGTTTGCTGGTCAGCTGGGAATACCTGTCACTGCCTTTACCCCAGGATGGCATATTTGTTCCTTTCCTCCCTAATGATATTGTGGCAAGAATGTATCCATTGGTAGCTGCATTAAGAAACTCCTGGTTATTCAATGCGGGAGCCAGTATTCCCGATCCGGTTTCACCATGGCATTCTGCACAATAGGACAAATAAAATTCAGCTCCTTTCACAGAGTTTCCAGGATTTGCCCCGGGATATATATAATCCCATGTCTTAATGGTGGATCTCATAAAGGCGATAATATCATTTATCTGTTTGTCACCTATTTCACCCTGTGCTGTTTTTTGCCCACGCCAACCAAACATGGCCGTATGCGCTCTTCCAAATCCAATGGTTGTATAAAGAAATAGATCATCTGCAGTATTCAGAAAATCTGAATTAAGAATCGCAGGACCTGTCCCTCCATCACCATTTTCACCATGGCAGCGTGAGCATAAATAGTGAAACTGAACTGTGCCCTCCTTTTCATTTCCTTTATCTCCCCAGAAGTATTGATATGGAGAATATTCGGTCCCGAATGATCTGATATATGCTATAATATCTGACATCTCTTTATTGTCCAGGTATGACCAGGATGGCATTGCTGTATTATATCGCCCGTTGCTGATTGTATTGTAAATAAACCTGTTGGAAGCAGTCATCAGGAAATTTGCATTTTTCAGCGGCAATCCAATTATTCCTTCCTCATTATCTCCATGACACATATAGCAATTTGAACTGTACAGGCCCATCCCATTCTTCACATCACCATGAAGCCTGGTTGTTTCGGCAAAGGATGAATTAAAATCTTTTGCACTTTTTATGAAATCAACAGCAGAATCAATTTCGGATTCAGACAGTCCTGAGAATTCCGGAAGCCATGAAGCCATTTGCTTCCAGCTTCGTCCGTTAAGAATTGTGAACCTGATAAAAGAGCCGGATGCGATACTGAGAAAATCCCTGTTCCCCAATGAAGGAACACCAGTTCCATATTCCCGCCAATTTTTCCCTTCTTTTGCCTTTCCATGGCATGCTGAACAGCAATAATGATAAAGATTGGTGCCTTTAATGAAATTACGTGCACCCTTATGCTCATTTAAAGTTCCGATCGAGAAATATTCAAATGGAATATCTGGTTTAGCAAGCCCGAGTATGAACGTGACAAGTGCTTCGATCTCATCTTCTTTCAGGTTCATCTTTAGCATTTGAGAACCAGGTGACACAACTTCAGGATCCCGGAAGTGCTCCCTGAGCCAGTTTGAAACTGTCTGTTCACCATTTATGTTCTGGAAATTGTATTCATGCCTGGTTTTTTCCCCCTGTTCAGTCAGATCAGGTCCGACTGTTGCGCCAACACCTCTTGCCTGATGACACCCGAGACAACCTTCCCTTTTAAACACCTCCAGTCCTTTCATTAAAGTTTCAGTTTCATGAGGCTTATTATCTTCACCAAAAAGAACAAGATGACATTTTCCACAGGAAGACTGTATGTATGGCTGATCCAGTATGGGATACAGCCAATGGGTTTGTTCTTCACGACCGAAAGCTTCAACCTTGGTCAAAGCCCTGCCCTGACCGCCATGACAAATAGTACAGCCATATTTTTCAGTAGGATGATTTGCTATAAATTTTCCGCTATGAACTGTATGGGGTTGCTGAATATTTAACATTTCAGGATTTTCGATACCCAGGTGGCAGCTTATGCAGCGGTCAATCCGATTTAAGGCTTCCAGATCCAATTCCCTGATACCTATTTCAGTTCTGATCATATCTTTTGCCACTGGCTGATCTTTCTTTTCTATTGCAGTTATTTCCCTGAATTCGTACTGATATTTCTTCCATTCGCTGAGAAATCCTTCCTTGATCCAGGCATATAATATCAAGATGATCAGCAGAAAGCTGAAAAACAATGTCAATAATCTGTAGATCCTGATATGTCTCTTTTCCATTCTTAAATAGTTATTGCACAGGCCATTGTGCAGATGACCAGTAAAATTCCCAATCGGGCCCCCTGAACCAAACTCCTGTAACGGTATAGATGATCAATCCGGTTATTGCACAGGTGAACAGCGCTATCCCGGCCATCCTGGTTGATCCTGTCTTATTCCTGATCAGAACAGACCATATAATAAACAAAAAGGCTGAGATTGTCGCAGGATTAAAAATCAATAAAATAAACCCTGATATGTTCCCAATCCATTCCCGCAGCCATCCGAATTTTACCACTATAAAAATCATGGCCACAGATATTGCGGCTGAAAAAACAAATGAAGAAGCCATTAGCTTTTTCCCTCTGTTACCGGAAAACCATATCCCTGAATATTTTTCTTCATTATCAACAAATGGAATAGAAACCAGGAAAGCAATAAACAATAATGGAATAAGTATTCCACCGGCAAAAGCTGAATACGAAATAAGTTCCTGGATTCCCAGGAAATACCATGGTGCTTTTGCCGGATTTTCAGAGAACTGTGGATTTGCCTGTTCTCTGAGTGGGGCATCAAACATTATAGCCATTGCTATCACTGCAATAATAACAAACATCAGTACCGCCAATTCTATCCACATTATTAATGGCCAGGAAAATAGTTTCGGATCATTTTCCCTTGTAAAAGGATCCTGAGTCTCATTAACTCCATTTGAGATTTGCAGACTTGCGGACTCGAAGACACGTGGACTTGAAGAATTGAGGACTTGTGGACTCGTCAGCCCCCCGTCTTTTCTTATTCTCCAAAAATGCCAGCCAGTCATGATCAGTAAGGTTAGGGGAAGAAAGATGACATGGAACATAAAGAACCTTGTAAGTGCCGGCTGACCGACACTATCTCCACCTATTAATAATTTCTTTAAAAAGCCCCCGATATCAATAAAACTTGTAATGCCCAGCAAATCTGTCAGTTCCCTGAAAGAGGCCGCTATATTTGATCCTATGGTTACTGCCCAGTATGCAAGCTGGTCCCATGGAAGAAGATATCCGCTGAAATTCATAAACAAAACAACCACCATTATGCCGACCCCTATTATCCAGTTCAGCTTTCTTTTGCCAAAATAAGCACCCGTGAAAAATGTTCTCAAGAGATGCAGTAGCGCAACCAGAACCATTCCATGCGCTGCCCATCGGTGAATGTTCCGGATATAACGGCCTCCCGGAACTACAAAGACGATATCTTTAACAGAATCATAGGCATTCTCTACAGTAGGGGTATAATAAATCATAAGGATAAGACCTGTCATGATCATTATTAGGAACAGGGATGCCAGGATAAATCCCAGTCCGAAAGTATAGGCCGGATTCAAGACAGAAGGATTGACTTTCGCGGCATGAAAATGGAGGAAAAAGTTGCGAGTAATACGCTGGATTCTTTTAAGGTTTATATTTTGATTTTCTTTAGACATTCTTTTATTAATAGAAGGGGCCGAGGATTCAGGAATCAAGGGTTTGCCTTAAGTTTGAATTCAGAATCAACGATTTTTGCCATATCTACGATGACCTGCCCCTCAGTACTTTTATATAACCGGTACCATGGAAGAGCTTTTAGAGCAGGTCCTGAAATAACATTTCCGCTTTTATCGTACGTCGAACCATGACAGAAACATTGAAATCCCTCCAAGGATTTTTCAATCCCACATCCAAGGTGGGTACAATTTGAAGATACTACCCGCATGCCTGAATTATCTCTGTAAACATAAATTTTATAGGCAGCCATATATGTAAAATCATTTAATGGGAATGAGCCGGGTTTGCCGATTTTTATCCTTTTATCCATCCGGGAGGATTTTGGTATTGAAATCCTGAAAAGGCTCAAAAATACTAGGAATCCAGCAACAGAGGCCATTATCAATGATAATTGCCTCAGGAATTTTCTTCGTGTTTTATGCAACTCAGAACAATTTATTATAAGACTACCTGCAAGATATAAATCGAATCCGGATTTTGTATTGGTTCAGTAGTAAATAAATCTGATACTAAATTATAGGTTATAAATTTAGCCAGATTCTGCATAATCATGTTTTAAAATAAATATTTCTATCCTTATTTATATATTTAGAATTTCTCAATGATGGCACTATTATGAAAATACCCGGAAGATATGGCTATATTACTATGCTGACAATTATAACTTTAATTGCTGTAACGGTATTGGAATGCCGGAAAAGAGAAATTGTACAGGAAAATAATTATTCCAGAGTCAATACCTATTCAGCAAAATTCACTGGAAGGGAGAGCTGCAGGGAATGTCATCAGAAACAATACGAGCTTTTCAAAGGATCAGATCATGATATGGCAATGGATACTGCGACTGAAGCCACCGTACTTGGAAATTTCAGTGATGTGACTTTTACTCAAGGCGGAATAACTTCCAGGTTCTTCAAAAATGGTGAGAAATACATTGTTAATACTGAAGGCTCAAACGGCAAATCTGAGGATTTTGAGATAAAATATGTTTTTGGCATACGTCCTTTACAGCAATATCTTGTGGAATTTCCTGGTGGCAGATTCCAGATGCTTCCATTTTGCTGGGACACAAGATCTATAAAGGATGGCGGCCAGAGGTGGTTCCATATCTATGATAAAGAAAGGATCCCTCCTGATGATATATTGTTCTGGACCCGTATCACCCAGAACTGGAATTATATGTGTTCTGAATGTCACTCAACCAATCTTAAAAAACAATATGATCCTAACTCAGAAACTTACAATACTGTCTGGGATGAAATTGATGTTTCCTGTGAAGCCTGTCACGGACCCTGTTCAACTCATATTGAATGGGCCCGTAACCTTGAATCAGGTGGAAGTTCGGATGCATTTCCGGATCTGGGACTTGTGATCAGATTAAAAGATACAGATAATGCATCATGGATGTTTAATGATGAAACAGGAATTGCAAAACGGTCAGTAAAAAGAAAGAATGACAATCTTGTCCAGATGTGCGCTCGTTGTCATTCCAGGAGATCTGTCGCAACCGAAGATTATAAATACGGGAAGCATCTTCTTGAAACCCACTGGCCATCACTACTTGAGGAAGGATTATATTTCCCTGACGGACAGATCCAGGATGAAGTCTATGAATATGGGTCATTTATGCAGAGCAGGATGTACCAGGCAGGGGTGAATTGCAAGGATTGTCATGAACCGCATAGCGGAAAAGTCTATATTCAAGGTAACCCGCTTTGCTACAGGTGTCACCTGGCTGAAAAGTATGGAATCCGTTCACATCATTTTCATGATGAGTCCAGGCAGGGTTCAAACTGCTTTGAATGCCATATGCCTGAACGGGCCTATATGGTAATCGATCCAAGGAGGGACCACTGTATTCGCGTCCCAAGACCAGATCTCTCAAATAAGCTTAAAACTCCCAATTCATGTATCAAATGCCATTCTGAAAAAACCAATGCCTGGGCTGCACAATACCTTAAACATTGGTATGATACGATTGAAAATGGGAAAAAACAATATGGCGAAATATTCTGGGCAGGACGCCTCGGATATCCTGAAGCACTACCCGAATTAATAGATCTGGCTAATGATAGTACCCTGGCACCAATGATTAGAGCCACCTCCATTCAGCTTTTCGGGAATTATGATGATCCTTCTGTTCTAAAATCGCTTCCCGCTTTTCTCAATAATCCTGATCCTCTGCTACGTTTCGCTTCAGTAAGTATTTTAAATATTGCAGATGAAAATACACTTGCCGAGTTTGTAATACCAAGACTAACAGATTCCATATATATGATAAGGGCTCTTGCTGCGAGGTTACTTACTACTCTCCCAACTGAATATTTTACCAGGACCACAAAAAAACTGCAGGATAAAGGTATCAGGGAATATATTCACACTCAGCTGATCAATACTGATCATCCATCTTCACAAATGAACCTGGGGACAATGTATCTTAACCTGAAAGATTATGAAAACGCTGAAGAATCATTTAAAAAAGCTATTGAAATTGAATCCCTGATGACCACAGCTTACATAAATCTCGCAGATCTTTACAGGATACTTGACAGGGAAGCAGAGGGGGAACAGTTACTGAGGAGAGCGCTTTCATTGGATCCAGAAATGGCAGCAGTACATTATTCCCTGGGATTGTTACTTGTCAGGACTAGTAGAAAGCAGGAAGCCATGCTGCATCTTGAAAAGGCAACCTTGCTTGAACCGGATAATGCCCGGTTTTCGTACGTTTATGGTGTAGGACTTTATTCTGAAGGAAAACAAAATGAGGCTATTGTTTACCTGGAATCTGCTTTGAGAAAAAATCCCTGGGACCGTGATATTTTATTCTCATTGTCGACTTTCAACCAGGAACAGGCCAATATAAAATCAGCAATTGAATACGCAAAAAAACTGGTTGAATATTATCCTCAGGATAAGGATTACAGGGATTTACTGGATTATCTTCAAAATCTTTAATTCAGAATCTACTATTGATCTCCAATATATTTTTTTTCAAATCATTGTTTGAAATATTTTCAAGCCTCAGTACTTGTCTTGCGATCTCATCAGGTTTCACCCACTTCGTGAAATCTGCTTCAGGCATTGCAAGCCTGTTCTGAGGAGTATCAATAATACTGGGGACGATCACAAATGACCTGATATTGTTCTTTTTACATGATTCATTAATTATTTCAGATAATCGGAAGATTAGTGATTTCGACAAAGTATATGCGACCGTGTTTATGCCCTGTTCCGGGTGCAATCCCGGCCTGGCTCCAATGAAGAATAATTTGCCAGGGGTTTTTTGTTTCTCCATGACAGGCAGAATTGATTTAACAACATTAAACGCAGTCATAAAATTTAACCGGAACATTTTTTCTATATCCGTGCCGCTGACTTCCTGTAAACTTCCCGGAGCATACCCGCCAACTGTCATAATTACTGAATCAATGCTCTCAGTATTATTAATTATGCCCTGTAAAACAGAAAATGTCTCAGTTTCAGATCCAAGATCTGCCTGGTGAACAGACAATCCTGACCTGTTTATGAAACTTCCATTATCCCTGTAAGAAATAATTGCATGAACCTTATAACCAGCATCCAGGAACGCATCTGTAACTGCATGTCCCAGGTTGCCCGCAGCACCGGTAACGATAGCCTGTTTATCTGCCATATATTCCTGTTTATTTTGATTTCAATTTACGAATTCTTACTGAGATTAGAGAATCCCGACTCAATGGTAAATTTTCTATTGAAACAGAATTCATATTACATTTGTTCATTATAATCTTAAATTTTGAATCATGAGAAAACTGATAGTGCTCTTCATTGCAGGATCAATTGGTTTAAAAGTAATGGCTCAGGCTGATGGCTTCGGAATCGGGATCATTCTTGGTGAGCCGACAGGATTAAGTGGAAAGTTATGGCTTACTCAAAAAACTGCAGTTGATGGAGCGCTGGCGTGGTCATTATGGGATGGTGGGGCAGTTCATATTCATGCAGATTTCCTTGTCCATAATTTCAATCTCATAAATGTTAGCCAGGGCCAATTGCCTCTATATATCGGCATCGGGCCCAGGATCAAGCTTGCAAATGATCCTATGTTAGGGGTCAGGGTGCCATTTGGGCTGGCATATCTTTTTGGCAGTGCTCCTCTTGATGTTTTTCTTGAACTTGTACCAATTCTTGAATTAATTCCGGCAAGTGATTTTCATTTTAACAGTGCTATTGGAATACGGTATTTCTTCTGACATAAATAAATATTCTGAATAAATTTGCCGCAACTTATTATTTAGAATAACTATGATTTAACAGATGAAGCTGTTTCTTAAAACCTATGAGATACAGCTTTATCTTTTATTGTGTGCAACATGAAGGACAAGAAGGCCAGTGTAATCAGGAACCCGAATCTTCGCATTATATTTCTTGTGACGCTTCTTGCTGTCGGAGGAGTTTCAAGCATAGCACCTGCGCTTCCACTGATGGTAAAGGAACTTCATGTTAATGCGAGTGAGATCGGTCTGCTGATAACAATTTTCACCTTGCCTGGAATGATTCTTACACCGGTCATGGGAATTCTTGCCGACCATTATGGCAGAAAAACAATACTTGTTCCATCATTATTCATTTTCGGGATAGCAGGCTTCCTGTGTACTTTCGCAAAATCTTTTGAAATGCTTGTCCTTTTAAGATTTATTCAGGGGATTGGAGCTTCATCACTTGGATCTATGAATGTGACACTTATTGGTGATATTTTTTCAGGGAACCAGCGTGCCGCGGCAATGGGATATAACTCAGGTGTTTTAAGCATTGGAACAGCGTCCTATCCTGCGGTAGGTGGTTCCCTTGCCCTTGTGGGATGGCATTATCCGTTTTTATTGCCTTTGCTTGCCATCCCCGTAGGATTGCTTGTTATATTCCGTCTTAAAAATCCTGAGCCAGAAGCTCCTCAATCATTGAAGCAATACCTTAAAAACACCTGGAAAAATATTAACCAGCCAAAGGTCTGGGCGCTTTTTGTGATCAATATGCTTGTGTTTTTCATTATTTATGGCACAATCCTAACCTATTTTCCATTACACCTCTCAAAGAAGTTTGAAGTTAACACCCTGATCATAGGGCTTGTAATATCATCAATGTCTGTTACAACCGCCATTGCCGCATCCCTGACCGGTTATCTTACAAAAAGATATACCGTAAGAAAACTCCTGTTAACCGCTTATGGAATTTATATATTTGCTATTTGCCTGGTACCCTTTGTGAACAGAATAATATTTATTGTTCCGATAATACTGGTTGCAGGATTTTGTCATGGCATTGCAATGCCGAATGTTCAAAATCTTATGGTTGGCATGGCGCCTTTAACTGAACGTGCTGCATTTATGTCATTAAACAGTATGGTTTTAAGGACTGGCCAGACACTGGGACCATTATTTATGGGAGTTATGTATAGTATTGCCAATACAGAAGCTACATTTTTTGCGGCGTCAGGTATAACCCTTGTCATGTTCACTATAACTTATATATTTATTAAATAATGAATTCAACAAACATCAATCTTCGCAAAGCTATTTGTTCCTTATTATTCTGTTCAGCAATATCATTAGCATTCGCACAGAAAGAAGGAATACAATCTATTACAATACCTGACCTGGAATCCCATCTATATTTCCTCGCTTCAGATGAATTGCAGGGAAGGGCTACAGGTGAATCAGGATTTGAAATTGCAGCAAATTACCTTGCTTCCCAGGCAAAAAAGATTGGACTAATATCAATTGGTGACAATAAGGATTTTTCTCAGAATTATATTGTTGAAGAAAATTCCAGTGATATGGAAGCCAGCAGTATTTCGATTAGATATGCTTCAGGTGACAGCCTTGTCATGGATGAGGACTTTTATATGATTATGCCACCCATCAATGAGAATCTCAATATCTCAGGTGAAGTGGTTTTTGCTGGTTATGGAATTAATTCCGAAAAATTTAAATACAACGATTTCACCGATGTGGATGTTAAAGACAAGATCCTGCTTGTTATGGACCGGGCTCCTATGGATGAATCAGGAACAAAATCAAAGTTTGATGATTATAACTGGAATGACCTGCAGAATTTTAATCATAAATTCCCATATATCAGGACTTTAAGTCCTAAAGCAATATTGCTGGTATTTGATCCTAAATCAGGCCATAATTGCCTTTCTGATGTAAATCCAACCTTTCCGAAATATCTTTCTTCTTCAAAAAGCCTGAAAGGATCAGACGATCCTATGGCCATGTTATATGGACAGATCCCTAAGTTCATAATTATACACCGTAATGTTGCCGAAAAAATACTTGAAGGGACCGGTATGGATCTTAAGACTCTTCAGAATTTAATTGATAATACACTTGAGCCGCATTCATTCTCTGTCCCCGGAAAAACAATTAATTTTCATCTCAGCGTAAATAAGAAAGAAACGAATGCCCGGAATATTTTTGGTGTAATAGAAGGTTCCGACCCTAAATTGAAAAAAGAATATTTGATTTATATGGCTCATTTTGATCATATTGGCGTTGATCCGGCCGGTGATGTTTATAACGGTGCTGATGATAATGCTTCAGGATCAACAGCTCTGCTTGAAATAGCGGAGGCTTTTCTTTCAGACAAAAACAAAACAAACAGAAGCATTGGTTTTCTTTGGGTTTCAGGAGAAGAAATCGGATTATTTGGGTCTAAATATTATGCTGACCATCCGATAATCCCGCTGGATCAAACCTCAGCTATAATTAATCTTGATATGGTTGGCAGGACAAGAACTCCAGCAGACACAGGAACTAATATGGATTCAGACCTGAGTATTGTCGGAGGCGATACTATTGGAGTTCTTGGAGGACTTCAAAGTAAGATCCTTATGGATATTAACAAACAAACACTTATCCAGATGAAAATGACAGGTGACTATACCTATAATGATCCGAACCATCCGGATATGTATTATTTCCGCAGCGACCACATAAATTTTGCAAGACATGACATTGCTGATCTGTGTTATTCCACCGGAACCCATAAGGACTACCATCAGCTTACTGATTCCCCGGATAAGATAGACTATGAAAAACTAAAGAAAGTAACAGATTTTGCATTTATGGTCGGATATAATATTGCAAACTATAAAGGCGAAATTGTTGTGGATAATCCGTTTACTAAGTGGGAACCATAAGTAGTTCCAAGTTCCAAGTTCCAGGTGGTTGGTGGTTAAGAGAGGCAGATTGCTTCAGGTCAGAAAATTAATTATTAATTTTATTTAAGTCTATTTTAAACTTGGAACCTGCAACTTGTAACTTGTAACTTGCACAATGTACCTTGTACCATGCATCATGTATTTTGAACCTAGTAAATTCTAACTTTCAGTTTTATGAAAACTTCCATTCTTGTTGCTTTTGATTTCAAGCCGGAATCTGAGGCGGCACTGGATTATGCACTCAGTGTCGGAAAGAGGCTTTCTGCCGCAATCTATGTTTTATATGTACTTGAAGACGAATCCCCATTTATGAAAATGGTGATCACTGCTGAACAGAAAAAGCTTATGAAGAAAGGCGCAGAAGATAAGCTTAAAGAAACCATTACTGAAAAAACCAGAGGTTTGTACCCTGGCGTAAAAACTATTATTAAAGAGGGCAAGGTTTATCGGATGATCATAGAAGCTGCAAAGGAATTTTCTGCAACCCTTATAATAATGGGAAGAACGAGTTCGATGGATATAGTTAAGAATTTTACCGGCACCAATACAATGCATCTGGTCAGGGAATCTGCAGTGCCTGTTATTACAATTAAGAAACCGACAAAAGGTGAATGCTGCTCTCACATCCTGCTTCCACTTGACCTGACCAAGCAGACAAAGAAGCAGGTAAGCAGGGCAATAATTGAATCACAAAAATTTCAGGCAAGTATTACACTTGTGACTGTCCTGGCTGAGAACCTGGTCAGCCAGAAATTAAGGTTCTCGACAAGACTAAGGGAGATCGCAGATATTATTAACAGTTTTAATATTAAATGTGACTATAAGTTGATCATTGATACAGATCCAGTCTGGAGCAAACTTTTAAACAAATTATCCAGGGAGACAGGGGCCGATCTGGCCATAATCATGACACAACAGGAATTTGGCTTTAAGGAATATTTCGTTGGATCGACAGCCCAGGAAATAATAAATAATTCTGACCTGCCGGTTCTAAGCCTTACACCTGAAAAGAAAGGACCATCAATTTTATCTAATGAAATGATGGAAATTCTTGTTAATCCTATCCAGATTTTCGATTACTGATATGGCAATATCAGGATTTTTGGCCTGTTCAAGCGGATCATTGATTCCACACTGCTATTATGATATAAAGGAGAATATGAGTCCTAAAAAATCTTCCTGATTAAATAAATTATTAAAGTCAGTAAAAGACTTATAAGAATTGTAGTTGTAAGAGGAATATAGAATCTGAAATGTTCTTTTTCTATCCTGATATCACCGGGCAGCCTGCCTATCCAGCTAAGTTTATCACCAAGGAAATAAATTATCAACCCTATGACCACTACGATAATGCCGGTAATGATAATTATCTTACCTGCCTGTTGCATCTGTTTATGAAAATGAGCTGTTGTCCCAGCAATGTGTGCACAACTTTTCTTTAGGAAGGCCTATGGCTTGTACAAGATCCTCCATTTTCTGAAATTTCAGTGTCGTCAGCCTGAGCCTTATCCTTATCTTCTCAACCATGAGGCCGTGCTTTTCAGAGTTTTCATCCATATAATGATTAATATCGACATCATCCTTCCCCTCGATCTCCTGAATAGCAGTTCTTCCAGCCAGGTCCAACCTTGTCCTTGAAATAGAGAAGTTCAGGAATTCACATGAGTAAAGAAGTACCGGGCATGCAACCCTCAAATGAACCTCTCTCGCTCCTTCCTCATAAAGTTTCTGGGTATTATCTTTTAATTGTGTGCCCCTGACAATTGAATCCTCGCAGAAAATCATGCGTTTGTCCCGGATCAGTTCAGTATTTGGAATAAGTTTCATCCTGGCGACAAAATCCCTTACATCCTGATTCTGAGGCATAAAGCTTCTTGACCATGTTGGTGAATATTTTACAAATGGCCTCGCGAAAGGAATATTCCTTGCCATTGCATAACCCAGGGCATGTCCCATTCCAGAATCAGGAATTCCTGACACATAATCTGCCTCAGTATCATCATTTTTTGCCAGTGCTTTTCCGCAATTATACCTGCAAACGTCAACATTAATACCCTCATAGGATGAAGCCGGATAGCCATAATAAACCCAGAGAAAAGCACAGATCTGCATCTGAGGTTCCGGCGGTTTGATCTGTTCAAATCCATCAGGGGTTATCAATAATATCTCTCCAGGCCCCATAAAATAATCAGTCAGATAACCAAGATTGGAGAATGATGTTGTTTCAGTCGCTATTGCAAAGGAGTCTTTTTTCTTTCCTATCACGATTGGCGTCCTTCCATATTTATCCCTCGCTGCATATATACCTTCATTACTGAGAATAAGCAAAGAACATGAACCTTTAATCCTATCCTGAACATTCCGAATGCCATCCTTAAAGGTTTTTCCTTCACATATCAGGACCGAAATAAGCTCGGTAGGATTGACTCCACCCTGGCTTAACTCTGCAAAATGCTGCTTCTTCTTTAATGCCCTTCCCACAAGTGATTCAAGGTTATTAATACGCCCTACCATAACAACTGCAAATCTTCCTAAATGCGAGTTAGCTATTATTGGTGATGCCTCAAGGTCACTTATAATACCCACACCTGAATTGCCCCTGAATTTTGATAATTCAGGTTCAAATTTGGAACGGAAATAATCACTTTCAAGGCTATGGATCGCCCGGTTAAAACCAGTGGAGTTTAAAACTGCCATTCCTCCCTTGCGTGTGCCAAGATGGGAATTATAATCGGTGCCGTAAAAAAGATCATATACACAATCCGTTTTTGAAATGCAACCAAAAAAACCACTCATATTTTTCGCATTAAAAATGATTACTGGGAGCAACTAAAGGTAACCAAAAATTGATTCTGGCTACTCACCGGTTAATCTTTTTATTTTTTCAAGCTTTATGTTAATTTCCCTGAGTTGATATTATTATATATTGTCTTATCTTTAAGCATATTCAAAACTGAACTGCCATGAAATTTGCATACATTGGGACCTATCCTCCGAGGCAATGCGGGATTGGCACCTTCACAAAGAATCTTATGTCGTCGATGATTGCATGTACTGACCGTGATGGAAGAAAAAATGAAGGCATTGTAATTGCAATGAACGACCTCAACCAGAATTACAATTACGGAGAGGAAGTAAAGTTCACTATTCGCCAGGAACACCAGAGGGACTATATACAGGCTGCAAAATTTATTAATTACAGCGGTTCAGATATCTGCATCCTTGAACATGAATATGGTATTTATGGTGGCGAAAGCGGCGTATATATCCTGCCGCTGCTTCACCGACTTGAAATTCCGCTGATGGTCACTCTTCATACCGTATTAAAAAATCCCTCTTATATTGAAAAGGCCATACTCCAGGAAATTGGCAAGATGGCCGACCTGATCGTAGTGATGAGCCAGAAAGCAATAGGATTTTTAATTGACATATACCAGATACCTGTTGAGAAAATAATTCAGCTTGAACATGGTGTCCCAGATCTTCAATTCAATCCCGATCTGATTAAAAAAGAGTTCAATCTTGAAAATAAAAATGTCCTGCTCACATTCGGATTGCTCAGTAGGAACAAGGGAATTGAAACTGCCATTCGAGCCCTTCCACAGGTGGTTGAAAAACATCCAAATACAATTTATCTGATATTGGGCAAGACACATCCAATTGTATTGCGTCAGTCCGGAGAGGAATACAGGAGTTATCTTAAAATGCTCATCAAAACCCTAAACCTGGAAAATAACGTATTCTTTTACAATGATTTTGTAAATCAGAAGGATCTTTTCAGATACCTTTATGCAACAGACATATATATAACCCCTTATCTTAACGAAGCCCAGATCACCAGTGGAACTCTTTCATATGCTGTTGGCACAGGAACAGCAGTGATATCTACTCCATACTGGCATGCACAGGAATTGCTTGCAGATGGCCGGGGCAGATTATTCGAATTCAATAATTTCAACCAGCTTGCCCAGATCCTTAATGAATTGCTGGATAAACCGGATGTACTCAGGAGCCTAAGGAAGAAAGCCTATGATTATGGAAGGAATATTACATGGCCTAAAATAGGCAATAAATATGTTAAGGCAGCGGAAAAAATTGTTGCTGAAAAACCCGTTAAGGTCGTTCAAAAGGAAACCAATATTGATCCTCTGATGCTTCCTGAATTCAGTCTTGGCCATGTCAGGAGGCTTACTGACTGGACCGGAATTATTCAGCATGCAAAATATGGAATACCAAACCTGAAAGAAGGATACTGTCTTGATGATAACGCCCGTGCACTGCTTATGGTTCTGATGGCATACAGGCAGAAAAAGGATCCTCTTGCACTGGAATTGCTCCCAATCTATCTGAGTTATATCCATTATATGCAGAATAAAGACGGAACATTCAGGAATTTCCTGAGTTTCAGGAGAGATTACCTTGATGAGGTCGGATCTGAGGATTCATTTGGACGGGCAGTATGGGCTCTTGGATATCTGCTGGGAAATTCTCCTAATGACGCTTACTACCAAAGCGGTCGGATGATCTTTTTTGAGGCATCCCCGAATTTTGAAAAGCTTCAATCAGTAAGAGGTATTGCAAACACAATGATTGGAATTTGCTATTATCTCATGACCAACAAATCCGACGAGTCAATGACAGAAGTGCTCAGGAAACTGACTTTCAAATTGATAGATCAGTATGAAGTTGAAAGCTCGGCTGACTGGAAATGGTTCGAGCCAATCTTATGTTACGATAATGGCATTTTACCACTTTCGCTTTTCTATGCCTACGAATTTATTAAGGATGAAAAGGTTATTAATACAGCCCTGGAGTCCATGAATTTCCTGATATCAGTCAATCTTAAAGATGGTTATCTCTCATTGATTGGAAACCAGAAATGGTACCGGAAGGGAGGCGAAAGGGCATATTTTGCCCAGCAGCCGGTTGATGCAATGGCCATGGTGCTCATGTTCTATCAGGCCTTCATTGCTACCAAAGATAAACAGTATCTGAACCATATGTACAATTCATTCATGTGGTTCCTTGGAGAGAATGACCTCAGGATGAATCTTTATGATTTCGAAACCAACGGATGTTGTGACGGTATTGAGGAATATGGAATTAACCGGAATCAGGGCGCTGAAAGCACACTCGCTTACCTGATTTCCCACCTGAGGATTTTACGTGGATTCGAACAGTTATTTAAAGTGGCGATCTGATTTAAATACTACTTGGGGCGTTTAAGTTCATCAAGAAGTTCTCTTAGTTCTACTGTAGCATATGTTGAAGCATAATCAGACATTGCATAGGGTATTATTAGATCACCATTATGGAGAATAGATCCGCAGGAATAAACCACATTTGGTACATATCCTTCACGTTCCTCCTGGTTGGGCATTAAAAGTGGTTCGCTTAACCTTCCAATTTCTTTTGTCGGATCATTGAGATCAAATAATGCAGCTGACAGGACATATTCCCTGAGTGGTCCCACAGCATGGGTAATAACAAGCCATCCTTCCTCAGTTTCAATCGGACTTCCACAATTGCCTATCTGTAAGAATTCCCAGTGATATTTCGGCTGCATCAGCATCTGAGCGGTTCTCCACATTCCAATGTGATCTGAAAAGGCAATGTAATTATTCATCCCATCTATCCTGCATAACATTGCATACTTACCGTTTATTTTTCTGGGAAAAAGAGCCATGCCCTTGGTCTGCGCAATTTCACCATGAAGCGGAAGAACCGTGAAACGGTAGAATTCTTTGGTCTGAATAAGCTTTGGCAATATTGCTGACCCGTCATAAGCTGTGTACGTTGCATAATATGTTGCTGTGCCATCATCATCGGTAAATCTTACCCAACGGGCATCTTCAATGCCATGCCTTTCAGTATCCGATACCGGAAAAATAACCCTTTCTGAGATAGCTGTATCCAGCGAAAATTGAATTTCGTAATGCGAAGATGCCAGCCACATGATCTCGCTAAGAAGTAATTCCTTGGCAGCGGACATCTGAAGATTATTCCGTGCATTCTCAACGCATTTCTTCAGTTCTCCATAGGTGAACTTATCTCCTAGTTCATCAAGGACAAGGGCGGCAGGAACAATATTGTCAAATGATTGCATCTCATCCAGCTTCTTCATAAATGACTCTTTGTCGTAAACATGCCTCTTAATAATTTCTGCCTCATCAAGCAATTGACCAGCTTCTTCGAGCGAAAGATTATTGTCTTTGTCAAGCACCCCGGTACGGAAAACCATCGAAGAAATATGCCCTTCCCCCGTAGCTCTAAAACTTATAATAACTCTTAATTCTTTTGGAGCCAGCTCACTCTGATCAGGATGGACAACCATTGAAGGATTAAAGAATGCTGCAGATTCAATTGAATATTCCATCGTAAAATAGGATCCAATAAGTACTTTGCGCGTTAGTTCTACATCTTCAGGTCTGATATCAAGATTGTCAAACAAATGGGTGATCTGGTTGAAATGTTTTTCAAAGACCTTTGAAATATTGCGGTGTCTATTCGAATATCCTCTTAAAACCTGACTGATGGTAAGTCTCACCTCAGGCTCGCTCATCTCAAGTACTTTTTTAACAACACCCAGGCTCCGTTCATCCCCCAGGTAGAGAAACCTTGCAATTACCCTGCTGGCATCAGGACGGAATATATTATTATATCTCTTTACAGAAACAGGCATATGAAAGAGTTTTTATTTAGAATCATGTAAAGATAGTATTTATATAATATCAGAATATACTGAATCTTAAAAGATTATAACTTCCGAGTAAGGTTTTATGATCTGGATTTCATGTCAGAGTATTATCACTTTACTCAAAAAGAATTAGTCTTCAAGTCTGCGAGTCCTCAAGTCAGCGAGTGTGCATGGGTTAAGGGATTTGGGAAATCTGAATTCAGATAATTTTTATTTTTACGTCATTATGTCATTATAATTTTATATTCAACTGCCAATATGTCTGATTTCGATGATAAAATTTTCTGTTTTTGTCAAAAAAAGGCAGTGGTATACTTATTGAAAGTTTTAGAGCAGATTTTGATCATGTTTAACTTAAAATAAAGGAGGACCTTAAGATGTTACCGAAAATTTATAGATCGTTCCCAAGTGTATGGGACAGCTTCTTTTCAAATGATTTTATGCCTGATCTATTTGATCTTGACGGCTATAAAAGCGTGCCTGCTGTAAATATTGCCGAAAATGATGATGAATATGTTATTGAAGTTGCCGCTCCGGGACTCGAAAAGAAAGATTTCAAGATTAACCTGGAAAACAAAGTTCTGACAATTTCATCTGAAAAAGAAGACAAAATAGAAGATAAAAACGGCAAGTCAATCAGGAAAGAATTCCGATATTCATCATTCAGCAGGACATTTACGCTGCCTGAAACAGTTGATAATGATAAGATCAGGGCAAAGCATAAAGACGGCATTTTATCTGTTTCTATTCCTAAAATGGAAACAGCTAAGGTAAAACCAGCACGCCAGATAGCAATTGCTTAATCTGGAAACTCTTTATAAAATAAAAAGTCCGGCAATCGCCGGATTTTTTATTTATAATTCAAAATATTGTTTATTTTTGCACACCAATTCTGAACAATATGGCATATCATTTATCGGCAAAGAAAAGAATAAGGCAGACTGAAACCCGAAGGGGAGAGAACAAGTATTATGCCAAGACCACGCGAAATGCAGTTAAGAACTTGCATTCCATGACCGAGAAAGAGGCTCTGGCTGCTGAAGTTCCCAAAGTCATATCAATGATTGATAAACTGGCCAAGAAAAATATTATACATAAAAACAAGGCGGCTAATCTGAAATCCAAGCTTGCCAGGCACATAAATAGCCTCTGATTTTCTCTTTCCTGTTTATAAAATTCGCTATTCGACCTTACGATATTTGACTACCTGTGTCATTAATGGTAAAGAACCCACTTATTCTTTACAAATGAAGCAGAACTACAATCTTTCCATAAAGGAATGGGCACTGGAAGACCGGCCCCGCGAAAAACTTATAACCAAAGGCATATCCAGCCTCAGCAATGCTGAACTTATCGCTATTATAATTGGTTCCGGAACCCGCTCTGATTCTGCCGTGGAATTATCAAAGAAACTGTTGAATCTTGTAGGAAATAATCTTAATGAGCTAGGGAAACTTGACCTTACTGGCCTCAGGAAAGTTCCGGGTATCGGACCAGCAAAAGCAACGGCAATAGTAGCCTGTTTCGAACTCGGCAAGAGGCGAGCTGCTGAATCACGGTTACCTGAAATAAAGATATCCGGAAGCAAAGATGTTTTTGATCTTTTTCAGCCATTCCTGGGGGATCTGCCTCACGAAGAATTCTGGATCCTTCTTCTGAACCGCGCTAATCGGGTAATAGATAAAATAAGGATCAGTCAGGGTGGCATTTCAGGAACGATAATAGACCCGAGAATAATTCTAAAAAAAGCTGTGGACAGGTTGGCCTCAACAATCATTCTCTGTCATAATCATCCTTCAGGTAACCTTAAACCAAGTGATTCAGATATCAGGATTACAACCAAAATGAAGGAATCTTCGCAACTTATGGACATCAACCTGATTGATCACATTATTGTCACTGAGGATTCGTATTTTAGTTTTGCTGATGAAGGCCTTATATGAGTTAAAAGGATAATGATCCTTGAAACAGCACAACTTTATGCTTATCTGTGGATTCTTCCAGCAGGTTTATTATCGTCTTTCCTGATACAGGATGAATAAATCCGGGGCTGATCTCAGCCATCGGCACCAATGCAAAGTTCCTCTTGTGCAGTTCGGGATGAGGGATCCTCAGCAGAGGATCATTCATTATGATATCGTCATAGAACA
>Ga0153915_10000851_pt1 | contig 28137 bp, 20 predicted proteins | sample Opewatmetagenome_2_FD_107003 | JGI IMG/M metagenome (GOLD analysis project Ga0153915, IMG submission 107003) | Freshwater wetland microbial communities from Ohio, USA - Open water 3 Core 3 Depth 3 metaG | ecosystem: Environmental > Aquatic > Freshwater > Wetlands | place: USA: Ohio, Lake Erie...
TCTGTGAAACAATAAAGTGAACGGTTTGGGTAGCGTGAAAGCTCCGTATAATCGACGACCGCAAGGCTTCGCAAACGGGTACGTATTAATGCAATACGCGCCCGTTTGCGATCGTCGATTATAGGGGCTTTGACGCAGCCAAATCGCCCACTTTATTGTTTCACAGACCCTAACTGCTACAAATAAATTGTATAATTACACTCGAACAATCATTTAATAAAATTTTAAGTGCAGAAACGGCACCGATTGTGGCATTAATCATTTTTAAGCAGGAATTGCAATGACCTTTCAGAAATTGCGCGAAGAGATTATCAATTGCCGCATTTGTCCGCGCCTTGTGCGATTTCGCGAAAATGTTCCGATTCGCGCATGCACTACTCCGCATTGCGGCTGGCGAAAACCGGTTCCAGGATTCGGCGATGAAAAAGCCTGTCTTCTCATTATCGGACTTGCTCCCTCCGTCGAAGGCGCGAACCGTACAGGCCGCATTTTTACCGGAGACGCCTCATCGGATTTTCTCATCAAAAATCTGTACCTCGCCAAATTCGCCAATCAGCCAACATCGGAATCCTCTTACGACCATCTCCGCTTAGAAGGGTGCTATCTCACAGCAGCCGTAAAATGCGTTCCGCCCAAACACCGACCTTCTCCTATTGAACGCGAGCGATGCAGCCACTATCTCCAAAAAGAGCTATCACTCTTGAAAAACCTCAAATGCGTACTTGTTTTGGGTCAAATCGCGCTTTCGGCCTACAAAGAATATTTAAAAGATCGCGGACTCGATGTCCGGCAAGTGAAATTTGCCCACGGGGCGCGGTATGAATGGAAGGATGAGCCGAGTCTTTTCGTCAGCTATCATCCCAGTCCTCAAAACACAAACACCGGGGTCCTTACAGAAAAAAGCTTTCAAAAACTTTTAGCCGAATGCCAAATCTATACTGCGCCCGGTCTGAAATGATGAATTTGGGACAGCGTGAAAGCTCCGTAGAATCGACGATCGCAGGCTTCGCAAGTTGATCCGTATTAATGCAATACGAATCAACTTGCGATCGCCGATTATACGGGCTTTGACGCGGCCCAAATTCACCATTTCAGACCGGGCGCAGTATAAAAATCTTTTTAGTAAAAAACGATTTGCGATTACAGAAACACTGTTTTTGCATTAGACTTTTTCGCACTATCTTACTCAGGTTAAAACATGGCGGCAATTTCCAATAGACAACTAGAAGTTCCTGTACACAGGCATTTTTCTTTATGCCGAGAGGCAATTGCTCAAACCATTAACAAAACCCGCAATGCAGCAAAACATGTTTTTGAATTCTGCTCGCGTCCATTTGCCGTAACTTTGGCAGTAAGCAGTACGATATTTTATTATGGCACAGGCGCTTCAATGCCACGAATTATTGCACTGAATGTTCTATCAACTGCAGCGAGTATCTCAGCAATAATTGGATTGCAAATATTGCGCATAAAGCTACTCACACCATCGGAGAGCTCACCTCTCCCCCCGCCAGCATCTATTACTATTGTTACTTCCGAGAACTACCAACAGGAAGTGCTAAACTCCAAAACACCTGTAGTTTTAGACGTTTATGCCACATGGTGCCCTCCCTGCAAAATAGTAGCTCCGATATTTGAAAAACTGAGCCAGGAATTGCAAGGTATCAAATTTTGCAAGCTTGATGTTGAACAAAATACGCTGGCAAATCAATTGCAAATCACGACAGTGCCAACCTTCTTGTTATTTAAAGATGGAAAAATGATCGAGAGGCATACTGGTGCGCTCGATAGAAATGCATTTCTGCTGCTCTTTGCAAAGCATCTTATTTAAGAGTCCGCTAGCGAGTTTTTGCAAATAAGCTAGAAGAAGGTGCTAAAATAAAATTTATCAGAGCGAAACGATCGATCGAACAAATTCAGGTGGTTCAGGTAGCGGGGCAAGATCCCAGGGGAAAGATCATATATAACTCCGGGTTGTCGGAGTCTCTCTCAAATACAGTTGACTGTAACGTTTCAGTATTATTTTCCTTGTTTGCTTCAGGAGGACAAGAACTCACCCGCGCAAAATAAAGTAGTTCGCCATTGTCTGGATTCTCAAAAACAGCACATAGCCTTCTTATCGGAACTGGCGACAAATATTCGCAAGCTTCAGGAAGCGGCTTGTTCGACATACTTTCTAAGGAAATATTTTCTTGAAGCAATTTATGCGAAATGAGACTGGATTCTACTAAAAGCGGACTTACTGCAATTGCGGAACCGCCTACTGATAGAAAAATAATTTGAGAAGCCAATGAAGAAATGTTAACAGCTGTAGCGAAATATCCTACAGCCCCTCCTAAAACACCAACACCCAGTCCAGTACATAACAAGGCTGTTCCAACAACGAGTAACATCGCTCCTGTAATAATTTCAACTTTGTGTCTTCCAAGAAATCCGATAACAGCTTGCTTTGCAGTCTGTCGTTAATTACAAACAAAAACAACAGGCTTTAATGACTTATAATTAGATGCTTGCGTGTCTAAAAATACAAAAGAAAAACGTAATATAGGCTAATTAAATTTAAGCCAAACCAAAAGACAGTTCTTCCTTGCCGCGGTAGACAAGTCCGCGCGTGGGATCGAGAGTGACGGTTTCGCCTTCGCGCAATGCAGCTATTGCTCCATCGGCACGGCAAATCAGGGAAATTCCCAATTTTGTCGCTAGCGACGACGCTTCGGTTTCGGATGCAGAATCTCCAATGAAATTCTGCAAAACGATTCCGGCAGCATGTTGAAGAGCATGGGCAAATGAAGAATCGCATCGCGAAATCACAACAATGTAGTCTTTCAGGGTCTTAGGATCACAATCTTCAGGGGAAACGGGGATTGCGACCTTCCCTTGGACTTTCACACCGACTCCTCGAAATCCACGAACAGCAATTTGTCCAATGTTCGCCAAGAGCATCAGATTCGTAGTTCCCTTTTGGGTAAAAGAAGCTCCGGATGTCACAACAACCACATCGCCAAAAGCGATCAGCCCATGATGGAATGCAAAAGAAGATGTTTCGTGAAACGCCTCGTTCATATCGACGCACTTGGGACAGTAAACCGGAATGACGCCCCAATGAAATGACAGTTGTTGATAGACTTTTTCATTTGGAGTCGCAGCCAGAATCGGCATCCGCGGACGAAGACGGGACACAAGTTCAGCAGTTCTTCCGCTCGCTGTGAAGACAAAAATAGCCCGAGCATTAGCGCTATAGGCAGTTTGAACGGCTGCTATTGAAATTGCAGAAGCTGCATCGTGGTAATCGCGCTGCGCCCGCTGGTCAAAGAATTGGCGGTAATCAAAATCAGCTTCAGCTTCCTCAATGATTCTTTTCATTTGCTGAACGGCTTCGATCGGATATTTTCCGGCAGCGGTTTCTCCGGAAAGCATCACAGCAGAAGAACAATCGTAAATGGCATTAGCAACATCGGAAACTTCGGCGCGGGTCGGACGCGGGTTGACGATCATCGATTCAAGCATTTGCGTAGCAGTAACAACAGGTTTGCACGCCTGCCAGCATTTTCTAATCATCATTTTCTGTAATTTAGGAACCAAAGCCAGATCCAATTCGACGCCAAGATCGCCGCGGGCTACCATGACGCCGTCTGCAACTTGCACGATATGATCAATATTCTTAACCCCTTCGCTGCTTTCGATCTTGGCAATGACCTGAATGCCGGGCTTTCCTTCTTTCGCGAGAAGTTCTTTGATTTCCTGCACATGGTGAGCGGAGCGGATAAAGGAAGCGGCCACAAGATCGATATCCTGAGCGCAGCCGAATCTTAGATCTCTGACATCATCCGGCGTCATCGCGCTTAATTTGAGAGGTACATCGGGGACATTTACTTTTTTTCCGCTTTTCAATACTCCGGCATATTGAATCTCGACCACAATTTCATCTTTTTTGGCCAAGATCACTTTGGATACAATATAGCCATCATCGAAAAGGACATCCATCCCTGGCTCAACAGATTCCAGCGCTTCAAATGGATGGACTGGGATGCAAAACGGATCTTGATTTTCCTTGCCGACCAGTTTTAGCCGCATACCAGGATGCGTCTCCAGCTCATGTCCCTGGATCTTTCCGATCCGGATCTCGGGCCCTTTTGTATCAAGCATGATGGCAATGGGCTGGTTTGTAGCTTCACGCGCCTTTTTCAAATGATTGATAGTAATGAGATGCTCTTCATGGGTTCCGTGGCTGAAATTCAACCGGGCGACATTCATCCCTCCCCGGATCAATTCGACCATTTTTTCAAAGCTGGCAACCGAAGGGCCTATCGTGCAAACAATTTTAGTCCGGGTAAATCTCATTTTCAAACTCATTTGATTGAGTCATTCCCGCTGGGAATTCTGCGGCGATGCCCAGCGGGAATAGCTCTTGATTACATTCAGTTTAGCAAAACCGTGCCCGTTTGGTAAACTATTGAACGCATCTTGCCGCAATCACGCCCCTTTTAGGGGCGGGCCAAGGCAAGCTATTTAACAAGCGAAAGCAGCTTACAGCTGCTTCGGTTCCTTGAGCGGCGGAAAAATTTCCTCCTTTCAAGAAGGAGATTCTTCAAATATGGCGCGCGACCCCATCGTTTTAAAAAAAGTTTTTGTACACAATCTTAAAGGGATCGACCTAACCCTTGCCCCCGGACAATTAATCGTCTTTACAGGAGTTTCGGGATCGGGAAAATCGTCGCTTGCTTTCGACACCATTTATGCCGAAGGACAGCGCCGGTATATCGAATCTCTTTCGCACCATGCAAGAAGATTTTTGAATGAACTGCCCAAACCGCAGGCGGAAAGCATTTCCGGGATCGCCCCAACCGTTGCCATTGAACAAAAATTTGCTGGCAAGACACCACGATCGACTGTCGGCACCATGACAGGAATCTATGATTATTTGCGCGTATTGTTTGCCCGCGCAGGCACCCCCTATTGTCCGGTCAGCAAAGAAAAAGTCGCCGCGCAGAGCCGAGAAAAAATCATTTCCACGCTTTCTACGATCAAAGAAGGCACCCGCCTTTATATCCTGAGTCCCTTTGCCAGGGAAAAAAAGGGAGAATTCAAAGAAGATTTCGCCGATTTGATGCGCAAGGGATTCACCCGCCTTCGCATCGACGGGGCGATCGTCGAATTGACCGGCCAGGAAAGCCTGGATGAAAAAACGGCGCATGACATCGATCTTATTATCGACCGTCTTGTAGTTTCTTCCGACACGCACTCGCGTCTTTCCGAGGCTGCTTCCGCAGCGCTGGAACTGGGCAAAGGATTCTTTAGCATATTCAATCCCGATACCGGCGAAGAAACGCAATTTTCGCAGTTCGCCTATTCTCCTAAATCAGGCCTCTCATACGGCCCCCTCGAGCCATCCGACTTTTCCTTCAACCATCCCGCTGGAATGTGCTCCCGCTGCCATGGGCTTGGCTTTGTCCAGGAATTCGATTTGAACAAGATCATCGATTCGACGCTTAGCATCAGCGAGGATTGCTGTTCGATCGCAAGCTCTTATCATACGGTGCGTTATGGAAACATTTATAAAAGCTTGGCCCGCCAGTATCAATTCAGCCTGGAAACGCCCTGGAAAGATTTAAGCGATGAAGCGCGCAATGTATTTTTATACGGAACCAAGCAGAAATGGACCCGAGTAACCTTTACTCATCCAGAAAAACGCACTCGCTGGGTCGAATTTGTCCAATGGCGAGGCGTTCTTCATGAAGCCCACGAACGCCTCATCGCCGCAAAAAGCGAAGCCTATCGCAAAAAAATGGCAGAGCTGATGATCGAATCGATCTGCCCCGCTTGCGAGGGCGCCAGAATCAAACCCTATCCAGCCGAAACGCGGATCGGCGGCCTGAAGATCGCCGACATCACCCATCTCACGATTCAAGAGGCGGTAAAATTTTTCGAAGAACTGGCTTTGGAGCCGTTGGAAATGCAGATCGCGGAGGAGCTGCTCAAAGAAATCCGAGAACGCCTGAACTTTCTCATCCGCGTCGGCGTTCAATATCTTTCACTCGACCGTACAGCGCCATCGCTGAGCGGCGGCGAATCACAGCGGGTCAGACTCGCCTCGCATATCGGCGCAGGACTTATTGGAGCCATTTATGTATTGGATGAACCTTCCATCGGCCTTCATCCCGCTGATCATCAAAAGCTGATCCAAACTCTCTTGAAACTACGCGATCAAGGAAACACCGTCATCGTCGTTGAACACGATCTCGACACTATGCTCGCTGCCGACATGATCATCGATGTCGGACCCGGAGCCGGCGAGTTGGGCGGACGAATTCTGGCGCAGGGAACTGTACAAGATTTAATCCATTCTCCCGCATCGCTGACGGGTGACTATTTAAGTGGAAAGCGAAAGATTGAAAAGCCTCAAAAGCGGCGTAAAAAAAGCTCCTCTCAAATCGACATTATCGGCGCCCGGCATCACAATCTTAAAAATATCGACGTCGCTATTCCATTGAACCTGTTCATTTGTGTAACAGGAGTGTCAGGCTCAGGAAAATCATCCCTAATCACCGACTTGCTCGTTCCTGCATTATCCAATGTTCTCCACCATGCCCGTCTTCCTGTCGGCCTGCATAAAAAAATCCAGGGATTCGATGCTATCGATAAAGTGATCGCCATCGATCAGTCTCCCATTGGACGCACTCCTCGATCGAATGCAGCGACATACATTAAATTACTCGACGATATCCGCGATTTATTCGCCGACCTTCCCGAAAGCAAATTGCGCGGATTTACCGCTAGCCATTTTAGTTTCAATGTACGGGAAGGGTCTTGCGCTTATTGCAACGGCATGGGCTCTGTCCGGATTGATATGGATTTCATGGAAGACGCGGTCATCGAATGCCCCCAATGCAAAGGACAGCGCTATGATCCCGAGATTCTGGCCATCCGATTCAAAGGCAAAAATATCCATGAGATATTAAACCAGAGTATCGATCGCTCGTGGGAACTCTTTGAACATTTTCCGACGATCCAGAGGAAGCTGCAAGTGCTGCAAAAAGTCGGCCTGGGCTATTTGTCTCTCGGCCAGCCCTCCACAACACTATCCGGCGGCGAAGCGCAGCGAGTTAAACTAGCCAAAGAACTCGTTCGCCCCTCTACCGCCAAAACAATGTACATCTTGGACGAACCAACGACCGGCCTTCATTTCGAAGACATCCGGCGCCTCATTTCAGTATTGCAAGAACTCGTAGATAAGGGAAGTACTGTCCTCGTCATTGAGCACAATATGGATTTGGTCAAAGTTTCAGACTGGGTCATCGATCTCGGCCCCTATGCTGGAGCTGATGGCGGGCAGCTCATCGGCCAAGGCTCTCCGGAAACAATCGCAAAACTTTCGACTCCAACCGGATTAGCCTTAAAACAAGCTCTTAAAACACAACCGGAATTATTATCTCATCCACTAGCCCAAAAAGAACCGCCATTTGAATCGATTTCGATCAAAAATGCCCAGCAAAACAATTTGAAAAACATCACACTATCAATTCCACGCGATAAAATTACTGTTCTAACTGGGCCTTCAGGTTCAGGCAAATCGTCTTTGGCATTTGAAACTCTCTACGCAGAAGGCCAGCGTCGATATGCTGAAACCTTATCTGGTTACGCCCGCCAAGCAATCGAGCAAATGCCGAAGCCCAAAGTCGATGAAATCACCGGATTGTCCCCGGCGATCGCCATTGAACAAAAAACGGGCAGTCTCAATCCGCGCAGCACCATCGGTACGATCACAGAAATTTACGATTGGCTCCGCATCCTTTACGCGCATCTCGGAACCGCTTATTGCCCTGAAAGCGGCTTGCCGATTCGCCAGATCAGCAAGGAAACGGTCGTCGAACGCGTACTCGATTTGCCTTTAAATGAAAAAATCCAAATTCTCTCTCCCCTTTCTCCGCCAAGAAAAGAGAGTTTTGAGGAAATGATCGAACGATTGAACCGCGAAGGTTTTTTACGGGTGCGTCTTAATGGCGTAATCTACCGCATTGATGAGCCGATCCCTTACGAAAAGCACCGCAAGAATGACCTTTTTCTCGTCATCGACCGGCTGACAGTGGATTCTTCATCCAAAGACCGGCTGTACGAATCGATCAATAAAGCAGCGACCCTTTCGGACGGAATCATCGTCGTCGCGAGGGAAAAAGAAGATCTTTTTTTCAATCTTTCGTTTGCAGTCGAAAAAACCGGCAAATCCTATCCGCCAATCACCGCCCAAACCTTTTCATTCAATGCAGATGCGGGGATGTGTCCCGACTGTCAAGGCCTTGGTATCCTCTACGGTGCCCATCTCGACGAGAATAAAACCATCATGCGCCTGGATATCCTGACAATTCTTGAACGTTTTTTCGACGGAAAAAATAGCGATGAAGCATTACGCGCGACAGAAAAAATCTGCAAAAAAAAGAAAATTGATCCGACAGCCGCTCTCAAATCGCTATCCAAAGAGCAGCTTTCATTTATCCTCAATGGATCTGGCGATGAGCATGCATTCACAGATAAATCAAAGCTCACGCTGCGTTGGATCGGATTGCACCCGATGCTCGCTCGCCTCGCCCGTTTTGCGCGCCCGGATATCCGCCGCTTCCTTTTGCCGCTTCTCGCATCGAGCCGCTGCAGCGCTTGCGATGGAACGCGCCTCAATCCATTGGCCCGAAATGTGCGCATCGGCAAGGTTTCGTTGCCAGAACTATGCTCCTTCAACATCCGAAAATGCGCGGACTTTATCGATTCCCTCGCTCTTCCCGACAACAAGAAAGATCTGCTCGCAGAAACTCTTTCTCAAATCAAGAAATCGCTCTCGTTCTTGCTTGAAATCGGACTGCATTATCTTTCTTTGGACCGTTCTGCGCCAACCCTCAGCGGCGGAGAACTTCAGCGGATCCGTCTCGCCCGCCAATTAGGTTCTGGCCTGACATCCTGCATTTACATTCTCGATGAACCGACGATCGGCCTGCATCCACACAATTGTTCATTGCTGCTAAGCGCGCTTCAAAAATTACGCGATCTCGGTAACACGCTTGTTCTCGTAGAACATGATCCCCTCATTGTGCGGCAGGCAGAATACCTGTTTGATTTTGGACCGGGGGCTGGCAAAAAAGGCGGTCAAATTGTTGCCCAGGGTACAATCCCCGAGATTCTAGATAATCTTCTTTCTCTAACAGGCGCTTATCTCAGCGGGCGAAAAAAAATTCCCATTCCTGCCAAACGGCGCCCCTTCTCACCTGATATCCGGATTGAAAATGCAGCTCTTCACAATTTAAAAAATATTAGCGTCTCATTTCCTAAGAGCGCTATTACCTGTCTCACGGGTGTTTCAGGTTCTGGCAAATCCACATTGATGCGGCATCTATTGAAACCAGCCGCCGAGCTGGCCGTCCAACACTCAAAAAAACAGGAACCGATCGAACTAAACGGCGCCCGTTTCTTTGGTCTTACTGTTTTTGAAAAAGTCCTGACGATCGATCAGTCCCCCATCGGCCAAACGATCCGTGCGGATGTCAGCACGTATACCGAAATCCAGCCATTGATCCGAGAACATTTCGCTTCGCTGCCGCTCGCTAAAGCAAAGGGCTTGCAGCCGCGTTATTTTTCTCCCAATCATATCCGAGGTATGTGCCGGACATGCTGGGGCCTTGGATATCGGAATGTCGATCTGCAGTTTCTCTCGTCCGTCCGAGTTCCCTGCGAATCATGCAAGGGCTATCGCCTCAACCCGATATCTCTTGAAGTTCACTATAAAGACAAACATTTTGGACAGATTCTGGAAATGACGGTCAGCGATGCTTATGCTTTTTTCAGCGTGATTCCCCGCATCGCTCGGCGGTTGCAGACATTGATCGACGTGGGCTTGGGATATCTTCAGCTAGGACAAGAAATCGCTTCGCTCTCCGGAGGAGAGGCGCAGCGCATCCGCTTATCGCGCGAACTTTCCAAGCGCGAGTCGGGATCCACTCTTTATCTAATCGATGAGCCTACAGTAGGCCTCCACAGCGAAGACATTGCAAAACTGCTAGCCATTTTCCAGAGACTGGCCGACAAAAAAAACACCTTGATTATCATCGAACACAACGTCGACGTAATCCGTAATGCCGATTACATCATTGATCTTGGTCCCGAAGCTGGCGACGGCGGAGGGCTCGTCGTTGCAACAGGCACCCCGGAAGAAGTGGCCCGCAATAAAAAATCTTTCACGGGCCGCTATCTCTGATACACCTAAAGAACCTGAAAAATCAGCTTTTGCTCAAGCCCAAAAGCCGATTTTTCAGGTTCTTTGGGTGTAAATAAATTCTTGTTCCAAATCAAAATTTTAGACACCATCCTTTCCCTTCCAGAAAAAGGAGACAGAAAAATGCATTATTTCTCGGGCAGATTGAAAACCATTTGTCAAAATGCTTGTAAAGCATCGTTAATAATTTTGCTGGTAAATGTTGTGTATGCCGACGAATACCGGAACGATCAAGTTACTTTACCGTTCATCTCTTCTTCCGACCATGAAAATCGATGCACTACACTGCAAGAGGACGTTGAATATCGTTTTGAAAAATATTTTGAAAATTATGAATTCGCATCTTGGAATGCTGATCGGTCTGAAAATGAAATCAAAGAAGAATTTTCGAAATTAAACGCAATGCGCAGACAAATCTGGTTTACAAACGGAAATGATCAACAAAACTGGAGAGAGGATTTTTGTCCCTGCCAGGAATTGATGAAAGAAGAACTCATCCGTGCCCCAAATTGTATCGCGTTTGATTACAATAAGATTAACAATTTTTACAATGGCAGCCTGATCGAAGAAAATGGCATCAGATTTTTAGCGCTCGAAGCACCGATGGATTGCAATCTTACGCGATTTTTCGACGTATTATTAGAAACAAACGCTTCGATGCTTGTTTGTCTCACTCCAGCACAAGATGGCATCGAACAATGCACTCCATATTGGGAAGAGCATTTGAATGGAAATGAACAAATAGTTATTCCTCAATCATTGAATTTTCCAACGGTTTCACCGAAATCAATCGATTACATTACTACAAACGAATGGAATGATTGTTCTCCTGCAATGGCAAATGTGTTGCTGAATTTGGTATTGAAAGCCAAGTCTCTTTACGATCCGTCTCGGGGGCCGATCGCGGTTCAGTGCATCGGAGGAGTTGCTCGAGCGGGGACTTTTATCGCTGCTTATTGTCTCGTTCATGAAATCGATGCTCAACTAGCAGCCGGAATTCCTGTAAATGAGCTAAATATTTCTATCGAACGATCGGTAGCCAGACTATCGTTGCAAAGATATTATATGGTTGCATGCGCTCCTCAATATCTTAATCTCTACCGGTTGGTACAAGCCTACCTCGACATAAAGCAAAAATAGACAGCCGCGCTGCCCATCTTGCAAGGAGCAGCGCGACAAATTTTAGCGAAGGCCGTCAATCTGCCAGCAAGTCGATCCGCAGAGCTTCGTAAATCCGCAGAAATCGGTCATTAGTACGGATTGACTCTGCCAATTCGCTGAGCTCAGACAATTTTGCCTGTAAAGTCCAGTTTAATCTAGCATGATAAGGATCTACGATGGCTGCTTTCAAGACGGCAAAATCCTGATTGCTCAACATCGCAAAGTCCTGCCCTATTTCACGCAAAGTCTTCCTATTTCTCAGATGTTGATCTAAAGAAAAACAATCCGGGCAATTCCCGAGCTGATTTTTTTGAAATCCTTCTTTGAAGAAATTGAGCAACGCCAATCGGGCGATGAAATATTTCGGAGAAGATTCCGGCATTTGAGCAGCTAAGATTTCCGGACTATATCCACGCTCAAATGAACCGGTTGTGTCTTCGACGACCATTCGGACAACTCTATTTCGCCGCGTAGGATCAAGCCTTGCAACTGCATCCATTACGGAAGCGCGAAAAAAACTGACATCAGCCGTCATCTTGCCATCAGAGACATAAATTTGCGGTTGAGGGGGCGCACTCGGCTCAGCTGCATGAACAACTGTTTCGGGAAGAGGTTCAGGAGCTGGTGAAGTATTGGCCTCTATTTGTTTCACGTAATCGCTATATGTCGTCAAATAGCCCTGATTGCCCTGATGAAGCTTGGATGCCAATGAGCGAATATCTTGAAATACTTTTTTACCTGTCGAGCTAAGGGACGCCGGAGCTTCCTGTCGGTAAAGAGCGTTGAGAATCGCTGTCTTATCTCTTTGACGCAAACGCTCGAACGCTGCGCCAACGCTCAGATACGATTCGCCATTTTCCAAAGGCTCGGAAACTGTGAGGAACGTCGGACGAAAGAAACTGCTTCGTTTATCATTTTCAAACGAGAATGCCAAAGACCACTCGCCGACAACCTGGAATACATTCCACTTCTCGGACAAACTATCGGCAATTCCCTCTTCTAATTCTTTTCTTTGGGCGGGATCCCAATTCCAAAGCGCACGTTGAATGGCATAACCGACAAATTCCACATTATCATGCGGAATTGGAAAAGTAGGAGGCTGTGGAGGCTGCGGGAGAAAGAAACCGCATTTACGCATCGCTGATACCGCGAGATAAGTAACAACATCGGCTCCTACAGCCGAAATCGCTTCGAGATTGTACCAGCATATATTGTAGAATTTATCCCCTACTTGAGCCCAGGTCTGATTCGGTTTTTGATAAAGAGCCATTTGGGATTCGGTGACAGACTTTGTCAAATTCAAGAATTCATAATTTCGCAAAAAACTAGAAACACCTGACATAAAAACCTCACAATTTTTGGCAAAGCAGTTTATTAAACAATTCCAAAAATGTAAAATGAATATTCCCTCAAAAAACCCTATACACATCTCTGAACAATCAGTATATTTCAAAAAAAAGCATTGGAGTCTTTTATGGCGCATCCCCTCACATCCAGAAAACGAGCACAAGCTTATGCAGGGGCATTATTTCTCATCGCCCTTGCTATTCTCGCTGTAACAGAAGTTTGGTGGCCGGGAATCATGCTTGCAGCGGGACTCCCCATTGCTTTGCGTCAGTATTTGCTAGGCCGCATTCATGATATGCTAGTATCGCTGCTGGTTTTCGTCGGAACTTTCGTTACCGTGCAGTTCGATATCTCATGGCGCATTTTCTTACCTACCCTCTTTACGCTGGGCGCTATCTATCTCGTCGTACGGGAATATCTCGAAGCGAGAGCCGAAGATGAAGAAGAACTCGATGAAGACACCAACTTAGAAATCGAAGAGCGCAAAAAGAAAAAGCGCTAAAGTCGACAATGCAGCCAATAAAGCCTTTTAACTTCAGGTCAGCTTTTTAATTAACTCGCTCGGCACTATCGAATATGATTAAAAATTGATTTTTGGCTTGAGCGAAAGCTCCCTATAATCGATGATCGAAAGCTGATTCGTATTGCTTTAATACGGACCAGCTTGCGAAGCCTGCGGTCATCGATTATAGGGAGCTTTCGCTCAAGCCAAAAACCGATTTTTCAGGTTCTTTGGGTATACACACAGGTAAGGAAACACCTGCATTGGGTTGCCGCTGCATTGAACTGAAGTGTAAAAGAGCGAACTTACTAACCCAGCATTTAAACAGATGACAGAGCGCGCATGCGAGGCAAAGCCAGATCGAAGCGAGCTTGAGCTCGCGCTTTGAGCGAGGAAGACATTCTTGAATAAGAAGGATTCCGAGCGAAGATCGCTATGGCAAAGCCATAGCAAGCGATAGGTCACCTGTTTAAATGCCGGGTTAGTAAATAAAAGCTCGCCCTTTTCAAACCCATTAAATCGATTTCGAGCCAAATGGTGATTGTTCTGGAGTGAAGGTGCCCAAGCGTTTCGTTGGATGGACACACAAATCGTCGGCGGAATACCATCTAGGTTGTTGTGAGCGTATTGCGCTGGGAATAACAGAAGACTTGCGATGAGATTGCAGAGAGCCCTTGGGAAGAGTATTGAGATTCCGAATTAGAGGAAAGCGATTCATCGCAGAATTCATTATTTTAATCACTCCAATGGCAGCCGCAGTACAGACAACAAATGAAACAATCCCAGCGGCAGAATACAATCTACAAACTCTTGTTTGTATAGAGGAACTACATTGTTGTGATTGAAACGCATCAAAGATAGACATTACTTTTAGAGCGCCTAAACATGTTGTTCCACAAAAAATCATAGCCACGCCCGTTTTTATAAGGGAAGAGCAAGATTGATAGTTGCCGGTTAAGCATTTGTTAGTAAATGTACTCATAAATCCTCAGCTCTTCTTGTTTGGCTCGCAGCTGTTTGTTTTTGGCATGTAGCTACCCATAATTATACATAAATTTATAGCAGCAAAAACTACAATAGCTACGCCAACCACACCCAAGAATGTATTTTTGAAACAAGCAAAACTAGTGATGGGTGAATCGCACCGTAACTCTAGATAAGTCCTATCCGCCCGAGCGTTTATTTGGTGACCGATATACGCACCCGCAGCTTGAGTTATCGTGGCTTTACCAGTTTCTATAATCCCAGAAGCTTCAGCTACTTTTGCTGCCGTATTCAGCATCGCGCTCCCAGCCGCATTGGCCGCTCCTCCAACAGTCGGGCTTATTAAAAAATAAGCCATCGTACCAATAGTGGCTGCAGCTCCTATACAAAAAGCGCTAAATTTATTGCAAATTCCACTATTTGAAGTAGGTTTATCGGTTACTGCATGAGACATTTTGACCTCTATTAAAAAAATGAACATGAATTTTACACCAAGCCAATATTTAATTCATGAGCATTTTAAAATCAGCCTATAAACTATCCGAAAAAATTTTGATTTGACAAAACCCTCTGCTTCTATTTGGAAGATTACGATGAATACCACTGATTTTCGGGGTTTCTCTAATGAGCAATGAACGCTGATTTACAGCTTGAAGATCTGCAACAACGATATCTTCAAACGCAACAAATAAGTCGCGTTGTCTCAGTCCTTTCCATTTGCATACGATTAGTAAATTCATCCCGTTGTATAATCAATCCCCATGGCATCGCGCACTTCCACCAAGGTTTGATGGGCAACCGCAGACGATATTTCAGAACCGTGGAAAAGCAACTTCATCACTGAACCGGGATCCTTCGCGAACTGCTCGCGGCGCTGGCGAATGGGAGCGAGAAAAGCCTGCAAAACCTCGAGCAAATACTTTTTCACAACTGAATCCCCTAAACCGCCTCTTGCATAATGCTCTTTGAGTTCGGCGATCTTAGCTTTATCTTCTCCAAATGCGTCAAGATAAGTAAAAACAGGGTTTCCTTCGACTTTTCCTGGATCTTCTACACGCAAATGACCGGGATCGGTATACATGCTCTTCACTTTGCTCGCGACTACATCGGCGCTATCCGATAAAAATATCGCATTGCCCAGGCTTTTACCCATTTTTGCCTTGCCATCCGTTCCTGGAAGACGTGCGATCGTCGAAATCACAGCTTCGGGCTCGACAAGCACGGAACAGTTGTAAAGACGGTTGAATTTACGAACCACTTCAACGGTCTGCTCAATCATCGGTATTTGGTCATCGCCAACAGGTACTAAATGCGCTTTGAATGCCGTAATATCGGCAGCTTGAGAGATGGGATAGATCATGAAACCGGCGGGAACATTCTCGCCGAATCCTTTTTGCTGAATTTCTAACTTAACCGTAGGGTTATGTTTCAGGCGATTCCATGTCACCAGATTCAAAAAATAGATCGTCAGCTCTGGCAATGCCGGTACCAGGGACTGAATAAAAATCGTTGATTTCTTGGGATCGATTCCGACGGCGAGCAAATCGAGAGCAACTTCCAAAATCGATTCACGGATTTTTTGCGGTTCATGCGCGTGATCAGTCAAAGCCTGAACATCTGCTAGCATAACAAATTGACGATGAGTCTCCTGCATTTTGACCCAAGCAGCAGTGGCTCCTACATAATGGCCAAGATGGAGAGGCCCGGTAGGCCGGACTCCCGTTAAAATATTTTTCTGGTTCGTCATAATAGAAAAAACAATACTTCATTGTTCGACAAAGGTAAAGAGCCAATTGCAAGAAGGAAAAGGGCGTTTTTTGCCGCGCGTTCGAATTTTGCAATTGGCTCTAAAGAAGATAAATCTTGCATCAAAGCCCGGAATATGGGATGAGAAATGCCTGATGATTCAAAAACCAGTCAAAAAAGCGGCTCCTGAATTGCCGCTTCCTACCTCTATTGGCAATTATACTATCTTGCGCAGCATTGGACGCGGAGGAATGGGAGAAGTATTTCTCGCTCAGGATCCCGATTGCGGCCGCAATCTGGCTTTAAAAAGGATCCGTCCGGACCTATCTAAAAATACGACAATCCTCAACCGTTTTTTACGCGAGGCTAAAGTCGCCAGCCAGCTTACGCATCCGTCGATCATCCCGATTTTGTCAATCCAAAGTAAGCTGCCGGACGTCTACTATACAATGCCTTACGTCGAGGGCGAGACGCTGAAGCAGATCCTGAAACCGCCCGTCGAATCTCAAAATAGTAATCTTGCGCCAACACCGTTCACGAATCGCTCCATTCCGGCGCTTGCCCGCATATTCCTGCAAATCTGCGAAGCCATCGCATATACGCATTCTAAAGGAATTTTACATCGAGACCTTAAACCCGAAAATATTATCGTCGGCAAATACGGCGAAGTAATGATCCTCGATTGGGGCATTGCCGATTTTATCTCAGAACTGAACGCACAGAAACAAACCGACGATACAGAATTGGATGAAAGCGAAAACTTGACCCGTCCCGGAAAAATTACCGGAACGCTGGCATATATGGCGCCTGAAAGGTTGACTGGCGAAGCATCAACTCCCGCGGCAGATATTTATTCTTTAGGCGTCATGCTCTATTATATGCTGACGCTTCAGTTGCCCTTCCAAAGGAAATCGATCGCCGCATTCCGCAAACAAGCGGCCAGCGAGCGACTGATCGACCCGATTGAAGCTGCACCATATCGCGACATCCCCCATCAGCTCGCGGCAGTTTGCCATAAATGCCTCGCCTTTAATCCGCAAGAACGTTTTTCCTGTGTCGAAGAACTAATCAAAGAAATTAAAAGCTATAGCGAAGGCCACGCCCAGTGGATCCCAATGGCATCGCTCCATCCCAGCCGCGCCGAAGACTGGCAATTTCAGGAAAATATTTTACCCGTTAAAAACATTGCTATCACGCGTGATCTGGACGAAACCGATTGGGCTGCTGTCATGATCTCCCGTAAAAACTTTGCAAGCAGCGTAAAACTGGAAGCCGATATCCGCCTTTTGCCCAATTGCCGAGGAATCGGATTTTTGCTCAGCATTCCGTCTATTGAAGACCGGCATATGTTTGAAGAGGGCTATTGCCTCTGGATCTCCCATCAAGAATGCCGCCTGATCCGCAATAACGTCCAGGTCTTCGGCACAAGACACAATCTCGATTTCCAGCAAAAACGCAAGCTATGTTTCGAAAAAGTCGAAGACGTACTAAAACTTTTTCTGGATGGGCGCCTCGTTTTTACTTATACAAGCCATTTGCCGCTGGCGGGTTCTCATGTAGGACTGCTGCATAAAGACGGATCTTTCGAAATGGATTCGCTGCAAGTATTCGATGCAAGCCATAACGCCTACGTCCGCTGCCTCGCCGTGCCCAATGCATTTCTCAGTCACAAATTATACGATCTCGCATTGCAGGAATACCGCCGGATCGGGCAATCATTTCCCGGCCGGCAAGAAGGCCGAGACGCTCTTTTCCGCGCGGGGATCGCGCTGCTTGAAAAAGGAAGGGCTCAGCGCACAAAACTGCTTAAAGAACAGATATTTCACCGGGCTCTGAAGGAATTCGGCAATCTCTATCACACCAGCGGCGCTCCTCTCGAATTTCTCGGCAAATCTCTCGTTTATGACGCTCTCGGCGATCCTGACGAAGAAGCCAAATGCCTGGAACTGGCGCTGCGGAAGTTTCCCAAGCACCCGCTTTTGCCGATCCTCAAAGAACACATCATTTACCGGATGCACGAAAGCTCACAAACGAAGCGCGATACCGCATATCGCGTCATCCTGCTTGCGATCCGGCACATCCCGGATCTTATGGAAAACAGCGCAACGCGCTCCCTGATCGATACATTGCATCGTAATATGGAACCGCTGCCATTCCTTGAAAAATCCGATGATTTTCTGATGCAGATTGCCGTCCAACTGGCCTTTTGGCTGGCCAAGCCCCTTACGCTCGGTGAAATTTGCATGAATCTGGCAAAAACAAAAAACCCATCATCTCTTCTCATCGAAAATGCTCTATTTTGTCTTTTGGAACTCGACGCGATCCCGCAGCTTGAAAAACAACTATCATCTCTCCCTCAAAATGCCTTATCTGCGCAAGGGCGCGCATATTTTAATGCAGTGCTTTCGGGAAAGCTTTTTGAGCGCACAGCTAACGCGGGAAGCGACGTCAGCCGCCCCGCCTCCTCAAGCAAAGGATTTCCTCAATTGCCCGATACAGTATCGGTGAAAGAAGCGAGATTTGTATGTTTCCTCCTTCGCAAAGCACTAATCCAGCGCCGCTTTTCGAATGCTGAAGAGATCGCTGCTGCTGCAAAGAAAAAAAATTGGCCCAAAAGCGATCAACTGTCTATCGATGCGCTTTTGGCATGGTTCGAACTTTTACGGCGTAATTTTAAAGCGGCAGGGCAGATTTTCAAGTCATACGGCGCTGACGAGCTTGACCAAGAATATTCGCCGCTTCATTTCGTGTATGGCGGCTATCTGTATGTCACCCAGGGCGCTGAACAAGCTCAAGCTCATTTTTCAAAAATTCTGGATACTTCATATCCTAGAACCCCAGCTTTGCCAAGCCATTTTCTTTTAGGCCGTATTAACAGCAAAAAAGGATGGATCGAACGAGCTTTCTGGTGGGAGAAAAAAGAACTTCACCGCCAGCTGGATTTCTTTTATGCAGCAATAGGAAAAAAGAAAGAATGAAAAAGCCATCTCTCTGTTCCTCCGAAATCGTTTATCGAGGTTTTTTTGACATCCGAAAAGACCGGATCATGCGCGCTGATGGCGAATCATTTGATTATACATGCATGGTGCTTGCAGTCGATGCTGTTGCCGTAGTGGCCCAGACTACCGACGGATTATTCATCATGAACCGGGAATATCGACAAGCGGCTGGCGAATGGGTTCTCGGATGCCCGGGCGGGCGCCTCGAAAAAGACGAAGATCCGATCAAAGGCGGACAAAGGGAACTTTTCGAAGAGACTGGATATTGGTCGGATGAGATCTCGATTTTAGGCTGCTGCTATCCGCTTCCGAGCCTGCTCGATCAAAAAATTTATTTCCTTCATGCAAAAAATGCCGCTTTGAAAAGCAAGCAGCATCTCGATCCATTCGAATTCATCGATATCGAGCTGAAAACGCAAAATCAGATCGAGAAAGAGATTCGGGAAGGGACAAATATCGACAGCATCATGTGCGCAGCCCTCTGGTATAAATCTCTGGCATCGTGCTAACATTTTCCGCATGTCCACACTACCAAAAGCCTACGATCCAAAACTCATTGAAGAAAAATGGTATTCCTTCTGGGAAAAAGAAGGATTCTTTAATGCAGATCCTCATTCTAGAAAAAAACCTTTTTGCATTGTGATCCCCCCTCCAAATGTTACTGGCATTCTCCATATGGGCCATGCATTGGGCAATACCCTCGACGATATTCTGATCCGTTATAAGAGGATGCAAGGATTCGAAGCGCTTCTGATACCCGGGACAGACCATGCTGGAATCGCCACGCAAACTGTTGTAGAAAGGCATCTTTTGGCAAAAACCGGACGGCGCCGCAGTGATTTCAGCCGTGAAGAATTTCTCAGCCATGTTTGGGCTTGGAAAGAGCAGAGCGAAAAACGAATCATTTTCCAATTGAAAAAGCTCGGTTGCAGCTACGATTGGTCGCGCTTGCGCTTTACGATGGATGAGCACTGCTCATTCGGTGTGCGCACTGCATTCAAAAAAATGTACGAAGACGATCTCATTTACCGTGGAAATTATTTGGTAAACTGGGATCCCGTTACTCAAACTGCTTTATCAGACGATGAAGTCGAACACGAAGAGAAAGCCTCTTTTCTTTGGCATGTTCGCTACCCTCTCTGCCATGATGAACGGTCGATTGTCATCGCCACAACGCGTCCTGAAACCATGCTGGGCGATACAGCTATCGCCGTCCATCCCGATGACGACCGATACAAATCACTGATTGGAAAAAAAGTCCGGCTTCCGTTAACGGACAGAACAATCCCGATCATCGCTGACCATCACGTTGACCCGCAATTTGGCACCGGCGCGCTCAAAATCACCCCCGCCCATGATTTTAACGATTATGCAATCGCCGGGCGGCATCAGCTGCCCATCATCAACATCATGACTCCTGATGGAAAAATCAATGAACATGGGGGCCGTTTTGCCCAACTGACGATGGAGCAAGCGCGGGAACAGATCGTCAAGGCATTGGCGGACGGCGGCTATTTAGTAAAAATCGAGCCTTATACCTTACGCGTCGGCGTTTCATACCGCTCGAAGGCTATCATTCAGCCATATCTTTCCAAACAATGGTTCGTCCGCCTCACGCGCTTCAAAGAAACGCTGCTTTCCGCAGTCCGCGAAAATCGGGTTCAGCTGATTCCTTCTCATTGGCAGCAAACATATGAATACTGGATTGAAAATTTGCGCGACTGGTGCATCTCGCGCCAGCTTTGGTGGGGCCACCGCATCCCTATCTGGTACGATCGGCAAAATCCTGAAAACATCATTTGTTTCGATGGCGAAGGATTGCCACCAGCCGTACAAAAAGAACCCAGCCGCTGGGAACAGGATTCCGATGTTCTCGATACCTGGTTTTCTTCCGCTCTTTGGCCTATGAGCGTACTCGGCTGGCCGCATAAAAGCGAGGATCTGAAAAAATTTTATCCTACAGCGACACTAATTACCGGCCACGACATTATCTTTTTCTGGGTCGCCCGCATGATTCTCATGGGGGAATATTTTCTGAAAGATGTGCCGTTCCATAAGACATTTTTACATGGCCTCATTTACGGAAAATCCTATTGGCGGCGTTCCTCCGATGGATTGATCGCCTATGTAAAACCGGAGGAAAAAAAGCGCTACGATCTCGGAGAGGCATTGCCCACGGATGTCGATTCTAAGTGGGAAAAGATGTCGAAATCAAAAGGCAACGTCATTGACCCGCTGGAAATCATCGATGAATACGGCGCGGATGCCATGCGGATGGCCCTCTGTTCCAGCGTAACGCAAGCGAGACAGATCGACCTTGACCGCAGACGCTTCGAGGAATTTAAGAATTTTGCCAATAAGATTTGGAATGGCGCCCGGTTTGTCTTGCTCAATCTGGAAGCAAATGAAAAACTTCCCGCCCTAAGCGCCGAATCATTGAGCCAAGGACTTGAACAGTCGCTCCTAACCTTGGAAGACCGCTGGATTTTATCCGTTCTGAATCGAACGATCGTTGAACTTAACCGTTATCTTGAAGACTATGCTTTTGACCGCGCCGCGACGCGCGCTTACGAATTCTACTGGAATGATTTTTGCGCTATTTATGTAGAAACGGTCAAGCCCGTTCTTTTCGGAAAAAGAGGCACGCCGAAACTCAGGGAAAACAAGCAAAAGTTACTTGCAATCATTCTTTGCTCCGCGATCCGATTGCTGCATCCCATTGCTCCTTTCATTACAGAAGAGATTTTCTCGCTGTTGAGGCAATCCTTCCCAGGCATCAAGCTTTCAAAGCAGTTGGATCCTTATACACAGGATTTGATCCATGCCCTTTGCTCTGGCGGCTGCATCGCCGCACCATATCCAGCAATGTTTGATCAATCGCACATTTCTTCTACGATCGAATCGACATTTCAAAGCATGCTTCAATTCGTCTATTGCGTGCGCAATATCCGCGCTGAAATGCAAATCGCCCCGTCGGAAAAAACAGATCTATTCCTTTACGGGTCGCCCGTTGATGCCGACTGGCGTACCGCGATCGAAAATCAGGAAATGATCTTAGCGTTAACTCCTACAAATCAGATCTATTTCGTAAAAAACGAAACAGATCTCCCCTCTTTTGGCTCTAGCGCCCTTGTCGGACAATTGAAGTTATCCGTACCTATCCCGGAATCTTTCAAAGCAAAGGAACAGGATCGACTCAATAAAGAACGGGAAAAATTGGAAAAACAGCGCGATGGAACAAAAATCAAACTGTCGAATCCCGATTTTAAAGCTAAAGCTCCCGCAGAAATCGTTCGCAATCTCGAGCAAAATTTAGAACTCGCAGAAAAACAGCTTGCTGAGATTGAAGAAAAACTCAAGCGATTCAAATATACCCAAAGAACCTGAAAAACCGATTTTTCAGGTTCTTTGGGTATAATCTCAATTTTGGACGGTTTCCAATGGAATATCGATATGTTCCGTCCAAAAATGATGTTTCCAGGTTTCGAGAACTTCGTTGCCTTTAGAAATCACGTCGACGCGATAGGTCAATATCTTTTTCTTGGGGAAATAATAAGCCTGATATCCCCTTTTTCTCGGAATCTGATCCACGATTTCCTTTTCTGTGTCATCCCAAAAACGGACAGTGATGGCCAAGGAAATATCTTTTTGAAAAATGCTGCGCGGAAAATCCCAAGCTACCAATAACCGCTGCCCGTCAGGAGGATCTATTTGCCTTGGATCGGGAGTGTTCACATGAGAGCTCGCCAGGAACTCGCGATCGACATATTCCTGCTGCACATAGAGATGTTGGCGATAACAGCTGCTGAATAATAATACTAGTATTAGCAGCTGACCCTTGAGTTTCCAGCCCATTTGATTTATTCTCTTAGCCATGATCATTCAAAGCGTTACAGGCGTCATCTTTTCCCAGGACCGCTCCCAGGTTCTTCTCACTTTGCGCCGCGATGTTCCCGTTTGGGTTCTTCCCGGCGGAGGAGTAGAGCCAAGGGAAACAGCAGACGATGCCGTCATTCGCGAGATTTTGGAAGAAACCGGCTTTCATGTCAAAGCGACTCGTTTGGTCGGCGTTTATACTCCAGTCAATCGCCTGGCCCGCAACACAAACCTCTATGAGTGCGAAATCATCAGCGGATCTGCAACGCCATCTTCGGAAACAAAGGATATACGTTTTTTTCCACTGAACGGCCTGCCGCCATTGCCGCCGCCCTATTTAGAATGGATTTGCGCCGCCGCCGCCATGCAGCCAACGCTTCACAAGCAATTAACAAGCGTAAATTATTGGGTCTTTTTCAAGAATGCGATTTTTCATCCCCTGTTTGTCGGACGTTTTATTCTCAGCCGCCTGGGATTTCCATTGAATACAAAATAGGAATGGGCCGGGACATATACCGCACACCGTTAGGTTTTGTGAATTTGGACTGAGCGAGACAACGCAAAATCGAAGCGGTCCGCGATCCGAATGAACCGCACCATTCCCAATTTGGGAAGGGCGGCGAAGAGGATTGATTTTGCAAAGTCGCAGCCAGACCAAATTCACAAAACCTAACGGTGTGCGGTATATAGCCCCGGCTGGAAATTATGATTGGGAGAGAACCAATGATTGGATCCAATAATTGGTCTGAGCACCATCATCGAAGCGAAGTTCGATTGTATTGGAGCCTGGGGAAACAAAGCCCGTCACATCAAATTGCTGATGGATATAATTCGGATCGTTCGGATTATGGCCGCAAACAACAGCCTTTCCGTTGACATAAATAGAAATCCGAGCGTCCATTAACTGTCGATTGACAATGGAAGAAAGGTGAAATAAATCAAGGGTATATTTTTGAGTGGAATCAAAACTTTCAATGTTTGTTTCTAGCCGAATGAAGCTTTGACCGGGATAATGCATCAGCCAGCTGTTTCCGTACGCGCGATTATAAAACGTTCCAGGCCCTGTTTTTACGGAAGCATTCGTCGCATCAATCGTAGGATTTTTAAAATCAACGACACAAATAAGCGTTACGCTATTCGTATTGACGTCGAATGATTCAGCGGATGCCCGAGAGGTTGCAATGGCAACTTCTTCTTGATTGACAATGTCAGTGTTGACGTTGGGTAAATCCATCATTGTTCGTACTCCAATCTCTGCGTGACAGAGAATTATTGATTTTTTTCATCAATGGCGTTCACAAGTCGATTTGTAGACACCTTCACTCATTTACAAAGAACACTCTTCATAAATTGGCTTTAAAAGCCGGAGGAATTCTGAAAGATTCAAAGATTTTACACAAACCTTTTAAAAGAATAATTAATTCAAAAAATATTTAGGAGCTGTCAAATAATAAATCGAAGCATTTCGCTAGCGCGAAAGTTCCCTATAATCGACGACCGCAGGCTTCGCAAGTTGGTCCGTATTAATGCAATACGAACCAATTTGCGATCGTCGATTATAGGGGCTTTGGCGCCGCGTAATGCTTCGATTTATTATTTGACAGCTCCTTATACCCAAAGAACTTGAAAAATCGACTCTTGGATGACGCACAAAACTAAATAAAAACGAGCCTATTATTGCAGTTTATCAAAAACATAGCACATAATTACACCAGCAAAAACAATCGCCTTTCAAAGGAAACTATGTCAACTATTGCCATCAACCCTGTAATAATAAAGCAAAACAACTGCGAAACAGTTTTTTCTCGCCATCCTGTCGTCCGACAAGTTGCACTTCGAACGCTAAAAGAACTTGCAATTGCAATAGCCAGCATTACAATCTGCCTGCCATTCGTTGCAAGCACCAGCGGTATCGCGATCATCATCGCAGCATATATTATAAGCATTGCAGTAAATACGATTCTGCATTCGATCTCCCTAAACGCAAAGGATCAATTGGTTCGCACCAGCGCTCAACTTTATAAAAGTACAAGCTTTGCTTTAGCAAACTCAAATGTCGGCATCCTTGTTCATGAAGCAGGACATTACTATTGCGCCAAAAAATTGATTACTGGAAAACCTTCAATCGAATTGATCCCATTTCAAGGGGGTGCTACATCATATGGGGGCAAGTTGACTTCCTTGGGGAAAAAATTGGGGTGGAAAAAAACGGATTTTCTCATCACTCTGGCCGGTCCTTCGCTCGCGATTCTCGTAGCTACGATCGCCTTTGTTGCTGGACTCGCCTTGCTGCATTCCCATCCTCAATCGGGATCGGATTTGCTCGCTTATGGCTCAATGGAATTTCTCAACCATTCCTTCTATGCCTTATCAGCTCTATGGACACCCGCTTGCGAGCTATCGCATGACTTTATTTGCTTACAAACATTCGGGATTCATCCTCTGGCTGCCTGTATCGTAATCGTCAGCATCCCAATCATCCTCTGCTTAGGATACTCAATGATCCGTTACGTTCAACACAATAAATAAAACGCACCGCTTGCCCCTTCGAGAAGTTCTTCAAAATCAAGGTTTGATTTTCGAAATTAATGGTTCGTCGCTTTTGGGGATTATTTTGGCCGTTTTTCGACCCAAATTGCAGGGGTAATATCAACTTCGTATATTACCCCTGCAATTTGGGTCGAAAAACGGCTCAAAAGAACCCGAAAAGCGACAGAACTTTAGTTTCGAAAGAGGTCTATTGATCCATTTTATGAATTAATGCTTGAATTCGCTTGGTAACGCCCTTGGAAATTGAGCCGCTGCCTCCATGGAACGGCAGAGGAACTCTCTCGTGATCCTTTTCAAACATCGGGTGCCTGCCTCCAGCTTTTTGTTCATATCCCCCGTAGATCATCAATAACCGTTTTAATTTTCGGCACTTTTCTCCACGCAGTCTGTGAACTTCAAACTGCTCGCGGTCTTTACGCCTGATACGGGCCGGAACAAGAACTTCAGGGGTATGATCTGGAGCCGCAGAAAAATCGGGAGCCCACTCCAAGACTGGCGATTCAGGCTCAATTGGCGGGACACTTTCCCGATCGTCGCCAAGAGGCACGGCAGGCTCGGGACTCAAAAGAGATGGGGCGGGCTCTTCCAAAAAATCTGCAGACCCCTCAGGTTTTGTAAAGACATCAGCCGCAACCGCTTCCGCTGCTGACGCGGCAGCTAATAACGAAGCCGGACAAGCCAGCGGCGTTTTCTTTTTTTTATGTCTTTTTCGCTTCGCTTGCACAAGCGATGCAGCTTCTTCCTTTACTTCACGCGGAGCTTCTTCCCTAACCAATGGTTCGGGCAAGTTCTTTAACGCCTCGATAATACCTTCCAAAGGAAGGCAAATCGCTTCCAGCCATTCGAGCATTGAATTTTTTTGTTCAGCAGGCACCTCTCCCAGTTGTTCCATAGGAGGCAAGTCGCCTATAGCATCTCTATTTAATTCAATAGTTTTTCGATGCCGGCGAGCTCGCTCGCTAGTAAGATATTCACTGGCATCATCGTAGCGAATGATTGCCGCTTCAAGCAGCGACAAAGCGATTTCCATGTTCGACACGATGGTTTTTATTTGCCTTTCAAAATCTTGAAATGATTGATGAGTAATCTGAGGTTCTGTGGCCCAAAAACGAACCAAAGAGCGAAGAGTCTGTAAATTAGAATCAATATCCGTAATATACATAGCAGCAAACATTCTTGCACAAGTAAATGAAGGGTTGAGTTCATCAAATGAAGAATCTTCATGCAATACATCTAACCAATCTGCCAGATCACTTAAAATAGCATCCGACTTTTGCAAAAAAAGAGGCGATAATTCAAATAATTCCAAGCAACCCCGCCCAATTCGTTGAGGTTCCATAGACTGTTCGATAACTTCAATCATCTCCTTCCAACCGTACTTTTTGGCGGCTTTCGAAAAAACAGTCTCTCGATTGATAAGAAAAAAGTTCTGTCGAACAGATCCATGAAGCGACTCATGGATCGAAACAGACGGCGCCGTACAGATTTTGCTTTTAAGTTGAGAAACCAAGTCCTTGATCCGCGGAAACAATTTTGCGATCGTTTTTTCATGAACCGCGTCTCTTTCAAGTTCACGAATCGCCGGAAGCAAACCATGAATGAATACCGCCACTTCTGAAAAATCAATCGTTTGCTTATCGTTCAGCATTAGTTCAAAAGAAAAACGAAGGTCCTTCAAAAGCTGCGGAATATATCGATCTGATTGCGGATTCGCTTCAAGGCTTAAACCCGATAAAGCCATCTTGTGCCAAGGACATCGCATCAACGCCTTTCTAACCCTTTCTTCAGATTCTAAAAAAGACTCTGAACGAACAGAAAAATTTTTAAATGCAGGAATAGCACTGCGTTGGATTGCCGTTTTTTCGCCGATTAACTCATCAGAGATGATTTTTAAAAATGCTTTGATTTTTTCGATTTTCGGACTTTCTTTCGATCGTAATGCAGGTCTGATTTGTTTCTGATACTCATCCCAGCCCCAATCGACAACCGCGATGCACCCCACTTGATTCTCGCAAAGAGCTGCATCTTCATCGCTGTGTCCAGTTTCGCAGCCGCGATAACAAAGAAAATCCATCGAATCGTTAATCACAGAATAAGTACGAGCTTTCATTGAGTTAGCGAATTCTGATGTACTAATTATTTGATCCAAAAGTTGGCTCGCAATGACGGGAATCAATTGCTTAATCGAGGCATTGGGAAAACCTTCGCTAACCTTTCTTCGTAAAAAATCGATTGTTTGGGGAAGCAATGGCCGTACCGGCTCGACTTGAAAGCTCATATCATACCTTTTAAACTATGGCGCAAAGTTCTTCCGCCTAACGCGAAAAACTTTCGCGGTTTGATGCAGCTCATTTTTGAGTCATTCAGAACAAAAATTTTTAATAAATTATACTAAAGAAATCGTTTTTCACGAAACAATTGATTAATTTCTATACAAAAAATTTTTATTGAACAAAAATTAATAATTTTTTTAAAACAGAAACCCCCTCTTACCCAAAGAACTTGAAAAAATTGGAACTTGGGATTGGTATTAGGTATAAGCAAAGATTGCGTCAAGCCAACGCACACGCCATGTCTTATACCAAACATCCAAAATAATCTTTGGTTTTTAAGCTGGGTAATACGCCAGATTCGAACGATCGTTTTGAGGCTGATATTATTTAATATCAGCAAGAAAGGATCGTTCAAAGATGGCGTGTTATACGGCTTAAAAACCA
>Ga0153915_10000852_pt1 | contig 28134 bp, 19 predicted proteins | sample Opewatmetagenome_2_FD_107003 | JGI IMG/M metagenome (GOLD analysis project Ga0153915, IMG submission 107003) | Freshwater wetland microbial communities from Ohio, USA - Open water 3 Core 3 Depth 3 metaG | ecosystem: Environmental > Aquatic > Freshwater > Wetlands | place: USA: Ohio, Lake Erie...
CAGGTTCACGTTGTGAATCTCGAAAACCAGGAAAGGATTGTTATCAATTTCCCGACTGATCATATAAATCACCGCCGCCAGATGCTTGCACGGAACCGCCCAGTCTGGACAGGAACACTGCATCTTGAAATCGGTCCACTGGCGTGGAAACACCTTCAGCCCCTTTTCTTCAGCTATAGTCAATATTTCGGGGTCAAGTTCACGGTTGAGCAATTTGGAAATAAGTACCGGACGCTGAATGATGCCTTCCATCAATGCATTTACCTGATCTTCGAAAAACGGTGGTACGATGACGGTTACGTTATACGGACGTGGACGGCTTCCAGACACTTTCGCCGTAATTTGGTTGCCTTTGAACTTCACTTCTTTCACGTGTCCGCTCCGCGCGTATGAAGCTCCGCGAGGCAATCGGCTGTCGTAATCCACATTTTCTAACGAACGCAGCCAGTGTTCGCCCCACCATGTTTTTCCAAATTGCAAAGTCATGAATTATTTGTTAATTTGTATAAAGGACGGATCGTTATGATCTTTGCGAAACAAATATACAAAAACAATTCTTAACGCGAATCAAGGGTTGAAACAATCAATATCAATCAGTGAAACCTGACAAAGAGTTAATCCATGCATTCAAACTTAGGGGCGAACTTCTCACCGCATGCTGCAAAGAATATTTGCTTCCGTATAGAAATATATTAAACAGACCGTTTATATTTGTATGTCGATCAACAAAAAAATCCAAACAATGAAAACCAGATTCCCATTTCCATTCGTTCAGGTTACACCGCTTAGTCAGGTTTTACTCAAAACTTCGACCAAAGAAGACTTGTTTGAACTGAGCGAAGATACAGGATTACCTACAGGAGAGCCATGAATAAAGCTGCACTGAGTAAAAACATTGAAACCATTCTTCTCAGAACCCCGGAGTTGTTGTTTGAGGGTCTGCCTTATCCAGAATTATTGGCCCTGCAAAAAATTGTTCGTGCCGGTGGTTATTTGAAAACAAAGGAACCCCTGGACACGTTCCACCTGGAAATGCAACAACTGGTGCAGTCGCCCGCTTATGATGATCTTTTAGTTCCTTCCCGTTCGGACGACTTGTTTGAGTATGCCATCCCTGTCAATCTTCAGAAAACACTGGCACCCATCATCGATAAATACCTGAAGGAGCCTCGAAAAATCCGGGAAAAGACTACACATGAAGAACTGGAAACCTACGACCTTCTGTATTTACTGACCAGAAAAATCCAGTTGAAACATGAGTTTATACCCTTTTACGTTGATAAAAAGTTGTGTATCGCCTCCGAAATCGTGGACGATCCGTATTCGTTTTACAAGGACTTTCAAAAGCGGAAAGATATTGACTATGCTATTTGCCTAGATGAAATTCTCAGAATTGCAAAAAACAATCTTGGTGCCATATCGCTTAAAAGCCTTAGAAACCTGATTTCGGCTCTGGATAAAAAGAATAATGGCAATACCGTTATTTCAACTCTGCATGTGACTCTCCGGAAGAGCTTCATGCCAGCCACCCTCTGCCAGGTTGGGGGCCGATCTCCCATCCCTTACCGGAACATCCGAATCCATCGGTTGGCCGAAACGATTTATGCCCGTGTGGTAGTGGAAAGAAGTACAAAAAGTGTTGTGGAGCGAATTGAATAATCCCATTTTGTGAAACGAGCATTTTTGTAAAAGTGCCCAAGTGTGGTATAATTAGGGCATGCGGTGTTCCATCTGTCCTTAAACAAAAAAATAGTATCAGATGAAATTAAAACTTATCGTTGTTTTTGCCATTTGCTTACAGCAAATGCTTTTTGCACAAACCAATTACCCATCTCCTGTTCGTCCTGATACCGAGCCAATGGCAAAAGGAACCTTCGAGCCAACCTGGCAATCCCTCCAGCAATACCAAGTACCCGAATGGTTCCGCAATGCCAAGTTTGGAATCTGGGCGCACTGGGGCCCACAATGTCAGGCGGAACAGGGCGACTGGTACGCTCGTTTTATGTACGACGAAGGCAGCCCCAATTATAAATGGCATGTTGAACATTATGGACATCCTTCGAAAGCAGGATTCAAAGAAGTCATCAACGATTGGAAAGCACCAAATTGGGATCCCGAAAAGTTAGTGGCCCTTTACAAACGTGCCGGAGCACAATACTTATTTGCCATGGCCAACCATCACGATAATTTGGATATGTGGGACAGCAAATACCATGAGTGGAACACGGTTCGCGTCGGACCTAAAAAGGACATTCTTGCGGGGTGGGCAAAGGCAGCAAAAAACAACGGTTTACCATTCGGTTTAAGTGTACATGCAACCCATGCCTGGACTTGGTACGAAACGGCTCAACGTTCCGATAAAAAGGGGGAACTTGCCGGAATACCATACGATGGAAAACTGACGAAAGCCGATGGCAAAGGCACCTGGTGGGAAGGCCTCGACCCGCAGGAACTCTACGCGCAAAACCATCCCCTCAGCGATGGCAGCGACAGAACGGGCACCATTCATAGTCAATGGAACTGGGGTAACGGAGCCTCCGTTCCGTCGCAAGATTATTGCGATAAGTTTTACAACCGGACCATCGATATGATTAATCGGTTCAATCCCGATTTACTTTATTTCGATGATACCGCCTTACCACTCTATCCGGTCAGCGATGCTGGTTTAAAAATTGCAGCCCATTTTTACAATCACAACATGTCATCCCACAATGGTCAATTGGAGGCCGTCCTTTTTGGAAAAATCCTAACCGACGACCAGAAAAAGTGTATGGTTTGGGATGTAGAACGTGGCGCTCCCGACAAAATTCAAGCCGAAGCATGGCAAACGTGCACCTGTATTGGTCAGTGGCATTACAGCCGTTCAGTGTACGACAATAATCAGTATAAATCAGCAAAAAGTGTCATTCTGATGTTGATTGATGTGGTCAGCAAAAACGGCAACTTGTTGTTGAACATCCCGGTTCGTGGTGATGGTAGCATCGACGAAAAGGAAATCGCCATACTCGAAGGCATTGCTGCCTGGATGGACATGAATAAGGAAAGCATCTTAGACACCCGACCCTGGAAAGTTTTTGGAGAAGGGCCATCGGCAGAAACCGCCAACCCCATCAATGCGCAGGGCTTCAACGAAGGCAAAACAAAATACACGGCAAAAGATATTCGTTTCAACCAAAAAGACAACATTCTTTACGCTACGGTTATGGGAGTGCCAGAAGGCAATGTATGCATAAAGTCATTGGGTAAATTGAAAAAAGATTTCAAGATAAAAAGTATTGAGATGTTGGGAAGCACCGACCCTATTAGCTGGCACCAGTATACCGATTCGCTGGTTATCAATAAACCTGAAACGATACCAAATGATATAACTGTCGTTTTTAAGATACAAAGAAAATAAGTCGTGTTTATTGTTGTGATTTAAGCAGGTATTTCAGTGGATTGATGATCCGCTCGATCAGACGCAATTCCTTTGTACGGATTTGGGCTGTGCCTGATAGTTCGCCTTGCAGGTCAATTCGTTTGCCATAATTTGTTTGTAAGGAGTCTGGCAGAAAAGCGATGGCTGTATAATTCGAGTCGGCATCCGGCATTAAGGAGATGGAATGAATGGTGGCTCCCAACGTTCCGAATTCCAGATAGGGGTAACCGTCCAGAAAAATACGTACTGTTTGTCCCTTTTGAACCTTGCCATAGTTTGTAGCCGGAAATTGCAGATAGGCTTGTAATGGACCGGGATTTGAGGGTATAACGGCAAATAATTTGTCTCCCGTTTGAATTTGCTGAAGTGTATTCCTGTTGTTGGGAAAAGTCAGTATGCCGTCCAGTGGACTGATCAGCAAGTAGGTTTGTTCCCATGTTTCGATGGCAGAAGCAAGTTCCTTTAATGCCAGGTAGTAGGCTTGTTCCTGGGCTAGCCGCGTTTTATGATGTTGCATCAGCTCATCATCCAGTGTTAGTGTCAGATCATTTTTTTCTGTCATCAGGCTGTTTACGGATAAACGGATATCATTCAACGATTGCTGGCTTGACAGGAGTTCCTGTTCGGCTTGTTCGAAAGCTTCAGGGGCGATAATACCTTTTTCTGATAAGGCTTTTTCCCTGCGGAAATGATTTTGCTGAATGGTGTAATCCCGTTCTTGATCATGCAGTTTATGATGGAGTGTTTTCAGTTTAGTGTTCAGCATCCGAAGTTCGGATTGTATGACCCGTTTGCGATGCTCAGGATTATCTATACTGACTAACAGGTAATAATCGATGAAGCGGTTTACTACCGAGGTCCAGTATGGCTGAATGTCTCCAAGATTCAGTTTTCGGTCGAATAATCGTGGTGTTGTGGTCAATGTATCCAGTCTGTAGAGAGACGAGTCGGTCAAGAATGCTTTCAGGAAAAGTACATGCGCTGTTGTTGCCGGATTTTCCAGAACGGCAATTAATTGACCTTGTGTAACCGGCAACAGGTGTTTGCCATGCAGTTCACGAATGGTTGCCGTGGCTCGGGCTGTCAACCAGACCGGAGGTCGTGTTGTAGTGACAGTAACTTTGGCGTTAACGACTTCGGGATATTGAAACAAGTAACTGCCGGTGAAGAAGGTCAGTAATAATCCGAACAGTAAACTGCTGCCCCAACGCACCAGCCCTTTTGGAGGGCGGTTGAGGATTTCATGTATCTCGGGTGATTTGAGTTCGATGGAATTCATAGAGCGTTCAGTTTATGAAATGATGCAGTGTACTATATGATGAGTTGTTTGATAGTGAATTACAGCTCCAACTGGTTTTTAACCAGTTGATAATAAGCGCCCTGTTTGTTAATCAGTTCTTCATGTGTACCTGTTTCGGCAATTTTTCCCTTATCGATGACCACAATCTGGTCAGCCCTGCGTACGGTACTCAGCCTGTGAGCCACCACGACAACTGTTCGTCCTTTGAAGAACTGCTGCAGATTGTCCATGATGCATCGTTCGTTATTGGCGTCCAACGCATTGGTAGCCTCGTCCAGAAAAAGCACTTTCGGATTTTTATAGACAGCCCTGGCTATCAGAATGCGTTGTTTTTGCCCCTGACTCAGGTTGATGCCCTCAGGCCCAATTTTGGTGTTGTAGGAGAGGGGTAACGAGATGATATAATCATGGATATTAGCGGTCTGGGCAGCTTCCTGCAAGCGAATCAGATCGATTTCTTCTTCGCCAGGGGCAATGTTGCCCGCAATGCTGTCTGAAAAAATGAATCCATCCTGCATGACAATGCCGCAGAGTTTGCGCCAGTCTTTCATCCGGTATTGGCAAAGGCTGGAAGTGTTCACTCGGATTTCGCCGTTGGACGGTGCGTAATAGCCCAGCATCAGTTTGATTAACGTGGTTTTACCGCTACCGCTCATACCCACGATGGCTGTTTGTCTACCTTCAGGGATGGTCAGGTTGATGTCATCCAGTACAGACCGTATACCATCGTAGGAAAAACCCAGCCGATCAATTCTGATGGCTTGCAGTACCTGTGTGATGCCCGCTTTGTGGTCTGACTCAACATCTTCTTCCTTTTGACCGTGGATTTCCGAAAGCCGGTCGAGACTAAGCCGGGCATCCTGCCAGGAACGCATAAAATTGATAAGCTGGTCGACAGGTGCGTTCAGCTGCCCGATGATGTATTGGACCGAAAGCATCATACCCAATGTCATATCGCCCTTCAGAACAAAACCGGCAGCAAAAGCAGTGATCAGGATGTTTTTGGATTGGTTGATCAGTACGGCACCCGAATCCTGGTATTGCCTGAGAGCCATAGCTTTGATCCTGACGTGGAATAATCCAGCCTGAATGCGTTCCCATTCCCAGCGTTTCTGCTTTTCGCAGGCATGCAGTTTGATTTCCTGCATGCCTGTTACCAGTTGGATCAGTTTGCTCTGATTGACTGACTGCTTTTCAAAATAACTGAAATCCAGCTTCTTGCGTTGGTTCATAAAGGCTTTCACCCAACAGAAATACAACAGGCTGCCAATGAAAAATACCGCGAAGATTTTCCAGCTGTAACACAACAATACGATGCCAAAAATGACCACGTTGACCAGTGAAAAAAGCGTGTTGAGGCTGGAGTTGGTCAGGAACGTCTCGATCCGGTTGTGGTCGTTAATCCGTTGCATAAGGTCGCCCGTCATCTTACTATCGAAATAGCCCATGGGCAAACGCATTAACTTGGTCAGAAAGTCTGAAATTAAGGAAACATTTATGCGTGTACCAAGATGGAGCAAAATCCAGCCCCGGATGAATTCCACACCACTCGAACTCAGTATCAGGATCAGCTGGGCAATCAGTACCAGGTGAATGAAAGATAGATTGTTTCCGTTAATCCCGTAATCTACAATTGATTGAGTCAGAAAAGGCAGGATCAGTTGCAATAGACTACCGGCACACAAACCAACTACCAGCTGCCTGACCAGTTGACTATAAGGTTTGATATAAGAAACCAGAAAGCGTAGACTGGTTGGCTTTTGTGCCTCCTCGCTCATGTCATAGAATGCTGGAGAAGGTTCCAGCAAAAGTGCGATGCCACTTTCAATACCATTCGTGTGTGCACTTATCCATGATTGACAAAAGTCTTTTTGTTCAAGGTTGACCAGCCCTTTTGCCGGATCGGCTAACAGTAGTTTGTTTTTTTGAACACCATACAAGACAATAAAGTGGTTTTGGTTCCAGTGCAGGATGCAGGGGACGGGCGCTTTTAGAATATCTTCCAAACTCAACCGTACTGCCGTCGCCCTTAATCCGATGGCCTCGGCAGCTTCACTTAACCCAAACAGGGAAACGCCCTGTCGGGTTAACAATGATCGTTTACGCAAGCTCTCAAGGGAGTGATGCTTACCGTAATGAAGCGCAATCATGCACAGGCAGGCAGGGCCACAATCCATAGCATCGAGTTGAAAAATGGGTTTGAAGGTTTGTTTCATCAGCAAAGCGGACGATTAGGTACTGTTTAGACTGAAAGACTCAAAATGGAAGGCACTCTTTGAGGATCGTACACCCTCAGGCACTGGTATATCACGCCGGTAATGCCATTCATCAGACCCGGTGTATAATTGTTCGCACAGGTCAGTCGGAAACCGTTGGCAAAGCCATCCTGAAGCATGTCGGTTGCTAGTTTCCAATACGTTGCCCTAAGGGATTTGTCGTTAAACAGATCGGCATAATTGATCAGCAATTCCAGATTGCCAAAGTTACCGTAACACAGATTGTGACATCCATTAAATCCTTTATCAAGACATGTTTTCAGTGCAACTTCCAGGTCTTTCTGAACATATCTGTTCCTGATACCGCTTTTCAGCAATTCTATACGTGTTAATCCGATGCCTGGAGCTCCATGTGACCAGGCTGTGGAATAGAAAGTCTTGCCGTTGTTTTGTTCCTGTACAAAATCCCTTAAGTCAGGCCAGTTCCTTGCCTCCGGATTAAACAAATGCGTTTCATAATTCAGAATCTTACAGACAATGTCTTTATACCGCCTGGTTCCTGTATATCGATATAACCGGCTAAAACAAAGGGCATAGCCGGAGGCCCCATGTGACAGGCCGGCCAATGGCTGCTTGCTGAATCCTTTCCATTTGATGTGGTCTTCGGTTTGAAGGGCACTTCTGAGCAATAATCCGGATAGCTTGTCTGCCACATCGATGAACAGTTGAACCTTACTGACTTTGTAGGCCGTTAGACAGGCTAGAATAAATCCGGATACACCGTTTACCAACCCGTGATTGGCTTCCTGAACAGCCAGTTCGCAGGGCTTTAGCCGGTTTAACCAGCAAAGCGCTTCTTCAATCCAACGACTGTCTTTACGTGTGGAGGACAGTAAGGCCATAGTATAGATTAAACCGCCCCAGCCTCCGAACATTCCCAGATTTCGTATGGAAGAAAAAGAGCTGTCGATTCGATTCGTCAAATACCGTAAAGCCTTCATGGCGATTTCACCGTAGTGCTTTTCTCCTGTGAGCATTTCCAACGTGGATAAACACAGGATTTCTCCCGGCATGCCACTGTATAAGTCAAATGAGGCAGGGGTAAGTTCAAATCGGCTTGCTTCCAGGTTGGTGGGTTTGAAGACCATCCAGCAAGCTTCTTCATCAGATATCTGCATGGTCTTGATAAGCCGATCGGCTAAATGGCAAGCGGAATCAAGGACATACCGTTCTTGATCAAAACATAAACCTGAAGATGTCTGTGAGGTTAACCGGCATGATGAATTCTGATAAATTCCCTTGATAGACAGGCTCATGTCTATAATCCAGCATTGTCTTTCCATATCCTGCATGGATAAGTCACGTATTTTTTCAACGACGGTTTGAAAACCTGAGGTTTTGAAAAAACCTTTTTTCAGGCATTTTCCATTGTGCCAAAGATCGTTGCTGTCGGCTTTTGTATAGAAGTAGGGGATATCCTGCAGACGCATGTCTTCCTTTTCAGCCTCCAGAAATGCCACTGCAACAGGATATTCAGTAAGAACCTGGTCCAGCCAGTTCAGGTGACGTTCTGTTTGTTCTTTATTTCTCACTATGTCCGGATGCAAGCCTTCTTTCAACAGATGGCTGTATGCGGCTGTATGTCTGAATAATAACCTGATTTCATCATTTTTAAAGCATTGGATTTTTTCCAGGTAGTCTTGTTTGTATTTGAGTAAAAAAAGGTAAGCCCTTCGAAATCCTTGTTTAAGGTCAACCGAGTATATATCTCTCATCTCAACAGGTTGTCCGTTCAGTTCAGGAAGATTCATTCCTGCAATAAATCGTCCTCTTTTCCGGTTCATTTTCAAATCACCCTTATTGTCAAGATAAATATGCAGCGATTGGTTCAATTCGAACGAATCATTCGGGTTGCCAAGCCCGCTCATATCCGGATAAAGGTCTTTACTGACGGAAAACCCCGTCGGTAACATACCGGTTTTAAGCACGGAATTATACAAACCGATGGCATTCTCGCAGGTTTCAAATGGCATGAACGGGTGGAAAAACGATTCGAGGTCGATTAATACCGGATACTCCCCGCAGGCTATAATATTCTCATAGTGAAAGTCGGTAGCATCAAGCGTATAAAGCAATGCCAGCAATACCCCTGTTCGCTCATAAAACCGATGCACCTGGTCAATGGACGTGCAACTATCGTGTTCGATGTATTCCATCCAGGTATGTGTTTCCCTCGAAATAAATGAGGGTGTCCTGAATCCGACATTCAACGAACGATCCAGCCACTGGCACAACATGTTGAAATGTCGGTGCAACGGTCGTTCTCTTGGAATATAGATAAGTTTGCAGCCCGATTCAAACACCATCACTGTGACTGACAGACCACCATGATGCTTGTCTCCAAGTCCTGATTGGACCGATTGGATTTTTCCTGGTTCTTTATTGCTGAACAGCAGAGTTATAATATCCGGTAAATCCTCTATGTACCGTTCAGTCAATTGTAAACTGTGTTTGATCCATTGTTCTTTCTGATTATCAATGTACTCGAAGAGTATTGGAAAGGTGATTCTGAAGTGTTGTCTCACCGCTTCTTCCTGTAATATAGAGCAGAAATCACCCATTTTTTCGGAAAACGTATCTCCGTTAAACTCGGATTCGGCCGATTTGAAATGTGCCAGTAGGGTCAATTCGGTTGTTTTATGGAGGCGGTTAAGCAGATCGGGAAGCCATCGTTCAGCCAACTGCTTTTTACTGTCGGCCAGCGTTCTGACAGAGGCGGGCAATTTTTTAATCAGCAGGTTGATGCTTGCTTCAATGTCATCGCTTAACAGAGCGAGAATATCATGTTGAATGGATGGAATCACGTGTTTACGGTTTAAAATGTTAATCGTGCGGGCGGATGTACCCGCACGAATCATAACAAGATCGTTTTTCAGTAATAGCGAGGTTGTTCGAAAAATCTGGTTGTTTGCTGGTCCTGAGAGGATAAATCAGACCCTTCTTCGATAGGGGCGAAGCCTCCTGAAACCGTTGCCAACTGTTCTTTTTCAAGATAACTGATAACTGTTGTGTTTTTCATCTTCTACTATATTTTTCGTTTAAGGACAGATGGAACACCGCATGCCGATTATCACCTGCTTGGGTGCCTGGTACAGGCATGCTCGTTTCATACTATAATATCTATTTTAAATTAAGGTAGTATGCACGCCGCATGCCCCAATTATACCACGCCTGGGTGCTTTTACAAGCATGCTCGTTTCATACATGTCATGTTAGCCTGAGGCCTGGAAGCCCCAGGCATATTGAACTGGGTTATTCTACAGCTTCAAAAAGGCTTTCGACGGCTTCCTTTAATGCCTTCCAGCAGGATTTGCCACTTGTGTTGCATTCTCCGCTGATAGTTTTGACGTGTCCTGAACCACCCTGGATTTCGGCCATCATTTCTTTGTTGATTACGGAATTACCAATTACTTGCTTCATTTCTGCTGATTTCCAGTTTTCAATCACGTTGTTTGTTTTCATGGTTGTATTGATTAAAATATGTTGAGCTACTGATTGCGGGGTGTCGCTCTTCTCCCGTTTCCGGCCGGAAATTGTTATTACCTAAGAATAAAATCTTACAGCGATAACAATGACACAAAGTAAAATCAATATAATGTAAATTCAAAATAAATTAATGTTAAATATGAGATTTGTTTATGTTAAATATAAATTTAGCTTGTCATCCAACCTTTTGTTTTAACTATTTTTATTGTCATGAGAAAAAGTTTTCAGCCGACATTAAAACCGTCTCTGGCAGCTCTATTTTGAGGGAACTCATTTTTCTGTATCTTTGTCTCCGCTTTCCGCCATTTGCGGAACGTGTGCTTGATCACCACGTAAAAAACAAGAATATGAAGAAACAAGTCTCTGTGGCCTATATGGTCTGCGGGCTGCTGTTCACGGTATGCCTGATCGTCGCGAACATCGTTGAGCAAAAACTGATTCAGATAGGTCCGGTTGAAGCCACCGCCGGGTTGCTCATTTTTCCCATCTCATACATTGTTAATGACATCATCGTCGAAGTCTGGGGCTACAGTAAAGCCAGGCTCATTATCTGGTGCGGTTTTGCCATGAATTTCCTGGCCGTGCTCATCTTTCACCTGAGCATCTGGACACCAGGTTCGGAAAACTTTACCCATCAGGCCGAATTCCAGCTGGTATTGGGTAATACCCTACGCCTGGTTGGTGCCAGCTTCGTGGCATTCCTGACCGGTTCGTTCCTGAATGCCTTTGTGATGAGCAAGATGAAAATCTTTCAGAAAGGCCGTCGCTTTTCCATCCGTGCTGTCGTTTCAACCTTGGTAGGAGAGGGAGCCGATTCCCTGGTGTTTTTTGTCCTCGCTTTTTACGGCGTCATTCCCAATAACGACCTGCTGATGCTAATACTGACGCAGACAGCCATGAAGACAGGCTATGAAATCCTGATCCTGCCGGTGACGAACGTGGTGATAAAGAAAACCAAGAAACTGGAAGAAACGGATGTATACGACACGTCAGTTTCTTATAATCCATTTAAAATCAGTCAGTTGTAGGTTTCGTGCGTGAATTTTTCACACAAAGTTGAGTGATATCGTCAATATTAGTCAAAAAAAACTAATTTTGCGAAATCACTTTAAATCTATAGAGGAAAACACCATGATTAAAGACAATCGGTTTAATTATTTCAAACTCGGTTGGGGAGATCGTTATGACGGCTGGCGCGTACGCAACGTGGACACCGTCTTTTCGGTCATCCCTTATTTTTTGAGAACCCGTATGGATTCACAGAATTTTTTTGAAGAGAGTGTCAACATTGACCACATCGAAGATTTTATCAAAGAACACAGGGACGATATTCCTAACCTGTCCATCATGCACGTCATCATGGCCTCGTTGGTACGACTCATCTCGCAACGTCCCAACTTGAACCGCTTCGTGATCTGGAACAAGATTTTTGCCCGGAACCACCTGAATTTTTCCATAGCCGTGAAACGCTCCTTGTGCGACGACGGGGAAGAAACACTGATCAAACCCTATTTCATGCCATCCGATACACTGGAAGATATTGTCCGGAAGGTAACGCAGGAACAGGCCAGCAACCAGCAGGTAGGTCAAAAGAATTCATCAGACGCCATATCGAAGATTTTGGGGTATTTGCCCGATTTTCTGTTACGTACGGTGGTCTGGATCCTGTTGCACCTGGATAAAGTGGGCCTTATGCCCCGGTTTATTAACCAGGCAAGTCCCTGGCATTGCAGCATTTTCCTGACCAATATCGGTTCCATCGGGGTGGAATCCATCTATCACCACTTGTACGAGTTTGGTACCTGCAGCATGTTTGTGGCTATGGGTAAAAAATCGAGAAGCCACGCAATTGGCAAGGAAGGAACACTGCTACCACACAAGAGCATCCAGCTCAAGTTTGTTTTGGATGAACGCATTTGTGATGGTTTTTATTACGCCTCGTCTATGCGCATGTTGAGTAAATACCTGGCCGACCCGTCCCTCTTGCTGGTTCCCCCCGAAAAAGTGGTTCTGGACGATGGCGTACGCAAAAAACGGATCGATTTATAAACGGTTGACCGGTAAAAGCCGTATCTTTGTACCAGTCCGTAAACAGACTTCAGAAGCCGAAAAAAAACAGGATTCTATCGAACTTTCCACGGATTCATTCGTTGTATTGACATGATACAAGAATGAATCTTTGTTTATTTAATAAGCAAAATTCTTTTCGAATGAAACAATTAGACACGACATTCATGCATCCGAGTGAACAGATCAACGTGATAATCGGACGTATTTACCGTAGCGGCATGACCACCACCTCGGGCGGCAACATCTCCATCCGTGATGACAATGGCGATATATGGATTACCCCTTCGGCCATCGATAAAGGCTCACTGACTCCCAGGGACATCGTGTGTGTTAAAAGAGACGGAACAATCATCGGACCTCACAAGCCTTCTTCCGAATACCCGTTTCACAAAGCGATTTACGAAGCCAGGCCGGAACTGACCGCTGTCATCCACGCCCATCCTCCGGGATTGGTTGCTTTCAGTATTACCCGTGAGATACCCAATACCAATATTGTACCTCAGGCTCGTTCAATTTGCGGTGAGATCGGTTACGCACCGTACGGTTGCCCGGGCAGCGAGGAACTGGGTGCCAAAATTGCCAATGAATTCATGAATGCCCGGTTCAAGGCTGTGATAATGGAAAACCACGGGGTCGTGTTGGGTGGTACTGATATGATGGACGCTTATCAGCGTTTCGAAACCCTGGAGTTTTGTTGCCGCACCATCGTGAATGCCGGTATGCTTGGTCATGTCAACCTGCTGACCGAGGATCAGATTAATGATTATCAGCACCGCATCCCGCACAACATTTCCCACTTCATGGATGTCAGCTATCCATCGGAAGAACGGGCTATCCGGTCGGACATGGTACGCATCATCCGTCGTGCCTGCGATCAGGGGTTGATGATTTCGACCTATGGGACCGTTTCTGTCCGTTGGAAAAACAACGATTTTCTGATTACACCGCGTGATGTTGCCCGCTGGGATATCACCAGCCAGGATCTCGTTCAGATCAGGAACGGACAAGCCGAGGCTGGCAAGACACCAAGCCGTTCCGTTGCCTTGCATCATGCCATTTATAAAAAAAATCCGCTTATCAATTCCATCATCACGACCCAATCACCCAATCTGATGGCTCATGCCGTGAGTGGTACCCGGTTTGATGTGCGCACCATTCCTGAAAGCTGGATTTTCCTCAAAGATGTACCTTCTGTGCCGTTTGGCTCCACAAACAACGAAGTGGATAAAATGGCCGAAATGTTAGGGACTAACCGTGCCATTCTGGTCGAAAACGACTGTGTTTTTGTAACTGGTGACAAGCTGATCAACACGTTCGATTACCTGGAGGTGGCTGAATTCAGTGCCCATTCGCTGGTAATGGCTTCGGCTATCGGCCCGCTTCGTCCCATCGGACAAAAGGAGATTGATGAGCTGAGGGTGGCTTTTAATGTCAAATAAATAACTTCAATGACGACGGACTCGGTTATCATTAGTATATCGAGAAAGCCTGCCTTCAACCTGGCTGCTGAGGAATACTTGTTCTCTCAGCGTCAGGATAATATCCTTTTTTTTTATATCAACGATCCATGCGTGGTCATCGGTAACAATCAGGCCATTCATGCCGAGGTCAACCTGGACTATTGCCGCATCCATCGGATTGAGGTCATGCGTCGTCTGTCAGGAGGGGGAGCTGTTTATCACGACAATGGCAACCTGAATTTCTGCCTCATTCGCAATCGTGAAGAACATACGTTTCCACTGGGCATCGATTATTTGCAGCCAGTAGTAAAATTGCTCAACGACATGGATATACCTGTCGAGACCGGAAAACGTAAAGATTTATGGCTCAATGGTTTCAAGGTGTCCGGTACAGCTGCGCATATTGGCAGGTACAGGGCTATGCATCATGGCACCTTGCTATATGATGCGAATCTGGATCATTTGAAAAACGCACTCATTGCCGGGACGCTTGACTATGATTCAGATGGAGTGCGTGTTACAATACCCGGGGCAGATTCCTCATCACCCGCCGGCGCCATTTCCTCCATTCCAAGTCCTGTACTGAATCTTCGATCTTATCTGGAGTCGAAGGGTCAGGAAGCAATGTCCGCGCCGAAATTTTTCAAAACCATCAAGGAACGTTTTCTCGCATCCGATAATCTGCCCGATTTCACCGGTTTCACAGATGGAGAGGTAGCAGCCATCACGGAAATCCAGCAATCCGTTTACCAAAAACCGACCTGGATTTACAAAAAATGAGAAAAGGCTGAAAAGACTACTTTTTTGAATGGTTTTTATACCTCTGGATCGTATAAAAATGGTTTCTTTGTTCTTCCTAGAAACCATTTTAACGATCATACCTCATGAAACGAACCCTTTTCGGCCTAATGCTGCTGGTAACCACCCTGCTACAGGCCCAAACCCCGGATTGGGAAAATCCACACGTATTTGGTATCAATAACGAGTACACCCGTACCACCGCTTTACCCTATGGAACGGCTGCCGCTGCTCTTCAGAACCAGTACGACCAGTCATCCTATTTCCTGTCCCTGAACGGAACCTGGAAATTCAAATGGGTGGCCAGACCGGCTGACCGTCCGGTTGATTTTTATAAAGAATCCTATGATGTCAGTAACTGGGACAACTTCACCATTCCTGGCAATTGGGAAATGAACGGGTACGGCAAACCGATCTATACCAACGCCACCTATCCTTTTCCGAAGAACCCGCCTTTTCTGAACCATGAGGATAATCCGGTAGGCAGTTATAAAAAATCGGTTGATTTGCCTGCTACCTGGAAAGGCCGTCAGGTTTACCTGCATTTTGAAGCATCAGCTGCTGCCATGTATGTTTGGGTAAATGGTCAGAAAGTGGGTTACAGCGAAGTGATGAAATGCCCGTCTGAATTCAATATTACCAGCTACCTGCGTGACGGTTCGAACACGATCGCCATAGAAGCTTATCGCTGGAGCGACGGCTCTTATCTGGAAGACCAGGATTTCTGGCGTATCAGCGGGTTTGACCGTGGTGCCTATCTGTACAGCACCGCTGAAACCCGTATTCAGGATTTTTTCGTACATCCATCACTGGACGACAACTATAAGAATGGTTTGCTGAGCCTTGATGTCAAGGTGCGCAACCTTGGCAAGACTGACAAGGATCAGACGATTGAGGCTGAATTGTTTGATGCAGCCGGCAAATCAGTTTACAAAAGCGTTCAGAAAGCGTCCGTAGCTGCCGGTGAAACCAGGAATGTTCAGTTTGCTGCTCAGGTAGTTAAAGTGCCCAGACAATGGACGGCTGAAACCCCCAGCCTGTACAACCTGCTCATCACTTTGAAAGAAGCAGACGGTACAGCCATCGAATATACCTCACACCAGGTTGGCTTTCGCAGGATTGAACTCAAAAATGGCCAGGTGTTGGTAAATGGCAAAGCGGTTTATTTCAAAGGAACCAACATTCACGAACACAATCCCTATACCGGTCACGTGATGAACAAAGAGTTGCTGAAAAAGGATTTTACCGTCATGAAGCAACTCAATATCAATGCTATCCGCACTAGTCACTATCCACAGCCAACCTATTTCTATCAGATGTGTGACGAATACGGTTTCTACGTCGTGGATGAAGCCAACATCGAAGCCCATGACTTGGACGGCGGCCCCATTCTGGCTGCCAGCCATCCTGACTGGAAAGAAGCACACCTGGATCGTATGTACCGGTTGGTGGAACGGGACAAGAATCACGCTTGCGTGATTTTCTGGTCAATGGGTAATGAATACCGTTTCGGGGAAACCAACAAGGCTATGTACAAATGGACCAAGGAGTATGACCCAAGTCGTCCCGTGCAATTCGAGCGTGCCGGTGAGAACGAATGGACAGATATTATCTGTCCTATGTACCCGGGTATGGAACGCATGCGTGACAAAGCTTCCAGGGAACTGGGACGCCCGTATATCATGTGTGAGTATGCGCACATGATGGGTAACAGTGGCGGTAATTTCCAGTTGTACTGGGATGTCATCCGCAGTAGCCGTAATTTTCAGGGTGGTTTCATCTGGGATTGGGTTGACCAGGGAATGGCTGCCAAAACAGCCAGTGGTCAGCCTTTCTGGGCCTATGGAGGCGACTTTGGTGTTGGCCGTGACCAGTATTACCATGACGAGAACTTCTGCTGCAATGGTATTGTCGATCCGTTACGTAATCCCCATCCACATGGTTTCGAAGTCAAAAAGGTATATCAGAACGTGCTGTTTACCTCTAAGAATCCTGAAACAGGCGTCATTACCCTTTTCAATGACAACTTCTTTACCGACCTGAAAGGTCAGTACACGTTCCGCTGGGAACTTCTTAAAAATGGTGAAAAAATAGCAGAGGGCACGTTCGAAACAGCCCTGGCCCCACGTACATCGAAAGATATCAAACTGAAGCTGCCTGCCATCGAAAAAGCGGACGGTGTGGACTATTTCCTGAATGTTTATGCTGATACAAAAGCAGCCACTGCTTTATTGCCTGCCGGATATGAACTCTGCAAGGAACAATTCGCCTTCGAATCAAACAGCTATTTCGCTACCACCAAACCGGCTTCACCCGGTAAGGTAACGGTTGAAAAATCTGAAAGAGGTGACCGTGTCATCCTGACTTCAGGAGATTTCAAAGCCGTCATCAGCGGTGGAGGAGGCGGCGGTCTTGATGCTTATAGTTACAAAGGTGTCGATGTTCTCAACGGTACAGTCGAACCCAATTTCTGGCGTGCTCCGACTGACAATGACTTTGGTGCTGACATGCAACGCAACCTGAATATCTGGCGCAATGCTGGTGCCCGTTTTGTCAAATCAATGGATGTGATTGAAAAAGATTCCTGTGCTATCGTTTCCTGCCTGTATCAGTTGACAAACATCAATTGCCAGTTGAAAGTGGATTACACAATGTATGCCGATGGTAGTCTGAACATTGCTCTTGATTTTAATAATGAAAGGAACGACCTGCCTGAAATGCCTCGTTTCGGTCTACTGTTCAAGTTGCCCGAATGCTATTCGAATCTCACCTGGTATGGCCGTGGCCCTCATGAAAACTACACTGACCGTAACGATGCTTCCTTAATTGGCTTGTACAAGAGCACTGTCGCCGGACAGTATCATCCCTATATCCGTCCGCAGGAAACGGGTAACAAGTCGGATGTCCGCTGGGCTACATTGACTGATGACAAGGGTTTTGGGCTGAAAATTACCGGCGATCAGCCACTGAATGTAACAGCACTGAATTACCAATCGGAAGACATGGATCCGGGACTTTCCAAAAAACAGCAACATCCGGTGGATGTCGTGCCGCAACATGAAACCTTCCTGAGCGTCGATTTGTTCCAGCGTGGCGTAGGAGGTCTAAATTCATGGGGTGCCCAGCCTATGTCCAAATACCGCTATAGCGTAAAACCGTACCATTACTCGTTTACTCTTTCAATGGTGAAGTGATTTGTAGGAGTTCTTTTTATAGTATAGAGACCGTCTCAAAAGGATGGTCTCTTGCTGTTTTCCAAAGAATTGGTTGGGTTCGGTAGGGCATATTCTTTTATTATTCAGGAATTGGGACTATTTTTGTAACCTCGCGTTCCTGAAAACGGGCATGCCTGTACCAAATGTCCAGGCAGATGATAATCCGGCATGCTGCGAGGTGCTTTAACTAACAATTACCAGAAGATGAAAACACTGACCTGCTCAAAGAAATTGAGTTTTTTCCTGCTGATGGCAGCAACGCTGGTTTCTTCCGTTTCGGCCCGTACCACATTGGCTTTGGAAGGAGGCTGGACATTCACCAAAGGCGATCCGGCCGGAGCCATGAACAACACCTTCGATGATACTGGCTGGGAAAAAGTGACTGTGCCTCACGACTGGGCCATTTATGGTCCGTTCGACAAGACCATAGACCGTCAGATGGTGGTCATCGAACAAAACAACGAGAAAGTTGCTACCGAAAAGACAGGTCGCACGGGCGCCTTACCCTATGTCGGCGTTGGCTGGTACCGTACGTGTTTTTTACTCCCTGACTTCAGGGAAGGGCAGAAGGTCACTTTGCTGTTCGACGGTGCCATGAGCAGGGCTACGGTGTATGTAAACGGTACAAAAGTAGGTTTGTGGGGCTATGGTTACAATTCTTTTTATATGGACATTACACCCTATATCAAAGCCGGCGAACCCGTTAACCTGGCTGTGCGTCTCGAAAACCTCGAAGAATCGTCCCGCTGGTACCCTGGCGCCGGTCTGTACCGTAACGTGTACGTCATTGTTACTGAAAAGACCTGCATCGAAACCTGGGGCACATATATTACCACACCCATCGTTACCAAAGAACTGGCTAAGCTGTGTCTGCAGACACGTGTTGAACAACCTGTAGAAGGTCTGAAACTGGTTACGGACATCAAAGGTCCGGACGGTCAGCTTGTAGAGACCTCAACCACCAATCAAGTGATCGGAAACGAGATTGAACAGATTATGACCGTGAACCAGCCTCACCTGTGGTCGCCCGAAACGCCATTCCTTTACACCGCCGAATCAAAATTACTGAAAGGCGAAGAGGTTATTGATACCTATACCACTCGTTTTGGTATCCGTTCCATCAGCTTTACACCGGCCAATGGTTTCCAGCTTAACGGTGTCACCCGTAAGTTCAAGGGTGTCTGCCTGCATCACGATCTGGGCCCGCTTGGTGCCGCTGTCAATTTATCTGCCCTGCGCCGTCAGCTCACCATTTTGAAGGATATGGGTTGCGATGCCATTCGTACCTCGCACAATATGCCGGCTACTGAACTTCTTGACCTCTGTGACGAAATGGGTTTTATGGTAATGAATGAGCCGTTTGACGAATGGAAACGGTCCAAATGCAAAAACGGGTATAACCTCTTCTTTGACGAATGGGCCGAAAAAGATCTGGTGAACTTTATTCGCCGTGACCGCAATCATCCTTGTGTTGTCATGTGGAGCATCGGTAACGAAGTGCCAGAGCAAAGCTACAAGGATGGGAGCAGGGTGGCTTATTTTCTTCGGGAAATTGTTCACCGCGAAGACCCGACACGTCCTGTCACCAGCGGCATGGACAGGGTGGATCCAGCCATTTCCAACCAGTTCGCAGCAACGCTCGATGTGCCCGGGCTGAACTACCGGCTGCCCAAGTATCAGCAAGCCTACAATCTATTACCCCAGGGCTTCATCCTGGGCAGCGAAACCGCTTCGACTGTCAGTTCAAGAGGTAGTTATAAATTTCCTGTCAAACCCGGCAAAGATGTCAGATACCCTGACCATCACTGTTCCTCTTACGATCTGGAAGCCTGCAACTGGTCTAACCTGCCCGATGAAGACTGGATGTGGCAGGACGATAAGGACTGGGTAATCGGTGAGTTCGTCTGGACGGGTTTTGACTACCTGGGCGAACCAACTCCCTACGATGAGATGTGGCCTTCCCGTTCATCCTATTTTGGCATTTGTGACCTGGCTGGCTTACCCAAAGATCGCTATTACCTCTACCGTAGCCGCTGGAACACTTCCGAGCCAACCTTGCACGTGCTTCCGCACTGGAACTGGGCTGGCCGTGAAGGTCAGGTGACCCCTGTGTTTGTCTATACCAGCTATCCGGAAGCCGAACTATTCATCAACGGCAAAAGCCAGGGGCGTCTGAAAAAAGGCACATCAGGTCTGGAACGTTACCGCCTGATGTGGAACGATGTGACGTATCAACCAGGTACGTTGAAAGTTATAGCCTACGATGTACAGGGTGTCGTTGCTGCCACGAAAGAGCTTAAAACAGCCGGTGTTCCGGCCCGTCTGGTACTGCGGGCTGACCGTACGGAACTAAAAGCCGACGGTAAAGACATCGCCTTTGTCACTGTCAGCGTGGTTGACAAGGATGGCAACGAGTGCCCCGATGCAGCCAACCAACTTCAGTTCAGCGTGAAAGGTGCCGGTACATACCGTGCCGCCTGCAATGGTGACCAAACCTCGCTGGAACAATTCCACCTGCCCAAGATGAAACTATTCTCCGGCAAACTGGTGGTGCTGGTGCAATCAGCCAAAAAAGCCGGTACCATCACGCTGGAAGTCACCGGTAAAGGGCTAAAAACCGCCAGACTGACGCTTTCAGCAAAAAAATGATAAAATGCTCATCTCACAAAGGCCTGATAAATAACCGGATTTAACAACTAATAACCTATAAAACAACACATTATGCAACGCGTAGCCTTTAAAATGAAAATGAAGCCCGGCATGAAGGCCGAGTACATGAAACGTCACAATGAAGTCTGGCCGGAAATCGTAGAACTGATCAGGAAAAGCGGCATCAGCGATTACTCCATCTTTTTGGATGAAGAAACCAACATTCTGTTCGGTGTACAGAAAGTGTCCGGCAATGTCGGTTCACAAGACCTTGGCTTTAACGAAATTCAAAAAAAATGGTGGGATTACATGGCCGACATTATGGATACCAATCCCGATCATTCCCCTGTAACCATTTTTCTGGATGAAGTGTTCCACCTGGATTGATACCATTTAAAGTATTTGACCATGAACGATCAGGAACCAAAACCCCGGACCATTCTCATCGAGAGCCGGTACTGGGCAATGAACGCCCGTTTGTTGGAATCAATCGTACGGACGTTTGATTTTCAGAAAATTACCAGAAAATTTGAAGGTCTCCGTTTTAATGGCTCAGATATCCATATCGAAGTAGCCCGTCATCCCCTGGATAATTATTCTGAGGAAACACTGTTGCTGAGAATGACATTCGACGAGTCCGTACTGACCCTGTTAGCTGAACAGTTCCTGAAGGACCGCACCGGTATCGAGCTGGAAGCCATAGAACTGTGGTTGACCGATCTGGAAACGATGTGTTCCTACACAACCTTTTCTATTGATCCGGAAACCGATATCCAGTCCTTTGAAAACAATGAAATGGGTTTGGTCGATTTGTTTTCATCACTTCAGCCTGATCTGGAAAAATTATTCCGGTTGCTGGAAACAGAAAAAGTTCTGAGTATCCGAAAAGGCTTATTGTTCGGTGCTCCGCAGCTTTTACGGGATGAGGGCTTGCAAACGCCGGATTACAGCTATCTGTATTGCTGGCATTTTTTCTTTCCGCACAATCCGGGCAGACTGGCTCAGACCATCGCTCAATATGGGCTTGAAAATGAGTCGATGATGTATGCTGGCGCACGCGTCTATATGGCCTGGGGCTTGTTATTATGGGAAACCGCCCAGCCGGATCTTATACCCGAAGAGATGGTACAGTTGATTTTTATTGATACCATTTCGTCGTCTGAGTCCGTTGTTTATTCAAACACCATTTATAGTTATACCGGTTTCCTTGACTTGATCATTCAGAACAAAAAAGTCGATTGCAATTATATCCGGAACGTTTGTAACATCAATCATCTCATTTTACAACGGATTAAACAGTGGAATCTCAATTTATCGGTAGAACAGCAAGCGTATCATGTAGCCATAAAAAAAGCACTTAAAGTAGAGGAAAAAATAGCAGACTTCAACTCCTCTGAATCAATCTTGTTAAAAGCTATTGAAGGGGTTGATGTAAAAGAAAGCCAGAAATCAGGCCACATTATTGAATTGGCACTTTCTATCTTTACCGCGTTATCGCTTTATTCCATCTGCAATGATTTTTATACCATCATCACGACGGAAAATCCGGTAATACCAATTCATTGGTTTTCATTACGGACAGTGCTGATTATTATTTCCACTGTAACCATGATCGGCTTTTTGTGGCTACTGAGAAGAAAAAGCAGGCGTTGAACCAAAAAGGCATTAAACCTTATGGCGTAAAAAGTGTCAAAATAACACTAATCACTCTATTGATAACCATAAGTTTAATGCCAAACATGAAAAAGCTGAATCTTTTTTTCACGGCCTTGTTGGCTGCGATTCCGTTTTTCGGGTATTCACAACAAAAAGCATCCCTGATTTCCGTCGATGTTGCCAGACAAGGTGTTGAAATTCCCGAAGGCCTCTGGGGTATCTTCTATGAAGAAATTAACCGGGCTGGTGATGGAGGTTTGTTTCCCGAAATGATTTATAACATGGGTTTCGAGGAAAAAAACATTCCTGCCACGACAACATTTGAAGACGGAAATATTGTCGCACCTGCCAAACCCAATTACGGCAACAGTCAGGTCCGGAATTTCCGGTTCCGTTTCAATGCAGATGAGCCCGCCGAAGGTTGGACGCTGGAATTGAATGGTGCTTCCAACGCCGAGATGAAGGTCGTAACTGACAATCCCCTGCACAAGGCCAATCCCCACTCACTTGAAATCAACCTCGCCAACAATAAAGGTGGTGTCAGTTTGATCAACAAGGGCTTCGAGGGTATTTCCCTGGAGAAAGGCGAACCCTACGATTTCTTTTTCTACCTCCGGGCTGACAAGTCCTTCAAAGGAAAAGTAACCGCTTCGCTGATTGGAGCTGCTGGTAATGTTATTACTACCAATGAATTCAAGGTCAGCAAAAAAGGCGAGTGGATTAAATACAGTGCCCTTATCACTGCCCCTGTTACCGACAACCAGGCCAAGCTGGAGCTAAGTTTTACTTCAGCCGGAAAAGTATGGTTGGATTATGTGTCCCTTATGCCGAAGAATACGTTCATGAACCACGGTCTGCGTAAGGACATTGCCCAGACTTTGGCCAGCATGAAGCCCAAATTCATTCGCTGGCCTGGTGGTTGCATCGTCGAAGGCTTCACGATGGAAAACCGTGTCAACTGGAAGGAAACCATTGGTGAACGCATCAGCCGCCCCGGTCAGTTCGACATCTGGGGATATCACAACACGTACAACTTTGGTTATCATGAATTCCTGCAATACTGTGAAGATATTGGAGCTGTCGGTATGTTTGTCTGTAACGCCGGGTTATCCTGCTCCGTTCGTAACGGCGACTATTACGAAATGGGTGAAATGGGCACCATCGTACAGGACGCCCTCGACGCCATTGAATATGCTCTTGGCGACGTCAGCACCAAATGGGGTGCCGAACGTGCCAGAAACGGCCATCCGAAACCCTTTCCGCTGAAATATGTCGAAATCGGCAACGAGAACGGAGGCCCTCTGTACGGCGAACGTTACAATCTGATTTATAAGGCGCTGGATGAAAAATATCCACAAATCACCTACATCAATACCAACGGCCTGGAAGAAAACCTGCCCGATTACTACGATGCTGATAAAATTGAGATGATAGATCCGCACTACTATAACAATCCCGAATTTTTCTTCAGTAATACAACGTTATACGATAATGTTGCCCGTGGCAAATGGGACGTGTACATCGGCGAATATGCCTGCAACAGCAACGTTGGAACCGGTACGCTGTACGGTGCACTCAGTGAAGCTGCTTTCATGACCGGTATCGAACGCAACTCCGATCTGGTAAAGATTGCTTCCTACGCACCGTTGCTCGAAAATGTCAATTACAGACAATGGCCGACCAACCTGATCCGTTTTAAAAATGATGCCGTGTTTGGCCGTTCATCTTATTATGTCCAGAAAATGTTCAGTGACAACCGTCCGGACGTAAACCTTGCCACAACCTTGGACTGGGTAGCTCCCGAAGAAAAGATTGCCGGTCAGGTTGGTTTTGATGCTATGGCCTTCAGTCCCAATTCACAGGTCATGTTCAAAGATTTTACCGTGTCTGCAGGCACAGGTGTGCTTTATAAATCGGATTTCCCGACCGATACTGCTAACTGGACCATCGAATCTGGTGACTGGCAAGTGATAGACAACGCCTATACTCTTAAACCTGCCGAAATGCGTCCTCCGGGCCAGGGGGGTGGCCAACGCCGTTTCAGGTGGGGCAATCCTATGATTCTTGAAGAAAAACAAGTTGAGGACTGTGCTGTTTCTGTTAGCGTGAAGCGAGACAGCGTTTTCAATGGCATTAATATCCGCTTTGGTGTCACCGACGAAAACAACTACTATCAGCTCTCTATCGGAGGCACGCGTGGCAGGGGAGGCTTTGGTGGTCCTGGTGGCCCTGGTGACAGGCAGAATCAGCCAACCACCTTTACCGCCTCCGTTGTACGGGTTTCGAACGGTGGCATGATCCGTGTCGGCAACATCGGACAACCGTTTGAATTCGGTCTCGACAAATGGCACGACGTAAAACTGACTGTTAACGGCAAACAAATTGGTTGTTCCATCGATGGCGTAATTATTGGCGAAATCGAATACAAACCCCTTCAGAAACAATACGCCATCGCCGGATACGATAAGGCAGCCAAAGAAGTGGTCATCAAAGTGGTCAACGGTGAAAGCACCCCGTTTGCCACCTCCTTCAACCTTCAGAACGTCTCCAATGTCAACCCTGCCGGCAAGATCACCACCTTGTTCTCCGCTTCTGGTCAGGACGACAACAGCTTTGAAGAACCAACCAAGGTGTCTCCCGGGGAAGCTGATTATACCGGTTTTAAACCAGCTTTTGATATGACCTTCGAACCCTATTCCTTTACGATTTTGCGGATAAAAGCAGAATAGATTGGCGTTATTTATAAAACCGTTAATCTGGAATAGATTTTCAACGTGCTCCGAGAGGGATTCCTATGCTATGTCCGATAACCCCGCCACAGAGTAGTAATGACAGTGCTTGCGGAATTGAAGCTCCTCGCTCGCGGAAATTCAAAAAATGATGTAAACAGAAAGCAAGAGATTTATAGTTTTATAAAATCATATTTAAATTAATAAATAGTTATATATTTGCTCTTTTTTTATCGCGATGGCCTTATATAGCCGGACGTTAACAAGTGACCATATATGACAATCAACATTACCAGAATCAGCCATAAAGGCTCAGACAGAATCATGGTGGACATGCCCTATAATGTGCAGATTATCAAAATAATCAAAACTATTCCAGATGCCCGCTGGAGCACCACGTTGAAAGCCTGGCACGTTCCATACACCAAAGAAGCCTATCAGCTGTTAAAGAGCGTTTTTCCCGATCTGACCATTCTCTCAGCAACGACCCCTTCTCCGGTAATTTCTCAGGTTTCAGAAGATATTCATCAGTCTGCTGTTTCTCAACAGATGCATGCTTCCGCACCACTGCTACCGGAAAGTCACAAGGCCATCATCCCGCCCTATACCCGGAAAACCGTCACCCTAGAAGTGTCCGGTCGCCGTATTTTCGTCAAAATGCCTAAGAATAACATTGATGTCCAGTTTCTTCGTTCTTTCACTTACGCCAGATGGGATACCAACGCCTTTGTCTGGGTGATTCCAAACTATTCTGATAATCTGGAACTATTGCAAGATTATTTTGGTGAACGGATTGCCTCCATCATACAGCAACCCGATTACGAGATTCAGGCGGATATTTCCGGTAAACGTCTGGTCGAACGGGATTGTGTACTGATCATCAAGACCCTTTCAAACAAACTCAGAATTATTTTCAGTCACAATCAGGCGTTGACGTATGTCATAAAAGGTGTCCCTTATTATCGTTGGGACGCTCATAATAAATGGTGGGTGGTCCCTTTTTCAGACTCCATTCTGAAAACTATCCAGAAAACCGCCGAATCGCAACACCTTACTATCATCTATGAGGAGGAAAATCAGACTATTGCCAAATCTGCCCGAATAACCTCCGCCAATATTCCCGACTATCGTACTTGTCCTGAGGAGTACGTGCTCAAAATGAAAGAGATGCGCTACAGTGAACGCACGATTCGAACCTATAAAAGCCTGTTCGAAGAATTCATTAATTATTACCATCAGTACGACCTCGACCTCATTGATGAGACCATGATTGTTGCCTTCCTCCGTTACCTGGTCATCGAGCGGAAGATTTCCATTTCCTACCAGAACCAGTCCATTAATGCCGTCAAATTTTACTACGAACGTGTTTTAGGCGGTCAACGTAAAATCTATCTGATCGATCGTCCCAGAAGAGATCAAGGCTTGCCCGTTGTACTGAGCGAAGAAGAAGTCTGTGCCTTGTTAAATGCCCCCAAAAACCTGAAACACAAAGCTATACTCATGACCATCTATTCCGCCGGCCTGCGTATCAGCGAAGCTATCAATCTTAAAATCAGTGATATCGACTCTCAGCGCATGCAGGTTCGTGTCGTTCAGGCCAAAGGTAAAAAAGACCGTTACACCTTGTTGTCCTATAGACTTTTGGACGTACTGCGTAACTATGTCCATGACTATCATCCTAAGGTCTGGTTATTCGAAGGAGCCCCTGGCATTCAGTATTCCAGCCGTAGCATTCAAACCATCCTGAAAGACGCCCTGAAAAAAACCGGCATCGAAAAACACGTGACCGTACACACCCTCCGCCATAGCTTTGCTACCCACCTGCTCGAAAACGGCACCGACCTCCGTTACATCCAAACCCTCCTGGGTCACGAAAGCTCCAAGACCACAGAAATCTACACCCATGTTACCACCAAAGGATTCGACCAGATTAAAAGTCCTTTGGATAAACTAAAACTATGACAACTCGCTTCACCCCAATACACAAATTTCCAACCATTAAAACTCCTGCACCCACTCCGGATTCCATATATTCAATGAATTCACCCCATGGCAAACTTCCTTTTCTTACTTATCCCCACCCCAATTAATACCCGTATATTCTTTGTGAGCGAAAAAATTAACCGAAAGTCATTTCCAAATCAAAATAATATGTACATTAGCTCACGAAAAAAAACGCTGTTTGCCAACGTTTTTTTAAGAACGATATAGGTGTTAGACAGCAAGGTGTAATCGCTCGTTTAGGTTAAAAAAGGAACGTGACTCAACCACATGGCTGTAAGTGACGAGCCTTGTCATGCCGTAATGGCGTTGCCGGCTATTACCTGTAACCTGAGAAAAACCTTTAACCAACAAAATATTGAATATGAGCCGCATAAATATTGATCCGAAAAGATTTTCCGTTAACAACCAGACGATTTTAGAATTGGTAGAGCTATGGGTTCCCAAACTCCTTGTTTTAGAAAACGAAGTGATAGCTGACCGTCGGAACAGACAAAACAGAACCATTAAACAACTAGTCGGCCACATGATTGATTCAGCCTCGAATAATACCCATCGGATCATTCATTTGCAATACCAGCCGACCCCCCTGATTTTTCCTGATTATGCCAATCTTGGAAACAACGATCGATGGATTGCCATCCAGAACTACCAGGCAGAAGATTGGACAAATCTGGTTCAGCTATGGAAATATGCCCACCTCCATATCGTTCACGTAATAGAGCAGGTCGATTTGTCGAAATTATCCAACGAATGGCTGTCAGCCTTAGGTAATAAAGTGTCACTGGAAGCCATGATTGTGGATTACACGCGCCATTTCAAATTACATTTGAGCGAAATCGATGAACTGCTCAACAAAATTTAAACCCCAGCTTCGTCGTATAATCCGCAATACTTTCTTCAATAATCCGCAACAAATCTTTCAATAATCCGCAATACTTTTTATCCAATATTAATTTCTTCCATGAAAACAAATTCGGACTTGCAGCAGATTCTTTTCGGGTTTTTGAGTGGGTGGTGCGTGTTTTACAATAAAGCCTTAGCCGCAACACTACCCCCTTTGCACTAATGTTAGG
>Ga0153915_10000853_pt1 | contig 28128 bp, 25 predicted proteins | sample Opewatmetagenome_2_FD_107003 | JGI IMG/M metagenome (GOLD analysis project Ga0153915, IMG submission 107003) | Freshwater wetland microbial communities from Ohio, USA - Open water 3 Core 3 Depth 3 metaG | ecosystem: Environmental > Aquatic > Freshwater > Wetlands | place: USA: Ohio, Lake Erie...
ATCCTCCCTTGCTCATAGCGGTCGCTGAACTCGACCCCCTTTTCCTGGAGCGGGAGTCTTTTCCGGGCGAGCTCGCTCTCGGCCTCGGCCAGGGTCTTGCCCGAGAGATCGGGTACCGAGACGATTTCCCCCCCCTGGATGAACCGCGAAAACAGGATGGCGCTTGAGAGAAAGATGATCAAGAGGATGAGCAAGAACTGACTATAGGCCAGAATCTTTTGGATCGGCATACTGTGGGCACCGTGCGAATCGAGCTCTCGAGGCCGCGATTTTCAAGGCTAAGATAGCACATTATAAAAACGAAGTAAACACGGCCGGGGTTGCGCTCGGGACCCTTTCGCTAAGCGGCGCCGGCCATTGAATCATAATGGGCCGGAGAGCAAAAAGAGCCGGGATTCAGGGGACACTAACCATAATTCGAATTTTGCGAGGCGATGATATTGAGTCGTTGAGTACGGAACGGCATTTCTTTATAATGAACCGGATCGTTTGGAATTCCTACAGGAGAACGGGACGATGAGTGAAATATCCGATTTCCGGAGCGATACGGTCACCCGTCCGACCCAGAGGATGCGGCAGGCCATGGCCCAGGCCGTCGTGGGCGACGATGTGCTGGGTGACGACCCGACCGTGGAGGAGCTCGAGACGCTGGCGGCGGGAATCATGGGGAAAGAGGCAGCGCTTTTCGTGCCCTCGGGGACGATGGGGAACTCTGTGGCCGTCAAGGCCTGGACCCACGAGCTCGAAGAGGTGATCGTGGAGGCCCGCTCGCATATTTATAATATGGAATCCACTCATCTAACCTTCATTTCGCGCGTGACTCCACGGCCGCTCCGTTCGCGGCGCGGGGCCATGGACCCTGACGACGTGGCGGCCAACATCCGGATGCCCTCGGTCCACACCCCGCAGACAACGCTGATCTGCGTCGAGAACACCCATAACAACTGGAGCGGCGCAGTCCTGCCCCTCGACAACCTCAAGGCCATCAGGGCTGTCGCCGTCCGGAATGGGGTCCGGCTGCACATCGACGGGGCCCGCATCTTCAACGCCAGCACGGCCTCCGGTGTTCCGGTCAAGGAGTATGCGGGCCTCGCGGATTCGATCATGTTCTGTCTCTCCAAAGGGCTGTCGGCGCCCGTCGGGTCGATGCTGGCCGGCCCGCGCGACTTCATAGACTACGCCCGGAGGATCCGCAAAGCGCTTGGCGGCGGGATGCGGCAGGCCGGCGTCCTGGCCGCTCCCGGGATCATCGCCCTGACCGAGATGACCAAGCGGCTTGGGGAGGATCACGCCCGGGCCAAAAGGCTGGCCGCGGCTATCGCCGGTCTGCCCGGCGTGAGCCTCGACCCCGCGGAGGTTGAGACCAATATCATCATCTTCGGGCTCTCCCACCCCCGTGTGTCGGTCGGCGACCTGATCGCCGAGCTGCGCAAGAGGCGCGTGCTGGCGCTGGCCCCGTTCGGCGGAATCCGACTGGTCACCCATAAGGACATCGACGACGAGGACGTCGACCGGGCCATCGCCGCCTGTCAGGAGATCCTGGTCTGACTTTTATTCCGGGGACACCTGCCATAATTCGATTCGGCGCGACAGACTAAACCGGATTTCAGCAGCCCGCCATAGGGTGCGGGGTTGCTCATCATTTTAGCCTTTTCCGGTATCAGCCGGGCGCGCCGTCTGGCCGGGTTGGCCGGCCAAGTCATGGTTAGTGTCCCCGGAACGAAGAGCGGCGGCCACGAGTTGGGCCAGGTCCTTGACCCGGACGCGCTCATTCTCCTTATCCTTGAGCCCCTCGCTCAGCATATTCAGGCAAAAGGGACAGGAGGTGGCCACCAGGTCGGCCCCGGAGGCGATGACCTCGTCGGTCCGCAGATGGTTGATGCGCTGACCGAGCTTCTCGTCCGTCCACATCAGGCCACCGCCGGCGCCGCAGCAGAAGCTGTGCTCGCGGTTGTTCTTGAGCTCGGCGAAGGCCTGGGGATCGAGCGAAGCGATGACCTCCCGCGGCTCGCCGGTGAGGCCGTTGTGCCGTCCGAGATAACACGAGTCGTGGTAGGTCAGCCGGGAAAGGCCGTTCGCCCGGACGGCCAGACGTCCCGTCCGGATCAAGTCCCTCAGGAAGACAACGTGCGGGACGACTTCGATTTGGGCCAGACGGTCCTGGTCCTTTTCCGCGATGCCCGGCAGGAGCCCCCGGAGCTTGGGGTATTCGTTCTTGAAAGTGTTGTACCCGTGCGGACAGAAGGTCAGGATCCTCTTGACCTTATACTGGAGGAAGAGGGACGCATTTTCGGCGGCCAGCGTTTGGAAGAGGTATTCATGGCCCAGCCGGCGGGCCGAATCTCCGCAGCATTTCTCCTCCGTTCCCAGGATGGCGAAATCCACACCGGCCGTCCTCAGGACCGACACCATAGCCTTGGCGATCTCGACCCCGTTTTCATCGAAGGAGCCGGCGCAGCCGACCCAAAGAAGGGTTTCCGCCGAGCCGCGGTCGGCGAGCACCGGGACATCCAGCCCGGCCGCCCAGTCCGCGCGCTGCGAGAACCCAATCCCCCAAGGGTTGGAGTTCGTTTCCATATTCCGGAAAAACGTCGCCAGCTCCTGCGGAAAGCGGCTCTGCATTAGGACTTCGCTCTGACGGACGCCGACGATCTTGCGGATGTGTTCGATCTCCACCGGGCAAACGTGCTGGCAGGCGCCGCAGGTGGTGCAGGTCCAGATCTCCCCCTCGGTGTGCACATTTGGAAGCAGGGGAGGAAGCTCCTCGCGCTTGTTCCCGACCAGGTTCTTCTGCTGCTCGAGAAGATGCCTCTCCAGGTTGAAGAGGATCATCTTTGGCGACAAGGGTTTGCCCGAGGCAAAAGCGGGACAGGCATCCTGGCAGCGGCCGCACTCCATGCAGGCGAAGGTGTCGAGATAATCCTTCCAGGTGAGGTCCGCCGCCTTCTCGACGCCGAAGACCTCGGCCTTTTCGATGTCCAGCGGACGGAGCTCACGGCTCGAACCGGGCGCCCGGAAGAAGACGTTCACCGGCCCAGTGAACATGTGAAAATACTTGGAGTGGGGGACATAAGCGATGAAGCCGAAGACGATCAGGATGTGGAGCCACCATGAGACGTTGAGGTGCGCAGCCAAGGCCCCGGCCGGCAGTCCGGTCAACCCTGAGGCCAGGGATTTACCCAGGAACGACCAGCGGGCGCTCTCCGGGTGGGAGGCGACGGCGAAGGCCTCGAAATAGAGGTAGCTCAGGGTGACGGTAGTCAACAGCGCATAGATTATGGCCGAGTCAAAGAGCGTCGTCCGGTAGGCCTTCGGCCGGATGACATAGCGTCGGAGGCTGAAAAAGCCGACCCCGACCAGGACCAGGACCGCAAAGGCGTCGACCAGGAAAGAGAAGAGGAGCCCGAGGCCGCTGTTCCCGAAGAGGTAGAATTTGTCGATGTAGCCCTCCAGGCTGTGGTTGACGGTCATCGTGTCGAAGGTCAGCGCGCCGTAAAAAATGAGGACGTGCATGAAGCCGGTGAAGACGCGCTCGTTCTTGAGGGTGCATCTTTGGAGGAGAACTTTGGTCAGGGTGTCTCCCAACCGGCGCCAGAGGCCGCCTCCGCGAAACTCGGGCTTTCCCCGGCGGAGGATCTGGATCCTCCGGAGTACCGGGATCAGGAAGGCGGCCGCGGTGGCCAGGATGACCAGGGTGAAGAGGGCCTTTTCCCAGGTTGAGAGCATGATCCCTCCTTTTAAAACGGAACGGCGATTCCCCAGATCAGTTTATAAAACGTCTGTTTGTTGCCGAGCGGACTGGTCACAAGGTCCGACCAGACGCCGCCTCCCAGCGTGACTTCCAGCCATTCCGCCAGGCGGGCCCGGAAGATCAGGTCGGCCAGCCAGGCCTCACTCCGGCCGAAGACGTTGCTGGACTGGCCCATCACCTGGAGGCTCAAGCTGGCCACCCTCCCTACGGCCGCGCCGACGCGGAGGCCGAACTCCTGCTCCAGCTTTTCGCCGGAAAGGTCGAGGTTGACCCTTTGGTTGGAATGATGGAAGAGGCGCAGGAAGGGCTCTATGACAAAGGTCTCTCCGTTCCAGGGGAGGTAGACCCCGATGTAATTGCGGTTGGTGTAAAAGACCTTGCCGTTGCGGGTACTGGCGTGCTCCGAGTCGTGGTCGGAATCGTGGCCGATCTCAAGGGTGAGGTTGGGGATGACCTGCTGGCGAAGAGAGAAGTGCCAGTCAAACTTGGTCCTTTCTCCGTTGTTGTCGTGCGTATTGAGTTGGCCATGAAGGGTCGTGCTCCGCGTGATCAGGACGTAGTTATGGAACCCGTAGTTCCAGCGGTCCGTTTTGCCGGTCAGGTCGTTGTAGCTGGGGAAATTGGAGGGCGCTAGCAGCTGGCCGAAGAACTCCCCGTGGACGATGACCTTCTTCAGGTCGAAGAGGTTTTCCTTGGGGTCGAAGCGGCGGTAGATGAAGATCTCGGAGCCGGCGAGAACGGACGGAAGCCAGAGGAAAAAGACGAGGAGCGCCGTCCTGACCAGCGGGTTGTTGGATTTCGGTCTCTTTCTAGAATTCATATCGTATCCCCAAGCGGACGACCCGCGGCGACTGGACTTCGGTGGCATAGCGCAGCACGAATTCCGGCCCCGACCACTCATTCTCCTCGGTCGCCTGGGCCCAGTCGAATATATTATAGGCATCGACGAAGAACCGGGCCCTGGTTCGACCGAGGGGAATCGCCGTCTCGAGCCGCAGGTCGACGGTCATGTTGTATTCATAGCGTGCCGTGGCGCGCGGGAAGGCCTGGACGTAGAACGGACCCTGGTTGAACCCGGTGACGATGATCTTCCGGGCGAACGGCTGTCCGTCGTAGTACTTGACCAGTCCGGCCAGGCGGAAACCGAAGGGCAGGGGGACGCTCAGCCCGAGCCGGGCCGTGTAGGCCCGGTCGAAGCGGAGTCGCCCCTTATCGAACAGAAAGGCATTAGGATTGTCATAAAGGGCCCCGATGACGCCGTCGTCATTTTCGAATTCGGTATTCCCCGGGCTTGACGTTCCGATGGCTTCCGTGGCTGTCCCGGTGAAGAAGAACACCGTGGCGCCGAATTTCTTGACCAAGGTCAGGTCGAGCCCCCGGTACCGGTTCACCCGGCTCCCTGAGTCCGGGTTGGTAAGCAGGAAGAGATCATTCCCTAGAGTTCCTTTGTCCTGGTCATAGACAGTCAAGTAGAGGTCGTCGTGGTTACCCGGGATCGCGTCGTCGCCAGGGTCGTAGATTTCGACCGGGTTGTAGGCAGTCAGGGGGACTCCGGTGTTGAGGGTCTCCACGAGGTGGCGCGTTTCCCGATAGAAGCCCGCCAGGCACAAGTAGAGTCCGCCCGGGAAAATCTTGGTAAACGAAACGGAATATTCGTCGCAGAGCGGTCTCCTGAGCTCGGGATCGACGCTCGCATAGAAGGGTCCCTCCCTCCGCCAGGGCGCTCCTTCTTCTCCCGGCTCGAACTGTCCGTCACGGTTCGGGTCGGTCCAGGGATAGGCCACTCCTCCCAACGCCTGGGGATTCCCGTATGCCAGGTACTGGAGAGGCAGATGGAAATAATACCGGGCGGCCGAAACCCGGAGAATCAGAGATTTGCCCCTCGAAACGGGCAGGGAAAAGCTCAAGCGGGGCGAAACCTGGAACCAGTCGACCTTCCCTCCCTCCTTCCCGGCCGCGCTTTCAGGGGGGCCGCCGACCCGCGGGGCCCAGCCTTGCGTCGAGACGAGATGAAGGCCGAAGGAGAGAGTGGACAGATTGCGGAAGATCACCTGGTCCTCGGCGAAAACATGGATTTCCAGAGACCTCTCGCGGTGGTGGAGGGGTGTGTTGAAACGGACGACCTCGAACGGGTTCTCTTCCTGATAATGGAGGTGGACATTGCCGAGGATCTCCGTTTCCGCCGAAGCCTCCGCCCCCCGCAGAGAGAACCCGTATCCGACCCGCTGCTGGACCTTGGACAGGCTCCCCAAAAGGATCTGCCCTTTTCCTTGCACGATTATCGTTGTCCTGTCGTCCCGTCCTGCCGAAGCGGCCGCGCCCGTGGGGATCTTCTTGAAGATCTCTTCGCCGTGGGGTGCAGTGACCCCGTCCTGGAACCGGCTGTGAAGATTGCCCCTGTTAAAGGCCGCCGCGAGCTCGAAGGCATGCTGCGGCGTGAACCGGCCCCGCCAGATCAGCTGGAACACGTTGTACAAGTTCTTTTGGTCGAGCGTGGCCGATTCGGGCACGCGCCGGTCCGCTCCGGCCGTGGGAAGGTGGACGGTCTGCCCGGTCCAAAGCATCTGGAGCGTGCCCCGGCCGAGGAGGTAGGTGAGGTTGAGGAAAGCCGAAGATACAGTCCCCTTATCATCCGGCTCAAACTCAGCGACGTCGCGGCTCAGGTTTAAGTGGGACAAGGAGGCGAACACTAAAAGCCGCCGCGGGAGTATCGGGCCGGAGAGCTGGACGTTGTAGCTCCCGAGGGAGCCGAGCTTCGTTCGTTCAGCGAGTCCTTCCTCCTGCAAGCGGGCGGGCACCGAGCTCGATGTCATCCCGGGCGAGGTGAAATAGGCGCTGACCGCTCCGTGAAAATCGGCCGTGCCCTCTTTAGACAGAAAGTCGAAGGCGCCGCCCGGCGACAGATAGGAAACAGGATGACGGCCGTTGCTGTGGGAGACGAACTGGAGCGCTTCACTGTCGGGATAATAGAGGGGCCTTCCCGTATCATAAGGGTCGGTTGCGTCCAGGCCGTTCAGAAGATAGGAACTCTGGGTCCAGGAAACGCTGCCGCGCGAGCTCCACAGGGCCGGGACGCTGGCCCAGACGCCGCCGACATCGATGCGGTTCGTCGTGGCCGAAAGGTCCTGGTTTTCCAGGAGCGACCAGATATTGTTGGCCGAGGGGAGAGACTGGACCTGGAAGGCATCGATCAGGGTGCGAGACGTGTCATCCGAAAGGTCGGCCCAGACAATGGAGGGGCCAGGGCCCGCAGACTCCTTCTGCAGGGCCAGGCTTGCCTGGGCGAAGAGGAGGCCCTCCGGTTCGATCATCACATCCTGGTCGGACAATGGCTTGAAGCCCTCGCGATCTATTAAGAGCGCGTATTTTCCCGGCGGGATTCCCGCCAGGGCGAAGGAGCCGTCGGAGCCCGAGCGACCGCTCAATCGGGTCAGCCCGTCAGCCGAGCTCAGCTCGATCCGGGAGTCGGTCACGGGCCGGCCGCTCAGGTCGCTGACTCGGCCGAGCAGGACGGCCGGGCTTTGCGCCGGCGCCGCCGGTCCAGCGGCGAGAAAAAGGGCTATTAAAAATCTGAGGATCCTCCGGGAAGCGGCCGGGGAAGAGGAATCAGCAGTTCTCAGCCTTTCATCTCCTGCACAAACGCCCCTATATTTCCCAATTTCCGAGGGCGCTGTCAATACGCTATCTGGCTTTCCTTGAGCCGCTTTTGAAAACGCCCGCCAAAGCCACTATAATGTCCCTCCATCGTCCCAACCCGAAATCCATCCATCGAGGAGGCGGCATGCTGGAAAAACGCGACCTCATCGTTATCGGCGGCGGCCCCGGAGGCTACGTGGCGGCCTTGCGGGCGGCCCAGCTCCGCAAACGAGTAACCGTTATCGAAGCGGACCGCATCGGCGGGACCTGCATGAATTACGGCTGTATCCCGACCAAATTCCTTCTCAGCCAGACCAAGGCTTGGAGCGAGCTCAGGCACAACCCGAGGGTCGAAGGATGGGGGGAACATGTCCGTCTGAACTGGGGAAGCGTCCAAGGAGAGAAGAGGGTGGTGGTGGACAGGCTGGTCCGGGGAACGGAATTCCTCCTCGAGCGCAACGGCGTTGAGATCCTTAGAGGGAAAGGGGAGCTGAAGTCGGAGCGGGGCGTCCTGCTTCGGGGCCCCGGTGGGGAAAAGGCACTCGAAGCCGAAAACCTGATCCTGGCTGCGGGCAGCAGCCCGGCCGGCCTTCCTTTCCTGAAGCCCGATGGGAAAAGTATCGTCACCCATTTGGAGGCCTTGGACTTCGAGAATGTTCCCAGTTCCCTGATCGTCGTCGGCGCCGGCGCGGTCGGCCTGGAGATCGGGTCGATCTATTCCCGCGTCGGGACCGACGTAACCGTGCTCGAAATCCTGCCGGGGATCCTGCCCGGCTCGGACCGGCAGATGGCCATGCGCCTGGAAAGGGCGCTCAAGAAACAGGGCCTGAAGATCTTCACCGAGGCGCGCCTCGAAGAGGCCGGCCAGGCCTCGGGGAGAATGAGCCTCAAGGGGACTTTCCTCAAGACCGGGGAACCATTTGCCTTCGAGGCCGAGAAGATCCTCCTGGCTGCCGGCCGCCGGCCGAACTCAGGGTTCTTGCGCGCCGGCTTCGGCCCGCTCCTGGACGGCGCCGGCTTCGTCCGGGTCAATGCCCGGTTGGAGACATCCGTCCCCGGGATTTACGCCATCGGCGACCTCATCGGCGGCAAGCTCCTGGCCCACAAAGCCTCTCACGAGGGGATCGCGGCCGCCGAGAATGCGGCCGGCGGCTCCCATGAGATAGAGTACAACGCTCTGCCTAATGCGGTTTTCACCGAACCGGAGCTTGCCTCGGTGGGCCTCACCGAAGAGGAAGCCAAGGCGGCCGGTCTCCAGATCCAAGTCGGTCTTTTTTCTCTCCAGGCGAACGGCCGGGCCTTGACCTTGGAAAGCCCCGAGGGCATGGTCAAGATCCTCGCCGGCCGGGACGACCGGGTGATCGGGGCCCATATCCTCGGTCCCTTCGCCGGCGAAATGCTTCCGGAACTGACCCTGGCCTTGCGCAAGGGCCTGACCATCCAGGATATCTCAGGGACTATCCATATCCACCCCACAGTCTCCGAAGCGATGCTCGAAGCGGCCCTCAAAGCCAAGGGGTTGGCTCTCCACGCTTTGAATCAGTAGGGCCGTCCATCGAGCCTGAGGGCGCTCCCTCGTGCCTCTCTTTTTTTCCTCGCGACCGGTTGCTATTTTGCGGGTGATTTTATAGAATGGACACCTTTTCTGGATGAATAAACGTGGTTGAAGTTTTTTTGGTCTTTCTCATTTTCGGGCTTCTCGGCCTGATCCTGATCTTCATGAACAGGCTTCTCGGGCCAGCCCGAACAAGCCCCCTGAAAGGGCAGCCCTTCGAGTGCGGCAGCCCTTACCTTCAGAAGGGCATAAACCCTTTTCCGATCAAGTTCTATCTGGTGGCCTTTATCTTCTTGCTCTTTGATATCGAAGTGGTCTTCTTCTTTCCCTGGGCCCTCGTTTTCAAGACGATGCCGGGACCGGCCCTGGTGATCATGGCGGTCTATGTTGCGGTCCTCGTCGTCGGGTTTATCTATGCCTGGAAAAAGGGCGCCTTCGAATGGGAGTGAAAAGAAGAGTGCCATGACCGGTCCGAAGGTGAAGCGGCCGCCGAGCGGGCAGTTCATTACCACGCAGTTCAACTCGCTCCTCGGCTGGGCCCGCAAGTTCTCGCTCTTCCACTATCCTTTTGTGACGGCCTGCTGCGGCATGGAGTACATGTCGGCCGCTTGCGCCCACTTTGACATCGACCGTTTTGGGGCGGGTTGGACGCGCTTCTCTCCGCGGCAGTCGGACATGCTTCTCGTCGTCGGAACCATCACGCATAAAGAAGCCCCGGTCCTCCGGACGGTCTACGAGCAGATGACCGAGCCCAAGTGGGTGGTCGCCTTCGGGACCTGCGCCGTGAGCGGCGGGATCTACGACAACTATGCCGTCGTCCAGGGGATCGACCAGATCATCCCGGTCGATGTCTACATCCCGGGCTGTCCTCCGCGGCCCGAGACCGTGCTCGACGGCCTCATCAAGCTCCAGGAGAAGATCCAGCACCAGGAGCACGATTGGCGATGGAAGAAAAAACGATCTTAGAACGGCTCCGCCAGGCGTTCCCAACCGGTATCAGGGAAAGCGGGACGTCCCTGGGCGATGAGGTAGTGGTCATCGATAAAGAGATCCTGCTTCCTGTCGCTGCTTATCTTAAGGACGGGCCGGGGGATTTCAAGATACTGCTGGACCTGACCTGCGTCGATTTTCCGGGCCGGGAGCCGCGCTTCGAAATGGTCTACCATTTCTTCTCGCTCTCCCGGAACCGGCGTCTGAGGGTCAAGGCGCAAGTGAGCGAGGGCGAACTGCGCATCGCCTCATTGACCTCCCTTTGGAGGAACGCGGACTGGCTGGAGCGGGAGGTCTACGACCTTTTTGGGGTCCAGTTCGAGGGCCATCCCGACCTCCGGCGTCTCTTTATGTACGACGGGTTTGAGGGCCATCCGCTGCGCAAGGACTACCCCTTGCGGCGGCGCCAGCCCCTCATCCATCTAAAGGAGTGATATGCCGACCCGGATTCAAAAGCAGGCCCGGCCGGACACCATGCTCCTGAACATGGGTCCGTCGCACCCGGCCATGCACGGGACGATCCGCATCATGCTGGAGCTCGACGGCGAGCGCATCCTCAATTCCGAGGTGGAGGTCGGCTACCTTCATCGCGGGTTCGAGAAGACCTGCGAAAACCGCACCTATTTCAACCTTCTGCCCTATACCGACCGGCTGAACTACGTTTCGCCGCTCATCAATAACGTCGGCTATGTCATGACCGTGGAGAAAATGCTGGGGGTCAAGGTCCCGGAGCGCGCCCAGTACATCCGGGTCATCATGAGCGAGCTGTCCCGCATTTCGGACCATCTGACCTGCCTTGCCGCCATGGCCATGGAGTGCGGTGCCTTCACCGCCTTCTTATATAAAATGAAGGCCCGTGAATTTCTCTGGGACGTCATCGAGCAGACCACCGGCGCCCGGATGACGACCTCTTACATCCGCATCGGCGGCGTTCGGGCCGACCTTCACCCCGATTTCGATGCGGTCCTGAAGAAAGGGGTCGAAGAGACGCGGCTCGTGCTCAAGGATGTCCACGGGCTCCTCGACAAAAACAAGATCTTCCTCAACCGGACGCGCGACGTCGGCATCATGTCCCGGGAGGATGCCCTCGCCTTCGGCTGGACGGGCCCGTGCCTGCGCTCCACGGGCGTATCTTATGATGTCCGCAAGGCCCAGCCTTACCTCGTCTACGACCGGCTGAACTGGGAAGTCCCGCTGGGCGAGCGGGGTGACAACTTCGACCGCTACATGGTCCGGATGAAGGAGATGGAGCAGAGCCTGCGCATCATCGAGCAGGCCGCTGTCCGTATCCCCGGGTCATCCCCGGACCTCACCGCCGAAGGTCTGCCTCCCGCGCAGGCCATCAAGGAATCGCGGCGCCGCCGGGTGCGGAGGGGAATCGCCCTTTCGCCCAACCTGGAAGGTTCCGAGGAGGCCCGCTACCGGGATATTCTGGCCGCCGACAGGGGTTTTGTCGTCCCGCCCAAAGAGGAGACGTATACGACGATCGAGGGGTTGATCGATCATTTCAAGTTCTTCATGCGCGGGCATGGTCTCCGGCCGCCCCAAGGCGAGGTTTATTTCGCCGTCGAGGGCGGGAACGGGGAATTGGGTTTCTACATCGTTTCCGACGGAACCGACCGGCCGTACCGCCTGCACTTGAGAGCGCCCTGCTTCCACATCGTCGCCGCGCTCGAACAGCTCATCCGCGGGCGCTACGTGGCCGACGTCATCCCGACCTTCGGGTCGATGAACATGATCGGAGGAGAGTTGGACCGGTGAGCCCGGAATACTCGGCTGCCCTCCGCAAAAAGATAGACGAAGTCGCCTCCCTCTATCCCAAGAAGCGGGCGGCCCTTCTGCCCGTCCTCCACCTTGTCCAGCAGGAAGTCGGGTTCATTGCCGCCGCGGAGGAACATTTCGTCGCCGCGGCCCTCGGGCTCAAGCCGATAAAGGTCAGGGAAGTGGTGACCTTCTATACCATGTTCCTCCGCCGTCCCATCGGGAAGTATCACCTTCAGGTGTGCTCCAACCTGAGCTGCTCACTGCTCGGGGCGGGGTCACTGCTCGATCATCTTCAGCGAAAGCTGGGCATCGGGGTGGGTGAGACGACGGCCGACGGCCGCTTCACCCTGTCCGAGGTGGAATGTCTCGGGGCCTGCGAGCAGGCGCCATGCCTGATGGTCAATTTCGATTACCAGGGCCAGATGGACAAAGACAAGATCGACCGGCTCCTGGAGAGCCTGGAATAAAGCCGTGGAAGAAAAAGTCCTGACCCGGCACTTCGGAGTGCCCGACCTCCTCCGGATCGAGGTCTACCGCGGGCAGGGGGGATACCAGGCGGCGGAGAAAGCCTTGAAGCAGATGACCCCCGCAGAGGTCCTGGAAGAAGTCAAGAAGGCCAGTCTGCGCGGCCGCGGCGGAGCGGGCTTCCCGGCCGGAGTGAAGTGGAGTTTCGTCCCCCAGAACATCCCCAAGCCGCGCTACCTCTGCGTCAACGCGGACGAGGGCGAGCCGGGAACGTTCAAGGACCGCTACCTCCTGACCCATAACCCGCATCTCCTTCTGGAGGGGACGATCCTTGCTTCCTATGCGGTCGGCATCCGCGCCGCCTTTGTTTATATTCGCGGCGAGTACGAGACGGTGGCCCGAAGGCTCGAAGGGGCGATCGCCGAGGCCTATAAGGTCGGCTTTCTCGGCGAAAAGATCATGGGCACGGAGTTTAACCTTGACGTCGTTGTCCATCGCGGGGCCGGCGCCTATGTCTGTGGCGAAGAGACGGCCCTCCTCGAGTCACTGGAGGGGAAACGGGGATACCCCCGGCTGAAGCCGCCTTTCCCGGCCTCGGTCGGCCTCTTCCAGTGCCCGACGGTGATCAACAACGTGGAGACTCTGTCCAACATTCCTTTCATCATCCAGAACGGCGCCGAATGGTTCCTCAAGAGGGGTTTGCCCAAGGACGGCGGCACGCGCATCTTCGGCGTGAGCGGCATGGTCAAAAGGCCGGGCATCTATGAGCTCCCGCTCGGGACGAAGCTGCGCGCCATCATCTTCGACCAGGCGGGGGGGATGAAAGACGGGAAGCGGCTCAAGGCCGTCATCCCGGGCGGTATGTCCGCCCCGATCCTGACCGAAGAGGAGATCGACCTGCCCATGGATTTCGACTCGCTCGTCTCCGCGGGGACCATGCTCGGCTCGGCGGCCATCATCGTCATCGACCAGGAGACCTCGATCTTGGACGTGCTCGGGGTCGTTTCCAGGTTCTACGCCCACGAATCCTGCGGGCAGTGCACGCCCTGCCGGATCGGCACGTCCTGGATCAATAAGATCGTCAAGCGGATGGTTAGGGGAGAGGGGGAAGCGGATGATATCGATTCGATCATCCGCCTGGCCACGAATATCAAGGGCCGGACGCTCTGCCCCCTGGGGGACGCCGCGGCCATGCCCATCCTCTCGATATGCCAGAAATTCCGCCGCGAGCTGGAGGGATACCTTCGCCATGCCTAGGTTCCAGATCGACGACCGGGTCATTGAGTCGGCGCCGGGGATGACCGTGCTGAATGCGGCCGAGGCCGCCGGGATCGACATCCCCCACTTCTGCTACCACCCCGCCTTTCCGCCCGAGGGAAGCTGCCGGATGTGCCTTGTCGAGATCGAGGGCCTCCCCAAGCTGGAGCTGGCCTGTTCCACACTGGTCAAGGAAGGTCTGAAGGTCCGGACCAAGAGTCCCAAGGTCATCGAGGCCAGGAAAGGCGTCCTCGAGTTCCTTCTCGCCGAGCATCCGCTCGATTGTCCGATCTGCGACCAGGCTGGAGAATGCAAGCTCCAGGACTATTTCGACGAATACGGTCTCTTCCACAGCCAGTTCAAGGAGGCGAAGGAGAAGAGGGAGAAGAAGTTCAGGCTGGGTCGCAACCTGATCCTGGACCGGGAACGCTGCATCCTTTGCACGCGCTGCGTCCGCTTCCTGGAGGAGATCACCAAGACCGAGGAAGCGGGCCTCCTCAACCGGGGCATCCGCTGCGAGGTCGGCGTCTTTGATTCGGAAGTCGTGGACAATGACTACTCGGGAAACCTGGCCCAGATCTGCCCGGTCGGGGCCATCACCGACTCGGACTTCCGCTTCAAGACGCGCGTCTGGTTCCTCGAGTCCCGGGAGTCGATCTGTCCGCTCTGCAGCCGGGGCTGCAATGTCTATGTCGATTCCCACCCGGGCTATCCGCGGACGCCGCGGGCGCGCCGGGTCTATCGCGTCCGCGGCCGTGTGAACCCCGACGTCAACTCCTATTGGATCTGCGATATCGGCCGCTATGGCTACGCTTATCTGGACGAGGGACGCGCGCCCCGGCTCGCTTGGAGGAAGGGGGGCCGGGACACGCGGTTGACCTGGGCCAAGGCCGCCCAGATCCTGACCGAGAAGGCCCGTTCACTGGTCGAGCGCGGGAAGGGCTCCCGCATCGGAGTCATCCTCAACTCCAACCTGACCAACGAAGAGCTCTTCCTGGCCGATCGCCTGTTCAGGAAAGGGCTGGGTGTCGAAAACATCTTTCTGGCCGATCCCCCGCCGGGAAAAGGCGACCAGATCCTGCTCACGCCTGACCGGACCGCCAACCGCCGCGGCCTGAAAGAAGCCGGCCCGCCGGTCAAGGCGCCCGGGCTGAAGGCCCTGGCCGACCTGGATCTTCTTTTTGTCTTCGGCCACTACTTGGCTTCCGGAATCGGACCGGGAGAGTTGAAGGCCGCCCTGGCAAAGGTCGAAGCCAAAGCGCTTTTCTCAACCCATCGCAGTGACCTCGACGACCTGGTGGATTTCATCATCCCCACGCCCGTCATCGCGGAAAAGAGCGGCAGCCTGACCAATATCGACGGCCGGGTGCAGACCTTCTCCGCCGCGCTGGAATACGAAGGCGAAGGACTCCCCGAATGGAGGGCGCTCCTTGACCTGGCCAGGGAACTGAACGTGGAGCCCGGTCTTTTCTCTGCCCTGACCTCCCCGGAATCCGTGCACCGGGTCCTTAGAGATACAGTGTCTTTTTTTAAATAAACGCGCATGGACACCGTGATCGCCGCCATCAAGATCATCCTGGCCCTGGTCTGGTTCCTCGTCTTGACCCTCTACCTCACCTGGCTTGAGAGGAAAGAGAGCGCCGTCATCCAGGACCGGATCGGCGCGAACCGCGCCAACATCTGGAAGTTCCGTTTCCTCGGGCTTTTCCAGCCCTTTGCGGACGCCATCAAGATGATTTTCAAAGAGGATTTCGTGCCGGCCGCCGCCAACAAGTTCCTCCACGCTTTGGCCCCCTTCATCTCCTTTTTCTTCGTCGCCATTACCATCTGCGCCGTCCCCTTCGGTGACTCGCTCCGACTCGGGACCCGGACGATCAATCTGCAGGTCCTGGACCTCAACGTCGGTCTCCTCTTCATGCTGGCCATGCTCTCCCTGGCCATCTATGGGATCATCCTCAGCGGCTGGGCTTCCCGGAACAGGTTCACCCTGCTTGGAGGCGTCCGGGGAGCGGCCCAGCTTATCTCCTATGAGGTGGCCCTGGGGCTTTCTCTCATCGGCATCATCATGGTCTTCCCCTCGCTTCATCTCCAGAGCATTGTCCGGTTCCAGGGGGAAAACCTCCTCGGCTTCATCCCCAGGTGGGGCGTCCTGCTTCAGCCGCTCGGGTTCATCGTTTTCTTCTTCGCCGCTCTGGCGGAAACGAAGCGGGTTCCTTTTGACATGCCCGAGGGCGAATCCGAGATCATCGGCTTCTTCACCGAATACGGCGGGCTCAAGTGGGGCCTGTTCATGATGACCGATTTCATGGAGATCATCATCGTCTCCGCGCTCTTAACGACGCTCTTTTTCGGCGGCTGGCAGGTGCCCTGGCTCGCGGCCGACGGCTTCCGCTGGCCGTGGGGCGGGGCATGGGGGTTGCCGCACGGCGTGGTCGTCGCCCTCCAACTGCTGGCCTTCAATGTCAAGATCGTCTTCTTCTGCTGGCTCCAGATCCTTATCCGCTGGACCTACCCGCGCTTCCGCTACGACCAGGTCATGGACCTGGGTTGGAAGCTGCTCATCCCGCTGAGTCTGCTCAACATCGTCGGGACCGGGGTCGTCATGGGGTTGCTCAAATGATCAAGTCTCTCGGCTACTTCCTGGAGATCATCAAAGGCGGCCTCATCACCGCCCGGCATTTCACGACCAACATGTGGTTCCACACTCTCAAGATCATGGGGATCAAGGCTGGCCGCCGCGGAGCGGTGACCTTCCAGTACCCTGAGGAAAAAAAGCCCCTGGCCTCACGTCACCGGAGCCTGCACCGCTTGACGCTGCGGGAGGACGGGAAGCCGCGCTGCGTCTCCTGCCTGCTCTGCGTGACCGTCTGCCCGTCCGAATGCATCACCGTCGAGGCCGCCGAGGATCCCGATTCCGAGATCCAGAAGGTGCCGGCCAAGTTCGTCATCGACATGAGCCGGTGCTGCTTCTGCGGGTTCTGCGTCGAGGCCTGCCCGGAAGATGCCATCCGCATGGACACGGGCAAGATCGAGTTGGCCGCCTGCGGCCGCGGGGATTTGATCTACGGGCTGGACAGACTCCTGAAATGACGCCCGAACGCTTCCGGCTGGGGGAGTTCGAAGTCTTTGGGTTGAGGGACGGTTTCTTCTCCATAGACGGGGGGGCGATGTTCGGGGTCGTCCCCAAGAGCCTCTGGCAGAAGAAATGCCCGTCCGACGCCCAAAACCGGATCCGGCTCGGCCTGAACTCGATCCTGATCAAGACCCCTAAGGCGCTGGTCCTGGTGGAAACCGGGATAGGCGCAAAACTCGACGCCAAGATGCGGAGCATCTACGGCGTCGAGCAGGATCCCGGACTTCTCGGGTCTCTCGCCCGGCTCGGATTCGGCCCGGAAGAGGTCGACTTCGTCATCAACACCCATCTCCATTTTGACCACTGCGGAGGGAACACGCAACGGAATGAGAAGGGGGAGGTCGTGCCCACGTTCCCCCGGGCCCGTTACATCGTCCAGAAGGGGGAGTGGGAGTGGGCCAACAACCCCCATGAGAGAGAAAAAGGCAGCTACCTGCCCGAGAACTTCCGTCCCCTTGCCGACTTCGGCCGGCTCCAGCTCGTCGAAGGCAATGCGCCGGTCACGGACGGCGTCGCCGTTACGCTCTCTCCCGGCCACACGGAGCATCACCAGTGCGTCCTGGCGGTGAGCGGCGGGAAAACGGTTGCCTACCTGGGCGACCTCGTCCCCACTTCGGCCCATGTCGCCCTCGCCTACGGGATGAGCTTTGACCTCCAACCGCTCCAAAACCTGGAAACCAAAAGGCGATTTTACGCGCGGGCCATAGCTGAGGACTGGGTCCTTGCCTTTGTCCACGACCCCGAGCATTATTTCGGGAGAGTGAAAAAAAACAACCGGAAGTATGAGTTCGAGCCCCTCGTTTGACTTTGTCCGACTTCGGAATATAATTTGATTTTATTCAAGGAGGTTTTTACCGTATGAAAGAAGTCACCATAGAAGAACTTTTGGCGAAAGCCGAGAAGCCGTCGAAAGACGCCCTGCGCCTTCATGCCTACTATAGGGGCAAGATGGGCGTCCAGCTCAAGTGCCGGGTCCGGGACTTCCAGGATTTTGCCATCTGGTACACTCCGGGTGTGGCGGCCGTCTGCAAAGAGATCCACCAGGACCGCGAGAAGGCTTACGACTACACCAACAAATGGAATTTCGTGGCCGTCATCTCGGACGGCTCGCGCGTCCTCGGCCTGGGCGATATCGGGCCCGAGGCCGGTCTTCCCGTCATGGAAGGGAAGGGGTTGCTCTATAAGTACCTGGGCGGAGTCGATGCCTTTCCGCTTTGTCTTAATGAGAAGGACCCGGATAAGTTCATCGATATCGTCAAGGCCCTGCAACCCACTTTCGGCGGGATCAACCTCGAAGACATCTCCCATCCGAAGTGCTTCAAGATACTGGATACTCTCCGCCCCGCATGCGAGATCCCTGTCTGGCACGACGATCAGCAGGGGACGGCCTGCGTCACCGTCGCGGGACTGATCAACGCCCTGAAGATCGTTGGCAAGAAGATCGAAGAGGTCAAGGTCACGATGGTCGGTGCGGGGGCAGCCGGAGTGGCTATTGTCCGGCTCCTCATGTCCGCCGGGGTCACGCCCGGGAACATCCTTTCGGTCGACTCCAAGGGCATCCTGCACCGGGACCGCAGCGACCGGGAGATCCTCCAGGCCAAGTACAAGGAGAAATGGGACATCTGTCTGAGGACCAATGCCAAGCTGGTCAAGGGCGATGTTCCCGATGCCATCCGCGGAGCCGATGTCCTGATTTCCGCCTCGAAGCCGGGCCCCGGCACCATCCGGAAAGACTGGGTCAGGACCATGGCCAAGGACGCGATTATATTCGCCGAGGCCAATCCCGTTCCCGAGATTTGGCCCTGGGAAGCCAAGGAAGCCGGAGCCAGGATCGTAGCTACCGGCCGTTCCGATTTCCCCAACCAGGTCAACAACTCGCTCGGATTCCCAGGCATTTTCCGCGGAGCCCTGGATATCCGGGCCAGAACCATCACCGACGAGATGTGTATCGAAGCCGCCCGGGAGCTGGCCAAAGTCGCGGAGGACCATGGTTTGAGCGAGGACTACATCATCCCCAACATGGACCAATGGGAAGTCTTCCCCCGGGAAGCCGTGGCCGTCGGGTCCAAGGGCATCGAGCAGGGGGTCGCCCGGATCAAGGCTCCGGCCGAGGAGCGGTTTAAGATCGCCGAGACGATCATCAAGCAGTCCCGGGAGCAGGTCCAGATGCTGATGAGGGAGAAATACATCATCGACCCGGACGATTGAGGAAAATGACGCTGTGAATTGACATTTCGGTTTGGTTATGGTAAAAAGCAAAGCAAGAAAGGATACCCAAACCTATTCATAATTAGGAGGTAAGTCTATGAAGAAGTTTTCTCAGTTCCTTATTCTGGGTATTTTTGTGATCGGTCTGTTCTCCAGCTGCGCGAAGCAGCCGACGCAAGCCATCGACACGGCCAAGGCGGCCATCGAGGCGGCGTCCACCGCGGGAGCCAACGTCTATGCGGCCGACGAGCTCAAGAAGCTGAACGACCAAATGCAGGCGGCGATGGATGAAGTCAACACGCAGGGCAAGAAGTTCTTCAAGAAGTTCGGCCCGGCTAAAGAGATGCTGGCCAAGGTCCAGGCTGACGCCGACGCTCTGAAGGCCACCATCCCGGCCAAGATCGAAGCCGCCAAGAACGCCGCTCTCCAGGCCCAGACTGAGGCCAGAGCTGCGCTCGACGAGGCCAAGGCTCTTCTGGAAAAAGCCCCCATGGGCAAGGGCACCAAGGCTGACATCATGGCCATGAAAGCCGACCTGGATGGCTTGGAGACCTCGTACGCCGAGATCCAGACGGCCATCGACGGCGCCGACTATTTTGGCGCCTCCGCCAAAGCGGCCACGATCAAAGAGAAAGCCACGGTCGTTTCGGACCAGGTCAAAGCGGCCATCGAGAAGGTCACGGGAAAGAAATAACTTTTCATTAAAGCCGCTTTTTCCCGGTTGAAAACCGCTCTTCCCGTCACAGCGCTCGTTCTGTGCGCTTTTGGCGCTGTGGCTTGTCACACCCCGCCGGTCCCTCCGGAGGTCGAGAAGGCGAAGGCCCAGGAGAACGACCTCTGGAGGGCCGGCGCTCCCATCTATGCGGCGGCCGAGTACGCCCGCTACGTCGATTCCCTCCGCTCAGCCAGGGAGAAGTTGATCCGGCAAAACGCCCGGCTTCCCTGGTTCCGGGATTACGAGGAGGTCCGGGCCGACTATATCGTTATCCTGGCCCAGGGCGAGTCCCTGATCAAGAATGTCCAGGCTGAAAAACGCTCCCAATCCCAGGATTCCTCGCAGCGGCTGCTCCGTGTCGAGGAAAGGATGGGGAAGATCAAGGCCCTGACCCTGATGATGAACGAGCATGCTCCGGTCCGGGAAAACCTCGCCCGCGCGGAAGTCGCTTTCCGGGAGGCCCAGCTCCTCATCCGGAACGAGAAATACAACGAACTTGCCCCCAAGCTGGACACGCTCGACAAGCACGTCCGCCAGGCCGAGGAGGCGCTGTCTTCCATCCTGGCCCGCTATGCCGATGACGCCCAGGTCGCCAGATGGAGGAAGCTGGCTCAGGAGACGATCGCGGAATCGCGGCGCCGGGGCACGACCGCCGTCCTGGTGAACAAGCTGGCCCGGACCCTGACGCTCATCAAGAAGGGCAAAGAGGTGGCCGTCTATGAGATCGGGTTGGGCACTTATGGCCTGTCCGACAAGATTTGCGCCGGCGACGGAGCGACTCCCGAGGGCCGCTACCGAATCGTGAAAAAGAACGCTCAGAGCCGCTACTACAAGGCCCTGCTCCTCGATTATCCCAACGAGTATGACAAGAGGCAATTCGCCCTGGCCAAGAAGCAGGGGTCGATCCCGGCCCGGGCGTCCATCGGCGGGCTGATCGAGATCCACGGCGGGGGAAAAGATTCCCTGACCAACGGGTGCGTGGGTGTCGAGAACTCGGTCATGGACAGGATCTTTCCTGAGATCAGCGTCGGCACGGTGGTGACGATTATCGGATCGCTCGAAAGTGTCGACAAGGTGTTGGCTGGCCTGAGGATTTCCGGATCATGAGCAGGAAGAAGAAGGTCGTTCTGATAGCCTTTCTCACGCTCCTGGCTTTATTCGTTGTCATCGAAGTCGTGGCCATCACCTTGGCCGTGCCAAAACCCGCGGCTGAAATCGCAGCTACCCTGGAGAAGTCCGATCCAAAAGAGGCGGCCAAGATCAAAGCCGAAACGGCGGCCCTTGACAAGAAGATCGGCGCCCTCGCCCCGAAGACCGTGTATATCATCATCGATTCCGCTCGGAACAAGCTGACCCTCAAGTCCGGCGAAAAAACCCTGCTTGAGGCGGTCGTGAGCTGCGGGAGCGGCAGCATCCTCGAGGAGCCCGGCGGCAAACGCACTTGGGTGTTCGACACGCCCCGCGGCGAATTCCAGGTCAAGTCCAAAGTCGTCAACCCGACTTGGGTGAAGCCCGACTGGGCGTTCATCGAGGAGGGCAAGGAGATCCCGAAAAGACGGGAAGAGCGGTTTGAGACCGGGGTGCTGGGAGATTATGCTCTTGGGTTCGGCGAAGGGTTCTTCATCCACGGGACCCTCTACAGCCGGCTGCTCGGCCGGAGCGTGACCCATGGCTGCGTCCGGGTCGGAGACAAAGACCTCAAGGCCGTCTTCCAGGCCGCCTCGATCGGCTCTAAGATCTATATATTTTAGAGGAAACATTCCCATGCCAACCGCCCGCCGGACGCGATTTCGCGGCGTTCGCGCTGTGGCCGTTTTCGCGGCCCTCACCCTGTCGGCCGTCGTCAGCGGCAAAGCCCAGAATGATCTCCTCGAGAACAGGTTGGCCAAGGAAGAGCTGGCTCTCGCCAAAGCCCCGTCCCTCTATTTCATCATCTACCTCAAGAGCAAGACGATCGCCCTGAAATCGCGGGGGATGACCCTCGAAGAGTGGAAGGTGACGAGCATCCATTCCTGGGGGCAGGGGGCGCCGTTGGCTGCGCTGGCGCTGAACAAGAAGAGCACCCTCTATCCGCCCCAGAGAGCGAAGATAAAGCCGGCCGCGACAGAGGAAGAAACGGGCACGTTTGAACTCGAAGCCCTCGAGCTTAAAGACATGCCTTCGCGGTTCACGCTCTTCTTGACCGGAGACATTAGGATCAGCATCCGGACGAAGCCCAGCGGGTTTTGGCCGCGGCTGGGGGATGTCGGACATGTTGTTGCCTGGAATCTCTGGGTCCCCATCAAGAACCTGGCTTTCCGTCAAAAAAAGAAGCCTTTTGGAGCCATCGACCTTAAGCTCGAAAAGAAGGAGGACGGACAGTCCCTCTACTGGGCCCTGCCCGATGGGATAAAGGGCCTGGTTTTCCCTCTCTGATTTTAAAAATCCAACTGTGCCTGGAGGTCAGTTTTATTTAAAACCAGACTTATAAAATATAGTTGACAATATTCCGCTCAAGTATTAAACTATGAATTGTCTATTAAGGAGGAAAAAATGGCTAAAATAATCGGTATTGATCTCGGTACGACAAACTCTGTTGTCGCCATCATGGAAGGAGAAAAGGTTACGGTCATCCCGAATGAAGAAGGGGGCCGTACCACCCCTTCGGTTGTTGGCTTCACCTCCAAAGGGGAGAGGCTCGTTGGTCAGGTCGCCAAGAGACAGCGAGTGACCAACCCTGAGAACACGATCTACTCGATAAAGAGATTCATGGGCCGGCGCTTCAACGAGGTCACTCAAGAGATCAAGCAGGTGCCCTTCAAAGTAGCCCAGGCCGCGAACGGCGATGTCCGGGTCGAGGCCCAGGGCAAACAGTACGCTCCGCCGGAGATCTCCGCCATGATCCTTCAGAAGTTAAAGAAGGCGGCGGAGGATTATCTTGGCGAGAAGATCGAGAAGGCCGTCATCACCGTGCCCGCCTATTTCAACGACAGCCAGCGCAAGGCGACCAAGGATGCGGGGAAGATCTCCGGTTTGGAAGTGGTCCGCATCATTAACGAACCGACCGCGGCCGCGCTGGCCTACGGCATGGACAAGAAGAAGGACCAGACCATCGCGGTCTACGATTTTGGCGGTGGGACCTTTGACATCTCCATCCTGGAAGTCGGCGAAGGCGTCGTCGAGGTCAAGTCGACCAACGGGGACACCCATCTCGGCGGAGATGATCTCGACCAGCGCGTTCAGGATTGGATAGTCGCCGAGTTCAAGAAGGAGTCGGGGATCGACCTCACCCGTGACAAAATGGCTTTGCAGAGACTCAAGGAGGCCGCCGAGAAGGCCAAGATGGAACTCTCGACGACCATGGAGACCGAGATCAACCTGCCCTTCATCAGCGCCGACCAGAGCGGCCCCAAGCACCTGCTGATGAAGCTGACCCGGGCCAAGCTGGAGAGTCTGGTCGAGGACCTGGTCCAGAGGTCGGTCGGACCCTGCAAACAAGCTTTGGCCGATGCCAACGTGAAGCCGGAGGCCATCGACGAGGTTATCCTGGTCGGCGGTCAAACGCGCATGCCCCGCATCCAGGATTTGGTCAAGAGCTTCTTCGGCCGCGAGCCGCACAAGGGCGTCAACCCTGACGAAGTCGTCGCCGTCGGCGCGGCCGTCCAGGGCGCCGTCCTGGCCGGGGATGTCAAGGACGTCCTTCTGCTGGATGTCACGCCGTTGACCCTGGGCATCGAGACCCTGGGGGGCGTTTTCACCAAGATGATCGCTCGGAACACCACGATCCCGACCAAGAAGACCGAGATCTTCTCGACGGCGTCTGACAACCAGCCCAGCGTCGAGATCCATGTCCTCCAGGGCGAGCGCGAGATGGCCTCGTATAACCGCACCTTGGGGCGCTTCCCCCTCGACGGCATTCCGCCCGCACCCCGCGGAATTCCCAAGATCGAGGTGACCTTCGACATCGACGCCAACGGCATCCTCCATGTTTCGGCCAAGGACCTGGGCACGGGCAAGCAGCAGGCCATCACCATCACCGGTCACAGCGGTCTCGATGAGAAGGAGATCGACCGCATGGTCAAGGACGCCGACGCCCACTCCGAAGAGGACAAGCGGCGCCGGGAGGTGGTGGACGCCAGGAACCAGGCGGACCAGCTGGTCTACAGCCTGGAGAAGTTGCTCCGGGAGAACAAGGAGCGCATCCCCGAGGCTGAAGCCGAGCGCGTCCGCTCCGAGCTCGAGAACACCAAGAGGGCCATGGAGAGCGACAATCTCGAGCAGATCCGCAACGCCATCGAAGCTCTGAACCGGGCCTCGCACAAGCTGACCGAGATGATGTATCAGCAGGCCGGGCCCCAGTCCCAGTCATCCGAGGCGCCGCCCCATCAACAGGAAGCGCAGGGCCCAGGGCAAGCCGCGTCCGGCGGAGGCGGAGGCGAAGACGAGGTCATAGACGCCGAGGTTGTCGACGAGGACAAAAAGGGATAAACTCCATCCTTGGACGCGGCCGGGGCGGCCGCTGCCCGGCCGGAACGGACCATGGATAAAGATTATTACAGGATCCTCGGGGTCGAACGCACGGCCACCGCGGCCGAGATCAAGCGGGCTTACCGCAAGCTGGCCCGGAAGTTCCATCCCGACCTGAACCCGGGAGACAAGTCCGCCGAGGCCAAGTTCAAGGAGATCCAAGAGGCCTATTCCGTCCTCAGCGACCCCAAAAAGAAGAGTCATTATGACCAATTCGGGTTCGTCGGCGAGTCACCCCCTCCGGGCCCAGGTCAAGGCGCCACCAGCCCCGGGTTCGAAGGGTTCGGTTTTTCCGATGCCGGATCTTCAACCTTCGCGGATTTCTTCGAAAACTTGTTCGGCCGGGGTGGGCGGGGGGGCCAGCCGGGTCCCCAGCAAGGCGATGATCTTCGCTACACGATGAAGGTCGGGTTTGAAGAAGCCATCAACGGCCTTCAGACCAGGATCCAACTGACGCGGATGGTCGGCTGTCCGACTTGCGGAGGGACCGGCCAGCTGCAATCCTCGGGGAAAGGCCGCTGTCCGACCTGTGGAGGGACAGGCCGGACCACCATGCAGCGCGGGGCCATGAGGTTTGCCACGACCTGCCCAGCCTGCCAGGGTACGGGCGTTGTCCGCGGCGAGGACTGCCCGGATTGCCGCGGCCAGGGTATCGTCCCGAGGACCGAGCTGATCAATGTCAAGATTCCCGCCGGAGTGGACGCGGGCTCCAGGGTGCGCGTTCCGGGGAAGGGCAATTTCGGCCGGAACGGCGGTCCTCCGGGCGACTTGTACATCAGCATCGAGGTCAGCCCGCACCCCTACTTCCGGCGCCAAGGCCCCGACATCCTTCTGAAGGTGCCGATCACGGTTCCTGAGGCTTCCCTCGGGGCCCAGATCGAAGTCCCGACGCTGCGGGGCCGGACGACGATCAAAATCCCGCCCGGCACGAAGTCCGGGCAGAAGTTCAGGCTCCGGGGGATGGGGGTGTCCGTTGCGGGAGGGCGCACGCGCGGCGACGAGTTCATCGAGGTGGTCATCGTCCCGCCCGCATCCCAGGACCAGAGGGTCAGGGAGCTCATGAAAGAACTGGCCAAGGTCTCGGCCGAGAACCCGCGGGCCAAAATGGGGATTGCCTAAAATGAGAGGAAGAAAGCGAAAGAAGACCGAAACACCGAGTTTTTACCATATCAGCCGGGTCTCGCAGATGTTCAACCTTCATCCGCAGACGCTGCGGCTCTATGAAAGAGAAGGTCTGCTCAAGCCCTCGCGAAGCCAGGGGAACACCCGGCTCTATACCGACGAGGACTTGAAGCAGCTCCAGCTCATCCTCAACCTCATCCGGGAGCTCGGCGTCAACCTGGCCGGAGTGGAGGTTATCCTCAACATGCGGCAGAAGATGGAGCGCATGGAGGCCGACGTGAATGAGCTCCTGGAATACGTCAAGGAGGAGTTCTGCCGGGGCCACGAGGAGGCCTTCGAGTGCCGCCGCCAGAGCCTGGTCCAACTGAGCCAGATGAAGATCGTCAAGAGGGATGATAAGACGGGATAGCGGGCGGCCGCGATGAGCTACGAGGATTTCCTGGATTCCCGCAACCTCAGGCACTACCTGAGCCAGATCGCCAAGTTCCCGGTCTACACCGAGGACGAGGAGAAGGAGCTGGGGAGGAAGGCGCTCCGCGGCGAGGGGGAAGCCCAGCGGCGGCTCGTCGAAGCCAACCTGAGGTTCGTGGTTTCGTACGTCAAGAAATACAGAGGGATGGGGCTGAGCCTGCTCGACCTGATCGACGAGGGCAACCTGGGCCTGATCGAAGCGGCCAAGCGCTTTGACCCTGAGCGCAATGTTCGCTTCATCTCTTACGCGGTCTGGTGGATCCGACAGGCCGTCGTTCATGCCCTCACCCGGTCAGCCCGGGTCTTCAACCTTCCTCAGAAATTGTCCGACCAGATATCGATGATGAAAAAAAAGATCGCCGAGCTGAAGGCCGAAAAGGGCCGGGAGCCGTCGCGGGAAGAGATCGCCGCCAGCCTGGGCGTGAGCGCTGAGGACGTGGACGACCTCATGATCCTGGCGGAGAAGGACGTCCATCTCAGCGACCGGCTGTCCGACAGCGACCTGGAGATCGAGAGCCGGATCGAGGATCGCGGGACGCCGTCGGTCGAATACCAGATCGTCAAGAGCTCCATCCAGCAGCAGATCCGCGATATCCTGGGCGAACTGGATGAGAAGGAAGCCACTGTGCTAAAATTAAGGTTCGGGCTGGATGACGACCGGCCGCAGACTCTCCAGGAAATCGGGCAGGCCCTGAAGCTGACCCGGGAGCGGATCCGGCAGATCGAGCAGAAAGCGATGCGCAAGCTTTCCCGGTCGCATCAGGTCCAGCAGCTCAGAGGATACCTCAACTGATGGCCGAGAAGGTTTGCCCCAAGTGCGAAGGAACCGGCTGGGTCCTCGCCGGTGCTGAGGGGAAGTCCGTGGCCCGGCGCTGCGACTGTTTCTTCGAGCGCAAGACCCAGGCCATTTGGGAGCAGGCCCGGATCCCCCGCCGGTATCAGAACTGCTCGCTGGAAAACTTTGAGGTCCATAACGACTCCCACAAGGATGCCCTCAAGATCTCCCGGCGGTTCGTCAAGAACTACCCCGCTCAGGAGGTCGGGCTGCTCTACATCGGCCCCTGCGGGGTGGGGAAGACGCACCTCGCCGTGGCCGTCATCCGTGAGCTCATCGAAAAGAAGCGCGTCTCCTGCTTGTTCTATGATTTCCGCGAGCTCATCCGGGACATCCAGAGCTCCTTTACGCCGGACTCAAACCTGAGCGAGGCCGAGATCCTGGCCCCGGTTTTCGACGCCGGCGTTCTCGTGCTGGATGAGCTGGGGGCCAAACGGACCACCGCCTGGGTGGAGGAGACCGTCTTCTACATCATCAACCAGCGATACAACCAGAAGAAGTTGACCGTCTTCACGTCGAATTATCTGGACACCGAGGATGACCAGGATACCCGCGAATCCTTCTACAAGAAAAGCGGGGACTCGCTCGTCGACCGCATCGGGGTCAGACTCCGCTCGCGCTTGTACGAGATGTGCAAGCTGGTCGAGATCTGGGGAGACGACTACCGCAAGATCGCCAAGCAGGCCGGCTACAGGTTCTAACCTTCCCCCCGTTTCGACGGATTGAATTCCGCCTCTATTCGTGCTAAATTACCCCCGCCTGCTCCTCGGTAGCTCAATAGGCAGAGCGGGTGGCTGTTAACCACTAGGTTCCAGGTTCGAGTCCTGGCCGAGGAGCCACAAAATCTCTCATCTATTTTCCGAAGGCCGCTCTCGATGAACAGGCGGGCGATTTTTCCTCTTTTCTGTCTTTGCGTTCTAGCTGCTTACGCAGTGGCTCAGGCGCCCCCAAAACCTCCCCTCAGGCTGGGCGTCGTCGGCTATGAAGGCCACGGGCTCCTATTCACCAAAGAGCTCAACAGCGGCCTAGGAGCGAAGATCGGCCTGGTCGTAACCCATGTCTGGCACCGGGAGGCGATTCCGAGGGGGGACCAGGGACGCTACGCTTTCTCGGTCGTCGCGGCGCCCGGCGATATGATCGGAAAGGTCGACGGCGTGTTCATCGCCGAGGCCTTGCCGTTCCGGTATCCCGAGCTGGCCGCGCCCTTCATCAAGGCGGGCGTACGCACGTTCCTGAACCGGCCCCTGGCGGCGACGGCCCGGGAAGCCGCCGAACTCCTGAGACTCGGCCGGCAGTCGGGAAACCCCATCCAGGCGGCCTCGGCCCTGGCCATCGACCCCGCGGTCCTGAAAATCCGGCAGGAAAGAGCGCAGTTCGCCCCTCTCAAGGTCGTCAATGTCACCGGCCCTAGCAACCATTTTTGGAACTATCTGCCGCACCTCATCAGCGCCCTGGTCGGCGCCCTTGGAGTGGGAGTCGAGGAAGTCCAGGCCCTTGACCTGGCGCTCGGCGCGGACGGGATAACGATCCAGAATCCGCTGCTCGTTTTCTTCCGCTATAGCCTGGATTCGGAAGTGGGCCCGGTCCGGGGGACCCTCCAGATGGTGCCCGGCGACCAGCCCGGCGATTGGTACGGCTTTAGGATGAAGCTCTTCGGCCGCAGGGAATCCCCGGATTTTAAACTCTTCAGGACACCCGAGGGAGAAAGCGCCTGGACGCC
>Ga0153915_10000854_pt1 | contig 28125 bp, 21 predicted proteins | sample Opewatmetagenome_2_FD_107003 | JGI IMG/M metagenome (GOLD analysis project Ga0153915, IMG submission 107003) | Freshwater wetland microbial communities from Ohio, USA - Open water 3 Core 3 Depth 3 metaG | ecosystem: Environmental > Aquatic > Freshwater > Wetlands | place: USA: Ohio, Lake Erie...
TGCCATCACTGCCGCCCTCGTCCAGTCTTGGTCCTGAATTTGCCGTAGCATTGCTGCATGAGCAGCTGAGCGTTCTCAATAATCATGGAGAGGACCTCGCCGCATCTCGTGCAATAGTGAGAATCCCGCCGCGGCTTCGTCCAGAGGACATGGACTCACTTGTTCCTGAGTTCTCAAAGCTGGGTGTTCACGCCGCAGCATTTCTCATTGATGGTAGTCTGGGTCCCGAAGACATGAGGTCCTTGTCCTTGCGCGCGCGTCTTCCGTGCAACTGGCTGGCATTGGCGCTCGGGAGGGTGAACCCGAATGCAATTCCCTTGCTCGTCTATCTGGGTTTCGATATCATCGACATAGGCAGAGCGGCAGGGGCTGCATTTCATAGAATTCGCCTATGGCCAATGGGATCTGAGGACGTCGCAGGGTCTGCAGAGCTGAGATACTGCCCCTGTCACGCGTGTGTGTCTTGGCGAAGCATGGCAGACACTCCCGATCAGCTTGGTGATAGCACTCTAGTCAGCCACAATGTGGGCGTGTATGAGTCTCTCCTCTCCGAGAGCGTCCAGGCTGCTCATGCCGGTCGTCTAAGGTACCTAGTCGAGTCCATGACTCACTCAAGCACTGCGCATGCCACCATTTTGAGAATGGTTGACAAGAGGCTGTATGGTTACCTTGAGGAGTTCACCAGTTCATCTGGGGGTGGGGTTCTGCCACTTGTCGGTCCCGAGTCTTACAACTCACCTGTTGTGAGGCGGTTCCGTGAGTATGTTGCATCAAGGTATGCTCCACCAAAGCACAAGAAGCTAGTAGTGGTTCTGCCGTGTTCTGCACGGAAGCCCTATTCCGATTCGAAGTCACACAAGCTGTTCACGCAAGCCATAGACTCCGGGCTTCACAGAGGAAGGCAATTCGCTGCAGAAGCTATCGTTACTTCTCCGCTCGGCGTTGTGCCGAGAGAGCTTGAGCGGGCGTATCCTGCGTCCGTCTACGACGTTCCGGTCACTGGTGACTGGGACGCCGAGGAAGTCAGTATAGCGGGTGAAGCGTTGGCTGTACACCTGGCGAAGTTCGACAAATCTGTCGTGGTAGTGGCTCACGTAGCAGAAGGGTATGAGGAAGCAATGAAGGCGGCTGAGTCTCGCATTGAGCAGAGTATAGTCTACACAACAGACGGCCACTCGGCCACCAGTAAGCAGTCTCTGGAGGGACTGAGAGAAACCCTCAAAGATCTGAGCGATATACTCTCATTATCGCCCGGACCTCGTAATCAGTTGGAAGAAATACTTCGCGCCACGGCAGACTATCAGTTTGGGACCGGGGCAGGCGAGGCACTGGTACCGGAGGACTCTGCACTACGTGGGAAGCCCTACGGGACAATCCTGTGTCGTGTTGATGGTGCACAGACCTGTGCGTTCGTTGGTGCGACAGGTTCGTTGTCTCTCACGCTTGAGGGGGCGCGCCTTATTGCCCCCCTGAAACGGTACTGGGTCCGTTTTGACGGTGACCACATAGAAGGCGGGTCCGTGTTCGCAGTTGCCGTTAGAGATGCCGACCCTGGGATAAGACCTAGCGACGAGGTAGTGATCATTGGTGCCGATGATGATGTCCTTGGAGTAGGTCGAAGTGAGATGTCTGGTCGTGAGATGTGCGAGTTTGAGAGAGGCCGCGCAGTGTCGGTGAGGCATAAGGTGGAATGAGGTTTGGGCACGAGCAGTCTATTGGAGAACTTGCAAGGGATTATCATTCGGGAGTCAGTTCATGCTAGGAAGGACTCCTTGACGAGGCGTCGGACACATGCTCAAGAAAGCCCTTCAGCGTCTTGGATATCTCGAGCGCGCATCTCCTCTGAAGTCGGGAATGCATTGTCAATCGTACTCGCGACTCAGGGTTGTGCGCACGCACGGGGGCCTTCGGGTGGATGTACGATGTGCAGCTATCTGCTGGACGGTAGTCGGGAGCAGCCCTCTTCAGAGCAATTGGAGGAGCAGTTCGCCCGTGCTATGTCCAAGCTGGATGGCGCGGAGGGGCCTCTGTCGGTCAAGCTCTACACAAGCGGCAGCTTTCTGGACCCCGAGGAGGTGCAGCTATCAGCCCGCGCGTCCATCCTTGCACGCCTGAGAAACGACCAGCGCATTCAACAGGTTGTCATTGAATCGAGGCCTGAATTCGTCTCAGACGAGAACATGATTCAGTTACGGAATCTGCTAGGCGAACGTGAGATCGAGCTTGGTGTGGGCCTAGAAAGCAGCAGTGACTTCATCCGCCGAATATGTATCAACAAGGGCTTCTCAACTGAGAACTTCAGAAGAGCACTAGAAACCGCTCGAGCTCATGATATAGGCATACGTGCGTACGTTTTGGTGAAGCCCCCCTTTTTGACAGAGAGGGATGCACTGCTTGATTCTGTCAAGACGGCACGAGATGCCGCAGCCATGGGCGTGACGACGGTTTCATTCAATCCTGTGAATGTTCAGAAGTACACCTTGGTTGAGAGGATGTGGTCCAAGGGTGAGTACAGACCACCATGGCTCTGGACCGTCCTAGAAGTCCTGAGGCAATCCCGAGAATCATTGCCAAGATCAGTCGACATAGTGTGCGACCCCGTGGCAGCTGGAAAAGGCCGGGGCACTCACAACTGCGGCAAGTGTGATGATTTGCTCACTGCATCAGTCCGCTTGTTCTCGCTGACGCAGGAAATCACGGATTTGGGAGGAGTAGACTGCGAGTGCTTGCCGCTTTGGCGACACATACTAGAGCATGAGGACTCTTCCCTTCTGGTTCATGATGACCTCCGGTCCAATCCTGAGCAAAGGTTATAGGAAAAATCGGGGCCAGTCCACGTATTCTTGCTCAACGAGGTCTTGGCCATGGCAAAGTACGTCACACGAGTCTCAGTATGGTTCAACAGTGAGGGAGCCAGTCCTGCCACAGTGATTGCGAAACTGGTCGGGCTTGGCTTCACCCCAGTGAGGGGTGCATACGACTTCATCTACAAGCACGAGTCACCCAATGACATGACAGAGTCTGAGCTTGGGAGTGCAATCATAGAGATCTCGAATGCCCTGCATAAAACACTGGCCGGATTCAAGGTTCTCTATACGCTTGACACACACACTCTTGATGACGAGGCCGACTATGTACCGCTTGAAGACATCGACGCAGAGCTTGAGGCTACAAGAAGAGAGCTGAGCGAACTGGAAAAAGAAGAGTCGGGATGAATCGGGTGGAGGAACAACGTGTCCCTCACACCCTAATGATATGTAACGGACGGCTAGTCGGAGGTTACTTCCGGTTCGCGTCGCTCGTACTCGCCCTCTCCCCTGACCGTGACACGTAACGACTTCTTATCCCCTGGGTTCATTCGTGCCCAAGTCCATGTCATCTGGGTACCGTCCCTGCCGACGACAATCTTGGGTTCCTCCTCGAGCGGATCCGTGGACACAAACTTGAAGGTGGCAGGTGCCCAGTCTACTACCTTCACATTCTCCACCGTGACCTCACCCTTGTTTTCAACGACCAGTACGATGACGTACTCTCCTGTCTTTGCACCCTTGTTGATTGCCTTCTTTGCGCCGATGCGCCGCTTCCGGTATACTATGCCCAACTTGTGTCCGTCAGGGGCACTGGCTGACTCTGCAGGGATACCCGCCGGATACGTGTTTGCAGAGCAGTGTATGGGGCTTAGATACTCCTTCTCTGGCCGACTCCTCCAAGCCATTACAGCATAGTTCACCTTGACCGACTCACCGGGCTGGAGTTCGCCGACTGTATCCTTCATGCCGGTAATCCTGAATTTCAGCTTGTGTGGTTTCTCGGGGTCTTGATCGTCGGGAGACAAAGTCACCGTGTATCCGCCCTTGTACTCCTTACCTCTTACCCAGACTGTGATGTGTTCCTTCTTGGGTGGCATCATGTCATCCGGAAGGTTGTCCTCAATCTGTATGTCATCGATTTTCGCGGTACCATTGTTGGTGATCTCTATAGTGACCTCAACGGGAGTCTTGTCAAAGCTGTTGACCTCAGGTGGGTCGAACGCCTTCTTGTAGTCGATGCTCAGAACCGGAATCGTCTGAGGTGTCTTGCTTATGGTTCCAAGGACTCTCTTCTTGATTACCCTCATCGGAGTGTAGACCACATCATGCGTGCACTTGGGCGGAGACTTGCTGTCGACATCGAAGGCGGAGCTCCATGACTGAGTCGGCTTCATCTCTATGTGCGGAGTTTCGTCGATCATCTTTTGCTTCTCGCCACCCTTCTCGGGGGCAAGAAACACCTGTGCCCTGTCCAGTCTCACCATGAGGTCGCTCTCATTTGAACACTCAAGCGTGCAATCCCAGTGGTTGGGCTCCGTTTCGGACGTTTCTATTCCGCTGAGAAACTCAGTCAGCGCCGTCATGTCTGGATTAAGTGAAGACCTCTGTTGGCCCTCAGCTCTATACGAAATGACGGCCTCGCCCGCACTCTTCTGCGCCACATCATCCACTCTACCAACGGCCATGAGGACGAGAGTGGATTCTTCCCTCGGATATATCACGAAGTCTTTCCAAACTACTTGTCGAGTTCCCTCATCGAACTTGGCAGTACCAGACTTCACACTCTCAATCTTGACCATGGAGAGCTCGGGAGGAATTGCCTTGTTGAGGATGACGTTGTCAATCTGACCATCAGTTTCGTTCTTGACATGCAATGTGATTCTGATGGGGTTTTCCTTCCCGCGCACGTACGCCCAGTGGGCTTTTTCCGCTGTCACGGTCCTGCATGTGTCGTAGATCTCAGTAAGCTTCAGGACTGGGGACCCGACCGTGATACCATAGCTGGTCGTCCACTTGGCACCAGCATCGATCTCGCCAGCCGCCAGTGTCTGGTCTTGGATATTGGTCCCGGCCCGGCTGTCACTTAGATGTAGTCTGACGTTCCATATGCGATTCTGGGCTGAAACATTCTTGACACTAAGGACGCCTGATCCCTCTGCTGATGCAAGCTCGCTCATCTCTCCCAAGCGGCTCTTCTCAGTTTCTTCCAAGTCGATTATGACTGTCTTCTGTTGACTCACCCATGGCTCACCTGCCTGTCCCACTGCCAACCCTTTCGGGCTCATGTCGCTCCGGACTGCCACAACTCGCAAGAAGGAATCAGGACAACTTGTACCTGAACTCGTTGCCTGCGGCCCACTGGATTTCCAAGACCTGTTTTGGTTCCATGAGCATGGGGGTTGTCCCACCGCCAAACTGGTCCACATACTTCGCGAACTTGCTCTTCTGATCTGGTGTGGTCCATCTCATGGGGACGCCAATGCGAGGCTTTGAGTCAACGCAGAGGCTGACAGCATCTTTGACAGCAAACACCTCTCCATCTCCTACTGGTACGATGAGGACATCTGCCTGTAGATGCTCGAAGGGACCCCTGACTATTGTGTCTCCAAGATAGGAAACTTTCATTCCTGCCATCTCGATGTACAGACCCAGGTTCTGAATCTTGTCACCAGTCTTTGTGTCTCGTCTTTGAAGAGAATGAGGTGTAATCTTCAGGCCTGGAATCTGATAGGGCTCCTCGCCCTTCAGGACATGAAGAAGCCAAGGCTTGCCGCCCTGTGCTTTCACCTTATCGACTGTCTGTTCATCACCAAGTATCCATGCCTTGGACCTCGCAGCGATTGCGGTCGCATTGCCGAGTGCATCATCCATTTGGTTTGTTGCCACAATGATTCGGACGTCGTGGCTCTCGGGCACCACCGGTTTGCCGTCCCACGTTCCTGGGTTCAACAGGACAGAGGTCTCCTTGGACTCCAGTCTAAAAGATGTTTGACCGAAGTAGGTGATCTTGAGCAACAAACCACATCCCTTGGTCCCGCGAGGCTGTCGGCAGGCCGGAACTCTTGCAGTTGAAAAATCGTTAGTCCGGTTCCTTAAAAGGAAATTGGGCCTCTATCGGCTAGTCGGGCGAGAATCATATGTTATCGTGGTATTTCGAACGGTCCTGTGAAAAGGTTATTGAGGCACACCGCTCGCTTGACCTCATGACTCAGCTGTTTCTGCTCTGACTGAGCCCTGGAGACCGAAGCCTTGTTCGACTATACAACACAGCAAAAGACTCTTGAGATTGGCAACGTGAAGATAGGTGGGACACCCGGACTTGCCCCTACTGTCCTTATCGGCTCCATCTTTTACTCTAAGGACAAGATTGTCCTTGACCCCAAGACAGGGGAGGTAGACAGGTCTGAAACCGAGAGAATCCTGCATGCATTAGTTGAGGTTTCCGAGAAGACTGGGCTCCCAAGCATGCTGGATGTCGTCGCGTCATCGTCGACGGCGATCAGAAAGTACCTGTCATTGGCTGCAGATCTCACTGACATGCCCTTGCTCATCGATGGCTCTGGCTCAGAAGAGGTGAACCTATCTGGAATCGATTTCGCGCGCGAAGCCGGCCTATTGGACAGAGTCATGCTGAACTCACTGACATCTGAAACTGGCGACGCAACCTACGATAGGATAAAGGACAGCAAGCTCAAGAATACGTTACTTCTCGCATTCTCAAAGGAAGCCATGGCCTCCGCGATGAAGAGAGTTGAAACAGCAGATGTCCTGATTGGCAAAGCCGCAAAAGCAGGAGCTACCAACATACTGATTGACACAGGCGTGGTGGACCTGTTGACGCTTGGTTTGGCATGCAAAGCGATGCAACTCCTGAAGGAGAAATACGGGCTGCCAGTCGGATGTGGGGCTCACAATGCAGTTAACATGTGGACCGGACTTGTTCCGAAGTTCGGAAAGGAGGCCAAGATGCCAGCCCTTGTTGGGTCGAGTCTAATGCCCGTTGTGCTTGGCGCTGACTTTGTCTTGTACGGTCCTGTCAAGTATGCTCCTACGGTGTTTCCATCGGTAGCGATGATCGACACGGCCCTTTCGGGAGTTCTACTTGAGAAGAGAATCCGCCCCGACCGTCAACACCCCCGTTTCAAGATTGGTTAGGTGGCATGCACGTGCCCAGACATGTCGTGGCTTTCGAGCCCTCCGGATACAGTGTTTCAGTGAATTCAACAACGACAATCCTTGAGGCGGCGCGGAGCCTCGGTCTGTTCATTCCGTCAGATTGCGGTGGGCAAGGCACCTGCGGCAAATGCAGGGTAACATTCCGACCCGTTTCTATCCCTACAGAGAAGGATCTACGTCATCTCTCTCCATTTGAGATAGCTACGGGCTTTCGTCTGGCCTGCGAGCATGTGATTGACAGGAGAACGTGGGTCACTCTTCCGCAGACGGTGCAGGCGAAGATACTGACAAGCGGAAAGTCCAAGCCGATGAAACGCCAGCGCGACCCGGGTCTGGTAGGTCAGAAGGGTGTGGCCATCGATCTTGGGACAACAACCGTGGTCGCCTACCTTATGGACCTACAAACAGGAGTCCAACTCGCACAGGCAGCCACGTTAAACCCCCAGATTGCTTTCGGCGAGGATGTCATGTCGCGGATAGACTTCGCGACCCGTGCAGAGAGTGGCGGGGCTGCTCTCCGGGAAAGAATACTATCTTGCATCGACGAGCTTGTCATGCAACTACTGACAATAGCGGCAATGTCGCCAAAGGTCGTGTCCCGGCTCTCAATCGTCGGTAACACTGCAATGCACCATCTTCTGTTGGGCTTGGACGTTTCTACGCTAGGACTTGCTCCATACAAGCCGCTCATGCGCCATTCGGTGACATCCAGCGTCGAGTCACTCGGCCTGAAGTCGGTCGGTTCGGCTGAAGCGTATATCGCTCCGAACATTGCGGGCTTTGTGGGAGGTGACGCAGTGGGGTTCATCCTCTCGCAGGGATTGGATTCGGGAAAGGATACCATCTTGGGCATCGATATCGGTACTAACGCCGAGATTGTGCTGGCACACAACGGAAAGGCGGTCTGCTGTTCTGCAGCTGCCGGTCCGGCGTTTGAGGGAGCAAGAATCACCCATGGTATGAGAGGACAAGATGGTGCGATAGAGCACGTACATATTGACGATCCAGAAAATCCGCCAGATCTCTTCGTAATAGGTGATAGTCCTCCTCAGGGTCTATGCGGTTCAGGGATTCTCGACACAGTGGCCGAGCTCAGAAGGGTTGGCATCATAGACAGAAAAGGACGAATGTATCCCTCGGCGAGAGTCAATCGCGGCGAACAAGGTCTCTACTATGTCCTCACAGGGTCAGTAGATTCCGACACAGAATCGCGCATCGTCTTCACACAGAGTGACGTGAGGCAAGTCCAGCTCGCCAAGGCGGCAATATCTGCAGGTACCAGAGTGCTGATGGAAGTCTGCGGTGTTCGGCCTGCAGACATTGATCTCTTGTTTCTGGCTGGAGCCTTTGGCAACTACCTACGCCCTGAGAGCGCCCTTCGCATTGGCCTCTTCCCACCGATTCCTGTTGACAGGATAGTTCCGGTTGGCAATGCTGCGGGAGAGGGTGCCAAAAGACTGCTGCTGTCTTCCCGCGAGAGGGCACATGCAGAGCGGCTGATTGACGAGGTGGAATACATCGAACTTGCTACTCATCCTTCGTTTGCTCAAATGTTCATGGAGGCCACCTTGCTGGAATCCGAGCCGCAGGGTATGGTGTAGACAAGTATCCACAATGAAAGATATATGCTGGATAAATCTGTCAGCAGGTCAGGTCTGCATGAAGGCTACTTGGTCAGCAAGCATGGCCGGGCTTGAACTAAGCGGTTTGCAGGCTCAAAGCCAACGTATCGCCAATGGCTGAGGCAAGAAGCAGATGAACGAACTGACGCAGGCTATGGCCGACCTTGATGACCAGAAAGTGATGGAGCTGGTGAGCAGGCAACTGTCGGCAGGAACGGCACCAGTACAGATTCTTGATGACTTGAGACGTGGGATGGACATTGTGGGTGACAAGTTCTCCAAGAATGAGTACTTCTTGGTGGAGCTGGTCATGTCTGCTGACGTTTTCAAGAAAGCGATGGCCCTCCTGGAGCCAAAGCTGCTTTCCACTCAACGGGCCACTGAGAGAGGAAAGGTGGTGATTGGCACAGTCAAGGGTGACATCCATTACATCGGCAAGAACTTGGTAGTGGCTTTCCTGAAGTCGAATGGCTTTGATGTCTACGATCTCGGCGAAGACGTTGCTCCGGAGATGTTCGTCAGCAAACTGAAAGAAACTGGAGCGCCCGTCTTGGCACTGAGTGGGCTTATCACTACAACTCATGATGTGATGCGGACAACTATCGAGGCCCTCAAGACTGCGGGAATCCGGAAAAAGGTCAAGGTGATGATAGGTGGCGGTGACATCAACCAAGAAACCGTCAAGTTCACGGGCGCCGATGCTTTTGGCAGGGATGCTCTCAGCGCAGTGCAGCTTGCGAGCAAGTTTGTTGCAGAAACAAAGTGATTGGCTTCACACGTGTCAAAACAGGAGACCGCGGCCTTCGGCCGTGTCGAGAGAGCTCCGTCTCGGACATCACATAGTTGCACAGTGACGCTCCATGCCTGCAGACTCATACTCGCCGAGTGCTATCTTTTTATGAGCCCATCGGGACTATTGTCTGGCAGACGCTTAGACTTGGCTCAGAAGCAAACTGCAAGAGGGGTTTTCATGCTCGAACGGATTCTCACTGACGACTTCAGGGGCAAACTCAAGCTCACCTTCAGAGACATCGAGAACCAGCAGGATCGTAGCGATGAGAAGGAGTTCGCCAAGGACGAAGTCCGAATAAGAGAGGAGCTCCTTGATACTGTTACCCCCCATGCTTCGGACGATACTCTGGATGAGGACTACCTCATAGCTGCCGTTGACGGTTCTGGCTCAGGTGACCTCATGACTCTCGACGATGTCAGAGTTCATCTGCTGAGCACTTCAACTGTTGTACTCGACACGAATACTCGCGCAGGAGATCCGTTCAGGCCGTTGGACAGGGCAACGCTTGAGAACGCGTTCGGGCGCGCTCAGCCGTTTCTGGACTGCCACTGGCACTCAGGAGTGAGGGGAGATGCTCGAACGAAGATGGCAGATTCGCTTGCAGAGATCTACCCGCTGAAAGACTCTGACGCACTCGTACTGCCATTCTTCAGGGATATTATGAAGCGGCAATTGAAGTCGATGTCCGACTTGTCGGGGACTAACTATGGCGCCTACACTTCATCGCTAGGAACAATGGAGTCGTTGATCACAAGAGAGCAGATGCTGACCAACCCAGCGGTGCATGATGAACTGCGAACCGCTTCTGAGTATGCTGCTGCAAGAATAGTCCTGACCAGCAGCATTCAACCCAAGTATCTGCTGCTTGATGGCGCAATGTCAATCTTCATGCACCAAGCACGTCAGTACCCGTCCATGCCTAGTGGTTTCATGCTGAGAGAGCTATGCTCGCTCGCCAGAGAGAAACACGTGGTCCTGTGTGCTGTGAGCAAGAACCACACTATCCCCTTTGCCCATCGTATTGCTAGGATGGCTCAGGAAGCGTTCGGAGAAGGCTCAAAGTGGTTCTGTCTTCTTCCGGGTAGCGAAGACCCTGGTGGCGGTCTCTACATTTATCAGGACCGGACATATATTCCACCTCGGTTGGCGGTCCCCTACCTATTCAGCTTCTCAATGGACAACCGTCCGTCAAGGATCGATTTCGACAGAATCTGGTGGCTTGAGAACGTGTTCGTCCAAGATGACCCTTCGAAGACCCGAGAAAACGAAAAGGCTCTGTTTCAGGAGATCGAATTCATGTCTAGAGACGCGAGATGGTACGGCTATCCGGTTGCTCTTGCACTGGCACACGAGGAGTGTAAGCTTAGTTACGAGGATCTCAGGCTGGCGAGAGAGGTGGCAGGTGATGTTCGCCATGAGTTGGGGTTGGACCCCCGCCGGACGACCCCATATAGGGAGGACTTCAATCTGTAGATGATGTGAGAGGTAGAGAGTCATGACACTAGATATACGGAATCTTGGAGAGCTCTATGGCAAGGTCAGTGTGGGTGATCAGACATCGCTTGGAATCATGGGCAACAACCGTGACGTGAGCGTGGGCGAGATATTCATGATATACTCCCACCGCGATGGTCACGAACGTGTATTCTTCTTCCGTGTCCTCGCACTTCAGAACTACCTCCGACAGGTGGATGATATGGCCCGCGTGGCTGGGACTCTCATGGTCGAGGGTGACGCCTACCTCTCCGGCATCCAGAGGAATATGCTTCTTCAAGTGGGCGGGAAGATGCTCGGATACGCTGAACTTGAGAAGGGGAAATGGGTATTCAGATCGCCCCGTCGTCTTCCTGACCATCTTGCCGACGTATACCGCCCAGTCCCGAATGTTTCTGACGAAGCTGTGAGAAAGATGCTGGCGAGTCAAACTGACGGTGAAGTGTTCATTGGAAACCTGCAGGTCGGAGAAGCAACGCTGGACGTCCCGGTCAAGATACCATCGAAGTATCTACCCATGCACATGGGCATATTTGGCTCCACAGGTTCGGGAAAGAGCAACCTGATGATGGTCCTGATCAAGTCGATTCTGGACTCCAATCTCGAAGCGAGTCGCAACCCAAATGAGAAACGGCCTCGTATCTCAGCATTCTGCATAGATCCTCACGATGAGTTCGCCAAGGGTGTCACTGCATGCGGCATTCAGGACGTAGTCGAGGTAATGGACCAAGAAACGAGGGCTTCGGTGATTGGTGATTTCTACTATCTCACAACACACCTTAAGGCAACGCCGCGAGAGATCCAACGCTATGGGAGAGAGATACGCATTCTGTGGGAGGAAATTCTGCCACATGACCTCTACACAATCATGGACTTCACGCCGCAGATGGTGTCTTTCATCGATGGACAGTATGCTGCGAACCGGGAGAGCTGGATATCTGCCATTACCGATATGAAAGATGATCCCGAAGGTACACCGAAGGGAACTCTTAATGCTGTCCAGCGTCGTCTTCGTTTCATTGAGCGGTCGCCAATCTTCATCCGCAGTGGTTCTTCCATCTTGAGCGACGTCTTTGTGGCCATGGAAACGGGTCGTGTACTTGTAGTCAACACGAGTCTCATGAGCGACACAGAGCAGTTCCTTCTCACAACGGTGATCGCGCGCACAGTTTCCGATCTCAGAAGAGCTGCAAAGAGCAGTGGAACCCTTGGTGATTTCGAGAGTCAGGGTGCAATCAGGCTCCCGGGACCCTTCTTCAACCGCATCAAAGCCAGGGCAAAATCGTTCTATTCGGCTGGCGGGCAGAGTGACGAGTCGGGTGTGCGGGATCCGCGCGATATGCCCGTAATCCTCGTGACAGTCGAAGAAGCCCCGTCCATTCTGAATCCTGAACTCATGCGAGGGCAGTCCGTCTTCAAGGACCTCTCTCGCCAAGGAAGGAAGTTCAACATCGGTCTCATTGTTGTGAGTCAGCAGGTCAGCGTCCTTGACAACGTGATACTCAGTCAGATGAACACAGAGGTCAATCTTCGACTCGGCAACGAACGAGAGATCCAGGCTTGCATCGAAAATGCAAGTGTCAACATATCGGGCTTCGAAGACGAGTTTCGAGTCATGGCCAGAGGAGAGGCAATAGTCACAGCGTCATATCGTGAGCTCCCCTTGCCAGTCCGAATCCCCCTTTTCGACACCCTTTTTGAGCGGGACAAGAGTCGTTACAAAGCATCCAAAGCCACACGGGCTAGTGAGAAACACACTTTCTGAGGCGCTACTTGATGGTGGTACGCATCGCTCACACATCGGACACACATTTGGGTACTCGACCCAGAGAGGGTGTCAGATCAGATGTATGGGCGGTTGAGATGCGTACCCGTCTCCTAGAGAACGACTTCTACGAACGTTTTGCAGAAGTCTTCGACACGATTGCATCGCTTGATCCTCCTGTCGACTTAGTGGTTCACTCTGGTGACCTTTATGACTCGCCGTCTGATGACAACCCATCCCAACCACCGGTTGTCGCTCAGGAAACTGCACTTTCTGTTCTGAAAGGGTTCACGGAGAAGACAGGAGTTCCTGTCCTTGTGATAGAAGGCAACCATGGTTTGTACAGGTCACTAGATGTGTCGCTCCTCGATTCTCTTAGAATGTCGATCTCACGCTTGAATGTGGCCACACATGTCGACCTAAAGCGGGCGCTCAACAAGCATGAGCCCCTGAAGTTCTCATATGGCGAGCTGGACGTGTTCTGTTTTCCATACATGAGTGCAAGCATAATTGAGTCATCGGATCTGGCAGCCGAATTCAACGACTGGATACTGACGTGCCAGCGTCCTGAGAGTCGGAGGCTCTCCGTAGCTGTTGTTCATGGAATGGACCTAGACCATACACTGCACCCCTCCATCTTTAGCATGGGATACGACTACATTGCTCTCGGTCATGACCATAGACAACACAAGCACTCTGAGAACGCTTGGTACGCTGGATCGACGGAGAGATGGAGATTCGACGAGTCTGGACACAAGAAGGGTTTCCTGGTAGCCGAATTAGCCAAGGGCAAACCCCCGGCCATATCCCCACATTACTTCACCTTCAAGCGGCCAGTGTACAATCGCAGAATGACGACTGATGATGTTGGCACGGCTGACTCATTGGTCGAGAAACTCGATGCTTGGTTTACTGAGAAGGGCATGAAAGGGGCTTGGGATTCGACAACTGCTGCAAGAATTCGGCTTGTCTTTCGAGGGTCTTCCAATGTTGGCAACCTTGACGCGAGTGACGCCATGGAATCCTACAGGACAAAGGTCATGCAGCCAGGTTCACAGTACAACATTGTCCAGCTTGTTTGGACGACCCAGCGACCCAATATCGAGCCATCTCAGTTCGCGTATCCCGAAATGGAATCCGAATACCTCATCGAAAACCCAGAAGAGGATTTCAGAGCATATCTGGATACCCTGAAGGGAATCGACAAGCAGTTCGATCCTGGTCTGTTGACGAAGGTCGCTGTGCGCGCATTGAAGATGTCGGTGAAGAGAGGAGAACAGAAGCTGACACTTGAAACGCTCTCGGAGGATGGCGGAAAGTGAAGCTTCTCAGCATAAGACTCAGGAGCTTCAAACCGTTCCACGAACTCCAGCTGCCTGACGACGGAAGTGACCTTCCAAAAGGTCTGATTCTAGTTCGAGGATCCAACTCGACAGGCAAGTCCTCCTTGTTTGAGGCAATACTCTGGGGTCTGTGGGGAGCAGACGCTGTGAAACTCTACAATGATGAGCTGGTGAGCTTTGGTTCTGCATCATGCGAGGTGACGCTCGTCTTCGAAGTGCAGGGCTTACAGTACAAAATTCGCCGGTCATACGGCTTGGACAAACGCATGTCTGTGACGCTTTTCACCAAATCCAAAGACCAATGGAAGCCAATAGCCGACAAGAGCGCGTCCGTGGCCTCCAAGCTGGAGGAGATCCTGAACCTTCAGCTAAAGCAAGCTCTCAACACGTTGCTAGTTCGACAGGGAGAGGTCGCCACCATTGCCAGTGCCACTCCGTCGGACTTGAGGGACCTTCTAGTCAAGGTGTACAACATTGAGCTTCTTGACCAAATGGAAAACCATCTGGAGAACCTTGAAACTGACGTCACACGCAAGGTCGAGGCCTTAGAGCAAGAGTACGAGGTGCCCGAACGTGTCGAGGAGCGAGTGGAGAAGGCATCTGGACGGATTGCTGAGCTAGAAGAGAGGCTTGCGGCCAAGAATCTGCAGATGGCTGCGCTGGAGTCACAGATAGCATCTCTACCCAAAGCTGATGTCCTGTCAGAAATGCTTGAGATCACTTCGGATATAGAAGAGAAGGACCGCGAATACGAGCACGCTGTCAGTGCTAGGGACAGGGAACTTGCCAGTGCTGGTCTTGCCGACTCAGAGGAAGTTGTTGTTCGTGCGCGACAGGACTTGCTGACGAGGGAATTGGAGCGTTTGACGGAACAGCGCAGCAGGACCGAGTCAGACGTGACGGCGGCAGATCAGGAGATTGGCGGGCTCTCAAGGGTGGACAAGGATCTTCTCAAGCAGGTGGAAACACTTCAAGGGGCGACCGAGTCTGGCGCAGAAGGAATGAAGTGCCCTACGTGCTCTAAGCCGCTGTCTGTGAGGGAAAGAGATCAGATACTGGCCGATTACAGGAACACACTGAACCATGATGCCGCCCGACGTGACGAGCTCGCTAAACAAAAGGCGAAGCTTGCCGCGACTATGAGGGCCATAGACGAGAGGCTTCTTGCCATCCCAAGGGCTATCGATGCGTTGAAACGGCTCACAGAGCGGCAGGCGGAAGTTGACGCGGCGAAGGTCGCATCACAGGAGTCTAGAAGAAAGTTCGAGTCGTTTCTCGATGGCTTGGGTATATCCAGTCTCGATGTACTTCTCAGCAAGTTCGATGCCAGAAGCCCAGATGAACTGCAGCGAATTGTTGACAGAGTCAACGACCAGCTCGCTCCGCTAAAGGAGGAAATCGGTACAATCCAGAAGGACATCACTAATGATCGCGCAGACATGGTAGAGCTGGAGTCCAAGGTTGTGCGAATGAGAGAGCTTGGCGCTGAGATTGCGGACATGAAGAAGCTAGTCGAGCACACTAAGTATGTGCGGAGAAATCTGGTCAAAGGCTTCATTTCGGACTACGTTGTGCAGAAGCGGCTGATTGGCATTATCAGAGCGGCCACAAACCAATACGTTCAGTCGTTCACAAACGGCCAGTACACGCGTGTCGACCTTGAACCTACACCTGGAATGGCAAAGTACGGTGCAGGACTCATACTCAAAATACATGATCATCGTGACAATGCAGACAAGAAAGCTAGTCAGCTGAGTTACGGAGACCGGACCGCGGTCAGCCTTGCTCTGAGACTAGGAATTAGTCGAACCATGAGCAGAATCCGTCCCTTGAAGGATAGCCCTGCATACTCTCCTCGCGTCCAGTGTGTGCTGTTGGATGAACCACTTGGCGGCCTCGATAAGGACAGGAGAGCTTCAGTCGTGGAGAACCTTACAAGTGATCAGAGTTTCAAACAGATATTCCTGATAACACATACCGATGTGCCGAACGTTCAGGGTGTGTCAGTCATCGAAGTGACGAAGAGCGGAACGGGAAGCACTGCAACCCTCCATGCGGTTCCCTGAACCTAGAGGGTGCTCTTGAGGACAAGTATATCTGTATGCCCTCGTTACGGAGATGCTCATGCGCTTGGTAGGGCCAAGACGGCATCTGATAGTACCTGTGGTCCTCTATGCTATGCTTCTCGTGGCTCTCTATGTCACCACACTACTTTGGGCGTATGCTTTGGGAACGGCCGTGGGAATCTTCCTGCCACAGCTCCTACTCATCTATGCCGGCTTTCTGCTGTGGACCACGCTTGCTAGGCGTTCAATTGCAGAATACTTGCCACTGCTCATCATCTTGCACTTCGGCATGCTTGTGTGGACATCAGTCTTTAATGCAGCAGTGATCGACTATATGGAAGATCAACTCTGGGCCAACAGATACGTCTGGCTGGGTAACGGTCCCATAGATCTCTTTGGCTATACAATCAACTTCCAGTTTGAGGGCTACTCGGACTACACTTTCTTCTACGTTCACTGGGGATACAACATGCTGAATGGCGTTATGCCCTACAATGACGCATTTGGCTATCTTCGGATGAGCGGGGTCATCAACAGAAACGGACTTTACATCTTTCCGCCTCTCTACGCATATCTGTATGCAGCAGGGATCGCCCTCCCGGTTGACGACTGGGGCATCGGACTACTACTTGCAGTTTTCGGATACTTGACAGCATTACCGGTGTACGGGATTGCGAGCAATCTGTCACACAATCGACATGTTGGGGAAGCGGCCGCACTCACCTATCTCTTGACCCCTAATGTCTTGTATCACACTACCTTCTTATGGTTGAACCCATCCCCTTTCATTTTCTTCTTCTTCTCGGGATTCTACATGCTGATGAAGGGACGACGCTACACAGGAACGATATTGATTGTCACAGCAGCATTATTCAAGCAGACATCTTGGTTTCTGGGAATCCCGCTTGTCGTGTATCTTCTGATCAGGCCGACAGTGAGGAAGACGGACGATGAACAGGCGCCCAGTGGCAGCGGACAAGTAGCTGGTTCAGACCCATTGCCGAGCTCCGAGCGCGATACTACATCGAAGCCAACTAGAATGGTTGACAGACTTCTTCAGGTGTTTGACCTGAGAGGTTTCGCAAAGAGCACAGTAGTCGTGGTCCTGTTTGTCTTGGCGGTGATGTATCCTTTCCTTCTGGCACAGCCTAACTTGCTCCTCCATCTTAGTCTTGCTGCGGGCGGCTTTCCCCTAGAATCATTCACCGAACCGCCACCGGGTAATTCGCCAATGCGGCTCCAGGTGTTGCCGGTTGTTGCAGGAGTAGAATGGTTGGCCCGAATCCTCGACTGGCTGGTCTACTATGGCTTTCTCATCGCATTTGGGACAGTACTATTCGCTGGGCTCATGCTGTTCGTGCCTAAGGAATCGGGACGCGAGAGGCAGTACTTTCGTCGGCTGCTTTTCCTGACTATGCTGATGATGCTCTGGGTGAACCTTACAGGTCCACGTGGAGTATACAAGTACTATTTCACTCTCTTTGCACCCTTCTTCTCGATCTTCTCGTCGACACGGATGGTAAACAGCCAGGAGGACAGAGTGCCATTCTCGTTCTCGATGCTCTGGCTTCCTCTCAGCCTCAGTCTGATGATTCTCATTCCTAACAGGAACGTCTACCTATTCGGGGTCATTCTGATATTTGCAGGCTATCTTCTTAGTTCACAGATTGGCGCATTCTGGTATTGGTTTACGGCGCCTGTGAGATATGTTTCATCCCGAATTCGGCAGTACACGCATTCGCACCTGCCTGCGGTTAATCGCATAAGGGTCAAATTGACAGATCTCAGAAACCCACCGAGGACTCCACACGGAGTCGCAGAAGCTGGAGGCATTTCTGACGTCTGAAGAAACACAGAATCTGCCGCACAAGATGCTCAGGGTCATGATCGACCGTTGGGTGCTCCTGTCGGTGTTCGTTTCTGCGGCCATCGTATGGATTGTTGTCTTCCGTATGGCGGCCGCAGTCTTTGTCAATGATGGACCAGAGCCCTTCAGGGCCGCTTGGAATGGAGTGGGCGAAATCAACCTGTTTGGCTTCACTCTGCCACTCAGATTCGAGGGTTGGGCAGATTACGACTACTATTACATGAGCTGGGCAGACCAGTTCTTGCTGGGTATCATGCCATACTCTCATGGCTTCGAGTATCACTTCGTCGGTGCTGTCGAATACCACATCCCCTATTTCTTTCCGCCTTGTTTTCTCTATCTCTGTGCTCTAGGAAGAATACTGCCAATCCAGCCCTTCGGCATTGGTCTTGTGCTCTCATTGTTTGGCTACTTCACTGCACTGCCAGTCTATGGCATCGCTGAGAAGTTGTCTGGCAACAGACACGTGGGTGAGATATCAGCAGCAGTGTATCTTTTCAACCCGCTAGTCCTCTACTATACGACGTATGAGTGGCTGAATCCGGCGCCTTTTGTCTTCTTTGCAGTGCTCTCGTTTTACTTGGCAATGACCGGGCACAGGGTTGCGGCTGCACTGGCAATGGTCACTTCGGCTCTGTTCAAACAGACTGCTTTCTTCCTTGGACTCCCTCTTGTGGCCTATCTCCTGAAGGTGCCCCCTCAAACAACGGAACAGGTCGAGAACTCGGTGCCTGAATATCAGAAACGACCGGCAGGCGATAGACTGGACCTTCGTGGGTTCGCCAGAATCGCTGCTATGGTGATTCTGTATGCTGGGGCCATGTCAATGCCATACCTGTTCGACCCGGCCAACTATGTGTACTATATCTTCCAGCGAGTGGGTGCCACACTTCTTACAGACCTGACCCACTCTCCACCTGCGACCAATCCGATAACGCTAGCAGTCGTTTTCATTGTGCTAGGTGCCCCTGAATGGTTGACTCAGTCCATCAACCTTGCGACATACTACACCGTGGGACTGCTTGTAGGTCTTCTCCCAATCATGGCTCTCATGCTGTTAGAAGTGAAAGATGACCGAAACATCACGGGCTACTGGCGGAAACTCATCTTCCTCTCTCTGATGATGTTGCTGTGGGTCCACCTGTTCTCGCCACGTGGAATCTACAAGTACTATACCGTTGCCATCTTGCCGTTTGCTTCAGTGCTCTCGACGTCGGCTATGTGCTCCAAGGAGTCCACTGAAGTGCATCCGTCCTTGTGGATGGTTTTGATTCCTTTCATTCTGAGTCTGTTTATTCTCATACCAGATCGAAACGTATACCTGTTCTTCTTGCTGGTCGCGTTTGTTGCGTATGCGTTTCACAATCAGTTCTCAGTGGTCAACAGCCTCTTCAGGACCGCTGGTGGTCGGATTAGGAAACGTTTCAGGACACTGCGCAGTTGACAGCATTCACTGTCCTTGTCCAGCAGCAGTGCTCTCTGGCTGGACGTTAAGCCGTTTCAGTTCCTCTCGTTTTTCGGCGAGTCTCTTGTTCAGGTTTACGACTCGCTCGTCCAGCTTCTGTGTCTGTTCAAGATAGGCTTCCTTCGTCATGGCACCTGACGAGTGTCTCTGTTCAATATGATCACGGAGCTGCTGCACAGATCTAAGCTCTTTCTCTAGGGAAGTCACATCGGCCTCAACTTCTGCGGCCCTGTTCTCATCTTCTGTCCTGAACTGTCCCGTAGGCACCATAACACCGAGCTGCTGTTGAATCTTGTCCGCGAAGTCCTGAAACTGGGATCTTAGAGTTTCGATGTTCTTCTCCACCCTACTAATACCTTCAGTCGCACGTCCAATATCCTTCTGGAGGTCAAAGACTGTATTGATGAGTCTGCGAAGAGTCTTCTCTGTTTCCGAAGATGTCACTGACTCAGCTGTTTCACCGGGTCTGCTCCTAGATTCCTCGGCCTTTGCCTGTGCGGCGACGACCTCGCTAGGCTTGGTCAGTTGTACATCCCCACTGAGCCATCTGAAACAGTTGGCAGCAAACCTAACGTTGCCCTCATTCTTGAGGCCGCCACCTTTCCGGAACACCTCATAGCTTCCCACGCAGACCACCCTGCCCTTTTCATACTGCACTGCCGCTATGACGGGCTGACTGGCCGGGTCTGCCGCCTGTGAGGTGATGGCAACTGCGACTGCCTTTCCGGACAGTCTCAAGCTGCACGGCGATGGAAGAACGACGTCACTGACGTCCTCACTGATGGGGTGCGGCACCAGTCCCGTAATGATGGGCAACGTGGGAAGCCCTGCATTGTGTCTCTCGTCCTTGACAGCCGTGTTATCAAACTCCACGCCGAAGTTCTTTGAGAGCATACTCATGTTGTTCATGAGTCCTCTATCACCACCTGATAGTGACAGGAGCATGAGACCACCGCCGTCCTGCACGAACTTTCTTAGAGCATCGGCCTCGGCTGGTCTCAGCTTAGAGCTGTTGGGGCATGCCAGTACAAACACGCTCACACCCTCGAGACCCTTGGTCATAATCATGTAATCAGTGTACGGTTCGACACTGAAGTCGTGGTCTGTGAGGAGCTGGCCAAGCTGAGAGTAGGTAGTTTCAAGACGTCCTCTCTCGTTCTGTGTCTGGTCAAAGACGATTCTCTTTCTCCTGCTACTCAAAGCACACCACCTGCTGCTGCCAAATGTATAGAAGGCAGCAGAATGTGGCTAATGAACTAATTTATGTTGGTCCTTCATCCCCAGTGCGAACAGTTTATCATGCCGTTTGGCTTGAATCATAGCCATGAGTAGTCCGGCGGACTGCATCTTCTGCAAGATTGTGAAAGGAGAGATTCCAGCCTCGGTCATATTCCAGGACGAGGTGTGTTTCGCGTTCATGGACGTCTACCCCGTGAGCAGGGGGCACTGTCTGCTTATCCCCAAAAGACACTTCGTGAATCTACTCGACGTCGATCCTGATGTGATTGCGCACCTAGCCAGACGATTGGCAGAGCTGACTCGCAAAGTACAGAGTGCTCTCAAACCTGAAGGGATTCTTACTGCAGCCGCAAATGGACCCGGGGCGGGTCAGGACATCCCGCATCTGCACTTTCACATAATACCACGAAACAAGGGGGATGAGTTTGGATTCCATTTTCCAGAAGGGTATAGAGAGAAGATGGCTGAGCGCGCACAGCTAGATCGAATCGCCAAGATGATTCGCAGCTCCGCTTAGGTGCCCCCGGAGGCGTCCAAGAGTAGCTGGCTCTTAGGCCTCTGGTTAGATATCCATGAGATTGAGCCCCGTTGCTCGGTCTCTTTTCCTTCTGATTTCCCTTTCCATCTCTATGAAAATGATCTCGAATGTGACCGACACTTTGCAGCCCTTACGAACATGACCGCCATAGCACACTCCATGTGCGTCGGCAACAGCGATGTGTGCGTGGACTGTCGTACCACCTTCGAAAGTGCTGACGGAGCCGGTGCATGACACAATCTCGAGGTCGTTGTCAATCGTGGTTTCCTGATAGCTAGCCGTTTCACGGTTGAAGAAGCCGAGCGTCGCTTTAGATAGGGCTCCAATGGCGCTGAACTGTCCTGTCCTTATGCCATTGTCTACAGCAGCTTTCTCAATTGCTTCCAAGATGTCTTCGCCAGACTCAGCACGTGCGACCACAACCCGTTTTGGCTTGGTAACTAATGAGCGTACCATATGTGGTGGCGTTGCCATCTGTCTAATGAAGGGCTCGGCGCAAACGATTGTGCAAGAGATGGGAAGTGCTTATCAAGCCTAATCAATCAAGTACAGCGGTGAGAGAGAGCATTTGGCCAAAGAGAAGAAAGCGGCCAACAAAGACCAGTCTTCAATCGAGGACTTCTTTGGGTCGAAGCATAGGGATGAGGATGCTCAGAATGATGAGCCGCCGGCGCCTGTTTACGGTGTAGTAGAGGCCAACCCCAGAGCTTCTCCGCCTCCGGCTCCTCCGAAGCCAGAACCAGCACAAGAGGAGCAAGCATCCGCAGAAGAGGAATACGCAGAAGAGGTAGCAGAGGAAGTCGCAGAAGAAGCCGAAGTCATAACCGAGGTGCGTGTCGCTGACAGCGATACTCCTCAGGATTTGCCGTCGTCATTCCTCCTGTCTGTAGACTATGCCGGACAGCAGAGAAAAGCAATAGCCCGGCTGTACGAACCAAAGAGCAAGAACCTCTACTTCTGGCTCGACAACACTGGACATTATCCGTACTGCTACACCGACCTGCCGGCACAAGCGGTCGAGAAGATAGATCGTATCCGGAGGCATTCGGGTTTCATGCGTACGGAAACTGTACAGCTACTCGATTTGCTGCACGACCAGCAAAAGAGCATGACCAAGGTACTCGCTGGTGACCCTCTCAGTATAGGGGGCAGTTCCGGGTCCATCAGAGAGATGCTTGTCCAGGACGGAGTGAGTCATGCGTGGGAGGCAAACATTCGATATAGAAACTGTTACACATATGACAGAGACATAGTCCCGGGGCTCATGTACAAAATAGAGCGGGGCAACTTGGTTCTTAGTTCTTCAAAGACCGATGACAAGATAATAGAGGAATTCAGGAAGACCGTGCAGGATGAGGAAGGAGTGGAGAAGCTGGTGTCTAGATACGCTCCAGTCTTCTTTACCGATGTTCCAGACATTCGTCGTGTTGCTGTGGACATAGAGGTCTTTGCTCCTGTCAAGAACAGAGTCCCTGACCCGGCGACTGCCAACTATGAAGTGATAGCTGTAGGGCTGGCTGACAACGAAGGACACGACAAGTGCCTTGTTTTGAAACGAAAGAACCATCCTGAAGGGAAGAAGGGGAACGACTTCCCGGCCAACCTAGAGATAGTCTACTTCGACAAGGAGGTAGATATGATACAGGAAGCTTTCAGACTGATTGACACATACCCTATAGTACTCACGTTCGTTGGCGATGCCTTTGATCTGAACTACCTTTATCACCGGGCGGAGCGTCTGGGCATCGATCTGAAGAGGAACTGTCCGATCACACTTGGCAAAGATATGGCTCTTCTGAAGAGAGGGATCCATGTTGACCTCTACAAATTCCTGAAGAACCCCTCAATCCGTATCTATGCACTGTCAGGTGCTTATGAACAGAACAATCTTGACGCTGTGGCTAAGGGACTGCTCGGCGTAGGGAAACTTGGGCTTAGCAATGATATCTCTGGTCTCCCATATCTTGAGCTGGCTCATTACTGCTGGAACGACTCGAGCATCACACTCAGAATCACTCAGTTCGACAGCAACCTCTTGCTTCGCCTGATCGTCCTCCTCATGCGTATCTCCCGCCTCTCAATGGAGGATGTCACGCGTCAAGGCATATCTTCCTGGATCCAGTCGCTATTCAGACAGGAACACAGGACTAGGAAGTGCCTGATACCCCGACAAGTTGACATTGAAACGGCAAAGTCGTCTGAGGCCCAGACAGAAGCCGTCATCAAGGACAAGCGGTTCAAAGGTGCAATCGTGATTGAGCCTGTCGCAGGCGTGCACTTCAATGCGACTGTCCTCGACTTCGCAAGCCTGTATCCGACGATAATGAAACGCCACAACATCAGCTATGAAACAGTGGACTGTCCTCATGACGAATGCCGAAATGCAACTGACAATAGAGTGCCCGAAACTAGTCACTGGACGTGCAAGAAGCGCCGAGGAATGATTAGCCAGACCGTGGGCTTCTTCAGAGACACTCGTGTGAAGTGGTTCAAGGGAAGAAGCAAGGACGCGTCCCTTGACGACAAGACTCGGAAGTGGTCCTCTGTTGTCGAGAAGGCCTTGAAAGTCTTCGTTAATGCGTCATATGGTGTCACAGGGGCATCTCATTTCGAGCTGTTCTGTATGCCAGCTGCAGAGAGTGTCACTGCCTACGGACGAAACGCCATCCTGAGTACGAAGGCAAGAGCCGAGTCCATGGGGATTAGGGTATTGTATGGTGACACCGACTCGGTGTTCTTAGACAATCCAAGTCGTGAGCAGCAGGAGCAGCTCGTACAATGGTCTCGAAAGGAACTAGGTATCGATCTTGAGGTGGACAAGACGTACAAGTATGTAGCTCTGTCTGCCCGTAAGAAGAATTACATCGGCGTGTATAAGACTGGTGGGGTTGAGGTCAAGGGTCTCAGTGGTAAGAAGCGGAACACGCCGGACTTCGCACAGGCGGCGTTCAAGCGCATGCTTGGTGTCTTGAGCAAGGTGGACAGCGTCGACGGCTTCGAAACGGCCAAGGTTGAGATACGTGATATTGTCAATCAGGTCATAGACCGGCTAGAAGGTAGGGGTGAACCGTATACACCGGAAGAAGTGGCATTCAGAGTGCAAATAACCAAGGACCTTGGGCAGTATGGCAAGACAAAGCCGCAACATGTTCGGGCCGCACTCATGCTGAAGGCTGCTGGCTATGACGTACCTGCCGGCACGATCATATCCTACATTAAGACAAAGGGTGATGAGGGAGTTCTGCCAGTGGACCTGGCTCAGGGCAAGAGCTACTGGCTTGACAAGGACAAGTACATCGATACCCTACACTCAGTCTTCGAACAGGTCCTAGATTCTGTCGGTCTTGAGTTCGAGGAGCTTCTTGGGTTCACTACTCTGGAACAGTTCTTCTAGGAATGCAGTCAACCAATGTAATCCGATTGGGATGCCCGTAATCTCACCGAGCGAAACAGGAGCCGCAGCACTTGTCTGGTGCCGGGCCTTCGCGCGACGAGTGAGTTACAGTCCAGATTATCTTGCGTGCCCTGTTTCTAGCATAGCTAATTCCACTTGACTTCATAACTGATGTATCTGCTCGCTGGTGTGACCGGTCCAACTAAGAAACTCTTATAGCACACCACAGGTTTAGCGCTAGGGGACAGACAGCCGTGAACCTGCCAAAGATGATGGGGCCGCGTTAAGATGAAGCTGAACTTTCGTGAGTTCTTCATGCAGAAGATGACGATTCTTTTCCGACCTGATGATGTTGAGATGACGGCCAAGGACTTCTTGTCGACGTACGCATCATACATGAGGGAGGTAGGAATCGTCGGAAAGGACCCCAGTGGGAAAACAATCTATCCCAGCCGCACCGCTCCAGTTGATGACAAGTACACACAGTTCTTCGAGCAGTGGGTGGCTCTCACAAACGCATTGAGTATTGATTCGTCTGTCGGGATGGACTTCTATACAGACGGCTGGTTCGCACGAGACCCAAAGTACCAATCTGTGAGTCAGAAGGGCACTGCACTGACTCATCAGATCTGTCCAAACCGTGAGGAGTTCTGGCAGTACGGCGCGGAGATTGTGAAGGAACTCGGAGCCTACCCCATCGATGAGATCTTGGTCTTTGGCACAGGATATGTGCGCGAGGAGTTCTGTTTCTGTGACAGATGCCGGAAGGAATTCGCCCCGATGGTTGACCAAGAGCCCAAGCGGCTTGTGTACGACTATATAGCTGATAACCCGGAATACCTCGCAAAGTGGCACGTGTGGCGTACTGACAAGGTCATGCAGGGTCTTCGGTACCTGCAGGACGCCGCTCGTGATGTCAGTGAGGCAACTCACAGGTCGAAACCACTCAGAATAGCAGTGGAGGTTCTCATTGATCCCGAGAGCGGCCTTTCTGAAGGTGGCTCGAAGAAGTATGGGTATGACTATGCCAAGATCGGAGAGATAACGGGCAATGTTCTCATCAATCTCTTTCCGTGGTCACCGACGCTCCCTCGAAGAGGCACCAAAGAGTACAATGACCTCGTCGAGTCATTGTACTTCACAACAGAGTTCAAGCGCCGCGGCGGTCGGGCCTCTCTGTTCAGGTGGGGTGTAAGAACGCTGGAACAGTTCCAAGAAATAAAGGCCCTGGGTAAGGACGCCGGGATCGACAGGTTTGTCGTTTCGTTCCACTATCCTGCAGACTACTCGACAAGACGCGAGAGTGCTATAGGCAACTACTGAACCGGCTCGGGCTCATTTCGACGATCCACAATACGGGCAGACCTTGATGCCTTCTCTCAGGGTCCTGCCGCAAGAGAAGCAGAAACCACTTCTTGTTTCTTCCTCGCGAGAGTCGTCCATGAATGGACTGAGTTCGCCTTGAGTGAAGAGGTTTCCAAGTCCTTCGACAGGATCACTAGAACAAGTCCTGCAGCTACTCCCTGTGCCTCTTTCAGGGCCTGCAGATCTGCGTTCTTCAAAAAGGGAATCCTCATTGCGTGCGTCTGTGAACGGTTTCGAACCCGGCCTTTCCGAAGACTGGTCTTCTTGTGAGTGAGCGCGCTCGGTTTCTTGGCCGGCGAGCCAATCCCTCGATCCAGCAGTCTTGGCGGCCTCCGCCTGTTTTGTTTGTAGCACGCTATCGAGGCGGTCGAAGTCTCCTCGGTAGTCGTCGGAGCCGTAGCCCCAGTCTGTCGCCGGTCTATTGGCTGTCCTCGCGGTTACTGACTGTTGTGATGAGTAGTCTTGGCGAGTTTCGAGCCCTCTTGATGCGTCAATAAAGCTTGAGTGGGAATCAGCCTTCAGGTGTTCGTAGTCAGCTGACGTGAGTCCAAGCATCTCGAGAGCACGGTCTCTGTCTGCACATCTCTTGGAAAGCGGACAGCAGTATGCCAGACTTGCATGGCAGAGAGCGGCCATGGCTCTCTCTTGGCGTGATTTGAAGATGGGCGTGATTCGCCGGCGACCGAGCATGAGCGAGTCTCCAATAGCCCTGATTTCTGCATACCCGCTCTGAGCTAGAGCCTCGACTATCTCCCTTGCGGGGTAAGCCTTTCCCTCTATGACAACGTAACCCTCTGTCTTATCGAGTCTTACTGATCTCTCAGCACGCCTCTCATCCTCGTAGGAATCGTACCTCACGGGCGGCCACCTCAGTCTACATTATCTGACCTCTACTCGTTTCCACACGAATACAACACTGTGTATTACCCATAGAGGCCGATTCTTCCCCACAATGAGCGCTAGGGCGCCATTTGTGAAGCCACGATTATGCCATTTGCCCTGTTCTCCGATAGACATATTACAGAGCACAAACGCCCTGATAGTCGGAGAGAGGACGTCAAGCCTACCGCAATGAACCGTCCTCTATCGGAGATGACACGCCGTGGGATGCAGAGCAGAAGGTGCCGCGCAGGGCTATACTGTCCTAGGTGGCATCGTGTTGTTGGTGTTTGCCATTAATATGCTTAGGCAGGGGTTGGACGAACTATCTGGCAGCGTCTTTGAAGGAGCCTTGACCATAGTTCTTGGAATTGCATTGATTATCGTTGTTGCCTTGTCGTTCGACGCGTCTGGCTATACCCACTTCAAGATTGGACGAAGCGGGGCACTGCTTGCACTCCTTGGCTTCATCGCCATAGTGTTGATCGCAAGAGGTCTGACTTTCGACATACTCGGTTGGCTGACCAACATCGGAATGCTGGCCGGCTTCATGATTCTTCTCGCGGGCCTGTTGCTGATCTTCAAGAAGTGAAATGAGGTGTAGATGAAATGGCTAAGGGTGGATTCAAGAATATTGCAGACATTCTGATTCTGCTAGGTGGAATTGTGGGGATCATTCAGGGAATACTGGCTATTTTTAACATGAACGTCGGATTCCTGCATCTATTCGGAGGGTGGGGTGGTGTAGTTGTTGGTGTAATCCTGATAGTTCTCTCCTTGATCGTCCTCGCCACGAGCGGAAAAGTAAACATAAAGCAGCTGAAGGTTGCTAGCAACTGGATTGTGTACTTGATTCTAGGGATTCTGCTAGCCCTATTCGATGGTGAGTTGGCTGGCATCCTAGTCATCATCGGTGCCATCCTCTTGTTGCTCTGAAGATTCACGGAGCAGTAGTTTCCAAAACCAGAGTGTTCGGCAGACCCACCTCTTGTGTCTGCCGCACTCTTTGTTTCTCTGGATGCTGGCTATTCAGGCCTGCTTGTTTCTGTCAGCGAGCGGTATAGCAAGTTAGATAACGGGTTCAAGTATGCCGTGAGTTCGCCCGAATAAGGGAGGTGGTACCATGGACGAGCGACACATTCAGATTCTCAGGGATCTTGGGTTCACAGACATCAGTCCGAAGACCATGACAAACGACTACTGGAAGAAGAGGGCGGCAGAAGCCCTTGCCATCACCACACAGGACCGGGACGTCTATGGATGTCTGGACCATACTCGGGGAGATGGAGTAAGGATCTACGATGTAGAA
>Ga0153915_10000855_pt1 | contig 28097 bp, 19 predicted proteins | sample Opewatmetagenome_2_FD_107003 | JGI IMG/M metagenome (GOLD analysis project Ga0153915, IMG submission 107003) | Freshwater wetland microbial communities from Ohio, USA - Open water 3 Core 3 Depth 3 metaG | ecosystem: Environmental > Aquatic > Freshwater > Wetlands | place: USA: Ohio, Lake Erie...
CCGTGAATGCGAAGTTGCCGTTGCCGACGCTGAGCGGACTTTCGGGATCGACCCGGGCGACGCGGACGTTGTGCCGCGTGACGAGCGCCTCTCGGTCGATGGGGGCTGCGTCAAGGGGACGCGCGGCCGCGGCGGCGAGCAGGGCCATGGCGATCAGCGCGGCAGGGCGGGATAAGAAAGAGGCGGCGTTCATGAAAGCGGAATCGCTGGGTGGGGGCGGGGATCGGCGGAATGGCTGCGGCCGAGACGAGCGCGTTCATCTGTGGTAGGCAAGCCGCGCCGGTTCGGACCGTCCGGGCGGGGGGGGAAAGCCCCTGGCGTTCTCCACGGATCACGAAAGCAATACGCGCGACGGGGGCGTCGCGGCTCCAGTGAGGATTGTTTTTCCTGGAGCCACGACGCCTTCATCGCGGACCTGATGATTGCATGCCTTCGCTCTTCCGCGCAGGGCCGCTGAGGCCCTGCGATCATCCTTTTGCCGGCGACTCGAAGCGGCCGCGGTAGGCCCAGAGGCCGATGGCGGGATTGGAAATGTAGAAGAAGCGTTCGCCGTCGGGGAGCGTGTTCCATCCGTCCTTCAGCTTCGCGGGGTCGTACCGGCGCGTCATCGCAGCGAGATCGGCGTGGCGGAAACCGACGCTCTCTATCTCCTGCTGCGTGAGGTGGCCCGGGCAGTAGGTGATGCTGAAGCGGCCCTCGCTGGAACCGTGGATGAGGTGGGCGGCGGCGCTGAGGTTGTTCTGCAGTTCGGCGTTGGCCCTGGTGGCGGCGAGCGTCCTCGGGGTGCCGTGGTAGCCGTACTTGCGGATGAGCCGGTCGATCTCGTGGTCCTCGCCGAACTCCTTGAGCCCCGGAGCGAGGATGACGAGCTCGCCGCGGTCGGCCATGGCCATGCGCGTGCGGTAGACCGCCTTGTTCCCGAGCCAAGTGCTCTTGAACTCGGAGGGATCGAGATAGACGACGACCCTATGGAGAGGGGCGTCGAGCATCTCGAAGTTGACCTGCAGGGAGAGTGCGGCGGCCTTGTTGAACACCTCGGCGTCGTCGCCGACGAAAAGTCCGCGGACCTTGAGCTGGCCGCCGGCGGCGTCGCGGCCGACGACGGTATGGACGTAGACGATGGGGAGGTGCCTCGTGAACTTCTCTCCGGCGTAGTTGAGGATGCGGCGCACGGGAGTGTCGGCCCGGCCCATCATGCGCTCCATGCCGAAGGCGGCGCCGACGAAATGGCTCTTGTTGATGCCCTCCTGGCCGCCGGTGCCGACGAAGATGTTCTTGTTGTAGTTGGCCATGCCGATGACCTCGTGGGGCACGACCTGGCCGATGGAGAGGACGAGGTCGTGTCCGCCGGCGGCGAGCAAGTTGGCGACCTGGGCGGGCCAGGGAAAATCGACGGCGCCCTCGGAGACCTCCTTGATGAACGCGGCGGGCACGGTGCCGACGGTGGTGATGCCGGTGCGCCAGTTGTGGACGCGAAAGAGCGACTCGGGCACCCCGGGGAACATCTCATGGATCTGTCCGGACGTCATCGCCGAGTGCGTGCCGAGAGCCGGAAGGATGTCGGTCAGCTGCGCGCCGTAGAAATCATAGGCGTAACGGGTGAGCTCGCCCGCGCGGGAGTGAAAGCGCGTGAAATCGGGCGGGATGGCCAGCACGCGCTTCCGCGCCCCGAGTCTGGCGAGCGCCTCGTGAAGGCCGGCGCGAAGATCGGCCGGGGAGAAGACGGTGGTGGCGGAACCGCGAGCGTAGTAGAGCATGGGTTCGGAAAGTGGCGGATGGGGAGTAGCGAGCAGACAGTAGACTGAAACGGCCGGCAGGCAACCGTCAGTGGAGGGCAACGAGCAGGCAAAGAACATCACGCCCACAGAGGGCGTTGTCCCCGGAGCGGATGGAATGCCCGCAAAGGCGGATGCCCGCTACTGACTAGTGTGGAATCAGCGCTGGATGCGGGCGGAGCCGCCCTTGGCGAACGCCTTGACCTGCTCGACGGTGGCCATGGTGGTGTCGCCGGGGAAGGTCGTGAGCAGCGCGCCATGGGCCCAGCCGAGGTTGACGGCTTCCTGCTCGGTGGCGCCGGAGAGCAGTCCGTAGAAGAAGCCGGCCGCGTAGCCGTCGCCGCCGCCGACGCGGTCGAGGACGTCGAGTTCGCAGGTGGGCGACTGGAAGGTCTGGCCGTTGACCCAGGCGACCGCGCCCCAGGTGTGGCGGTTCGTCGAGTGGACTTCGCGCAGGGTGGTGGCGACGATTTTGATATTCGGGAACTTCTTCACCGCCTTGTTGATCACGGCGTAGAAGGCCGAGGGATCGAGCTTCGACTTGGACTCAACGTCCTGGCCCTCGATGCCGAGGCCCTTCTGGAGATCCTCCTCGTTGCCGACGAGGACGTCGACGTGCTCGACGATGCGGCCGAGGACATCGAGCGCCTTGGTCTGGCCGCCCCAGATGTCCCAGAGCTTCTGGCGGTAGTTGAGGTCGAAGGAGGTGACCGCGCCGGCCCGTTTGGCGGACTTCATGGCCTCGACGATGAGTTCGCCGGTGGTCTCGGAGAGAGCGGCGAAGATGCCGCCGCTGTGGAACCAGCGCACGCCGCCGCCGAAAATCTGGTTCCAGTCGAAGTCCCCCGGCTTGAGCTGGCCGGCGGCCTCGTTGGAGCGGTTGTAGAACACCACGGGGGCACGCACGCCCTGGCCGCGGTCGCTGTAGACGGTGGCCATGTTGGGGCCGCGGACGCCGTCGTGCTTGAAGCGTTTATAGAACGACTTCACGCCCATCGCGCGCACGCGCTCGGCGATGAGGTCGCCGATGGGGTAGTCGACCATCGCGCTGGCGACGGCGGTGTTGAGGCGGAAGCAATCGGAGAGGTTCGCCGAGACGTTGAACTCGCCGCCGCTGACGTGGATATCGCAGTGGCTGGCCTTGCGGAACGGAATGATTCCGGGATCCAGGCGGTGAACCAGGGCGCCGAGGGAAAGGAAGTCGATGGCGCCGTCCTGACGGAGATTGAGGCCGTATTTCACGATAATGATAGGGTTGGTATTCGAAGGTCGGATGAGGCGGTCCATGGTCGGGTCCGCCGGTGGTTCCGGCCGATCCGGCTCCCGCAACGGCCGGTCGCGACCGCAGGGGAAGCTGGTGCGGCTGCGGGGAATTGAACCCCGAACACCTGCTTGGAAGGCAGAGGTTTTACCGTTAAACTACAGCCGCAGGCACCGGCCCCAGCGTTGAGCCCCGCGACCGGCGGTCAAGCCTTCGTTATCGCAAGGAGTGTCGACACGGCTGGCGCACATGTGAACGGTGCCGCCCCCGCAAATATGGAGTTGCGCAGCTCAACGGGCAGGGCATTAAATCCTCCACGCCATGGCTTTCATCTCGAACGCCTCATCGGGATCGGCTATGCCGACACGGCCGTCGCCGACGCCAGCGAAGAAGACCGATTTTCGGGCTGCGCAGGCCCTTGCGAAGCAAAAGGCCTTTGAGAAGAAGGCCAAAAACTACAAGCTGCCGCTCGCCGAGCTTGCGATCTTCACCCAGCAGATCTCGTCGCTGCTGAACGCCGGCCTGCCTCTCGTGCAGTGCCTTGAAGCGCTCCAGGACCAGACCGAGGATCCGGTCTTCCGGATCATCATCCGCGACGTCCGCCTGGACATCTCGTCGGGCAACTCGTTCTCGGCGGCGGTGAAGAAGTTCCCGAGAGCATTCAACTCCCTGTTCATCTCCATGGTCGAGGCGGGCGAGGCTTCAGGCGCGCTCGCCGAGATTCTCGGCAAGGTGGCCGTCTACTTCGAGTCATCCGTCAAGCTGACCAAGAAGGTTAAATCGGCCATGACGTACCCGATTGCGGTCATCGGCCTCGCGGTCGCTCTGGTGAACGTCCTCCTGATTTTCGTCATCCCCGTGTTCGCGGCGATGTTCGCCGACTTCGGTGCGAAGCTGCCGGCGCCGACCCAGTTCCTGATCGATCTGAGCAACTTCATGAAGCACAATTTCCACTGGATCGCGCTCGGCGCCTGGGCGATCTGGTGGGGCACCAATAAGGTCATTTCCACGCCGAAGGGCCGCCGGTTCAAGGACGAGTTCCTCGTCAAGGCCCCGATCTTCGGCAATCTCATCCACAAGATTGCCCTGTCGCGCTTCTGCCGCACCTATGCGACCCTGATCCGGTCGGGCGTCCCGATTCTGCGGACTCTCGAGATTGTGTCGGGCGCCAGCGGCAAGGTGCAGGTCGAGGACGCCTGCGAGGAGATCGCGAAGCACGTCAGTCAGGGCGGCCAGGTCTCCGAGGTGCTCGCCGTGAATCCCTTCTTCCCGCCGATGATGAAGCACATGGTGAAAGCGGGCGAGACGACCGGCAACGTCGACGGGATGATGAACAAGATCGCCGACTTCTATGACACGGAGTGCGAGGCGACCGTGGCCGCGCTGACTTCGCTCATCGAACCGATGCTCATCGTGTTCCTGGGCGTGGTGGTCGGCGGCATCGTCATCGCGATGTTCCTCCCCATCTTCCAACTCGGCGCGGTTGCCGGCGGCGTGAATTGATTGACGCGGCTCGGAGCGGTTAGCCTTGCGCCTCGTGCTTCCGGCGTGTTCGCTGGAGGTGTCACTTATTTGTAAATGCCTGCAGTTCTCATCGTAGACGATCTATTGTCCATCCACGAGATGCTGGATGCGGTCATTCAGCCCACTGGATTTGCGACCGCATTTGCCACCGATGGGGAAAAGGCGCTGGCGAGGTACAAGGCGGAGAAATTCGACCTGGTGCTGGCGGACATCGACATGAAGCCGATGGACGGCATCACGCTCCTCAAGCAGCTGAAACTCTATGATCCGGCATGCGTGGTGGTGATCATGACAGCCTACGCGAGCACGGACAGCGCGATCCAGGCGCTGAAGTACGGGGCCTTCGACTACCTCCAGAAACCCTTTCGGGTCGACGAGCTGATCGCGACGCTCAAGCGGGGCACCGAATTCCGCCAGATGGCGGCCGAGCGCGCATCGCGCGGCGGGCTGCCGGCCCTGAAGGCGAACGAGATCGAGGCGCGCTTCATCGGCAAGAGCCCGTCGACGCGCAAGCTCATCCAGCAGATCAAGAAATTGAGTGGCGCGCAGACGCCGGTCCTGTTGATGGGCGAGAGCGGTTCGGGGCGCGGCGCGGTGGCCGACATCCTGCACGCGGGCGGAACAGCACCGGACCGGCCTCTCGTGCGGATCGATTGTGCGCTGAGTTCGGCGCAAGGTTTTCGCGAGGGATTGCTCGGCCAGAACGGAGTCGGCGGCACCTGGGTCGCCCAGGCGAAGGGAAGCACGCTGGTCCTCGAGCACATCCATTGCCTGCCCATGCAGGTGCAGAAGGAGCTCGTGAGCGTGCTCCGGAATGCAAGTCACTCATCCCGCCTGATCTGCACAACGACCGAGGATCTCGAGAAGCTGGTCGACGAAGGCAAGTTCGACGACGAGCTCTTCTACCGCGTTGCCGCGTTGCCCCTGATCCTCCCGCCGCTCCGCGAGCGAAGGGAGGATTTGCCGGCGCTGATCAAGCATTTCACGGCGCATGCGGCCAATCCCCATTTCGATGCCAACCTCGTCGAGTTCACCGAGGATGCGATGAAAATACTGTCCGGCTACCACTGGCCGGGGAATGTCGCGGAGCTCGAGCAGGTCATCTCGAAGATTGCATCGACCACCGAGGAACGGGTGGTCACCTCCCAGCAGCTTCCGCTCCGCCTTCAGGAGCCGGAGCGCTGGCCCAGCTTGGCGGAATACCTGACCGGCCAGCAGAAACGCTACATCGACATGGTCATGCACGCCTGCCGGGACGAGAAGGCGCGCGCGGCAAAAGTGCTCGGAGTCGATCCCTCCAGGCTTGAGAAGCCGGCCGAGTGACCGGCCTTTGCCCCTGAAGCCAGGGAGTGTGCCGGCAGGGCGGACGGCGGCTTGCCCGGTACTCTGCAAGATCCTAAACACAGCCGACTTAAATCGGATCCGCGAAGCAGCCGGCCCTTTCCCGCTTGCGCTGCCGCACGGTGGACACAAGCCTGCCGAACGCTCACGCCCATGCCCAGACGCACAGATCTCGAATCCATCCTCATCATAGGCGCCGGTCCAATCGTCATCGGGCAGGCATGCGAGTTCGACTACTCCGGCACCCAGGCCTGCAAGGCGCTCAAGGAGGAAGGGTATCGCGTCATCCTGGTGAACTCCAATCCGGCCACGATCATGACCGATCCGGAGTTCGCCGACGTGACCTACATCGAGCCTCTGACGGTGGAGTATCTCGAGAAGATCATCGAGGCCGAAAGGCCCTCGGCGCTGCTTCCGACGCTGGGAGGTCAGACCGCGCTCAACCTCTCGATGGCGCTCCACAAGGCGGGGATTCTCGAGCGCTTCGGGGTGGAGATGATCGGCGCCAAGCCGGAGGCCATCCGCAAGGGCGAGGACCGCGAGGCCTTCAAGCAGTCGATGATCCGGATCGGGCTCGACCTGCCGAAGTCGCGGACGGTTTATTCGCTGGAGGAGGCCCGCAAGGCGGCCGAGTTCATCGGCAGCTTCCCGCTGATCATCCGGCCGTCGTTCACCCTCGGCGGCCAGGGCGGCGGCATCGCCTACAACCGCGAGGAGTTCGACCAGATCGTGGGCAACGGCATCGAGATCTCGCCGGTGCACGAGGTGCTCGTCGAGGAGTGCCTGCTGGGCTGGAAGGAATTCGAGATGGAGGTGATGCGCGACCACAAGGACCAGTGCGTCGTCATCTGCTCGATCGAGAACTTCGACCCCATGGGCGTGCACACCGGCGACTCCATCACGGTCGCGCCGGCGCTCACGCTCACCGACAAGGAATACCAGATCATGCGCGACGCCTCGTTCGCCGTGATCCGCGAGATCGGCGTCGAGACGGGCGGCTCGAACATCCAGTTCGCCGTCAACCCCGACAACGGCCGCATGGTCGTCATCGAGATGAACCCGCGCGTGTCGCGCTCCTCCGCGCTCGCGTCGAAGGCCACCGGATTCCCCATCGCCAAGATCGCCGCGAAGCTGGCGGTCGGCTACTCGCTCGACGAGCTCAAGAACGACATCACGCGCCTGACCCCGGCCAGCTTCGAGCCGACGATCGACTACATTGTGACGAAGGTGCCGCGCTTCACCTTCGAAAAGTTCCCCGACGCCGACCCGACGCTGACCTCCTCGATGAAATCGGTCGGCGAGGCGATGGCCATCGGGCGGACGTTCAAGGAGTCGATCCAGAAGGCGCTGCGCTCGCTCGAGATCGGCGCCCGCGGCTTCGGCGGCGGCGGCAAGTTCGGCGGCACCGAGAAGCCCGACGACCTCCTCATCAAGCAGAAGCTGGGCACGCCCAACGCGGAGCGGATCTTCTTCATCCGGCACGCGTTCAAGGCCGGCTACACGGTCGACCAGATCTTCGACCTCACGAAGATCGATCCGTGGTTCCTCCACCAGCTGCGCGAGCTCCACGAGATGGAGGACGAACTGGGCAAGCACACCCTGGCGACCCTCGACGCGGGGCTGCTGCGCCGGGCCAAGCAGGCCGGCTTCTCCGACGTCCAGCTCGCCCACCTGCTCGGGTCCGACTTCGGCGCCGTGCGCGCGCACCGGCGCAAGGCCGGCGTGCAGACCACCTACCGCCTGGTCGACACCTGCGCGGCCGAGTTCGAGGCGTTCACCCCCTATTACTACTCGTCGTACGGCGACGAGAACGAGATCATCCCCTCGACGCGCCGCAAGATCATGATCCTCGGCGGCGGCCCGAACCGCATCGGGCAGGGAATCGAGTTCGACTACTGCTGCGTCCACGCCTCCTTCGCGCTGCGCGAGGCGGGGTTCGAGACGGTCATGGTGAACTCCAACCCGGAGACGGTGTCGACCGACTACGACACGAGCGACCGCCTCTACTTCGAGCCGCTGACGCTCGAGGACGTGCTCGAGATCTACCAGCAGGAGAAGTGCGAGGGCGTGATCGTCCAATTCGGCGGCCAGACGCCGCTCAACCTCGCGACGGCCCTGAAGCAGCAGGGCGTGAACATCATCGGCACCTCGCCGGAGAACATCGACATCGCCGAGGACCGCCAGCTGTTCTCCGCGATCCTCAACAAGCTCGCCCTCAAGCAGCCCGCCAACCGCACCGCGATGGGCGAGGAGGAGGCGATCCGCTTCGCCCACGAGGTCGGCTTCCCGGTGCTGCTGCGCCCCTCGTTCGTGCTCGGCGGCCGCGGGATGTTCATCGTCTACAGCGAGGCGGAGATGCGGGCCGTCATCCGCCAGGCCTTCGATGCGATGCCGGGCAAGCCGGTGCTCGTCGACAAGTTCCTCGAGGACGCGATCGAGCTCGACGTCGACTGCATCAGCGACGGCGAGACCGCGGTGATCGGCGGCATGCTCGAGCACATCGAGTTCGCCGGCGTGCACTCGGGCGACGCCGCGATGGTGCTGCCCCCGCACACGCTCTCGAAGGCGATGCTGGCGACGGTGCGCGAGGCGACCTACGCCCTGGCGCGAGCGCTCAACGTCGTCGGGCTGATGAACGTCCAGTTCGCGATCAAGGGCGGCGAGCTCTACGTGCTCGAGGTCAACCCGCGCGCGTCGCGCACGGTGCCCTTTGTGGCGAAGGCCATCGGCGTGCCGCTGGCGAAGCTCGCGGCCAAGGTGATGACGGGCATGAAGCTCAAGGACCTCGGCTTCACCGCCGAGCGCTCGCCGCGCCACTGGTGCGTCAAGGAGGCGGTGTTCCCCTTCGTGCGGTTCCCGGGAGCGATGATCACCCTCGGCCCCGAAATGCGCTCGACCGGCGAGGTCATGGGCCTCGACGAAGACCTCGGCATCGCCTTCGCCAAGACCCAGTCGACCGTCAACGCCCTGCCGCTGTCGGGCAACGTCTTCCTCAGCGTGAAGGACCCCGACAAGCCGCGGGCGGTCGACCTCGGCCGCCAGCTCGAGGCGCTCGGTTTCGCGATCTACTCCACGAGCGGCACTGCGAAGAGCCTGCGCGAGGCCGGGGTCAAGGTGCAGACGCTCGCGAAGATCGACGAGGGCCGGCCGACGATCATCGACCTGGTCAAGAACGGCCAGATCCAGATGATCCTCAACACGCCCTCGGGCATGATTCCGCGCAAGGACGAGAACAAGATCCGCTCGGCCGCCTACGCGCACGGCATCTGCCTGATCACGACGATCACCGGGGCGTATGCCGCCATCCGGGGCATCAAGGCGCTCAAGCAGAAGCGGGTGGGCGTGCGTCCCCTGCAGAAGTACATGGGCAACGTCGTGACCAGCGGCTGAGCGCCGCCGCCGGACCAGAAACCCCTCGCATCGGACGGCCCCGGTGGCTTGACTCTCCGCCGGCCGGATTCCCCCCCCGCCAATGCCGCAATACCCTGAGAAGCTGACGCTGCGTGAACATTTCGACTGGGTCGCCGCGAACGACGCCATCCCGAGGCGCCTGCAGCGGGGCTTCCACGCGCAGCTGCTGCGGTATTTCCGCCACCACATCCCCGAGGGCGGCCGCGTGCTCGAGTGGGGCTGCGGCGCGGGCGACCTGCTCGCGGGGCTCAAGCCGGGGCGCGGCCTCGGGCTCGACTTCAGTCCGGCGATGATCGCCAAGGCCCGCGAGAGGCACGGCGCCGAGCCGGCCCTCGAGTTTCGCGAGGCCGACATCGCGCGCGACGAGGCCGGCGAGCCGTTCGACCACATCGTACTCGACTGCCTGACGGGCTACCTGCCCGACATCCAGGCGGCGCTCCGTCGCCTGCACGCCGCGGCGCACCCGCGCACCCGCCTGCACCTGACGACGATCAACACCCTGTGGCTCCCGCTGCTGCGCATGGCCGCCGGCACGGGGTTTGTCAGCCCGCAGCCGCCGAGCAACTGGCTCTCGCACGAGGATCTCTTCAACCTGCTCGAGCTCGCGGGCTGGGAGGTCGTGAGCTTCGAGCGCCTCCAGCTCCTCCCGTTCGATCTCCCGCTGCTCGCGCCGCTGGCCAACGGCATGCTCGTGAAGCTGCCGCTCCTGCGCCACCTCGGCCTCACGGTGGCGATCACGGCGCGGCCGCGCCGCGCGCCGGCGCTCGATGGCGGGGTGAGCTGCTCCGTGGTGGTCCCGGCCCGCAACGAGGCGGGCAACATCCGCGCCGCGCTCGAGCGCATCCCCATGCTCGGCCGCCGCACCGAGATCATCTTCGTCGAGGGCAACAGCACCGACGACACCTGGGAGGTCATCCAGCGCGAGGCGGCCGCCTACCGCGGGCCGCACCGCATCCGTTGCATCAGGCAGCCGGGCATCGGCAAGTGGGACGCGGTGCGCGCCGGCCTGGCCCTCGCGGAGGGCGACGTGCTCGCCATCCAGGACGCCGATCTCACCGCGCCGCCCGAGGATCTGCTGAAATTCTACGAGGCGGTGGCGTCGGGCACCGCCGAGTTCGCGAACGGAAGCCGCCTCGTCTACCCGGTGGAAAAGCAGGCGATGCAGTTCCTGAACCTCATCGGGAACAAGTTTTTCTCGCTGGCGCTGAGCCGCGTGCTCGGGCAGCCGATCAAGGACAGCCTTTGCGGTACGAAGGTGCTCCTGCGGTCGGACTACGAGCGGCTGGTGCGCCGCATCGCGCCATTCGGCGACTTCGACCCGTTCGGCGACTTCAACCTCCTGTTCGGCGCCTCACTGCTCGACCTGAAGATCCGCGACGTGCCGGTGCGCTACAAGGACCGCACCTATGGCAGCACCAACATCTCGCGCTTCCGCCACGGCTGGGAGCTGCTCCGGATGACATGGTGGGGCCTCTGGCACCTGCGCATCCGCTGGGGAAAGTGAGCCGCCGCGCCTTTCCGGCAGCCCGCCACGAGGGCAGCAGGGCTGCGGAGACACGATGGGTTGAGCCTGCCTGCTGCGGAGTTGGTCGATCGGCCGTTACGGACTGAGCGTGAGCGTGTGCGCCGCCGGCCCGGGGAGGAACGGAGTCGGCTTGCCCTGCGCCCAGGCATCGTGGCCGGCGCGGTAGAAGGGCGAGAGGGGATGCCCGCTCTGTCCGCAGGGCATGTGGAAGATGCCTTCCTCCTCGTGTCCGGGCGAGACGTCGAAACGCTCTGATGCGCCGAAGTTCGGACTCTGCATGCGGGGCATGTCGCGGTCGCCCGGCAGGGGTTGGGACGGCATGTTGAGCCAGCCCGTCAGCCACGACGGCAGGATGCGGCCGAAGGGATGCTGGATGCGGGTCGTATTGCGCGCGCCCCAGGTGAGGCGCTCAAGCGGCTGGCCCTGCTTCTGCCCCCAAGCGACAACATCGTCCGCCGCGGCGAGCAACAGGTCGTCCCAGCTCATGTAGTCGAGCGTCAGAAAATTGGCGGGGCGTGCCTCGACGAGCCGCCAGAGCGGCGTCTCGTAATGCACGCGATGGAAGTCGAAGCTTTCGAGGACCTCGGTGCACGGGGCGAAGATCGGACTCAGCACGCGGGTGGCGACCGCCTCCCGCCACCGGCGCACCAGATGGTAGGCGGCTGAGTCAATCGACGCATGGCCGCTCCAGCGCTCGACGGCCCGGCGCAGCTCGGCGCGGCCGCTCTTCGCGGCCACCGCGTCGGGGGTCAGCTCCCTGATGAGAAGCTGCTGCCAGCGCTCGAGGAAGCGCGCACGGTCGTCCAGCTGCACCGCGAGCAGGTCGTGCGGCGCGGCGGGCGCGGTGATGGCCGTGAGATCGTCGCGGATCTGGCGCGCCCGGTTCGCCATGTCGTAGCCGCCGTCGCCCAGCTTCGCCAAGTCGGCGCCGCCCGCCATCCGTTGGTTGGCCGACCAGATCTGGCCCGAGGCGGGGTTGAGCACGCGGGGATAATCTCCGGCGGGCAGCCAGCCGTCCCAGCGCCGGTCTCCGTAGGACCAGACGGTGGGGAGCCGGCCGTCGAAACCGACGCGCCGGGGCAGGTGCCCGGCGGTCGTCCAGCCGATCGCGCCCGAACTGTCGGCGACGAGCAGGTTCTGTGTGGGCACGCCGAGATCGGGCGCGAGCGCCAGGGCCGCGGCGGCGTCGGGCGCGGTCTCGAGCTTGATCAGGTTGAGTGAGAGAGAGGCCGGGTCGTCAAACACCCAGCGCAGCACAAGCGAGCGGCCGCGTTCGGCCTCCCCGATCACGGCGCCCCAGATCGTCCGCCTGACGACGGTCTCGACCGGGTTGCCGCCCTTCACGCGGATGACCTCGCGGCGCTCCTCCATCTCGGAAACGTCCTTGCCGTTCTTGTAGAAGATGGGATCGACCCCGGCCGGCTCGACGATGATGATGTCGGCCGTGTCGGCATAGCTGTTGGTGAACCCCCAGGCGACCCGGCCGTTGCTGCCCGCGACCACGAGGGGAAGGCCGGGGATGGTCACCCCGGTCACGCGGTGAGGAGCGCCGGCGGCGCCGGACTCCTGCGGCCAGACCAGCGATGCCCTGTACCAGTTGTTGGGAACGCCGATCATGAGGTGCATGTCGTTGGCGAGGATCCCGGCGCCGCCGGCCGCCCGCGAGCCGGAGAGCACAAACGCGTTGGAGCCGATCACGAAGTCCGGGTCGGCCCTCGAGGCCGCGAGGGCAAGCGCCGACTCCTGGCGGAGCGCCGCCGACTTGATGCGCTGCTGCCTGCGCAGATCGATGATATCGGGCCCGGGGATCGGTGCGGGCGCGGCGAAGCTCCCGTCCATGGCTGCGTCGGCTGGAGTCTGCAGGGGCGCCAGGAAATCGAGCAGCGTGCGTCCGTGGACGTCCTGGATCGCGGCGAGAATGCGTTCGTACCGGCCTTCGGTGTCCTGAAGGGTCATTGCCATCGAGTAGCCGACGAGCAGGGTGTCCTCCGGCAGCCAGGGCTGCGGGCGGGCGCGAAGCACGAGGTATTCGAAAGGCCGCGCGCGCAGCGAAGCGAGGCCGCTGTTGACGCCGGCGGTGTAGGCGGCGACGAGCGCCTGGTGTGCTGGGGGGAGCGCGGCGAGGGACTTGCGGGCGAGATCGCGGAAACCGTGCACCCGGGCAGCGGTGTCGAGGGGAACGGCAGCCTTGCCCATCAACTCGGCGAGTTCGCCGGCGGGCCGGCGGCGCTGAAGATCCATCTGGAAAAACCGGTCCTGGGCGTGGACGTAGCCGAGGGCGCGGGCGACGTCGAGGCGCGTCGCGCCGCGGACGACCGGCACGCCGGCGGCATCCCTTTCGACCGCCGCCGCCGCCGAGAGTCCGGGCAGCGGAGCCGCCCCCTCGATCTGCGGGAGGCTTCGGCGGACGAGCCACCAGAAACCAGCGACGGCGAGGAAGACGACGGCCAGAAGCGCAATCGGGACGCGGACGGCGAGGCGGAGGCGGGAGGAGGTGGCGGGGTTCATGGCGCGGGCGGTTTGGAAAATCCTGGAGACGGTGCGGCGGGGTCGGCGGGCAATCGCAGCGGCGGTTCACTGCATCCACGAGCGCGCGGCCACCGGATCGCGGCCCTCGTCAAAATCGAGGAGGTCGAAGAAAGTTTCGGCGGGCCTGCCGGCGAGGCCGAACTCGCGGGCCCTCTCGTGCAGGCGCGCGGTGGCCTGGTCGCGCCAGCCGATCTTCATCATGAAGGCGTTCCAGATCACGCAGTCCTCGTCGCCGTGCGCGGTGCCGCGGGCCTCGCACCAGGCGAGGACCTCGTCGTCGGTGCCGCCCTGGAGCGTGCGCGCAACGACATCGGCGTAGGGGAGCCCGAGGAAACGGCAGCAGCGTGCGTCGAAAAGGGCCGGGCGCGTCTCCCCGAGGTTGGCCTGGTATTCGGGCGGGAGCCTGCCCGCCGCGTTGAGCCGGATCTTGTCGAGCATGCGGCCGAAGTAGACAAGGCGGCCGACTCTTGCATAGGGGCTGCGGAGACCGGGAATGTTGGGCATCGGGAGTGGGGGGATATCGGTTTCAATCTACGGGCGGAGGCGGCGGGAGACAACCCCCGAGCAACGGCGCCATGGAGAATGGCATTGGCCTGCCGATGATCCTGGAATCGACAGTCCCAACAGGTCACAGAGCGCACTGAGTCCAAGATCCGCCACGGGGCGTCGCGGATCCAGACTGATCGGTTCGCGTATCCTCAGCGGACTCTGTCCCCCTCCGTGTCCTCAGTGTCGACGCGGGTTCCGCCATTCAAGATCTGCGGCTCCATGCAGGAGACGCTCAGTGCGGCCGCAACCGCCGCGGCCGCTTCAGACGGCGGTCTCGGCGTCGCGGGCCATCAGCCAGAGGAGGTCGGATACGCGGTTGAGGTACTGCAAAATGAGCGGGCGGACGGTCTTTCCCTGTCGGGGGAGGGCGATGACGCGGCGCTCCGCCCGGCGGGCCGCCGTGCGCGCGACGTCGATGGCCGCGGCAAGAGGCGTCGCGCCGGGGGTCGCCCAGCCGTCCATGCAGATGTCCCGCGCCTCGATCGCCGCCACCGCGGCGTCCACGCGCGCCAGCTCCGCTTCCCCGATCTTGGGCAGTTTCGACTGCGCATGGCGGCCGGTGTCCTGCTCGGCACACACGATCTCGCCCATGACGGCGACCAGATCCTTCTGGATTCGCTCGAGCTCGGTGCGCCGCTCGCCGGTCGCGCCTGCAGCCTTCGCCATCCCGAGCGCGGCGTTCAGCTCGTCGAGGCTGCCGACAGCCTCAATCTGCGGATGATCCTTCGGCACGCGCTGTCCAAAAAGCAGGGCCGTGGTGCCGTCGTCGCCGGTGCGGGTCGCAATCGAACGCGTCATGCGCGGACGGTACAGCAACCCCGGCGTTTGATCCAATCCCCAACTTTCGCCGTCCGGAGCATCCGGGCGGTGGCCCTGCGCGAAGTGCGGGGAGATCGGGCATCGAGAGCCCCGCCCTCTCGCCGTCAGGGGACGGGCCACGCCGGCGGCCGAAAGTCCAATCGGCGCCGAGGGACCGGCGCCCTCCATGGCGATGATCGCCAAATCCGAGACAGGGCGCCACGGCTCCAGAATCACCAATCACCAATAACTATCAGCATATATCCCTTCGCCGGGTCCTGCTACTCACCGCTCGCTGCTATCCACTGGCCGCCGCCGCCCCGTGTCCCAGGCCGCCCTCTTCATCCAATCCGTCTGGCCGCCGCCTGCGCGCGGAGGGCGAGTTCGGCCGCCTTGAAGGCGTGGGACTGGGTCATCGCCCGCTCGGTGCGCTCGATGCAGTCGAGGATCAGCTCGCCGAAGAAGCGGAAGCCGACCTTGCCGGCGACATTCATGAAGTGCTCGCCGCGGCCGTCGACGAGGATGAGGTTGTCGCCCCTGCGGTCGGCGCCGACGTTCACGTACTTCCGGAGCTCGATGTAGCCGCGAGTGCCGAGGATGACGGTGCGCCCGTCGCCCCAGGTGCTCAGGCCGTCCGGTGTGAACCAGTCGACGCGCACGTAATTGGAGACGCCGTTGTCGCCGAGCAGCGTGGCCTCGCCAAAATCCTCGAACTCGGGCTTGTCGGAATTCGCCAGGTTGCCCACGGCCGCGTGGGTCACGGTCGCGTCGGTCGCGCCCGAGTAGTGGAGGAACTGCTCGAACTGGTGGCTGCCGATGTCGCAGAGGATGCCTCCGTACTTCGCGCGCTCGAAGAACCACGGCGGGCGCGCGGCTTTGCTCAATCGGTGCGGGCCGATCCCGAGCACATGGACGACCTTGCCGATCGCGCCGCTCCTCACCAGGTCGCCCGCGTGCATCGCGCATTCCACGTGGAGGCGCTCGCTGAAATACACCATGTACTTGCGCCCCGTGCGCGCGGCCTCGGCCCGCGCCCGTTCGAGCTGGTCCATCGCGGTGAAGGGGGTCTTGTCGGTGAAATAGTCCTTCCCGGCCGCCATCACCCGGCAGCCGAGCGCCCCGCGATCGCAGGGCACGGCAGCCGCCGCGACCAGCCGCACCTCGGGATCGCCGAGGATCTCGTCGAGCGTCCGCGCCGCGCGCACCTGCGGATAGCGCGTCCGGAACGACTTGATCTTCGCCGGATCGGGATCGAAGACCCACCGCAGCGTGCCGCCGGCCTCGATCAGCCCGTTGCACTGGCCGTAAATGTGGCTGTGGTCGAGGTGCGCCGCCGCAAAGACGAAATCGCCCGGCCCCACGACCGGCTTCGGAGTTCCCTGCGGCGCGTAATCCATTCCCAGGGGTGACGGGTTCATGGAGGTGCGCGGATCCTGGTTGTCGCCGGCCTACTTCTTGAGCGCGGCCTTGGTCTGTTTCTTGAGCGCCTTCAGGGCGGGGTCGAGCTTCGCCAGCGTCTTCTTGTCCATCCGGTCGATGAACAGGACGCCGTTCAGATGGTCGGCCTCGTGCTGGATGCAGCGCGAAAGCAGCCCGTTGCAGGTGAGCGTGTGCAAGTGTCCCTGGACGTCCTGAAAGTGCACCCAGATCCTGTCGGGCCGCACGACGTCGCCGCGGATCTCCGGGAACGACAGGCAGCCCTCGTCGGTGATCGTCGTGGGCTCGGGTTCCGCCTCGATCTTCGGATTCACGATCGCCATCGGCATGATCAGCTCCACCGGCGGCTTCCGGCCGTCGAGCTCGTAGGTGAATTCCGACTCGGTGTCGCGCAGATCGACGACGCAAAGCTGGATCGCGCGCCCCACCTGCTGGGCGGCAAGCCCGATGCCGCGCGCTGCGTGCATGGTCGCGAGCATGTCGTCCGCCAGCTTCGCCAGTTTCACATCGAACACCGTCACCGGCTCGCCCCGCTTCCGCAGCACTGGATCGCCGTAGTGAACAATTGGCAGCAGCATGGGTCGATGGAGTGGCGCCAGCGTGCTTTTCAGTATCCTATTCGGCAATTAAATTGTTTCTGTGCCTGATTTCGTCCATGTCTGACCGGGTGATGAAGCCCCCCCCAGCCCAAGCGGCCGGCCGGCCGCCATCCACGGCGTTGACGCTGATCTTCGCCGGGGTGCTTCTTCTCGCCGGTTCCTGGACCCTGCCGGTGAACCTCAAGTCGCTGAACCCGCTGTTTCTCAGGGAGGCAGGGAAGGGGACGCCGTCGCTCTCGGACTTCGGCAGGCAGCTCGTCGAGTCGGAGAAGCCCGGCCCGGCGGAGCTGGTGCTTGCAGCGGCGAAGATGGTGGGCGATCCCGACGCGACGCGGCTCGGGCTGGCCCTCGATACGTTTGCGGCGCGGCAGAAGGAATTCATGGCCTGGGGAGGCTGGGATCCGCTTTTCGATTCGATTTCCAGCCTGCCGTCCGTCGCCGGCCAGAAGGGTAGCGTGCCGGTCCTGCGGCTCTTCGTGGCCGAGAAGGCCCGCGAGGCGCTGAGGGCATACCTCGCCAAGTCGCGTTCGCCGGGCGTGCAGGCCGTCCTGCAGACCCGCGATATCCAGCGCACCGGCCGGTTCGTGGCGGCGACCCTCCCCGGCGGCCAGCCGCTCGACGCCACGCTGCTCCTCACAGCGCTCCTTTACCAGGGCGGCCACCTCTCGCCCGCGCTCCAGCGCGAGGTCAAGCGGCTGGCCGACGAGGCCAACGAGGCCCGCTCGCTCGGCCCGCTCGAGGGCTTTTATCTCGACGTGCTGGCGCTCGGCCGCCGGCTCAACTGGGTGCAGCTCGGCGAGCTGCTGCGCACGACGAACGACACCCGCACCGTCAGCGAGTACGCCCATCTCGCCCAGGTGGCCCCCGACCAGCTCCCGCCTCTCTACGCCGCCGCGATCTTCACGCGCTCGTCCGACAGCGTCGCGCGCTACCTGCTGACGTACGGCAAGGCGGGCGCCGAGGATCTGCGCTTCTCGCTGGCCCTCGGCCAGGGGGCGGCGCAGCAGCTGCTCTTGTGGCAGGTGCCGGTCAACCGCGGGCTCGCCGCGCCGCTCGACCTCGCCGGCACGGTAGCCCTAATGCACCCGCGGCTGACGCTCGCCGCCAAGTACCTCGGCTACTTCCTCGGGGCGCTTCTGCTCCTGCGCGGACTCGATCTCTGGCTGTTCCTGCCCGTGCGCCGCGCGATCAACGCCGCCCGCGAGGCGCGTCTCATGCCGCGCGTCCAGAGCGGCGCCCTCGCGCTTCTGCTCGCGTTCCTGATCATCATCACGACCGAGCCCTTCCTCCTGCGCGCGGCGCCAGCCTCGGAGTACCGCGTCAGGCTCGCCATCCCCGTGCTCGCCAACATCGCCGCGCCGGCCAAGGCGTCAGCCGCAACCCCTTCAACCGCCATGGATACATCCACCATCATCTCAATCGGCGTCTTCGCCCTCCTCCAGGTCGCCACCTACCTGATCTGCCTCCTGAAGATCAGCGAGATCGATCGCCAGGAGATCACTCCCCAGCTCAAGCTGCGCCTCATGGAGAACGAGGAGAACCTGTTCGATAGCGGGCTCTATGTCGGCATGATCGGCACGGCCACCGCCCTCGTCCTCCAGGTGCTCGGGGTGATCGAGGCCAACCTGCTCGCCGCCTATTCCTCGAACCTGTTCGGCATCGTCTGCGTGGCCTTCGTCAAGATCCGCCACGTCCGCGGCTACAAGCGCCGCCTCATCATCGCCATCCAGGGCGCCCAGGCCCCCGCCGCCGCTGCGACTGCGTCATGAACAAGACGCTCCTGCTCATCATTATCGACTTCCTCTTCCTCAACCTCATCGCGCTGACGAGGTGGGAGAAGGCGGAGCCGACGCGTGCGCGCCAGGCGCCGGTCCCGGCCATGGCGGGCGGCGGCAGCGCTCAGCCGCGCGACCAGGATCTCGTCGAACTGATGCGCGTCTCGATGGAGGACGAGCGATCGACGCGCAACCAGATGGCCGCCGACCTGCAAACCGCCCAGAAGGAACTCCAGGTCCGCAGCCAGGACATCACCCAGCTCGAAGCCAGCAAGGCCCAGCTCCAGTCTTCCCTCGCGGCTACCGAGAAGGACGTGCGCGACCTGAGTCAGAAGGTCGCCGCCGCGACCCAGGACGCCGCCCTCACTAAGGAGCAGTTGTCCAGGCTCCAGCGGGAGCTCGAGAACCGCCAGGCCGAAGCCGCCCGCCAGGCCCGCGAACTTACCGCTTTCCAGCAGCAGCAGGACGATTCCAAGCGACAGATCGACGGGCTCAATGTGGCGGTCAAGGTCGCCGAGCGCGAAAAGGCGCTGCTCCAGGCGAGCCTCCTGGAGGCGAAGCAGCAGGCCGAGGCCGAGCGGCAGGAGAGGCAGAAGCTGCTCGCCCAGACCAACCAGCTTGCAGCCGGAGTCGGACGCCTCGCCGAGACGTCTGGCGACCTCGCCCAGCAGATCCGCGACAACCAGCCGCTGAACGCCAATGCGCTCTTCAACGATTTCCTGGCCAACCGCGTCTCCACCACGCTCACCGCTTCCCGCAAGGTGCTCATCGGCTCAGGCGCGCGCACGAAGCAGATCAAGACGGTGCTCATCACCGACGGGCGCTCCACCTACGCGCTCGCCCATGCGGGCGACACGCCCTTCCCGGTGGTGGTCAACGGAGTTCCTGTCGATTGGGAGCGCATCTCCGGCGAGTTCAGCCACGCCCCGGTCAGCCTGCCGATCGCGAAGCTCCAGTTCCTCGCGCTCGACCCGCGCATCGTCGTCATCCCCTTGGATGCCGGCGCTCCGGCGCGCCTCGGCGTGAAGCCCTACCGGATCTCGCTCGAGCCGTTCAAGTACACCGAGGCCATGCTCGTGAGCAACGGCGGCGCCGGCTACGGCGAGACGTCGTTCCGGATCGATTCGGAGACGCCGAACTACGTCCGCATGGACAATCGGCTGATCAAGCACCTCTTCGGGGAATTCACGCCGTCGGCGGGCGACCTCGTCTTCAGCAAGACGGGCGAGCTGCTGGGGATCATGGTCAACAGCGACTATTGCGCCGTGCTCAGCAGCTTCCAGCCGGCGCAGGTCCTGCGCACGGGAGAGAATACGCTCGATCAGCACACCAGTGCGGTGCTCGCGGACCTCGCGGCGCGCCTCCAGGGGCTTCCTTTGCGCCTGCAGTGAGCCGAAATGAGCGCTGCCTACCCCGCATCGCGACGCCATCTGGCGCTGGCTGCTGCGCTGGCGGTCGCCCTGATGTCGGGATGCGTGTCGATCCGCCGCGTGCCGCCGGGGCCGAAGTCATATGCTTTCGACAAGCCCGAGACGACCCGGCTCGGACTGGCCCTCGCCGAAGGGGAGCGCGCCCACCCGGGGCAGTCGGGATTCGCCATCCTGGAGTTCGGACTCGAGGCGCTCGTGGCGCGCGCGGCGCTCGCCGACTCAGCCGACCACGCGATCGACGTCCAGTACTACATCTACGACTCCGACGAGGCCGGAAGCATCATGGCCGACCACCTGCTGGCTGCGGCCGACCGGGGCGTGCGCGTGCGGCTCCTGCTCGACGACTACAACCTCGCCAGCGACGCCGAGCTGGCCGCGCTGAACGCGCATCCGAACATCGAGGTGCGGGTGTTCAATCCGGCGAGTTGCCGGCCGCGCTGGGCGCGGTTTGTCGAGTACGGGCTCTACATGCGGGAGGCCGAGCGCCGCATGCACAACAAGCTCTTCATCGTCGACAACGAGGTGACCATCCTCGGCGGGCGCAATGTCGGCAACGAGTACTTCAGCATTCGCACCGGAAGCGCCTTTCGGGATTTCGACATCCTGATCGCCGGCCCCGCGACCCGGCAGGCCTCGAGCGCGTTCGACGAGTATTGGAACTGCCCCTGGTCCGTCCCGGCCAGCGCGCTTGTCCTGCGCACGCCGACCGAGAAGGATCTCGTGGCGCTGCGCCAGCGGATCAAGGAGAGGATCAGGAATGCGGAGCATTTCGAGGAGCAGTTCGCCGCAGGGCGCGACCGTTATCTGGCCGACTTGGAACATGACGGCAGAACCCTCATCTGGGCCAGGGGCGAGATTGTGAGCGACCCGCCGCGGAAGATCGCCACCACCGCGCCGGAGACGAGGCCCGTGGCTCGCCGGCTCGCGCAGGAGTGGGACCGGGCCAACCGTGAGATCCTGATCGAGGCGGCCTATTTTCTCCCGGGGAACGAGGGGCTCGGGAAGTTCCACAGCCTCCATGAACGGGGCGTGAACACCCGGCTGCTCACCAGCGCGATGGAGACGACCGACGTGCCCCTCGTGTTCTGCGAGTTTCGGAAGTGGCGGCGCGACCTCCTCGCCGCCGGAGTCGATCTCTACGAGTACAAGGTGCATTCCGCGCAGGAACCGCGCGGGCGCAAGTGGTATCACCGCAGGCCTTCGTACGGGGCGCTGCATTCCAAGGTCATCGTGTTCGACCGCGAGAGGGCATGGATCGGAAGCTTCAACCTCGACCCCCGCTCGACCGAGCTGAATACCGAGGTGGCGGTTGTCGTCGAGAACCGGGAGCTGGCCGCCGAACTTGCCGGCTGCATCACCGAGGACATGTCTCCCTACCGGAGCTGGCGTGTCCAGTTCGCCCGGGAGGAGAACGGATCGGGGAAGAAGGAGCCCGATCCGAAAACCGCGCGGATCGTCTGGGCGGGAGAGCTCGGCGGCGAGCCTGTCACCCTGAAGCACGAGCCGATGAACCTGGGCAAGCGGCTGAAGATATTCTTCCTTTCCCTGATCCCGGTCAGTCAAGACCAGCTCTGAAAATGCAGACCCCGCGCCGGAGCGCGGGGCCTGAGGAAGAAAGACTGCGGGAATCGGGGCTACTTTGCAGCGACCAGTTTGATGTTTTTCAGCGGCTGGATCCCGAGGTGATCGGCAAGCGCGCCGACCTGGTCGGCTTTGATGGAGCCGACGATGTTGACGAGGACGACCTCTCTCTTGTCGCTGATGACCGTGACGACGAGACCATCGATGGAATCCTCGCCGTTCATCTTGGCGAAGATCTGGACATCGTCGCCCTTGGGCTGCTCGCGGACGGTGACGATCTGATCCCACCCCTGGGACTGGAGATCTTTCCGGACAGTCGTTATGCGGCCGAGGATCTCGTCGCGGTTGGCCTCGTCGAGGGTCACGACATTGACCCTCACATGCTTGATGCTCCCCAGCATCGCGGCGGCCTCAGGGTCCTTCTTTGATGACAGCTTGGCCGCGAATTTCATGAGGCCTGTGGGCAGCTCGATGTTCACGTATTGGCCCGAGCTGGAGCTGGCGATCTTGCCGAAGTCCACATAACCGGGCTCCCGATCGGGAGTGGCATTGCTGATCGCCGTGGAGGCGCAGACGATTGCGGCTGCGCAGGCGGAGGAGAGGACGAGGCGGCTAATGGTATGCATGGGAGATGACCGTTTTGGGTGGAGGAGAGTGCTTTCATCCTCACAACACCCAGAAGCCCTCAAAAGTTACAGGAAGACCATTCCTCACCTAATCGCTTGTCAGGGTATCTCCGTTGGGGACAGGCCCGTAATGCGGGCGTCTCTAGAAGCCAGGCAAGAAGCCAGGATGGTTCAGTGATCCAGACCCGAGACGCGGACGTGTCTTGGAGAGTATCGCATAAGATACGCTTGTAGCCTGACTTGCTGCTTGGATCTGCCCTGTTCGGGGCCGGCTGACATAATCCGTATTGCGTCAACGACTAACATCGCGATCATTCGAGGTAATCCCCACCCAAACGCCGGCGCTGGGTGACTCCCGGTGCTCCGTGTAGAAGGGTGGATTAAGTCTCACCCGTATGGACGCCATGCAGCAAATCACCGGCTCCTCCCCAAAACGTTGGATCATTGCCTTGGTCTGGGCTTGTTTTTCCGCCACCCTGCTGGCCGCCCAAGGGGCCACGACTCCTGCCACAGCTGCGCCGCAGTCGCAGGCCGTTCCGCCCACTCCCGAAGGGCAGCTCTCGGCGGTGACCACGGCGCTTCAGGCCCAGCCCCAGAACGCTTCGCTTTGGAACTCCCGGGCCGCCATCCGCATCCGGCTCCGCGACGAGGCGGGCGCCGTTGAGGATCTTTCAGAGGCGATCCGTCTCGCGCCGTTCAATGCCGACTTTCGCCTGGCCCGCGCCCGGCTTCTGGCTGCCCGGGGCAGTTGGAGCGCAGTGGTCGCTGATGCCACCAGCGGCCTCGCCGTCCAGCCCGCCTCGGTCGAACTGCTTGTCTTGCGCGCCCGCGCCCGTGCGAACCTCAACCAGCTCGACGAAGCGATAGGCGACGCCGAAAAGGCGATCGCCGCCGACTCCGGCAATGCCCAGGCCCGCGGGGTCCGCGCCTGGGTCTCCCTTCTCAAGAGCGACTGGAACGGCGCGGCCCAGGATGCAGCCCTGGCGCTGCAGGTGGATCCGGAGAGCGTCGACCTCCTGCTCATCCAGGGAATCGCCTGCCGCGAGCTGAACCAGATCCCGCTCGCACGGGAGAGCTTCGAACGCATCCTCAAGAAGCAGCCCAAGAACGTCCCCGCTCTCTTCAACCTCGCGAAGTTCGATCTCGTCGCGGGCGCCTGGGCATCGGCCGAGGCCGGTTTCTCGCGAGTCCTGCTGGTGTCTCCGCGACTCTCTGACGCGCTTTCCGGGCGTGCCCAGGCCCGCATCGAGAAGGGCGACGCCGAAGGGGCGATCGAGGACGTCTCCCTGGTCCTCCGCGAGAACGCCGACCAGCCGGACCTGCTCGTGTTGCGCGCCCGTGCTGCCGAGAAGCTCGGCGATGCCGATCGGGCCCTTGCGGACGCGGCGCGCGCGATCGCGCTCGGCTCCGGCGACCCGCAGACCCGGCTCATCAGCGCCAGAATCTACGGCAGCCAGGGAGCCTGGGACGCGGTTCTGCAGAATTGCGCTCCGGTTCTGGAAAAATGGCCGGACAACGCGGAGGCCCTCGTCCTCAAGGCCCACGCCCTGCTTGCCCGCGGCGAGGTCGGACCCGGGCTCGACACCCTCGGCAAGGCCATCGCATGCAAACCCGACGACTGGCATCTGCGCGTCGAGCGCGCCTCGACCCTCCACCGGCAGCAGCGCTTCGACGAAGCCATCGTCGACTGCAACAAGGCCATCGAGCTGAATCCGCAGGCCCTCGTGGCCCTCTCCCTGCGGGGCTATTGCCTGCTCCAGAAGAAAAAAACCGACGAGGCCCTCGCCGATTGCGAGAAGGCCATCGCCCTTGATGCGAAGCAGCCGTTGCCACTACTCGTCCGGGCCCGCGTGATGCTCAGCCGCAACGACGCCGCCAAGGCCGTCGCCGACTGCACCGCCGCGCTCAAGCTCATGCCCGACTCAGCCTGGGGCTACTCCACGCTCGCCCTTGCCCTGCTCCAGCAGGGCCGCCATGAGGAGGCTGCTGCTGCGGCGTCCAAGGCCCTGCAGATTGCACCCGCCGACGCCGAGTCCTTCGCCATCCGCGGCCGCGCATACGTCGCCCTGCGCCGCTATAAGTCGGCCGCCCATGACGTTGATCGGGCGATCGAGCTCGATCCGGCGTGCAGGGAATCACTCGCTGCCGAGCTCGCCGAGCTCCAGAACCGCCGCTGATTTCAGTCTCCTGCCATGAATCCTCGCATCCGCAAGCCTCTGGTCGCCGTCATCGGAATCGTGTCGCTGATCGGGCTGCTCGCGGCGTCGGCGCGCGCCCAGGCCGGCCTCTCGGGAAATGCCTTCGGCGGACAGGAGGAGGAACGGCTCATGCAGCAGGCGCGCAACACCAAGTTCGACAACGGCAAGATGCAGAGCACCTCCGCCCTCGGCCAGCTCGAAGAGCTGACGGGTTCGAAGGTCGACCGTTCGTCGACGTCGACATCGACGAGGACGACCAACACCCGCGCTACGCAGCAGGTGCGGGTCGTGAAACCCAAGATCAATACTGAGCAGGTGCTCCGCCAGCAGGTCACCTCGGCGGTGGCTGGAGCCCTGGTTGGTGCGCTGTTCGATGGCCTTTTCAACGACAACTCGGCGCAGCAGCGCGCTCAGGCCGAGGCGGAGGCCGCTGCCCGCGCCGCCGCAGAGGCCGAGGCCCTCCGTGTGCAGCAGGAGCTCGCGCGTCAGGCGCGCATCCAGCGGGCGCAGCATTACCGGGCCGAATGGGATTCGCGGGAGGGCGAGATCACCAACCGGCTTGGCGGCGCGTTCGATGTGGGCAGCTCGCAGAATGTCTACCGCAATTTCTTCGGGAGCGGCAACGTCGACCCGAACTCGGTGGCAGACCTGATTGGACTGAATGCAGCGGATGCGTCTGCCGCTGCCGGCTCGTCCGACACCGCCTCCGATGCGATGCCCGGTGCCGCCCCCGATGCCGTCGAGTCCGATGCCTCCGTGGTTGATCTCCGGGGTAGTTCGTCCCTCGTCGTCCAGCCGCTGAGGCAGGGCGTGGTGACGACGAAGATGCCCGCGCGCTCGTCGGGCTCCCTCACACCGCGCTGGGCCTACGAATGGCCGGACCCGAACTCATCGGCACCCCGCTACCGGGATCCGACCCAGGTGGAAATGCTGGTGCGCTACTTCAGCCCCTGGCTCGCGGACTACTACAAGGAGATCGGATCCGGGATCAAGGGGGAGGCCGAAAGCCTTATCAAGGAGAAGCTGTTCGGAAAACCGCCCGGATATCGGGGGAAGGAATATGTCAGCGCAGTCAAGAGCTTCAACAGCGACCGCAAGGAGATGGGGAAAGAGGCGGAGGAGATGACTGAACCGCTGACTGATTTCAGCGGAGTCTCAAATGCGGCCCTCGCCCTCGGCAGCGCGCACAACAGCGGTGCGGAGCTGATCGATGAAAACAACAGATCGCTCCAGGAGGCGGGAAATCACGTGGTCGTCGGGGCGTGGAAGATGATCTACAACCGGATCAAGGGCCGAAGCGGTGAGTTCAAGCTGCTCGAGGAGAAGGAGGAGCCCGGATTCGGCGAGGGAGGCGACGTGGTTCCGGTCAACGATGTCCCCGAACACGCCGACAGTTTCCGCGTCAACAACATCCTCTTCGGCCGGAAATGATCTCCACTGAACGCAGTCGCCGAAGCGCGCCGGTCATCCGTGCCCGGTTCACGCACCAGACGGATCCCTTCAAGTAATCGCCTATGAACAATCGCAGTTCCATCCTAGCCATCCTCCTTCTGCTTTCAGGCTGCGCTTCGCCGCAGATCCAGGGGCCCTCGACGAGCGTTGCCTATCCGGTCATGCCTTCGCCGGCGCATATCTCGGGCACCGCGACGATTGAGGCCGCCTACGAGCCGGGAACAGCGCTTCTCGCCGCGTGGAAGGACATGGATCTCGATGAGGCCGCAATAACGAGATATCGCGAAGAGGTCGAGAAGACCCTCATCAACGATTTCTCCACCGGACGTCTGTTCTCGAACGTCATCCCCGCAGGAGGGACCAAACCGGACTATATCGTGAAGATTCGTGCTGCCGGTGTCCCCGGCGGCACGGGTTACCTTATGGTCCGTGTGACGGTCGAGGTTTTCAACGGCGCCACAGGCAACAAACGCTGGACCCTCTCGCAGGAATCGGGCATCGGCCCCGTCCGCGGACCGCAGAGGCCGCTTTCCGCTGTGCTGCCTCAGATGATGTTCCAGCTAAAGATGGAACTCGCGTCGGCCGTCGCCCAGAAGATGCGCGAAGATGCCGAGATCGCCGAGATTGCCGGCCTCAAGACCGCCCCCCTGGGGGATCTCCTCGTCAGCTCGGACAGGAACTCTGTCATCGCGCGCGAGCGCAACCGGGCGATCGTGGCCGCAAAGAACCGGCAGTTGCCCGAGATTCTGCGGAATTGGAAGACCGACCAGATCTCGGCCCTCGTTGTGAAAATCGAACAGACGATACTCGACCTCGATCACGAGTGCGAGCTCGCCAAGGACAAGGCTCAGCAGTCGGTGGCCGACGGCACGACCCAGGCGCCCGGTTCCGGGGCGATCGCCGAAGGTAGGATGGCCCGGATGCGGGGCTTGGGCATGGCGGCCCCCGCGCAGGGCTTCCTGGGTATCTCGATGACGGACGTTGATGGCGGGCAGGGCGTGCTGGTTCAGGAGGTGCTGGCCGGCGGCCCGGCCGAACGCGCGGGCGTCAGGCCCTCGGACGTCATTGTCGCGGCTGACAGCCAGATGACGCCAACGGCGGAGGCACTGAAATCGTTCGTTTCGCAAACTGCGCCCGGGACCTCGGTTGTTCTCAAGGTTCGCCGCAACGGCGCCGAGATGACGCAGACCGTCGTCATCGGGCAGAAGCGCGAGACGGCGCCGAACTCCCTGGAATCCCTGCGTGACATCTCGATCAGCTATCGGGAGCGCATCGAGCTCTTGAAGCCCATCCTCGGAGCCCTCAAGGAGGAGGTCGCCAACCGGAATCGGTAGGCGCGACGAGGGTCAACCAACCTGTCCCTTGCGCAGCAACCGGCGGCGCTCAAGGCATTGTCGAGCGGTCATCTGCAAACCTTGCCAGGGATTCGGCATCCATCCGCAGGAGCACCCATTCCTTCATCTCCCTGGCTCCGACGGTTTGATAGAGATCCAGGGCGCCAGTGTTCCACTTGAGGGCGGTCCATTCGAGGCGGCCGGCGCCTGCGCGGTGGGCGACACGGCCGACCTCGCGGAGCAGAGCTTGGCCGATGCCACGCCGGCGGAAGGCCGGGCGAACGAAAAGATCCTCGAGGAAGATGCCCGGGCGGGCCGCAAACGTCGAAAGCGTGCGATAGTAAACCGCGAAGCCGGCCGGGACGCCTTCGAATTCGGCAATGAGCGCATCGGCCATACGGTCCGGTCCGAGAATGTGCTCAAACGCTGTCTCGGGCGTGAGGCGGCATTCGTTGGCGAGATGCTCGTACTCGGCGAGTTCGCGGACAAACGCGCAAATCAAGGCTGCGTCGCCCTGGGCGGCTGAACGGATGCGGAGCGAAACTCCCGCAGCGTTATCGGCTGTGGAATGCGTGTTCATCGGTCTATGATCGAGGGTCGAGTCGCTGCTTCGAGCTTTCCCGGCTCTTCTTGTCGTGAAATCTCATCAGATAACCTGTTTACGCACATGGTATTATAGAGATCGGGTTTCTTCACACTGAAGAATCTCCTATTGGGCCCTATTCGATTGGTCCCGGCCGGAACGACCGGACTGATCATTGGCTATGTGCGTAGGTATTCACAGAAGTATCCGGAGCACTGGTTGTGCCACGGCTAAGGGTCGCAAAATAAGGTTCTTCGGGGATTTTAATGGGTGGAGCTACGGAATGACCGGTTGCAGGTCGAGCTTGCCGCAGTGAAAGAGGATACGAGTGCGGTAGTTTTCGAAGCGACGGAAGCCGCGAGCGTCGGC
>Ga0153915_10000856_pt1 | contig 28095 bp, 19 predicted proteins | sample Opewatmetagenome_2_FD_107003 | JGI IMG/M metagenome (GOLD analysis project Ga0153915, IMG submission 107003) | Freshwater wetland microbial communities from Ohio, USA - Open water 3 Core 3 Depth 3 metaG | ecosystem: Environmental > Aquatic > Freshwater > Wetlands | place: USA: Ohio, Lake Erie...
TCGTATTACCGGGTTCGGGTGCAGCCCCGGCCTTCTTATACGAAATGGAGCTTTTTTATTAAATACTACAGCATAGCTTTTTCTACTCTCCCCGGCGTAGCCGGGGGTTTAGCTTGGTAATTAGTTTTCAGTGTAATCTTTTTCTGTTGATCCGAATCTGTCCAAAATTCTTGCTATCATCAGATCCATCGCATATTGACTATACATTGCCTTGAAGGATTTAATTCGATTAAATTATTTTGATATAGGGCTAACATCCTTAGGCAATGTTAATCTTTTAGATATGCCGTATTTCATTTTGCCTTGTGCTTTCTTCTTAATCAGGACATTATTCTCATTTATCTCCATTATAACCCAGCCTTCTATCTCATCCCCTTCCGTTACAACCCATTCGTTCTCGGTGTCCCTGTCTAACAATGTCGCTTCCTGTCGATCTTCATCAATTGACTTAAGATTCAGGTTGAGCGCACTTGCACTTTGTGCGCATAACAATAAAGCTATAATTATTGTCAGAATAATCTTATACATAATCTCTCCTCCTTTGTTATTCCAATTCCTCATACAAGCAAGCCTCAGTATCTTCAGAATCGGGATAAGACTTATTTATAGCCCTTATGCCTCCCCATATCAGTACTCCGCGAAATTCATAAAATGTTCCTACAGCCCTGATATACTCTGCTCCATCCCAATCAAACTGGTTCTTTATTGCCGGCCAGGTCACTGTTTTCTGCATATTATAATGAATAAATGAATCACTTGAATCAACCTTTGGAGTAGCTATATAAGAACATTCGTATTCGTAATCGGAAAGTATATAAAGGCTTTTGTCAAATTCCCCTGCCTTTACACTGCCAATATAATATTGATGCTCCCCTTCCGCAGAGGATGCCTGATATGGCCCTGTCCCTGCCGGATAGAACCTGTAATAGATATCCTGCAGGTCATGACTATACACATCCCATTCATCTGCCACACCATTCATATTCCCCAGGTTATCCACATAGGCAATAGCTGCTGCACTGCCTGCATCATACCATGTGGTATCCAAACATATCTTATCCATATTGTTAAAGAGTTCTATAGGCGTCGGTTCGCTTATATCCTTGAACCCAACCGCAATTGCATCTTTCTCATTGCCTAATACCCCTTTATAAACAACCTGCAAATATACATCCGTTGCCCAAAGAGGAACCGGCGTCTCACTGAGATCAAATGAAAGCTCCACCGCTGAACCACTTGGTATTGCGCTTGTCCCATTTTTTTCTGAGGCGACAATATAATAGAAGTCATCGGATGTGTCAGGATATTCGCCTTCAGTATAATTTTTAAATGGATCAGCACTTGATAGCCTGTATTTCACTACAAGTTGTATTGTCCCATTAGTCATCGCATCACTATTCTCGGTAGTATTAAGCGCCTTTAATTTTATGCTTGTGAAGCCGTTTACCGTATTATCTGTCATTGCATAAAATCCATCGGCAGGGATGCTTACTTCAATGGTGCCACGGAAAAAATATTTTAATAACTGCGATGAATAGCCCATAGCGCGTGGAATTAATAGATCAGCGTAGTCTTTATAACAGACCTCATCCACTATAGCTGGAATTCGAGTGAGATTCCCCGTTAAAAAAATATTTCGAAGTATAGATGCCGCGCTTATCCTTGCCAAGTGATCTACCTTCTCTCCAATTCCATTACTTGTAAAATACCATTTATTATTATCTTCATCTTTGATAATTTTCGTTTCAAGTATATATGGATAAGAAAAGCCAGAAAACATTGTATCGTCACTTAGAAAATTAGCATTTGAATATTCCGCTAGGCCTATAGCTGATGAGAGTGTTACAGAAGGATCAGGATCTGAACCGGCATATTTATTCATATCAACAAGATTAGCAATAGGGACAGTTGCAATAGAATTTGATTCATTGATCTCAGAGTAGTCGAAAAATATAGGGGCTATACTGCTGTCAATAATAAAATTAGGTTCACCTAGTTTGTTCTTTCCAGCAACCCATTTCTCATAATAATCAGAAAAAATCTTGCCATAACCTAAAGAGGCTCCGGGGTGAGCATCATCTCGGGTATGCCAAGGGACTGATGAATCCTGAACTAAATGTATAAGTTGTCCAAGCCCTCGAAAAGTATCCGCGAAATTATTATCTCTTGTTGTTTCATCAATAGCGGTCAATGCGTTATAAAAATATCCTCTTACATCATGCCATGAATATTTGCCCCCAGGAGATTGCATACCAGCAGGAAGCTGAGTCCATGCTAAAGATGAGGTTATAATTCCCTTTAATCCTTGATTTGTTAAAGGATTATAAAAATGATTAAAAGTGCGCAAAAGAGGATCATCTTCCATTTCACCGCCATAACCTAGCCAATTAGTTATTGTTTTATTTACTTTATTATATTCAAAGGAAATTTGGGCACCTCCTTGAATTCCCAATTCATCTATTAAATATGTATTTAATGAAAACCCATCAAGCGTGTTCTCTGCTATGTATTTATTAATATCAGAATGAGTTTTCCCCTCAAAGGCATAGGGATTTGATGATAAGAGTACTATTGGGATACACGCTATTATAATTAGAAATAAGTATTTTCTAAACATTTAAATTACCTCCCTACCGGGCCAATTGGTCCAAGTCCAAACTCTTTACGCTCTTCATTTATAGAATGTAATAAAAGAGGTAGCTTATTTTCGACATCCTCATAAGGGAATGAGTTTGTTGCTTTTAACCTCTCTTCCTTTGTCTTCAGCCTCGGTAGTTCAGCCACACCAAAGGTTATTGTAACAGCTTCAGAATCTTTTTTAATTTCATTACCTTTACCCTCCTTTCCTTTCAAAAAAGTGTATGAAGGGCCGCAATATTGAAATGGATAAATCTGCTTCCTAAATTCTGGATAGCTAGCGTAGCCGGGCTTGTAGATAATAAAATCAGGATCAAGATCATAAGCGTTGGGGCTCGTTAAAGTAGTATATGCCGGAATCACAAACTCTCCGTTTGCATCGGTCAATGTTTCCTTGATAAATATAAGTCTTCGATCCGGTCCACCCGGACCACCAATAATTGCATGAACATAATACATTGCAACAATAACAACCCCCTCAATTGGCCCCTTTGTTTCTGCATCTATTATCCTGCCACCATATTCCGGTTTATGAAATATCAACCATCCGGCAAAACATGGAACTGAAAAACAAATGCTTATAAATAGAATGATCATTATTGATAGCAGACTCTTCTTCATGATAATGCTCCTATATTTTCATCATTAAAAAAACCTAACTTTCCAGATACCGTTTTGGTCCTTTCCAAAACGCACAAGAGTATTGTCTTTTCTCCTTCATACTCACTCCATATGTAATAATTGGCCATAATATCATCATAAAAGTTATCCAGTTCGAGATTCCCCTGTAAAATAGATGGCAATTCTTCAAAATGATCTTTTAAAAGATCTAAATTGTATTCATACGTTTCTTTCACTTCATCAGACATATACTCAAGTACTTTTTTTATATCCTTTGCCTTTAATGCAACTTTAAATTCAGCCCATACAACTCTAATTTTTGCATCTTCTTCCTTTTCAGTCTCAGTCATAGCAGGCATATCTGTTTCCGCATTGCTTTTGGCTGATCCTAATATTAATTAGTAGAGACAAAAGGATAATACCAACGATGATTACAAACCTATTCAGCAATCTACTATGCATAAATATTAACCTCCTTATAGTGGTTATCTTTTTGCTTATTTTTTTAATCTCGTAGGGTTTAATTCCCCGCCGCTTGCGGCGTTACATTAAGATTTTAATACCCCGCTGTTCTGCGGCGGGGTCGTTCATTTAAAAAAATCTAATACGCCAGATACCATCATTATCTCTTATAAAACGAACGAGCAAATTATAAGATTCGCCTGCATATTCTGTGTCTATAGAAAAATCAACTTTCCCATCAGTTGAACTTTCCCATACAATATCTTTAAGAATTATTGAAAATTCAGATAAGTGATCACTTAAAATATTGAAATTGTACTCATACAAATCTTTAGCATCCTCAGCAATATACTCTAGTGCATCACTGATATTACCTTCGCTTAAAGCTGTCTTCATTCCATTCCACTTGGCTTTCAGGAGTGCGTCCAGAACCTCCTGATCCATAACCATCACTGCAATCGTGTCTGAATAATTGACGCCTCCATATTCCACATCTGCAGTGATAAAATAGAGTCCCGGCGTTGTTATGGTTATTTGATACTCATTGTCATTATCTGTATCTGTTATTTCTATATCTGCAGGACCTGTATAGCTTATCTCCGGTTCAGTATCAAAGGTGAACGTACCGCCAACCTTAAGTGTCGTCTCAAAGGGGGCAACGCCTGTCTCCTCATTAACTGTTACAGATATATAGGTATCCGATGATTGATAATAGACAGTCATTGTATAGATGGTGGTATTGCCATCAGCATCGGTGACTGTTATGGTAAGTGTATTCTCCCCTTCTTCAAGGGGCACATCATTTGCCACAAAATAGTCGCCATCCACAAGGGCAACAACTCCGTTTACAGTAACGCCAAATTCGCCGGTCTGATCAAGAACTGTTCCTTCAACAAGAATACTGGAACTATATACAGTGCTGCCGCTTAGCGGGGAGTTGATAATAACATTGGAAGGATTTACCGTAACGATCACTTCCTTGCTTGTACTCCCGCCCTGGCCTGTAGCCGTTATTGTATATGTAGTTGTAGCCGTCGGCGATACGGTAACTGTTCCGTTTACATCAACTGCTCCGATATCCGGATCTATTACACATGATGTTGCATTTTCCGTAGACCAGGTCAATACAGACGAACTGCCGGTGTTTATAATCTGTGGTGTTGCAGTCAAAGTTACGGTTGGAACGGGATAGACAACCGTTACAGTAATAGATGCCGTTGAGGTTCCACCAGGACCTGTAGCGGTTATGGTATAGGTAGTATTTGTTGTAGGAGTAACAGTAGTCGATCCGGTCACGTCCACATTGCCTACGCCATTATCTATAACGCATGAGGTTGCGTTTGTTGCACTCCAGGTCAATGTACTGTTTTCGTTTACGTTTATAGTAGCTGGCACAGCACTGATGATAGCCACAGGGACAGGATATGTTACAGTAACCGTTACTTTGTCAGTTGCAGTGATACCTGAGCCTGTCGCCGTTATCGTATATGTAGTCGTATCGGAAGGCGATACTGTGATCGAACCGGACGGGTCAACCGTGCCTATATCCGGTTCTATGGTGCAGGATTCTGCATTCGTTGACGACCATGTAAGGGTTGTCGATGCACCCGACAGGATAGTTTCAGGCGCAGCGCTTATGTCAACAGATGCCAGGGGATAGAAATAGACTACACCTGCATCGCTTCCAGCATCGTCATCCCCATAATCTCCCACAAGGGCATAATTTTCAGTTATCGCAACAGAGGCACCGAAAGTATATGAAGTTGTATAGGGCACATATTCTACTTTCTGGTTCCACTCTGTTCCGTCATACTCATATATATATGCCTTATAATGGGCTCCGATTATGACACGGTTGTTATTTATTGCAACAGCCTGACCAAAATAACCGGATGTGCTTGGGGAAGGATCGTTGAGCTCAGTCATCTGGCTCCAATATGCATCACTCCTCTTGAATACATAGACAGCTCCTGCACTTGAATAACCGGAAACCTCATGATAAGGTGTTCCCACGTAGGCATAATCGCCGTCAATTGCCACACTGGTTCCAAAATGATTATATTTATAACCATCCTTGGCTACCAGCCTGGACTGCTGGGTCCAGGTGTCTCCATCCCTCTTATAAACATAGGCAGCGCCCCAGTCATACCTATACCATGTCTCATCTGCATCTTTGGCGCCCACAATGACATAATCGCCGCTGATAGAAACGGCATTACCAAAACCGCCTGCATTATTCCATGCATCAGTTGTAAGTTTAGCATGTTGAGCCCATGTATTTCCCTCTCGCTTAAAGATATAGGCAGAATAATCCAAGGTACCTATAGCTGCATAATCGCCGCTGATCGAAGCGGAACAGCCGAAATCGATTCCGCTGTATCCATCATTGGGTGCGAATCGGGCCTGTTGAACCCATGTGTCACCCTGGCGCACAAAGATATAGACCATTCCTGTTTGGACATTGCTTTCATTTGTTGCTTCAGGAGCACCCACAATCGCGTAATCTCCGTCTAGGGATACGGATTTTTCACTATCAACAGCGCCGTTTATATCTTCAATAATCAACCTTGTCTGCCGGGTCCAGATTGACCCGTCTTTTTTGTATATATAGGCGGAGTCATTTGAATCGCCGATGATTGCATAGTCACCGTCCACTGCCACGGAATATCCAAATTGAGTGCCATCCAAAACATCATTAAGACTTATCTTTAAACTCTCCTGGACGGTAGAATGCACGATCTTGATCGGTCCGTCGCTGTAGTCAACGCCGGGCGTATTCGTGCCGTCATCAATTATGCCATATATATAATACTCGCCTTCCGGGAGCTGTGAGGTGTCCCAACCTGAATATGTGTCAGCTGTATCGCCATCCGGAGTTTCATTTATCCCGGATACGATCAAGGTCCCGTCCTCGCCGGTGTTGTCCGTATCATAATAGAGAGATATGGCGGCGTCTATATCGGGAGCGGCATCTGTCCATTTTATCTCGATGTTTTGATTTGCATAATCGTTTACACCATCAGGATAGGTTATTTTCATCACGGCAGCCCCAATGATCGTTATCGGTATATTATAACTGGCAGTTCCGCACGGACCTGTCGCTGTCAGGATATATGTTGTTGAATCCTCCGGCGATACCGTAACAGACCCGCTTGCATCGATATCCCCGATATCCGGTTGGATGTTGCAGGAATATGCATATTTACTGCCGGTCCAGGTTATGGTGGCTGAACTCCCAAGATCGATGGTTTCATGATCGACGGTGATAGAAACCTCCGGATAATAGCATATCACCTTAACGGTCACGCTTGCTGTTGTGGAACCGCCTGTATTGACCGCCGTGATGGTATAGGTTGTATCCTCGGTTGGTATAACTATAATAGAGCCTGAATTGGGTACGGTTCCGATGTAGGGCTCGATAGTGCAGGACATGGCATTGTCGGCATTCCATGTAATAGTTATTGAATCTGCATAGTCTATGGTCTCAGGTGATGCAGATATCTCTGCCGTCGGAAGGATCGATGGATCAACCACCTTTACAGTCACGCCTTCAGAGACACTTCCATCGGTCCCTGTAGCTGTAATTACATAGGTGGTAGTCTCCAAGGGTGACACAACAATCGTTCCGTTGGGGCTTACTGTACCTATACCCGGTTCAATTACACATGAATCCGCTAGGACAGAAGTCCATGAAAGGGTTGTCAAACCGCCTTTTTCGATAATTTCAGGATCGGCGCTTCCCCTTACAGCTAAGTATATAGGATAGATGTATGCCGATCCTGACCCTGATCCGTTATCGTCATCATAGGGAGCGCCTATAATGGCATAACCGTCCTTTATTAAAACAGAAGAACCGAAGCTGTCTCCTAAGGCATAATCCGGCGCAAGCAGTTTCATCTTTGTCGTCCATGATGTTATTACCCCATCATCGTCGTACACTCCTTCAAATAGATAAGCCTCATCGTCTCTTGGTACTCCAACAATAGCATGATTCCCATCGATAGAAACGGAAGACCCGAAGAAGTCATTTTCTTCAATGTCAGCGGATTCAAGCATAGCCTGTTCGGACCATATCGAATCCGTCGAGCTAAAAATATATGCAGCGCCTGCGTAAGAAAGACTATTAAGTGTATTATAATGCTGAGGATCTCCGACTATGGCATTATCCTTATCAATGGATACTGTGTGACCGAATGCACTGCTTGAACCGCCATCCGCAACAGATAATTCTTGCTGTTCGACCCAGTCCGCTCCATTGTATTCAAAGACATATGCCCTTCCGTCATTATCATTAAGCCCAATCGCGCCGACAATGGCTTTATTTCCATTAATGTTAACAGAACCTCCAAAACTATGGGTTTGACCGCTGTTATTGCCGAGCAGTTTCTTTTGCAGTACCCAATTCGAGCCATATCGCTTATATATATATGCCGCTCCGGGATATGTCTCTAAACATTCACCACCGTATGAACAATCCCAAAGCAAACCGTTTTCATCATCGGATGGAGTCCCGATAATCAATAAATCACCGTTTATGGATATCGATCCACGATAATCATTATCATTTTCATTGGATAGGGTTATTTTATCCTGCAGATCCCAGACATCGCCGGTTCTTTTGAATATATACGCTGCAACGAAGCGATATCCCAGATCATCCCCTCCATATGCGCGTACAACGGCATATTCGCCGGATATGGATACAGAATAGCCGTAGTCCCAATCTTCGGCGTCATCGGACATAAGCTTGGCCTGCTCAACCCACGATTCACCTTCCTGTTTGAATATATAGGCTGCCTGTCCGCCGTAGTTGCCAGTGCCAATGATCGCGTAACCCTGATCAAGGGCAACGGCACTTCCAAAATGGTCATATTCCTGACCGTCGGATGCCTTTAGTTTGAAGGCTGAAAGGCTGTGGTCAATAGTAACCATGCCGTCACTATAGTCCGTTACCGGGGTGTAATAGCCATCGTCAATGACTGCATAAATGTAATAGGCACCTTCAGCCATATCGCTTGTGTCCCAGATATATTTGTCATAGTCCTCATTTGTCGGGTCAGTATCTTCATAAATGTCTGAGGCTATGAGGGTTCCATCATTCCCGCTGTTGTCCGTATCATAATAAAGGGAAATGGCCGCATTGTTGTCTGCATCCTCATCTGTCCATTTTATCGCATAGTATTGATTGGCCGTGTCATAGACGCCGTCAGGCTGGACAAGGTCAATATCCGGAGGATACACGACCGTGATTGTTACGCTGTCCGTGGCAGTTCCCCCGGGTCCTGCTGCTATCATGGCATAGGTTGTTGTCTTATCCGGCGTTACGGTTATGCTTTCCCCGTTCTCTACCTCTCCTATCCCCTGGTCGATGGTACAGGTCTCGGCGTTGCTGAATACCCAGCTTAAGGCAACACCTTCACCTGCATCAATAATCTCCTTATACGCCAGCAACTGGGCGGTAGGGGCTATATAGGTAACGGTTGCATATTTTCTAACGCTTCCCGTAGAACTGCTTGCATAAAGCATGTATGTCGCAGCCCCGGAAGGCTGTACCGTTACGCTTCCGTTCAACTCCACCTCTCCTATATCAGGTGTGATCTCGCAGTAATCTGCATTCACAGTGGTCCATGTGAGGGTAGCCGATTCCCCGACCTTGAGGATGGAAGGCGCCGCTTCAAAGGTTGCTGTTATCCTGGGGTTGATGGTAACGGCTTTAGTTTTTGTCTCTCCTCCACCTTCAACCGTCATGGTGTATGTAATAGGGAGGCTTGAGGGAGTAATAATAATGCTGCCATTGGCGCCTACTTCGCCTATGCCCTGGTCAATCGTGCATTTATCAACGCATTGTGTAGTCCATGTAAGTTTAACGCTGCTTCCCGGCGAAATGTAAGATGAATTCGCATAGAATGTAGTTATACCCGACGAGAGGATCTGCGGCAGGATTATTCTTTTCTTGCTTGTCCCAGAGGAACCTGTACATGTTATTGTATAGCTTTTAGTCTCATCAGGGGTTACAAGTATGGACCCGCTGGATGCCACCTCTCCTATCCCCTGGTCTATCTCACAGGTGTCAACACATCCCGCGGTAGTTTTCCAGGACAAAGTGACCGGATCGCCGGCAGACCATGTGCATGCCGGAACTGTGGTTGCTTCAATTTCTATAGAATCAGAGCATGCCTCTTTTATAGTAATTGATGAGGTCGTTATCCCGGCGCCGTTTGATGCTGTCATGATAAAGGTGATAGGCGCATCAGTCGCTATTACTTCAACAGAACCGCTTGTAGAAACATCTCCTACTCCCTGGTTGATATTGCATGTAACGGCATTTGGAAAGGACCATGTCAGTGTAACCGTACCGCCTGTTGCAGGCAGCTCGTATTTTGATGCAGTAAATGATCCGCTTGGCTTATTGGGAACAATAGCTGTTTTCTTACCTGATCCGTTTTCCGCTGTAAGTATGTAAAAAACCGGTTCATCAGACGAGCTTATAGTGATACTTCCGTTTGAGGAAACGAGCCCTATCCCCTTATCAATTCTGACAGTCTCCGCCCTTTCCGTTGACCATGTTAATGTGATATCTCCATTTTCATTAAAGGCGGATAAGGGTTCCGATGAAAAATTGACTATGGGCATATAAGTAACATATATCTTAAATGTCTGGGTATCCTCACCGCACCTGTTGTCAGAAACATTGACCGTTACATCATGATACCCTCCCTGATCTTCAGCGGGAGTCCATGCAATAACGCCTGTCAATGGGTCAATGGTCATCCCATCAGGCGATTCTTCAAGGGAATAAACCAGGATATCATCATCAGGATCTTCTGCTGAGACCTGATATGTATATGCCTCCCCCAGGTTTGCGCTTGCACCAGGGGAAGTAGTTATGACAGGAAAATCAATCTCACCAGGCTGGTCCTGAAAGGTCATTGTATTAAAGGTTGTAATCTGTTGTGTTTCGCCGTCTATATCAAAGACATGCCATACCGTTCCTTCCCCGGACGGGACATTGAAATCAAGAGGCGCAGCGCCTGACCCGAAATATACCCTTACATGCGCCCCGGAAAGGGAAAGGGCCGTGCTTGTCTTGGAGTTTCTATTGGTAAAGTCATGAACATAATATCTGTATGTACCGGAGGCAAGGGAAGTTATTGTAATTGTTTCCGGGCCATAGGATGTCCGATCATCCAGATCTAGATCGGCTCCGGGTATCTCCCTTGTGTCATAGAAACAGTGATATCTGCATCCTTCATTATTAGGCGCTGTCAGATGGGATTCCAGGTCCTCAGGCGTCTCTCCCCAGGTAAGAACGATGCGCACCTCTCCGGAATTCATGGCCGGGGATAGAATAACGTTCTGATTCACTGAGCTATCATCCGAATCCAATGCTATGCTGTTGTCTTCTGTGATATAGCCCTCCAGGACTGTTTTAATAAGGTAATTTCCTGCATGGAGATCCGAAAAAATATAGGTGCCATCTTCCGATGTGCCATAGTGAGAAACCACAGTATAGGTTTCATCGTCCTGCTCTATGGAAAGGGTGATCTCCGCACCGGAAAGAACTGAGCCTGTTAAGGCGTCTATTGTTGTTCCGTAGATCTCTCCATTGCCGGACAAGGGATTGGGACCAATGGAGACAACAAGGCCAACATAACTCCCCTTTTCAACAATGACGCCCGAGGCAGGATACTGGCTGATAACCTGATCTTCAGGGATCTCTTCATCATATGCGGTGCTGACCATCCCTGTTACAAGGCCTGCTGCAACAATAGCGGATTTTGCCTCAACCTGCGACATCCCGACCACATTCGGGACCTCAACAGTGCTGGAATTGACGGCGATGAATACTGTATCCGAAAGACTGTCCATATAGCCGTCGTTTACTATGAGGATGACCTCATATGTTCCTGGCTTGTCGGCAATAAAGAATGGTCTAGTAGAGGTTGAATCGCTGAGAGATGCATTGCTTCCGGAAGGCATTGAACTGAAAGCCCATTTGAATGACAGCGGATCTCCATCAAGATCGCTGGATAAGCTTCCATCAAGAGAAACAGTGTCTCCACTAAATGCTGTCTGATCGTTGCCTGCATTTGCAACCGGAGTATCATTCACAGGCAAGACATTTATACCGATTGTTGCAGCCGCTGAATCTACTGTCCCGTCATTAACCATAAAGGTAAATAAATCCGTGCCATAATAATCTGCATCAGGCAGATAGGTAAAATTATTTGCATCGCCTGACAATATCCCGTGTGAAGGACTTGAGACCAGACTGTAGATCAATGGGTCATTGTCTGCATCCATGGCACCCAGGATAATTAAAACCTGTTCGTCCTCATTCGAACTTATGGATTTATCATAGGCCACCGGTGCGCTGTTAATATAGGTAACCGTTGCGCTTGAGGTTGATGTCCCTCCCGGTCCAGCGGCTGTAAGTGTATAAACGGTTGTCGCAGATGGAGTCACTGCAATGGAACCGTTGATATCAACACCGCCTATATTATCAATGCTAACCATATCGGCATTAATCACTGACCATGTCAGGACTGATGCCCCTCCGGCCTGGATCGAGTCAGGAGATGCACTAAAACTAATGGTTGGCAGATCGGAGAAATCGATATTTGCTACGGTCGTTTGATCTGCCGCAAGAGATATAATATCGCTGTATTTTATGACACCAGCGAGACTTGCCTTGAATTCATATGACCCTGAAGGGATAATGAATTCAGCTATCCCTGCGCTATCCGCAACATCATACCTGCCCAGACAAGAACCTGTGTCGGAATACAGGTATACTTTAACTCCCTGGACATTGCTGTAATTTTTCGTTACATGGACATTTGCCATGCCATAGGGGATAGAAATTGTGGTATCCTCCCATGTAAACTCATCGGACCAGAACTTCTGCCCCAGATAATCTGCGCGCACTTTAAATGAGATTTGCGGAAGGTTGAATATCACATGTCCATCAGCGTCCGTCGCGCCGTATTTACTGAGGCATGTCCCGGAGGAAGAATATAGGTATGTTTTAATGCCTTGAATAGGACTCGATGCCTCTTGATATGAACCCTGTACGGTAATAACAACATCTTTATGAGGTATGGTAAGCTCAATATCTGTATCCCCTGTCACACTTGTCTCACCAGTCCAGAACTTGCTTCCCAGGTAGTCCGCCTTAATCTTAAAACTGCCTTCCGGTACGTTGAACTGAGCCATGCCGGAATCGTCTGTGATCTGATAAAATCCAAGATATGACCCTGATGCGCTGAAGAGATATGTCTTGATTCCGGCAAGAGGAAGCCCTTCGCCCTTGTCAACGGTGATCTGAAGTATGCCTCCTCCTGCGTTTATAGCAGAATAGTTTGTGCTACCGGAGAGTATTGTCAAAACATCACTCCAGTAATTATTGTACAGGATATAGGCTTTGAATTTAAAGGATTTCCCAACAGGAAGTTCAAAGGAAACCAGGCCATCCCCATCCGTTGTTTCATAAAGGCTGAGACAACTGCCCGTGTCTGAGTATAGATATACCTTGATACTGCTTGCCGCCCCTGCTGCCGTAGTTACCGCAACTTCAGCAGTCTCTGTTTCAATGGTTAAAGCAACGGAAAGTGTTTCAGGCAAGGTTACTACCCCGCTCCAGAAATAACACCCAAGGTAAACGGCCTTAAATTTGTAATTCCCGGCAGCAAAGCTATCGGAATCAAAAACAGCAAGACCATCTGTGTCGGCAGTAGTATAAACACCTGTATAGGTTCCCGATTCTTTAAATGCATAAACCTTAATTCCGGGAATCGGCGTCCCTTTACTGGTGATAACACTCACATTTATGCTTGCGGCCCAAGAGGCAGGCATAACTATGAATGGTAATATCAGAAAAAATATGAATGGGGCGATAAAGATGAATAGGCGATACCTTTGGGACATTTATTAACCTCCAGTTGTGACCAAGATTTATTGTTCTTTGCCCTTTAGGGTTTGTTATCTGCATTTCGTTTATTCAATTAGGTAACCTTGTCATTATCACTTGCATTATAAGCAAGAGGATAATCACCGGGTTCATTTAATAAAAGCCATTCCATATTTATTCATAAGTCTCTTTGACTTATCCATAATTTATGCCAAGGGATGATTTTATTGGAAAAAATAATGGCATGAATGTTAGCGAGATCCTAACATTCTTAATTTAATATTAATTTTTGTGATAAATTTTAAAACAGGACAGTAATTGGGAAAATAAATGTCGATATCAGCTCAGTTGATTGCCTCTAATTGCACATTAATTTGTGTACTGATGCACCTTTTATTGTGCAATTGACCAGCTTCTTGCTCATAACTTTACGACTATGTGAAACCCGCACGCCCTCCTCGCAAAAGGAGAAAAAGACTTAAATTTTATCTTGATTCATCACTGTGCGTCCTGACAAAAAGGACCGATGAATAGCCCATCACCTTGCTCTTGCTGCCTTCAGACACATCCCCTGAATTGGCATATTGAAGCACCTGGGCCTGGCCGGCCCCTTTGGCCTTTGCAAAAAGGATCGCCGCGCCCAACCCTCCCCTTGAACACACGGCTGTCTGAAGGGCAGGGACCTTCCCTGTTCCGGACCTGACCTTCCATGTGGCTATGAAAGGGGTCACATCCTGCCCCCCTTTTATCTAAGGAACGATATAGCCGCCCTTAAGAAAATCCACGTCATTCATATAGGGTATGAAGGTGCTTATCATCTCTACATAAGGATATGTCCCTCCCCAGGAAGGAGCGGTGTACTTGGGAGACGATTCCAGCACCGCCTTTCGCCAGGCGTCTGCGTCCTTGTACCAGTATTCATTTACGCGCACCCATGACTTTTTCTGAGATATATCGGATGGGGCAGCGCCACCCGGCGCACTTCCGCCCGGAGGAGCGCCGGCGGCCTGAGATCCCCCGGAAGAGGCATTCATGGATTTCTGCATTATCTGATTCATCTTGTCGCCGATCTCTGTGAGTACGCGGTAACTGACAAATTTCATGAGACCGGGCTGCTTCAGCGCCTCCTTGGCGTGCACATTAAGAAACCATTTCTCGCCCTCTTCAACGGAGACGTTGTCGGGATAACGGATGATCTGGACCCAGCGGAAGATCGGGGTCTCTGCAGCATTGGGATCAGGATCATAGAATTCCTCTGTGGGCTTGGCAGGGACCATTACAACGGTCTGTTTGTTCTCTCCAACGCTTTTAAAGGTTGCCTTTGACATAGGCCCGTGGGCAGGCCGGTCCAGATACTCCTCCTCGCTCCCGAACCAGAGCTCCGCATAACGCCCCTTTACCGCATTGAAACGCTCCACCGCCTCCTTTGGCGGTTCATAGGGGAGCCATAGCTGATACTTGCGAAGCCATGCGCCTGAAAATTGCACTACCTCAGGGCCATGATGGCCGAGATAGTATCTGTCCAGCTCGGTCTGGTTGGGCGCATTTGTAAATACCCCCATTGCAACCTCTTTGACCATCGTTGCCCGGACCGTTGATGTTGTTGTCAGAGTTATTCCAAAACCAATGAGCAACAGCATGATAAATAATAATTTTCTTCTCTTCATGGATTACCCTCCTTCCAGACCGGCTATTAGAATACGAATGTCATTATTTTTCTATCAATTCAACACGCCGCCGCACATCAGCGGCCTTATCCGCCTCCCCTTCTGCCTCATAAAATGCGCTCAAACGCTCAAGCCAGACGATTAGCGCCATCTTCCAGCCGTTAACAGACGCCGTCTCAACCGCCGTCTGAATGATTGCCTCACTCTCAAGATTGCGGCGCACAGCAATCCCAGCAGCGACCAGCCGTGAAACAGGCTCTTCTTTCATGGAAGCAATCTCCCGGCCGGCGTTGAGGACATCTTCCTCTAGGACGGCGCTTAAAAAGCCCCTGTATTGCTCCGGCAGGAGCTTGATGTCGACGTCAGAAATATCTCCTTTAAGAAATTTATAAAAATTTTCATTCTCCGGGACAGGCTCAACAGCCGCTATCTCCCTGTAATCCCCTTCGTCCATTTCTTTCAGGACAGCCCCCTGAAGCGCCATCCGCGTCAGCCATGCCTTTTCAAGCAGGTCAAGGCCTCCGCTCTTCTTGATCTCCTCAACGGCCTTTTTAAAATTGGATTCAACGCTGAAATCCCGTGCATCAGTCAAATAATTCGTTTTAAATGAATCAAGCCTCCGTTCGCCCACTATGATCCATGCAGGTCTTTGATTGAAACTGCAACCCCCGATCAGAACAGCCAGACAAATCAGGCATAGCATATTTTTCATGGCAGGCTGATCTCCTTGTTATCTTTAAATGGTATTATGCGGTCCAGGTCGTCAACGAGGGTCCTGATAGCCATAACCGTTTTTTCCACATCGCTTCGCAAGGCCTTCAGGTCCTTGGCCGCTTCAGCTGTTTCGCCGCTGACCTGATTGAAGTCGTCAAGTGTGACGTCGATCTTTTCCAATTTCGATCCAAGATCGTTGAGGATATCCCTGACAAGTGCAAAAAACCCGTCACTGCCGTAGATCTCTTCATCGGTCTTTACGGCCAGAGAGTCAACCTTCTTGATGATGCCGTCCACACGGACCATGGAATCACGGGTTTTATTTATAATTTCCTGAATTGATTTTACACTCTCCTTATCGCCGACCAGCATCTCCACAAGGGATTCCTTTTCGGCTAAGTCGGATGTCACCTTGTCGGCATTTTTTAAAATACGCTTCCAATCCCCCCGGGGATCCGCCATGTTTTCGGTAATCGTCGTTATACTCCCGGCCATCCTGTCCATCTTTTCCGCAATTGTCTGCACCCTTTTGATAAGTTCGTTAATGTCATCAGAGACCGTCAATTGAGGAAAAACATCTGACTGAAGCGGAAGGGCATCCAGGTTATCCGTATATACAATAATGCGGGATGAGCTGAACAGCGGTTTCTCAAGGACAAACCTGCTGTTGGCCCTGATGACGCGGTTATTCCTTTCAGGGATCTTGATCCGGACCAGGACGCCCTTTTCGGTCAATTCCATCGCGCTTACCTGGCCGATATTAAAGCCCCAGAAAACAACTGGAGTCCCTTCAGTTATATTTTCTCCGGTGGCAGAAGAGAGGGTATAAGTATATACCTTGGAAAATAAATCCTTTTTATAGGCAACATACCCGACGGAGGACAGGATAAGCAGTGTGGTAATAATAATGAAGAGACCTACCTTGAATTCAATTTTCCGAGTCATCCTCTCCCCCATAACGCGATTCTTCCCAAGTATAATCAAAAATATGCGCTTCCGCAAACAAATCATCAACCTTTTGCAGTGTATCCATGATAAAACGCCCATCCCCGAGATTGGTCAGGATGGTAAAGGGCCTGTCAAGGATCAGGACTGCATCCTGAACCATGACGGCCCTGAGGATCATAGCGCAGAAACGTTCCTCCATTGTCAGGGCAGAATTTCTCTTGCCCGCGATCGAATCCATGTCCAGGCGATGAAGAAGGCCCTCGGCAAGCGCCCTGGCCTCCTGCACCGGCATATTCCGGTGATATTGCGGGATCAGGGCGATATTGCTCCATATGGCCAGGTTGGAAATAAGAGGGGCATCCAGAGATACAAGTCCCAGCCGGGATTTATTAGCCGGAATAAGCCCCTTCATGTCCCTTTCCAATTCTTCTCTGCCTTCGAAGAGTTTTAAATGAATCTTATGATCGATGACAGCACCTCAATGACTACAATGGCAATGAATACCCTTACCATGCCGTTAAGGACCGCAACCGGGATGCTCGTCAGTTCCTCCTGGGATGCATTCAATCCCCGGCTGATAGGTATAAGCGTTATAAAAAAACCGAATGTTGCGCACTTGATCAGGACGATAACAAGATCGGACAAAGAGGCGGACCGAAGCAGGATGCTTACATAGTCCTCCACGCTCATCCCGAAGATCGCGCTGGAAACAAAGAGCCCGATAACAAGCACTATCATGGAAAAAAGGCTGCTTAAAAGAACCATGGACAGCACCCCGGTCAACACCCTGGGGGCGAACAGGTAATCTATCACGTTGATATTGAAGGTTTCGAGGGTGTTGAGTTCACGGTTTACCTTCATTACCGCGATCTCGGCATTAATGGCGGAACTGGAACGCAGCGCAATGAGGAGCACCGTTACAAACGGAGCAATCTCCGTAACCACAAATCCCATCAGCAGACGCCCCAGATAGTCGGTAAGACCCAGGTTTTTAATCACCTGAAAGGCCATGCCGTTGACGAGGGATCCGAAAACAGCGGCGACAAACAGAAACAGGGGGAGAATCTGTACCGATGTAAAATAGAACTGATTTACAAAGACCATACGCGAGGCGCTGTTGTATGTCTGCCGGTCGAACAGATGTATAATGATCCTGGCAGCCAGCGACAGAGTAGCGCGCAGCGAGAGGAGATTATTTAAAGTGCCCCGACCGATGCTTTCGATGGCGTTGATCATAGGTTATGGGATTGTCCTTAATAAGGTTTCTGATATGATACTTTATATTAATTGACACTCAAAGACAACCCCTTTATACTCCTGAACCGACTGTTGCATTTATACTTTTCCAGCATTATGAGTTTCCCCCTAAAAGGAGTTTTTAATGAAAGATCCGTCCCTTGGTTTTGAAAAAGCGCTCGCTATGACCCTTGAACATATTAAGCCTTTGGCGGTTGAAAACGTTGAACTGATTGAATGTGCGGACCGTGTAATTGCGACGGATCTCTACGCCCTCGTAGATTCTCCCACAATGGATGCCTCTCTAAAAGACGGATACGCGGTATTATCCCATGAAATAGCCGACGCAACTCCGGAAAAACCTGTACGTTTAAAGGTGAGCGGTTATCTGGCGGCAGGAGGAGATAAAGATATCGAACTAAAGTTGGGGACAACTGTGCGTGTGTTAACGGGTGCCCGCATCCCTGCAGGCGCTGATGCCGTCGTGGCCGAGGAATTTGTAAAACCGGAAGACAATGACGTCCTGGTTGAAACCTTTGCCGAGCAGGGTCGAAATATCCTGCCGCGAGGACACGACGTGACATCCGGAAAATGTCTTATCCGGTCAGGTCAGCAGATATCGCCCGGCATGGTGGGCCTGCTTGCCGCCGCAGGGCACAGCGCTGTCCCTGTCTATAAAAATCCTGCTGTGGGCATTATAGGCACCGGCGATGAGATTGTCGCGCCGGGCGAACCTCTTGGTGAAGGAAAACTCTATGCAAGCAATATTATGACTCTTGGCGCATTGTGCAACAGATACAGGATGAAGACCCTTATAACGATTGTGCACGACGACTTTGAAACCCTTTCCAGCGCGCTGAGGACGATAGCTCAAGATGCAGATGCCGTAGTAACAAGCGGAGGGGCATGGACCGGCGATCGCGATATGGTAGCGCATGTCCTTGAAGGTCTTGGATGGGAGGAATGCTTTCACAGGATACGCATGGGGCCGGGCAAGGCTGTCGGGTTCGGCATGCTTTATGATAAACCTGTGTTCATCCTGCCCGGAGGGCCGACTTCAAACCTGATGGGATTTTTACAGATAGCCCTGCCCGGTCTGCTTGCCCTTGCAGGCCATGCAAAACCGGGTCTCCCCGGGATCAATGCCAGACTGGCCCATGCCCTGGAGGGACGGCAGACAGATTGGACCCATTTTTTCTTCGGCAGGCTTGAAAAAGATGAGGGTTTGCCGGTTTTTCATCCATTAAAAGGAAGCAGCCGCCTGCGGGCCATAGCTGAGGCTGAGGCAATAGCCTGTATTCCCGAAGGACAGGGGCATCTTTCAGAGGGATCGGTAATTTCTGCGCAAGTACTGAAATAAATATATCTATTTCCCCAGTGCCTCCATAATGGCAGCGGCAGTCGGCACCTCCTCATCCCATGTCTTTAGGACATGCTGTTTAACTACGAGGATGCTTCGAGGGGTGGAACTCATGCCAAGCAGGCGATAAAAATCATCCTCAGCAATATTCAGGACAGGGTATGCCGGCTCCAGGTCTTCCTTGAAAGAATCTATCATATCCTGCGTGTCTGAGGTGATCGCAATAATCCTGGGCAGGTCGGCCTCTTTCGTCAGTCTGTTGAATGCCTTAACAGAATCCCTGCAGTGTTGACAGTCGGTTCCAATAAGGACAAACATAAAGGACCCGTTTTTCAGATCAATGTCTTCAAGACCCTGGACAGTGAACAGGTCTTCTCCTGCATTGCTTTTTCCACTGCCGATGCCGATCAGTTCCTTTACGGGCGCGCCGAAGACCATCGGCAGAATTATTCCTGCCAATAATGATATTGCAATGATTATATGCTTGATACGTGAACCGTTGTCTGCCGTATAATTCTTGCCCGGCCAGGAAAGAATCAGGAAGCCCAGCATAAAGAGATCTTCGATCATGGCGCCGCCCGGGCTGCGTTTGACCCACGAACCGAAACAGCCGCAATCCTCGGTGACTCCGGTAATCCAGGCCCACAGAGTTGCCCCGATGAAGACGCAGAACAAGGCAACCGATAAAGAGACGGCAATCCTGGGACGGTAATAGGCAAGGAGCGATGCTCCCAAGACAAACTCGGTTATAATCAGGCCCCAGGCGCTTAAGACGAGCATTAATTGATCTGTAATTATCTGATAATCCTTTATCTGACGCATGAACAATTCAATATCATATGCCTTCAGGATTGCGGCAGTCAGCAGTACAATGCCGATAACTCCGGCAAAGAGCCTCCTGTAAAACACATTGCGAAAATTGAATGTATGGAAGTCCATAAAGTTTCTCCCCATATCAAATTGGATGTTCAAGTTTTATGTTTGATTAAACCGGCCGCAATAGCGGCAAGCGGCTTAGCTGAACGCTGACAGCTCCCCCCGATCATCTTTCAATCCTCTCTTCCCCTGAAAAGATTAATAATTCCTTCTCCTTTGCAGTGCAGGCCAGGGTCATATTCAAAGTCCTGCCCAGTCTTACGGCAAGGGCGGTAGGACGGGAGGCGCTCAGGATCACGGGCGCTTTTGCCCTGTTAGCCTTCATAACCATCTCGTAACTTATCCTTGATGAAAGCACGCATATACAGGCCTCCGCAAGCCTTCCCATCATAAAAAGCCTTCCTATCGCCTTGTCCAGAGCGTTATGACGACCGACGTCCTCGGAAATGGAAATCGGTTCAAGTGAAGAATTAAGTATCACGGAGGCATGAGAGCCCCACGTCTTTTGATGCAGTTTCTGCATTTCTCGAATCCCGTCAATCTGCCTGACCGCTTCATCAACATTGATTTTCATATTGCCGGATAAAACCGTAAGGGACCCCATCCGTTCCTCGATGACCTCTCTCCCGCAGATGCCGCAGCTGGAAAGGCTCATCAGGTTTTTCTTCTCCAGGATATTTTCAGACCTCTTGTGCCTTTCAGGTGTAAGCCTGATTTCAACAACATTGGCATCCAGATCCTTGCAAAAACCTATAGTTGAAAAATCATTCAGATCATCCACAATCCCCTCGGACAGGCAGAATCCGGCTGCATGGAAGGTCTCCTCGCCGGGCGTGCGCATGATCGTCGCATAGGGCTGTCCGTCAATCCTGATTAGAAGGGGCTCTTCCCCGATAAGATCATGGAAATCCTCACTGGACCTCCCCTCGTAACACCTGATTATATCATAGGACTCAATGCTGCCCGGCATAATTGCTGAAACCTTTCTTTCCTGCTTATTTTTTGTCAGTGCCGCAATCGCTGTCGCCCGACGGACCGAGGATCATGACCGCATCGCCTTTTTTTATCTTACCGCCCTCAAGGACGCGGCCGAATATCCCTTCCCTGGGCATAATGCAGTCCCCGGCCATATAGTAAATGGCGCACCTGTTGTGGCATTCCTTGCCGATCTGGGTTATCTCCACAAGCGCCTTGTCGCCCACCTTAAGACGCGTGCCTATCGGCGCCTTCTGCCAGTCAATGCCGGAGGTTGCTATGTTTTCCGCAAAATCGCCGAAGGTTACATCGAGACCCCTCTCTCTGGCCTTTTGGATACTCTCTGAAGAAAGAAAGCTTACCTGCCTGTGCCAAGGCCCTGCATGGGCATCCCCTTCAATGCCATGACCGGCAATCAGTTCCGTCTCTTCAACCTGTGTCTTCCTTGTACCCTTCTTTTTGCTTACTGCTATGGATTCGATCTTCATTATGTCATCACCCCCATATGGCTTCCTCGATAATCCCACCCCCCAGCACCGTATCATCCAGGTAAAAAACAGCGGACTGGCCCGGGGTTATGGACAGCTGAGGTTCATCGAAAATTATTTTAGCCTTGTCATCCCCATAAGGTGAAACCATCGCCTCGGCGCCCTGGTGCTGGAGACGTATCTTAACCTTTACCCTGTAAGGGCCTTCAAGTCTATCTGCAGCGATAAGATTGATTCCGCTGACAAGCAGGCCCTTTGAAAAGAGCGCTTCTTTATCGCTGACCACAATCCTGTTGTTCTCAGCATCTATCCTGCTCACGTATAAGGGCCTGGGCGCCGCAATTCCGAGCCCCTTGCGCTGACCTACCGTGTAATGGACAATGCCGTTGTGCCTCCCCAGGACATTGCCCTTTTCATCCACGATATCGCCTGATCTTATCTCGCCTATCGAGAACAACGGGGAATAGTCATTGCCGGAAATAAAATCCTGGCTATCGGGGCGATCCGATGTCTTCAGTCCCAGGGACCTGGCTATAGCCCTCACCTCTTTCTTAGTATACTCGCCCAGCGGAAATATGATTTCCCCAAGTTGTTTCTGGGTGAGTCCGTAGAGAAAATAAGTCTGATCCTTTGAAAGGTCAACCGGCCTCTTTAGCAGGAAACGATCTTTTTCCTTGACCACCCTCGCGTAGTGGCCGGTAGCGAAAAAATCAAAATCAATCCCTCCCTTTCTGGCCTTCTCAAGAAGGAAACCGAACTTGAGATTGCGGTTGCACACTATGCACGGATTCGGCGTCCTGCCCTTCAGGTATTCATCACGGAAATATCCGATAACCCTTTCCCTGAATTCGTTCTTCAAATCAATTAGATGAAAGGGTATCCCGAGACTCCGGGATACGGCCGTAGCGGACTCTATATCATCCTTCTCATCAGATCCGTAACAGGCATGCCTTTCAGATGCCTTTATATCCAGAGAGCCGTCATAATTCTCCATACAGATTCCGATAACGTCAAAGCCTTTTTCCTTTAACAGGGCCGCTGCGACGGATGAATCAACCCCGCCGCTGAGCCCTACGGCTACTTTTATTTTTTTATCCACTATTATTACCCGCAATCCTGTTAAAATCTCTGTGTTTACAACCTTATAACGCATAAAGACTATTATTGACAAGAAGATAGTCATGTCTCCATTTTTTAAACAACGTGAAATATTTCCCTGGGAAATGTGAATATTGCCGGGCAACATGGATTTTTATTTGATTATTTTTAATCCTAAAGGCTGGGCAATGGGGATCTTAAAATGTGAGCGGGTGAACTTATGAATATCCAAAGATCATTAATTAAGAGGTTCGATATAATCCTCGGATATCTCTATCGCCATGTGTCCTTTATTGATCTCTCCGGACTGAACCTTGACAAAGATATCCAGGAGATTCGGATCAAACTGTCTTCCTGAAAGGGCCTTCATCTCTCGTACCGCCATCCCGACAGGCCATGTCTTTTTGTAGCTGCGCTCATGGGTCAAGGCGTCAAAGGCATCCACTATCGCCGTTATCCTTGCGGACTGGGGAATCGAATCGCCCTTGAGCCCGTCCGGGTAGCCGGTTCCATCCCAGCGCTCATGATGACTCCTGGCTATTTCACGGGCTGTCTTGTAAACGGGTTTATCGCCCAGCATCCTTTCCCCAATCTCGCAATGCCCCTGCATTATCCTGTTCTCTTCATTATTCAAAGGACCTGTCTTCAGAAGAACAAGATCCGGTATCTGGATCTTTCCTACATCATGCATCATGGCGGAGAAACTGATATCCTCTATTTCAGATGGAGGCATTTCCAGGCCCTCGCATATATCCTTGGTTAATTCCCTTATCCTGAATATATGGCCGCCTGTGTTGTCTTCCCTGGCCTCCGCAAAGGTTGCAAGCATAATAATGCCGTCCCGGACGAACTCCTGAAGTTGCAGACTCGGCGCGTTGGCCATCTTCTTAAGGTTTGCGTTTATAATAGAGAGTTCTTCAGTCTGTTCGGATGTCAGGCGTTGAAGCATGCAGTCTTCCATTGACAGCCTGTAAGGACCTAGCGCCTTTGAAATCTTTCCGTTCAGTTCTCTTGAACTCCACAAATGGGTCAGATATCTGAACGCCTCGGGATAATTTATGTGCTCCATGGTATTCTTCAATGAGCCCTGTCCTGACAAAAAGATCTTTACGATATCAGGATAATATTCCCTTACGAGGCCAAGAAAGGTAATGTCATCATCTTCCGGCATCACCTCTTCGCCCGGCAGGATACCCCCCTGATCCCTGACCTGCGGCAATTCACATCCTGCCTTTTCATGATCCATTGAATAAAGCCCGTGGTTTTCATTCCCATACACCAGGCCAAGGCTGGCGCCTTGTCCGTCACAAACCATAAGTGCCATGTTATTATCCATTTTATCCCATTTCTCCAAGGCATTTGTTAATTTTCAAGCCCTGTAACGGCAGACAAAGACCCTTTGTACATACACCTGCATCTGCTTTGCCTAACCCGAAATATCGGTATTTACAGGGAATTACTTTAATAAAATTTATTGAATTCTATCAAATGCGGGTATACTATCCCAATAATCCGCCGGCTTGATCCTCCGGGACCTTAAAAAATCAGGCAACCAATTGTTTTTTAGGGATTTCCCGGTAAATTATCAGCAATGCAAACATAATAAATCAGGAGGGTATATTAATTATGGCAAAAAAAATGAAACGTGTGTTTTCCCTGCTCTCGATAATCTCTGCACTGTCATGCCTTTTCACATTCGGCGTGTTTGCCGCGGATGCACCTGGCGGCGCTCCAAGCGGTGCCCCGGGAGGAGGCATCGGTATGCCTTCAGGCGGCGCGCCTGGAGGGATGCCCGGCGGTGGCGCCGGCGGTCCCGGCGGCGGCATGATGATGGGTGGCGGCGCCCCCGGTAAAGCTGCAATCTTCATTGAAAATGGGGCTGAGAACACCGGCAAGGAATATACGGCCGGTCAATATAAGGACAATATCAAGTCCGATGCGAACGGGATCGCCATCCAGGGTCTGGACCTGACCAGCGGCGATTACACATACAATGGTGTCGCAGTTACCGGTGCAAAATCCATCGTAACACTTGATAATGTCAAGATGAAACTGGGCGTCACAAAGGAAGCAGACTCCAAGGACAGCGGCGGGGCTGCCCTTAATGTCAGCGATGACGCAACGGTGTATATAAAAAATTCCAGCTTAACGGTTGACGGAGCCCAGCGTTATACAACCAACACCGGCGGCGCTGCAAAGCTTATTGTAAACGACTCCAGCGTTACCCAGACAGGCAGCAACCAGTTTACAACAAAGCAGACTGAGCCCTTTTCAAATAACGCCCTTTTAATCAGCGGGATAGCCAGGGCAAACATGTCCACAGGCACAAGCAAAACATATTATTTCAACTCAACTGTTACGACGGAAGGTTGGGCGGCGCTTTCTACCGATGCTGCTTCAAAACCCGGCCTGGACCTGTATGCCTATAACACCAAGTCAATCGCCCAGCATGGCGGCTACGGCACCTATGCCGACTTCGACTGCCGCGTCTGGCTCTATGGATCCACCCTGGAGTCTGCTGAGATCGGCGCCATTATATCCAAAAGCGGAGAGGTCCATGTGCTTGACGGCGGCTCCGCTCCTACAGATGTCACAAAGTATAATGCCGGAAAAACTACAAAGGCGGGAAGCGCCGTTACCGGCGGCCGCAACGCTGTTATGATCCATGCCCCTGACATGGGGGGCCAGGGCAAGGCCTCTGCCGACTGCGGGATACTGAATGTCATAAACAGCACCCTCGCTACAAGCAGGAACCTTAAGAGTACGCGTGATTATGCAAAACATATCAACAAAGCCACAGCCGCCTACATTGACTATACCATGGGCGCCGCGCTTCTTATAAAAAGCACAAGCGCAACTATCACATTTGATAATGCCAAGTTTGACTCCTTCAGCGGGGTTGCCGTGATGACCGTGCTCAACAGCGACAGCATGGGAAATTTTCTCAAAGCAGAAACTGACGGCGCAGAGGTTAAGCCTATAGCCATATCCATGAAAAATATGAATGTGAACGGCGACATCAAGCACATGGACTATCAGCGCATTATGACCCTTTCCCTGGATGCCGCCACATTAAAAGGCGCGGTGGTATCCGGCACCGTGGAGGAATGGAACAAACTCTGGGCCGCATATAAGAAAGAGGACTGCAAGTGGGTCCAGAATGATTCCTGGAAGACCTACTACGGCGTGCGAATGACCGTGAAGAAAGGGGCCGCATGGGAGGTTACAGGCCCATCCACCCTGTCCGGCTTGACCCTGGAAAACGGCGGCACGCTCAAAGGCAAGGTACAGGTTGACGGTAAGGACGTTACACCTGTCGCCGGAAAGACATACACCGGAAAGATCGTGGTTAAGCCTTTATAAACATATGTGAACAAGAGGTGTAATTTTACTGACTATTCTATAATATAGGGAGGAGAAATATGCCTAACAAGGGAAAGACGTCCGGGATAGACCTTGATCGTCGCGGTTTTTTGAAAAGCGTTGCCGCAAGCAGCGCCATTGCCGCCATTGCTGCCGCGCATCCTGCAGCCGCAGCGCAGCCAGCAGTCGGGAATAAAAGCGCTGCAAAATCCTGGAGGGACAAACCTGATCCCATCGACGAGGGGATCATTGCCGATGGCGGAACCTACGACATTGTTGTTGTCGGAGGCGGCAATGCCGGTCTGATCTGCGCCAGGGTTGCTGCCATGAAGGGGGCTTCCGTGGCTGTAATCGAGGCACAGCCCGAGAAGAGCTGGGTCTGCGTCGGTACCGAAGTAGGGACCGTCAACTCACAGTATGCCCAGGACCATGGGGCGCCCAGGATAAATGAGGATGATTTTCTAAGGGAGTGGGCCCGCCGCAACGTAATCCGCCACAACCCAAAGCGGGCAAGCTATTTTGCAAAAAACAGCGGCAAGACCCTTGATTGGATTATCAAGGATGCCGACAAGAAATGGCTGGCCGAAAACTCCCACGTCATGAGCTGCCCCCCGACGCCTACGGTTCTAACAGATGTATCCGGATGGAAATTTTACCATGGATCAACCATCTTCCGTAAATGGACTGACGACACGGGCACATTCAGATGGCCGGAACTCATGAAGGTCCATCAGCAGAAGTCCGTGGCCGATGGGGCCAAATGGTTCTTCGAACACCATACGGAGATATGCGATCTTGATTCTTCAGGGGCTGTAACGGGTGTAATAGCGAAAAAGTCAGACGGAAAATACGTTCGTTTCAAGGCCCGGAAAGGTGTCGCACTCTGCGCGGGCGATTTCTCCGGCAACCGCGAAATGGTCGTTGATATCCTGGATCAGCTTCGTCACGAAGCCGAAGCTCAAGGAGATATCAATCTTCTGAAAACGAGTGGAACAAAACCCCTTGCCCGCGACGGTTCCAGCATCAAACTGGGCATCTGGGCCGGCGGCCATATCGAGCTAGGCCCCCATTCCACCATGGGCCGCGGTGACCCTGGCACTGGAGAATGGCACCTGCAACTCGACAGCAACGGTGAACGCTTCTGCGACGAGGCTGCCGGCACTACGCTGTCCAAACCCAAGGACGCGGTCGTAGTTACTTTGCATGATGCGAATTGGAAGAAGGTCCTGGAGATGATGCCGCCGCGTCACGGCGCCCCTGATACCGCGCATATAATCAACTGGCCTGCAAGACTCAAGCGGCTGGACAACATAAAGCCCGGTCCGCCGTCCAAAGAAAAGCAGGAGACCAAGGCGCAAGGGGGGATGCCCGGAATGGGGGGCGCCACCTACTGTGCCAATACGATTGAGGAACTCCTCGACTACATGGATTGCTATAAGGGCGAGAGCAGAAAAAATGCCCTGGCATCGATAGCACGGTACAAAGAGCTGTGCGAAAAAGGCGTTGATGAGGATTTCGGTAAAGACCCGCGTATTTTGAAGGCGACTGCGCTCAAAGATCCGCCGTTCTATGCCAGTGTGAGCAAAGGCAGCGGCATGGGCAGCATGTTCGGTTTAAGCCCGGGCCTGTGCGCAACTACCGGCCTTGACACGGATGCGGATGGACATGTGCTTAACTCCGACTTTAAACCCATCAAGGGCCTCTATGCAGCCGGAAACAATGCCGGGGGACGCTTCATCA
>Ga0153915_10000857_pt1 | contig 28083 bp, 26 predicted proteins | sample Opewatmetagenome_2_FD_107003 | JGI IMG/M metagenome (GOLD analysis project Ga0153915, IMG submission 107003) | Freshwater wetland microbial communities from Ohio, USA - Open water 3 Core 3 Depth 3 metaG | ecosystem: Environmental > Aquatic > Freshwater > Wetlands | place: USA: Ohio, Lake Erie...
GAGCGTGTAGACCTTGAGGTGTGGAGTAGGCAAAGTTGCCAATAGTGGCGTTTTTTCAAAAATATTCTTAGATTATCGACGAAGCCGTTTTTTCTCAGCTCCCGCTTTCAGCGGGAGCTGCTGATGAGATGATGAGGTTTTTGACAAAATATACCGCACACCGTTAGGTTATTGTGAATTTGGGCTGAGCGAGACAACGCAAAATCAAAGCGGTCCGCGATCCGAATGAGCCGCACCATTCCCAATTTGGGAAGGGCGGCGAAGAAGATTGATTTTGCAAGGTCGCAGCCAGACCAAATTCACAAAACCTAACGGTGTGCGGTATAGACAAACAGTCTATCGAATAGGCGTATCGCATGGCTCTGAATCAGTGGACTCGCAATCAAAAATTGATCCGATGGGTGGAAGAGCAAATCGCTCTTTGCCAGCCTGCCAAAGTCCATCTTTGCGATGGTAGTGCTGAAGAGTTCGATGCCATTGCCGCACTTATGGTGGCAAACGGATCGCTTATTCCATTGAAAAAGCGTCCTCATAGTTTTCGATGCCATACCCATCCCGATGATGTCGCCCGTGTGGAAGAATGCACGTTTATCTGTACGAAAAATATGGAAGACGCCGGCCCCACGAACAATTGGCACGATCCTCAGCTCATGAAAAAAAAGTTGCAATCTCTATTCGCGAACTGCATGCGCGGCCGGACGATGTATGTCATCCCCTATTGCATGGGACCGATCGGATCGCCCTATGCGCGTTTGGGTGTCGAAATCACTGATTCCCCCTATGTTGTGCTGAATATGCAAATCATGACACGGATGGGCGCGGACGCATTGAAGCATTTGACGGGCGACTTTGTCCCCGGATTGCATTCTGTTGGCCGGCCTCTGAATCCCGGGGAAAAAGATGGACCCTGGCCTTGCAATCTCGATCATCGCGTGATTGCCCATTTTCCCGAAGAGTCCAGCATTTATTCATTTGGCAGCGGTTACGGAGGCAACGCTCTCTTGGGGAAAAAATGTTTCGCTCTGCGTATTGCGTCGGCCTTGGGACAGAAAGAAGGATGGCTTGCCGAGCACATGCTGATTCTCGGCCTAACGCCGCCCGAGGGACAAAAAATCTATATTGCAGCTTCTTTTCCGAGCGCTTGCGGAAAAACCAATCTGGCCATGCTAACGCCTTCGCTTCCGGGATGGCGCGTGGAATGCCTGGGAGATGATATTGCCTGGATGCATCGCGGAGCCGACGGCCGGTTGTATGCTATCAATCCCGAGGCTGGTTTTTTTGGAGTAGCGCCCGGCACTTCAATGCGCACGAATCCCAATGCGATGAAGACAATTGGACATCATACGATTTTTACCAATGTCGCGGCAACGGAAGATGGGGATGTTTGGTGGGAGGGAATCGGATTTTCTCCGCCTGAAAAATTGATCTCTTGGCGAGGAGTTCCGTGGAATCCGTCGGAAGAAATACCCGCGGCTCATCCGAATTCGCGGTTTACTGTTTCGGCTAAACAATGTCCCATTTACAGCTCGGATATGGAGAATCCGCAAGGCGTTCCGATTTCTGCGATTCTTGTGGGTGCGCGCCGCCATAGCGTGATGCCGCTCGTGGCAGAGTCGTTTCATTGGAACCATGGTGTTTTTCTTGGCGCAAGCATTTCTTCAGAGACAACAGCGGCATCCTCGGGACAGGTTGGCTATCTGCGGCACGACCCTTTTGCGATGCTCCCATTTTGCGGTTATCATATGGGCGATTATTTTGCTCATTGGGTGGAAATGGGCCAGCGATTGAAACACCCGCCTCGAATTTATTCGGTCAATTGGTTCCGGCGGGGAGTGGATGGCCAATTCTTATGGCCCGGTTTTGGCGAAAATATTCGTGTTTTAAAATGGATTTATGAACGCGTTGCAGGCCGCGGCGGAGCTGTCCATTCTCCGATTGGACTTATGCCTTCCTTCGATTCGATCGATTGCGGCAATCTTTCGGTTCCATTTGAGCCGCTTTTTTCCGTCGATCGCAATGAATGGCAAAAAGAAGTGCAGGAACTCGAATCTTATTTTCAACTTTTCGGCAGCCGCTTCCCCGATTCATTAGCGCATGAACTACGGCAGCTCAAACAGAGGATCTGCGAATGAGACTTTTGATCCAGCGAGTGATAAAAGCGCACGTTGATATCGAAGGAAAATGTGTAGGAGCGATCGGAGCCGGAGCTCTGGTTTTTTTTGGATCTCACAAAGACGATTATCTTGAACAAACGTCCTTTTTAGCGAATAAGCTCGTTCATCTTCGGATGTTTCACGATCCCGCAGGAAAAATGAACTTTTCTCTTCTCGACGTGAAAGGAGCTATATTGATCGTCCCGCAGTTCACGCTTTATGCTGATTGTACCCAAGGCCGCCGTCCTTCCTTTTTTAATACGGCCGAACCCGCAGTCGCCCGCGAATATTTTGACTCTTTTGTTGCACAAGTCAAACAGAGCAATCTTACTGTCGAGACCGGGGTTTTTGGAGCGAATATGCAAGTCCATTTGGTGAACGACGGCCCCGTTACTTTATTGCTCGACGCTCCCGGCAAAACGGATCGAGAGCATCGCATCGCATAATTTATTTTTTTTCTGATTTAAGCGTTGCATAGCTGAGATCAAGTGCGCCAATGCAATCAAACACATAACCGCTCAGTTTTGGATTGTGCGCAAACATCAGCTTATCCGTACAAATGGGTATGATTGGCATTTGTTCCAGCAATAATTGCTCGGCATCCCCCAAAAGCTCCAAGCGTTTTTGGAACTCTTTCGCCTGGAAGGCGCTTGTTACCTTCGTTGTGAAAAGCGGATGGAGCCATTGGGAATAATTCGAAGTATTGATCGTTGAAAAATAGTTCAAGAGCTCAGCGGGATCTTTATACAAATGAACCTGGTAGCAAAAGCTGACATCGAATAGCCCTTTGGCGAGGTTGGTGCGCAGGGTCGTCCAGTCTTTCGCCTCAAGCTTAACGTTGATTCCAAAGGCGTTGCTCCACGATTGCTGTAAATATTCGGCAACCTGTTTACGGTTGGCTTGCTGCGAATAGGTAATGATCAGCGGAGGAAATGTCTCTTTCGTGAAACCAAGTTCTTTTAACCCTTTATCGAAACGTTTTCTCGCTTCCTGGAGATCTTCTTTGATTTCAATTGGATTCGTCATGGTGAGTACGTTGGAAGGAAGGGGGGTGTAGAGAGGTTCTCCGCCGATAAGGATGTGTTTGGTGATATCTTGTCTGCGAACGGCCATGCTTAGCGCCTGCCGGATAAAGGAAGAGGAGAGAGCAGGGTGAGTAATATTGAGATAAACCCAAAATACCCGGTCGAATGGTTTTGTTCGCAGCAGTTTTGTCTCTTCCAAACGAACGATTTGTTCGGAGCTCAAGCTGCAAAAAGGAATTCCGATGTAATCGATCTTGTTTTCTTTAAAGAGGGAATATGCCGTGGTCGTTTCTTGAATCATGAAAATATCGATTTGGGGGATAGAGACTTTTTCGCGATTCCAAAAATAAGGGTTGGGCTTGAGCTGCAATAAATTGCCTTTTTCCCATTTTGTGACCATAAATGCGCCATTGAACTCGGAGACTTCCTTTTTTTTCGGATCGATTAGCGGGACACAGACAGGAAGAGAGAGTATCTCAAATAAATATGGAGTGGGATAAGCCAGATCGATGACGAGAGTCTTGGCGTCGGTGGCTTTGATACCTACTTGATCCAGGCTGACTTCGCCTTTTTGCGCTTCTTTTCCATTTTTGATCGCATACAGCAGCTCGGAACGGGGACATGTTGAAGAAGGAGAAAGGACTTCCTTCATGGCATTTTCGTATTGAAATGCTGTGACTGGCGTGCCATTGGACCATCGATTGTCCCGCAGTATAAAAGTATAACGGAGCCGATCAGGAGATACTTCGACGGATTGCGCGCCTGACAGTTTTGCTTGACCCTCTTCATCGATGCGGGTCAATCCTTCGAAAAGATCTTTCACGATTGAGATCCCGCGCAGATATAACACCAGATCGTGGGGATGAAGGGTTGGAAGATCTCCCTCCTGAAAATTGATTTTGAGGCTTTGCATTTGTTCGGTTCCCTTATTTTGAGGTTGGCATGAGATTAAAAAAATAACTAAACAAGTAACCACATAACGTAGTTTTTTCTTTAACATACAGCTAACCTTTCTGAGCCTTTCCAATGCATCTTTTCGGCAGCATTGGGAATGGGCTTTATTGTTTCATTTGTTCGTAAAAATTTTGATTGACGCCACTTTTACATTAAGATTTCTTCAATGTCCAGCAAAAAAATAATATGTCGAAAGCGAATGAAAAACCTGATAACGCGAGAAGCGACGTAAGCCACCCCGCCTTCGTAAGCGGCGGATGATACCAATCCCAGCAAATAGATTCATATTTGAGCGAGCTTTCACGCAGCTCAAATATGAATCTATTTGCTGGGATTGGTATGAATCTCCGCCTCCATATCAAGGAGAGTTGAGGCGGAGCTTTAATAATGCTGTTTGGTATAGTTTCGAAAAAAAAGCAATCGAGAATGAAATGTCGGATTTACTTTATTCAGCTTATCGCAGATGGGGAAAGTGTTGTCACAATGGTCAAGCTGGGATCATTGTAGGCGCTGATTTGACGCAGGAATGGATTTTGCCGTGGTGGTGGAAACGCTATCAGCGTTTCAATTCCCATCCTGTGGCTTTTTTTGATCTGGGCATGTCCCTGGAAATGAAAGCCTGGTGCAAAGAGCGCGGTATATATATCCATTTGCCGGTTGCAGATATCTTTGTTGCTGACAAAGAACAAGTCGAAGAGCAGAAGATCGACGAATGGGAACAAGGACATGGCAAACAATTTTGGCCCAGCCGGAATGCTTGGTTCAAAAAGCCGTTGGCTTGTTTGCAAACGCCTTTTCAACGAACGATTTGGATCGATCTCGACTGTGAAATCCGAGGATCCCTGGATCGGCTCTTCGAATTTTGCGAGCATCCATCCAGGATTGCGATGGCTCGCGAAATCCAGGAGCAGGCCGAACGAGCTCCTCTCTATAATTCAGGGGTGATCGTATTTCAGCGCGGCATTCCTCTATTTGAGGAATGGGCCGATGATGCCATCGATCGCAATCATTTATTTTCCGGGGATCAAAATGCCTTATCGCAGCGGATATTTGATGAACACATTAAAATCGGGGAACTCCCCCTGATTTATAATTGGAGCCGCTGCAATCCTGATAACCCGGACGCCGTGATTTTGCATTGGCACGGCGTTCATGGAAAGAAAATCATTTCCCATCAGATCTGGGAAGAACAGCTTCAATAGAGCCAGTTGCAAAACTCCACCGCAGCGAAAAAACAGTGATTTTGGGGCATCTTGCGAGGACAGGCAAAACCTGTCCGAACCTCACCGACGGTGGCTTGCCCAATAGGGCAAGCGAGGAGGTGCAGCCGAAAGATACCCCAAAAGGGCGTTTTTACGCGCGGAAGAGTTTTGCAACTGGCTCAATAATTACGAGCGTTTAAAAATTTCGTTCGGTTTGAAAAAGAAGGGAATTTCTACTTTTGCGGTTTGGGGCGAATCGGAGCCGTGGACAGCATTGCGATCGATGCTGGTGGCGAAATCGCAGCGGATTGTTCCGGGTTTGGCTTTAGAAGGATCGGTAGCGCCCATGATCTCTCGATTACGGGTGATAGCGCCTTCGCCTTCGAGCACCATCACGAGAATCGGGCCGGATGTCATAAATTTAACAAGCTCTTCGAAAAATGGTTTGTCTTTATGGACGGCATAAAAACTTTTGGCTTGTTCAGCGGAAAGGTGGACCATCTTGGCAGCAACAACACTCAATCCATTCCGTTCGAAATATTCGATGATGTTTCCGATTTGATTTTGTTCGACTGCATCGGGTTTAATGATGGATAAAGTTTGCTCTAAAGTCTGTGATGAAGTTTGCGCCATAGAATCTCCGGAATTTTTTTTGAACTTTTATTCTATCCCGCCTCGCAATTAAACTCATCAAACAAAACAACTCTTGTCGAATAAAAATTTCTTGGACAGGCGGAATGGTAACTATGGCTGAATATGGCAATTATCCAGATCTTGCGTCGATCCGACGCATTCTTATTGTGAAATTGCGGCATCTTGGGGATGTGCTGTTGACAGGTCCGGTATTCACGGTTCTCAAGCGCGCTATCCCGCATGCAGATATCGATGCCTACATCTATCGCGAGTCCCTTCCCATGCTGGAGGGCCATCCTGCCATTAAAGAATTCGTGCTGTATGACCGAGAATGGAAAAAACTGAATCTGTTCGCGCGGCTCAAGCATGAAGCGGAAATGCTATGGCGCATTCGAAAGAATAATTATGATCTCATCATTAATCTTACGGAGGGGGATCGCGGAGCATGGGCTGCCCGCATAAGCCGCGCGGCTGTGAAAGTCGGAGTCGATCGACGCAAAGTCTATACACATGTCGTAAAAAATGGCCCGCAGCCCCGGCATAATGTCGAAAAACAGCTCGATGCGCTGCGCCGCATCGGCATTCGTCCCGCATCGGATGAAAAAAAACTGTTTTTAACGGTTTCCCGGAATGTGCAAGAAACCGCTATTCGAAAAATTCCCTGGGAGGAATTCATTTTGATTCATCCCGCTTCCCGCTGGCGTTTCAAGTGTTGGCCGGTTCGCAATTTTGCGGCTCTTTCACAAAAACTGATCGATCTGGGGCATCATTTGGTCTTCACTTCCGGTCCCGAGGAGAACGAACGGCTATTTGTGGAAGAGATTGTACGTTCTCTTCCCCATCAATCAATTTGCAATCTCGCGGGTAAAATCTCTTTGCAGGAACTGGCCGCGCTGATCAGCCGATGTCACGCGATGGTCTGCGTCGATTCGGTTCCCTTTCACATGGCGAGCGCGGTAATGGCTCCTGTTGTGGCATTATTCGGCCCGACATCGGAAATTAATTGGGGGCCCTGGATGAATCCTTTTGCAAGAGTTGTCGTATCAAAGATGAGCTGCCGTCCTTGTTATCTCGACGGTTGCGGAGGCAGCAAAATATGCGAGTGCCTCGATGCGATTTCAGTCGAATCAGTGTTGTCAGAGCTTGAAATCCTCGCCAAAATAAGAGCGTCTCGCCTGGGGATCGTTGATCAGCTCATCGACAGCCCCCGATAGCAATACTTTTCCTTCCTGGATCAGATAGCTCCGGTGGACGATCGAAAAGATTTCCCGCGCATTATGGTCGGTAATCAATACGCTGATATCTTTTTTGAGCAGGTGGCGGATCAAATTCTTTACGTCCTGCACAGCTAATGGATCGATATTTGCAAATGGCTCGTCCAATAATAGCAACGACGGTTCCGTGACAAGGGAACGGGTAATTTCGAGTCTTCTGCGCTCTCCGCCGGAAAGCGAAGACGCTTTTTTACGCCGGAGATGCCCGAGATGAAGTTCATTGATCAACTGATCGAGCCGCTTTTTTTGTTCCGGCTTGGGCAAAGACAGGGTTTCGAGGATGCAAAGGATATTTTCTTCGACGCTTAAGTTTCGAAAGACTGAGGGTTCCTGAGCCAGATATCCGATGCCCAGTTTTGCTCGCTTGTGGATCGGGATGTTGGAAATATTTTCCCCTTTGAAAAAAACCTCTCCTTCATCGGGACGAATCAGCCCGATCGTCATATAAAAGGCTGTCGTTTTACCCGCTCCATTTGGCCCGAGGAGTCCGACAGCCTCTCCTTTATTGACGTGGAAAGAAAGGCCATTGACGACCGCTTTTGAGCCGTATTGTTTCATGAGATTGCGAACTTCAAGCAAAGCTGTTGTCATAAATACTTTGAAAAGAGGGTTTCAATGGCATCTTCTTCCTGCAGCGTAAAATGGAAGTGTACATCGCCGACGCCTAGAACGTTTTCCTGTTGGGTCTTTTGATCGATTTCTACGCGGATTTCAGGAGCGCTGAGCGTCAGATCGCCGCTTGATTGCCAGAAAAGCACGCGATGCGGCGCGATGCTCGTCAAAACGATCGTGCGGGTCTTTGGCAAATACATCATCTGATCGGCTAGAGCAAAGCTCTCTTGATCCTGGATGATGGAAGAAATCATACGAACCGATCCGTCGCAATAGAGCGCATCCGGCTGCAGGCGACCGTTTTCTTTTTTATAGGTCAATTTTCCTTGTCCCGCCTCGAGATGGACGCGTTCATCCTCAAACGAAACGCCGCCTTCGAGTAAAAGATCTTGCTGCCACGTGATCCGCTTGGCCTGAAATGCGATGAATGCTCCCTTTTTCCAACCGGCTTCAATTTCTCCTTTTGGCTCCTCGCAAACAATCTGTTTTGTTTCCAGATCTAAGTGTATTTTTCTGGCTTCGAGATGGTTGCATTCATGAGTTAGGTAACAATAAGGAGATAAAGGCGCGGGAATGAGTTCGATGGCGCCATTGCGGTTCGCCAGCGCCGTAAAGCGGGCTTCGCCTCCTCTGGCTGTAAAACCATCGCTGGTCGAAATTTCAACGGCTCCCTGGCAATACAGGCTTTGAAAGGCAAAGAGAGCTCCGGCATCGATTTCTCCGCTAGCGCGATCCGCAAATAGATTAATATCGCGATCCGCCGTTGTTGCATGGACGCATACCTGTCCTTCGAGCAGAATTTTCCGGAACGGCTTGCGGCTGTCGATCTTGAAATTCTGAACAACAGCCCGTCGAGAGTTGAGACGCCCCGCCGGATGAGTCATTTCGACGGCTTGGGTCAATATTAAGTCGCGGCCATCATAGGTTGCCTTTTCAGCCTGGATTTGATAGAGGCTCATGAGAGAAGCGATAATGATCATGGAAGGCCTTTCGCGGGGTCGAATGTTGCATGCAGATGCTGCGCGGTAAATGTAGAGGATTTTCCACACGCAGAAAAACTTGCTTCGGAAGCAGTTCCGGAAAAAAATGCCTGCGTTGGATCTATCGTTTCCGGCAAATCATGGCCGGGGAGTCGATAGATGCGCATTTGCACTGTTTGGGCGATCAAGTGCTGCGAAGGATAAAAGTAAATTCCTTCCAGCGCCGTGAGATGCCTCACTTGCTGAAGGTCGCAGCCATTGCAACTTTGCAGAGAGTTTCTCTTAAGTATCGATACCGGTCCGTTGGCGAGTTCCTGCAGCCAGCAATCGAGGTGTTGCAATTTTTCTACTGCTTCGAGCTTTCCTTTTCTTTCGTGTATGATTAACTCGGATTCCTCGCTGCGAATGCGGAGATGCTGGCGTTCAGTTCCTTGCATGATATAGAAGTCTTTTTGCACGGCTTGGCGGTTTTGAGTTGCAGGATGAGTCTCGAGGGCATGTCTGGCGCGCTGCAAACTATGTTCCTGGACAAATGTTCGATATCGGTTTTCATCATTGTGGCGTAAACGTACATGATCCCTGAAGGCGATCAAGCCAGTCGCGCCAAGAAAAAAAGTGAAGAAGACGAGCGTGCGTTTAAACATGCATATTTATTGTTGGACGGCATTGTAAATCCGATCCAGCTTTTGGAACAGAGCAAAAAGTTCATTCAGCGGCATAACGGTCGCAGCATCGCTTTTAGCATTTTGGGGATCGGGATGGCATTCCATGAAGAGCGCATTGCAGCCAGCGGCGATAGCGGCCTTGGCCAAAACGGGGACGAATTCACGCTGGCCGCCGGAGGCGTTTCCGAGACCGCCGGGAAGCTGCACCGAATGGGTTGCATCAAAACAAACCGGGAAGCCTAAATTCTGCAGTAGTGGAATGGCGCGAAAATCGCTCACGAGATTGTTGTATCCGAATGATGTCCCCCGATCGGTGAGTAAAATGCGGTCGTTGCCGCAAGAGAGGAGTTTATCTACGACGTTTTTAACATCCCAGGGAGCCAGGAATTGCCCTTTTTTGACGTTGACGGCTGCTTTAGTACTGCCGACGGCAGCGACGAGATCGGTTTGGCGGCATAAAAATGCCGGAATTTGGATCATATCGCAAACTTCAGCGGCAGCTTTCGCTTCGCTCGGCGAGTGGACATCGGTCAGGACGGGTATGCCGAACTCATTTTTTACCCGCTCTAAAATGCGCAGCCCCTCTTGCAGTCCGGGTCCGCGAAATGAGTCGATCGACGAACGATTCGCTTTGTCATAGCTTGCTTTGAAGATCAACGAAAACGGAAAAGAGCGAACGATTTTCTGCAATGAGTCGGCGATAAAAAGCGTGTGTTCTTCGCTTTCGATGACACAAGGGCCTGCGATGACCGCAAGCGGTTCCTTTTCGCCAATTGATATATTTCCGATTGCTACTTTTTTCATAAAAAACCGCCTGATGCATTAATGCATATCCGTTTGCGAAACCTGCCTTCGTCGATTCGGGGCGCTTTGACGCAGCCAAATCGCCCACTTTATTGTTTCACAGACCCTAAGGGGCCGGGATTGTGGCAAGCAATGCGTTCACAATTTCTGCCGGTGCGGAGTATAAACAGCTCTGAATAATGTACGCAAGCGTATCGGTTTTGGAGCCAATTGCAAAAAATGCTTAATTATAAAAAATTTCATGAACCTATCCCGATATTCGAAAACTTTGATTTTTGAGCCGCTTCGCAGGGCATACTTGAATAAGTAGGCCAAGAAGCAGCTCGAAAATATGTGGAAAAAGATTCAAAAAGCATGTTTTTCAAATATCGGGATAGGTTTATACAACAAAAGTATTAAAAAGACCTATACTTATTTATTAAAACTGTGTATAATTGATTTTAAGTTAAAATTAATAAATTGATAATAGGATTGAAAATGACCCAATCAATATCATTTCATAAAGTTTTCGGAACATATCAACCTGATGACATCTGCCCGGTTTGCAGAGACCCTCTCGGTGAATGTCAGCCTATATATGCCCATGAAGATGGAATTTGTCGCATTCATCACATTTGCAAGGCATGTTTGGATAGCTGCTGCTTAACGGGTCCCTTATGCCCTCTCTGTAGAAAAGATATCCGCGCGATTTCCGACGAAGGTCAGGAAACAGTCGTTGACCCAGTTCCTGCGGCGGGGATGGCCGAACAGCCGGCTGAGCAACTTACTGATTTTACAGTGTATACATGGGTGTACGCCTCCATGCGTTATTCCTCAAGCGCAAGGATGCGCCTTGAGGAATTCGATGCTCTTTCTGGAGATATCAGAGATCGATCCAGACAAAGTCAGGCGCTTGCATTTTTTATTCAGAGAGGCCGAATTGTGGCTTTCTGTCGTCCTATACCTGGAGAGATTTGGCCTTTAGTTCGCGATGCTTCGAGCATTCAAGGCATTCTGCAGGCAGGAATTGACGCGCACGAATTAATAGAGATGGATCCGGTAATGATTCCTAGGCTAATTCCTGATTATGTAGATGCGATTTTGCATAGGGATGAGGAACATTTGACGGAAGTCCCGCGCCTGAATTAGAAGCACCAGACCAGAATTATGCAGATGCGATTTTGCATAGGGATGAGGAACATTTAACGGAAGTCCAAGCGCCTGAATTAGAGGTGCCAGGCCAGATAGTGGAAAGAAATCAAGCAGGTGTTAATCTCTTGGCAAGAGTTGCAAGAGACACAGACTCAAAGTTTCTGCGCCGAGCTATATGTGTTTTGCTTCTTGTAGCAGTAGGTGAGTTAGCGCAATTTATAATCAGGCGCTATACTCAAAGAACCTGAAAAACCGATTTTTCAGGTTCTTTGAGTATATATTCATTCCGTTTAAAAGATACCCCAGAGGACTGTATTTATTAACCCGACATCCAAACAGGAGAACAATCTGCTAGCTGCGGCACTGTCAAATCGATCTTTCTCGTCGCCCTTGCCTTTTGGCAATGGTGCTCCTCGTGCGGAACGGAGCTTCGCTCCTTCGATTTGATTTTGCCTCACTAACGCATAGTAACCTGTTGGGGTGCATGTTCTTTTGCGCCATAGGAGAACGATGCATCGAGAACAATTAAAAACGTTGTTGAATCGTTATCAACCTTCTAGAGAAGAGATTGATTGTAAAGAACGAATGCTGCGGTTTCTTGCACAGCACGGCGATTGTTTTGAACGATCCCTTGAAAGCGGACATTTTACCGCTTCTGCATGGTTGTTGAACCGGGATTGCACGAAAATTTTGTTGATGCATCATGCGAAGCTGGATCGCTGGGTTCAGCTCGGGGGGCATTGCGATGGGAACCCGGATGTTTTGCAAGTCGCTATCAAAGAAGCGCAGGAAGAATCGGGAATCTTGCAAATCAGCCCTGTTTCGAAAGAAATTTTTGATGTAGACATTCACTTGATCCCTGCAAGAGGCTCGATTGCCGCCCATCAGCATTTCGATGTTCGGTTTTTGCTCCAAGCGGCTAGCAGCGAAGCGGTTCGTAATCATGAATCAAAAGAATTGCGCTGGATCGGCAAAAATCCCGAAGAAATGCCAACCGCCAACCCATCCGTTCTCCGCATGTTTGACAAATGGAGAGCATCTCTATCTTGCTAAATAGCAGATGAGTTACTATCTTAATAAGCAAGCAATTACCAAGGATTGATAGCTCAGAGGATAGAGCACCCGCCTTCTAAGCGGGCGGTCGTAGGTTCGAGTCCTACTCAATCCGATTTTATTACAAACCCAGGGCTTCTCGAATGTTCTTTATTTTCAGGATTTCTTGAAGGCCCCTTATTTCATTGACGCATATACGTCTAAAGTAAGGCGATGATTGGATTTGGGCAGCAAATGATTGAATTTGCGATCTCATCGTTTGGACTTGTTCCAAATCAGATTTTTCAAGTTGGCGAATCGCAAGGAGCAATTTTTGCTTCTCGTCGCTGGCGAGATTCTGAAACTTCTCAGACAATTGATCGAGTGTCGTTCCATCGGCAAGAGGTTTGCATTGGCTCAAAAAAATCGGACAAAATTGTTCTTTTGACTGGGTAGCGGTTTGAAGATAATAGGCTATGGCCCATTCCGCAATTCTTGGATACCACTGCGATTCCCAAGTCTTCCGCTGCAATTTCAAGTCGTTCCAGTCTTCCCATTTCCAGTCTTTGCTGGATTCGAGCAGTTGTTTTTTGTTTTCAGTAGAACAGTCTTTTAATGAGCACAAAATTGACTGCAGTAGGTAAGCGCAGTGTTTGTCGATAGCATCTTCAATTTTGGATTGGGGGGAAACCGTCTTGTAAGCAAGCCAGAGCGGTGACGCGATTGCGCCGGAGAGCAGACCTAATCCTATCATAGAAATGACAACCGGTGCTTGAATTACGGATGCGTCCCGCCAATTTTCGGGAACAAAACGGGTAAAGCAATATACGGGCGCATACGACGTATAGGCAACGCATCGGCAAAAGCAATCCATTAGACGCTCGCTGATCATTAAACGTTTTTGGTCGGAAGGAGTTAGTGCGCTTTCACGTAATTCTTTTTGCCACGAGAGCTCGTTATAAATCCACCTGGACGAGTTGTGGCTAAAAGGGGGGGAGTAGCTTTCTGCAACATGATTGCCATTCATAACGGAATAATTAATTGCTGTTGCCATAATTCCTTGTTTTTGTAATCACGGTTATATTAACTCGTGCTGTATTTAATTATAAATTACAAAAACTATTTTGATTTAGTTGTTGTGTTTTGCGGTAGACTCTTGATTTTTCTTCGAGAAAAAAATCTTTCCAATCATTATACTCCGCATCTTGCTCGTTTTGGTTTTTGTCCAAAAACGCTTGCGATGCATTTTTATAAAAAGTAAAAAAATGCAAGAAAATCGCTTATTTTTATGAAGTAAATTTTTTAATACGCACCCAACCTAGGGAGATTGCATGTTCTTTAACATCTATACACTTCTTATTATTTGCGGGGTTGCCGCTCTGATCTATGGGGGCATCCTGATTTATTCCGTCCTCTCCGAAGAAACGGGTACGGAAGCAATGCAGAAAATCGCAAAAGCGATTCAGGATGGGGCTTCGGCCTATCTTAACAGGCAATATCGGATGATTGCTCTTGTAGGAGTAGTTGTTCTGTTGCTCCTCACGTGGAGGCTCGGCGTTTTGGTAGGTGTTGGCTTTATTTTGGGCAGCGTTCTCTCAGGATTGGCCGGTTATATCGGAATGAACATTTCGGTCCGCGCAAATATCCGAACGGCGGAAGCGGCAAAAAAAGGATTGAAGCATGCTTTAGCTGTTGCTTTCAGATCCGGCGCGGTAACGGGATTTCTCGTTGTCGGCCTGGCCCTTCTCGGAGTGGTTATTTATTACTTTTTACTGCAGCACTTCCAAGTTGATCAAAGGAAAATCTTTGAAGCCCTTGTCGCTTTGAGTTTCGGCGCATCTTTGATTTCAATCTTTGCGCGCTTGGGCGGTGGAATTTTCACAAAAGGCGCGGACGTTGGAGCCGACCTGGTGGGTAAAATTGAAGCAGGCATCCCTGAAGACGATCCTCGCAATCCAGCGGTTATCAGCGATAACGTAGGCGATAATGTTGGCGATTGCGCGGGAATGGCGGCTGACCTTTTTGAGACTTATGTTGTAACAATTGTCGGAACCATGCTTCTCGGCAAAATTTTCTTCACGGGCCCGCAGCAGGAAACAATGATTCTCTTTCCTCTGGCAATCGGCGGCGTTTGCATTCTGGCGTCCATTTTGGGCTCCCTCTTCGTTCGTTTGGGCAAATCTGCAAACATTATGGCAGCGCTCTACAAAGGTTTTATTGCCAGCGCAGTCATTTCTGTCGGCGCAATCGCATGGATGATTCAGCGATGGTTTGGATTCAGCGAGATTTTTAAGATCCAGGATAAAAGCTTTAATGGCATGAATCTCTTCATCTGTTCAATCATTGGATTGATTGTGACGGGATTGATCATGTGGATCACGGAATACTATACATCGACTAAATTCCGCCCAGTCAAAAACATTGCGAAAGCATCTGCAACGGGCCATGGAACCAACATTATTCAGGGATTGGCGACATCATTGGAATCGACCGTCCTCCCCGTCATTTTCATTTCAGCTGGTATTTTGGCTACCTATCTCAATGCGGGGCTTTACGGCGTTGCTGTCGGCGCGACTTCCATGCTGGCATTGGCTGGGATGATCATTGCGCTCGATGCATACGGCCCTGTCACGGACAATGCAGGCGGCATCGCAGAAATGTCGAATTTGCCCCACAAAGTTCGGGAAGTGACAGATGCTCTCGATGCTGTCGGCAATACGACAAAAGCAGTTACTAAGGGTTATGCGATCGCTTCTGCAGCGTTCGCCGCTTTGGTCCTCTTTGCCGCATTCATTGAAGACCTGGTGTTCTATTTCCCCAATCTGGATACGCATTTTTATCTCCAGGATCCATACGTCGTTATCGGACTTTTTGTTGGCGGTCTTTTGCCGTATTTGTTTGGTGCGATGAGTATGACGTCTGTTGGACGCGCTGCAGCAGCCGTTGTTATTGAAGTACGGCGGCAGTTCAAAGAGATCCCGGGAATTATGCAAGGCACCCATCTTCCCGATTACAAAAAAGCGGTCGACATTCTGACGCGGGCTGCGATCAAGGAGATGATCCTTCCTTCGCTGCTTCCCGTCTTTGCGCCGATCATTCTATTTGTGGTCATATATTGGATCGCCGGGAATGCTGCATTTGTTTCTTTGGGAGCGATGCTGCTCGGCGTTGTAGTGACTGGACTGTTCCAGGCGTTGTCAATGACAGGCGGCGGTGGAGCATGGGACAATGCTAAAAAATATATCGAGGCAGGCAATCTCGGCGGCAAAGGATCCGCTGCCCACTTGGCTGCCATCACGGGCGATACCGTTGGTGATCCGTATAAAGATACGGCTGGGCCGGCGATTAACCCAATGATCAAAATTGTGAACATCGTGGCCTTGCTTCTCTTGGCCATTCTTTCACAGATCCTTTGATTTTTCTATTGAGCCCCCTCTTCGAGGGGGCTTTTTTTTAGTCCTTAATAACCTTCAATATTAGACCTCTTTCGAAATTAATGGTTCGTCGCTTTTGAGGATTATTTTGGCCGTTTTTCGACCCAAATTGCAGGGGTAATATCAACTTCGTATATTACCCCTGCAATTTGGGTCGAAAAACGGCTCAAAAAAACCCAAAAAGCGACAGAACTTTAGTTTCGAAAGAGGTCTATTCGCGCGTGGCAGAAATTTTCGAAACTATTCCAGCATAAAATAACGCCAAATGCTGGGAATGATTCTATACTGCACCCGGTCTGAAATTGGATTGAGCAATTCAAAGGAAAGGAGCAAGAGAACCTTGCTCCAGTAATAGTTACTTAGGTTCTTCAAGAATCTCGAGGTTTACTCGGATTCCGTTTCGACTGGCGACAGACATTAACAACGTTCGTATGGCGTTAATTGTCTTGCCTTTTTTACCGATGATTTTTCCGATATCTGATTTTTCAACGGCCAGTTCTATGATCAATGTGTGCGTTCCGCCGATTTCGTTGATTCGCACCTGATCGGGATGGTCGACGAGGTTTTTGACGATGTATTCGACAAATTCTTTCATGCGCGTTCCTCATGATAGTAAGTAGGTTCGGCAGTGGAAAATAAAAACCTTATTCTCTCAACTGGATTTTGTCATATAGGAAAATAATTTTCTAGAACGTTTGTAGAAAAATTTATTGTTATACCAAAACCGCAGCGGAGATTTGGCCAATCCATTTTTTCAAATCATGAGGGATCGGAGCCATTAAGGACATGCGTTCATGGGTAATCGGATGGGTAAAGTTCAGACGATAGGCATGCAACAGCTGCCGCTCGACTTGCAGAGATTCATTGATTTTACTGTATCCATATATGGCGTCGCCCAAAACGGGATGGCCGGTATGTTTTAGATGCACGCGAATTTGATGCGTACGCCCCGTTTGCGGATGGATCAAGACTAAGCTCAGCTGTTGATTGAATGCGAGCACCTGGAGTTGGCTGACGGCTTCTTTGCCGCCGGAGACGACGGCCATTTCCTTGCGGTTTGTGGGATGCCGGCCAATTGCTGCGGAGATTGTCGTGTTAGGTGGTTTCCCGATGCAAATGGCAAGGTAGGTCTTTTCCATTAGCCTTGATGAAAACATCTGAACCAGCTTTTGGTGAGTCAAAGCGGTCTTGGCGGCAATCAATATACCTGATGTATCCTTATCCAGACGATGGACAATTCCCGGCCGGAGGGGGTCATTGCCGGGAGCAAGATCCTGACAATGAGCCAGCAAGGCGTTGACGAAGGTTCCGTTCCAATGCCCGGGCGCGGGATGTACAACCATTCCTGCCGGTTTATTGACTGCGATCAGATGTTCGTCTTCAAATAATATTTCGAGAGGAATCGATTCAGGAGCAACGTTGATTTCGGACGTCAGCTGAAAACAGACTTCGATTTCATCTCCGACTTCGGGCGCAAAACGTTTTTTGACAGGCTGATCGTTTAACAGGACAAAACCTTCTTCGATCAGTTTTTGAAAATAGGTGCGAGAAAATGTCGGGTAGCGGTCTGCAAGCAGTTTATCAATGCGCTGCCCTGCCTCCAAAGGAGAAACTAAAAGATAGTCAAGCTGGGGTTCTGTTGTAATTGCCATGACGCGCTATATTCTAGCATGTATGCCAAAACAACAAGAAGTATTAAATACCCAAATCAGCAGTTCCTATCAGCAGTTCCTAATATACTGCGCCCGGTCTGAAATGATGAATTTGGGACAGCGTGAAAGCCCGTATAATCGGCGATCGCAAGTTGATCCGTATTAATGCAATACGAATCAACTTGCGATCGCCGATTATACGGGCTTTGACGCGGCCCAAATTCACCATTTCAGACCAGGCGCAGTATAGATATTTTTAGGTTTTTCTGGCGCTGTTGTTGCGTCGGTATACGGTATACCAAAACTGACACGCAATATCCTTCCAAATGACAAGTAAAATATTTGACGCGTAGCTTGGCTCAGCAAGTTGGCATCGAAATGTGTTGGTTTTTTATTTAATTGAATCTTAACGCAAATCTATAGTGTAATGTTATTCACAAAAAGGGGATTTATGACACTTTCCGTATCTTTATCAAGAAATCCTACAACATCGCTGCTTATCAATGAAAAAACGCCTTCGCCTCGCGTGTTACGAAGCATGGCCGTTGGCTGCATCGCAGGTTCAGCAGTGGTGGCAATGCTTGCTTTCAGGGCATTGGAGAGTATACATCGAACCCCTTGCATGAATTTATGTGATCATGGTTTTTGTTACGGTGTTTGTACAATTGCCGACATGTCGACATTTTTGATAAGTACTGCGGCATTTGCTGCTAGTTTTGGTTTTGGAATTGGGGGTGCGAAAACTCTCATTACTTCGTTTTTTGCGACTTCAACTGACAATAAAGTAAAACCAATCCCCACTAAAACCCCGCAAATAGCCTCAGCTGATAAAGGCTCTTCTCTGTCAAATCCAGCGACAACTTCGAGCATAGTTGGCACCCCAAAAAAAGCAATTAATTGGAAACCTGTTGCAGCTATCGCAACAATATGCATTGCGACTGTAGGAGCAATCTTCTTAGCTCGTTTAGCAGCTTCATCTTCATCAGGAAACCTATTTGATCTGCAGGCATATACGCATACATGTCCCGATCTAATTGGCTTTGTTCGGGCAAAAGTATGCAACAATACTGATACATCTCTTGTTGATTTCTGCGAACAAATAAAAGCACGTTTGATTGATCGCTATTCTCATACTTCCTGCACTCCTCCCGTTGTCTGCAGTTCAGTGATGGAAGAGGCTGCTTCAATGATTTCAAGGCTCAACGGTCTAGAAACAAATGATTTGAGATCAATAATTGATGCTGCCAAAGAATTTGGCGCGTCGTATTCGTAGCATCACATTTTTGTGGCCGATCATTCAAGTATTTGAACGCACCACTTGCCGCAGGTGGTTGGTCAAGGCAAGCTATCTGATAACGCGAAAAGCAACGTAAGCCGCTCCTCCTTTTCAAGCATTGTCTGACTCAGGGAGCGCTTATCGTAATGTGCTATACTGCTCACGATAACAGATGGCGGATTTGGACTCGTTGCGACTTCGAATTGATCTTCGTCGCCGCCCTTCCCTACTCAAGAATGGTGCTCATCCATCAGACGAACTTTGCTTCGCTCGATTTCGCTTTGTCTCGCTGAGTTCGAATCTGCAATTCTGACAATTGCCGGTATAGATTAACCCCGATCTTCTTCGTCTTTGCTGAAATTACGGATGGTTTTGATGGCTTTGGCTTTGTCCTTTTCTATTTCCCGGTTGACCAACTGAATCATCGATTGCCAGAGTTGGGCAGCTTCTTCGGCACTAAAGGACATTCCTAGAAACTGTAGCGGCTTTGTGGTGAATCCGGCAGGAGGCGCTTTATTGTCAGTTGGTTGTGGTCCTTGGGGCGCGTTGGGATTAATTGGCGGGGGGGATGAGGGAACTTTGACCACGACAAACTCCTTTTTTTATTAACAGGAATGGTAAAAAGGTGGCAATATGCGTTAGCGAGGCAAAGACAGATTGATTCTCGCGAGGAATAACATTCTTGAATACGAAGGATTCCTCGCGAGAATCGATATGGCGAAACCGCAGCTAGCAGATTGTCACCTTTTTACCACTCCTGTTAATAATGTATCTTATCGAGCAATTGGAGGAAAGATGGTTTGGCGTTTGCGCAAGGTTGACCGGCAGTGGGAATGCTGGGATGAAAATGAAAAAATTGAATTGAATTTACGTTTTTTACCTTTTCGCACGAGCGTTCCTTCATTTTTTCCAACATGGGAAGAGTTGGAAAAATGGCTGAATGATGAAGAAAAAAAACAGGCTAAAAACAAAGCGCTCCAGTTATTGGCCAGACAGAGTTACTCCAGCCATTCGCTTCGCCAGAAATTGATGATGAAAGGATTCTCCGCTCGTGTGTCTCAAGAGATCGTTGAGTGGGCCCGGCAGTTGGGATATGTAGATGATATCGAATATTTGCGTTCAGCGATTCGGCGCGAGCAGAAAAGCAACCACGGTTTCAAAGCGATCGTGTGGAAATTGCATGCCAAAGGATTTTCGCAAGAGGCAATTGAGCGGGAAATCAAACAATGCTTGCCAGTTGATGCCGAACAAGAAGCTATTGCCAAAATCATTAGCAAAATGCAGTCATCTTCACGGCCGTCGAATCGTCAAAAAATCATCGCGGCGCTGTTGCGCCGCGGTTTTAGTATCGATGCGATTAAAAATCAGCTGAGCCTGGATAGCGTGGAAATGGAATAACATCGCGGATATTTTCCATGCCGGTGATGAAGAGGACGAGACGTTCAAAGCCTAGCCCAAATCCCGCATGGGGAACAGATCCATATTCTCGCAGTTCCAGATACCACCAGTAATCCTCCCGTTTGAGGCCCATGGCGGCAATCTTTTTCTCCAAGACATCGAGACGTTCTTCGCGCTGCGAACCGCCGATGATTTCTCCGATTTTCGGAACAAGAATATCCATCGCAGCCACGGTTTTGCCGTCAGTGTTGGCGCGCATATAAAAGGCTTTGATTTCGGCGGGATAATCAGTCAGAATTACGGGTTTTTTGCAATGTTCCTCAGCTAGATAGCGCTCATGTTCGGATTGAAGATCGCAGCCCCACTTGACGGGGAATTCAAAGCGTTTGGGAGTTTTTAATAAAATGTCGATGGCTTCCGTGTAAGACAAATGAACAAAGGAAGATTCCAAGACATTTTGCAGTCGGCTGATCAGACCGTTTTCAATAAATTTATCGAAAAATTCAAGGTCTTCCCTGCAGTGCTCGAGTACATATTGGATGCAGAATTTTAAATAGCTTTGTGCGCATTCCATATCGGCTGCCAGATCAGCGAATGCCATTTCAGGCTCAATCATCCAAAACTCAGCGAGGTGGCGCGAGGTATTGGAATTTTCCGCTCTGAACGTCGGTCCGAATGTGTAGATGTCTGAAAGCGCGCAAGCGAGGATTTCGCCTTCTAATTGGCCTGAAACCGTCAGATAGGCGGGCCTGTTGAAAAAGTCTTTGGAAAAGTCTCGGTGCTCGCTCAAGGGATCCAGAGTCGTTACCCGAAACATTTCTCCGCCTCCTTCGCAGTCCGAGGCTGTGATAATCGGCGGATGGACATATAAGAATCCGCGTTGATGGAAAAATAAATGCGTCGCAAATGCGAGAGCGCTTCGGATCCGCAAGACAGCGCCTTGCGTGTTTGTGCGCGGACGCAAATGTGCGATGGTGCGCAAAAATTCAAATGAGTGGCGTTTTTTTTGCAGGGGATAGCGCTCGGGATCGCAGGTTCCAAAAATTTGAATCGATTCTGCTTTGAGTTCCAATGCCTGATTTTTGCCAGGGCTTTCTACCAGTTTGCCGGTGACTCCCAAAGATGCGCCAGTCGTCAATTTCTGGACGATCTGTTCATAGGAAGGCAATGATTGTTCGACGATGACTTGCAAGTTCGCTAACGTAGATCCGTCATTGACTTCGACGAAGGCAAAGGATTTTTGATCGCGGACTGTCCGAACCCATCCGCAGACGGTGACCGTCTGGCCGATGAGAGACTTGGTTTGTTTGGCATGAAGAATTTGTTTAATTTTGGTTCGCATAAATTTGTTTTTGTTCAGCAAATGATTTTAGGAGAGCGATTTCTTTTTTCCATAATTCGGGACCATCGGGCGTTTCCAAATATTTGGGAAGGTGGCGCAGGCTTTCTTCTTGCATGAGAAAACGAAACGATTCGATGCCGATTTTGCCAAGACCTATCGGAGCATGGCGGTCGACTTTCTTCAGTTCGTAAACGGAATCATTTAGATGGAAAGCATACAAATGCTTCAATCCAATGACTCGGTCGAATTCTTTGAGCGTCTGGATCCAGTCTTTCTCAGTGCGGATATCATATCCCGCAACAAAAATATGGCAAGTGTCGATCGTGACACCGATGGGAATTTGATGTTCGACCGCTTCGATGATCGTAGCCAGATGTTCGAAACGATAGCCTACGCAGCTGCCCTGTCCTGCGGTTGTCTCGATAAGCAATCGTGTTTTACCTTCCGCGGCAGCCTTTTCCATTTGTAAGAGACTATCGATGATTGTTTGCAGGCATTCGTTTTCTGATGATCCGGTTGCCGCTCCCGGATGAAAGTTTAGATACGGAATATTGAGGGCATGGCAGCGTTTGAGTTCATCGTGAAATGCCTGGCGGCTTTTGCTCAAAACATCGGGATCGGGGGACCCCAGATTGATCAAATAGCTTGCATGGCTCATCACTTTGCCGATCCCTGTTTCTTCCTGCGCTTGCTGCCAGAGGGTAATCTCGCTATCAGGAATCGGGCGGCTGTTCCATTGCCTCTGGTTGCTGGTAAAGAGCTGGATCGTGGTCGCGCCGATTTTTTGGCCTTCATAGAGAGCATTATGAACTCCGCCAGCTGCGGAAGTGTGAGCGCCTATCCAAATTTTCTGAGTCATAAGTCAACAAAAATGAATGCATCGCTTGCCGCAATCCCGGCCCCTTTATGGGCGGGGCAAGGCAAGTTATTTAACAAGCGAAAGCAACGTACAGCTGCTTCGGTTCCTTGAGCGGCGGAAAAAACTCCTCTCTTCAAGGAGAAGTTCTTCAATGATGATAATTTTAGAGATCGAAAAAGATTTAAACAATCGCTAATTGCTCAATTGGAATAAGTGAATTTGTTTTTGCGTAACGCATTTATCTTCATAAGTTTATAATAAAAATGTCGATCATTTTAAAAATTACGATAAGATGTTGGCTATGGATTCGGAATCATCGATCATTCGTTCGGCCCGCAGTTTTTTTGCCGGCACCCTTTTCAGCCGCGTCATGGGAATGGGGCGCGACGTTGTAATGGCCTTCTGCTTCGGCAGCGCTCCTGAAGTTGCTGCATTTATGGTGGCCTATCGCCTCGCCAATTTATGCCGGCGGTTGTTTGGGGAAGGAAATTTACAGGGAGCGTTTGTCCCGCAATTCGAGCGCCTGCGTACGCAAGGCGAAGGTCCGGCCGCGCTGTTTTATCGCGATCTGTTCTTCTCAGTTCTCGTGATATTGACTTTGGTAATGGCTACTGCCGGGATTGTTTGCTGGGGAGCTTCATCTATGCTGCATAGCGACATTCCGTTAATGATGGTCGCTATGTTTCCGGGAGTTATTTTTTTATCTCTTTATGCTCTCGACAGTTCAGTGCTGCAGTGTCAAAAACGCTATTTTCTTCCAGCAGTGGCGCCGGTTGCATTCAATGCTGTATGGATTATTATTGCTTTGCTGCTCAATGGACGCGATTTAAGAATAGCAATGTTCATGCTTTCATTCGGTGTCCTCGTTTCATTTGCCGCGCAATGGTGGACTGTTTCGCATTCAGTTGCGAAATGGGTCAATCAAACAGTAGGATGGAGAACCTGGTTTCAGCCTCATCTGTTTTCTGATGAGGTACGCAGTTTATTGAAACCCATTTCTTTTGGAATTGTCGGCATCGGGGCCGCTCAAATCAACAGTGCTGTGGATGCTATCTTTGCGCGTTTGGCCGATCCGTCGGGGCCGGCGTATCTTTGGTATGCCATCCGCATCCAGCAGCTGCCGTTGGCGCTTTTCGGCATTGCTTTATCGGGCGCTCTGCTGCCGCCTCTTGCGCGGGCGATCCAGTCGGAATCATTCGATCGCTATCGGGAACTGTTGCAGGGAGGATTAAAGAAAAGCGCAGCTTTGATGATTCCTTGCTCGGCAGCTTTATTTGTTCTCGCCATGCCAGGCCTGGATTTGTTGTATGGACGCGGAAATTTTCAAAGCGGCGATGTTTTCAATTCCGGAATTTGTTTGCAGGCTTACGCCATCGGCCTCGTTCCTATGGTTTACATATTGTTGCTGGCAAATGGGTTTTATGCCCGCAAGGAATATGAATGGCCGATGAAATGCTCACTGATTTCCGTTGGCTGCAATGCATTTTTGAACGTGATTTTTATATTCGGATTTCATTGGGGGGCAGTTAGCATTGCTATGGCTACCGTGCTGAGCGCTTTTCTCAACTGCTCGCTTTTGGCTAAAGGATTGCAAGAACAGATTGGTGCAATCGCTATCTGGAAAGGGACTGGCCGAATCGTTATCTGCACGCTATGCGCTTCAGCGGCGGCCTTCATGATGGATCAAATAGGAGTTCCTCAACGCGATTTTGTATCCCAACTATGCCGTTTTGCTTTGATGGGGGGAACCTTTTTCGGCGTACTCTTTCTTTTGGCCTATTTCATGAGGGCAAAAGAAATTTTTGCAGTTCTCCGACTCTGAAATCGATGCAATGATGTTGGGAGAGGCTATGTTTCAAGCAAAAAGCGCCTGTTCTGGCTATTGTCTTCGCCGCTTGTGCTTTATTAAAGTCCGATAAGCTGACTTGATATTTGAAGATTGCCCGGATAAATGGCATAACTCAATTTGGTTGCATTCCAGACGGAATACAACCAAATTTTATTTGTATTAGCTCGTGTGAGAGAGGAATTCGCAGACGAGCGGAATGTTGATGGGGATCGGAAGCGGGATTTGATCCATTTGAGGAATTACGGCGAGTTTTCCAGAATGCTTATCCTCGAGAGTGAGATATTCGGGAATCTCGCGATTCGTGCTCTCTTGCGCCATTAATACCGCTTTGATCTGCTGCGATTTTGGTTTTAGCGAGACTGTCATGCCCGGCCGTACCAGAAATGAGCGGCGGTCGACTTTCTTGCCATTGACGAGAATGTGTCCGTGGGAAACCAGCTGCTGCGCAGCAAAGATCGAAGATGCGAATCGAAGCCGGTAAACAACGTTATCGAGCCTGCATTCGAGCTGATCAATGAAATTATGAGCTGTATTGCCGGATCGGATCAGCGCTTTCCGATAAGCGTTGACAAGCTGCTTTTGGCTAAGCATGCCATAGACGGCTTTCAGCTTTTGGCGTTCATCGAGCTGCATGCCGTAATCCGATTTCTTTTTGCGCTTTGCTCCATGCATTCCCGGCGCATGTTGTTTATGGAGAAGCGGGTTGCGTGCTTTGCCAAAAATATTGGTTGCAAAGCGACGTGCAATACGATTTTTAGGACCTCTATATCGAGCCATTTTCTCTCCGAAAAAGAAGATTAGTTCACTTGCTGCGGTAAAGCCAAACAGCATAGCCAAGATGCTAATTTTGAACAAGAGGAACGTCTTCAGAGCCATTCCTATGTGAATTCTTCGAAAAGATTCCCGAATATCGTCGAAGAGGGGGCTTCAGGGAGCCTTCGGCAAAATTTTCCTGTTAGAGGCGGAAATTGCCGGCAAAAAAGGGGCGGTTTTTTCCGCCTGTGCAAATAAAAGATTTTATTTGATTCTGTCGAGTTTGATGATCAGTAAATGCAAGGTATTAAACATCAAATCTTTAGTTTTTTTTCCAATTTGCCGGTTTCAAAAATCGGTAATGGGGCGGGGAAGCACGCTGACTTTGATCCAGGCTGCTCACCGCCGAAAACCGATTTTTGAAGTGTGTTATACTGAACGTGATTCAAAAATCGCTTTCTTCGACGGCTTTATTGTCTTTACGGCCTTCTTTTCTCTTGCCGTCTGCTGCGAGCATCTCTAAGGCTGCTGACTTTAAGGTTTTCAAGCCTTCGGCAAATCCCAAGGAACGGGATAGTTGATCCAGATAGGAAATCTCAGCTGCAAGCTGATCATTGATCGTCTCGAGTTTGGCAAGTTTTTTAGATAGATCCGGGTTTTTCATGACTTCCTCCTTTCTGCTTTTTCTGCACTAAGATAAAGATGCAAAATCCGTGCCATGAAAGTTAAAATCGGATGTGTTGTTCTAAGAGACTGTTAAAGAATAGAGTAGGCTGATGCCGAGCGGATTCTCTTTAATTTGAAGATTTTCTGGAAATTTAATTTTTCCTAATTTTTTTAGAACGTGTAGGTTGTGAATGAAGGATCGATTTCCCCATTGATGGAAATCGTGCAACATGAGAACTTTGTCTTATCTGTCCCCAGATGTTTTCCATTATAGCAATGAGGGGTCAACAAGAGGTTAAAACATGAAGAAACTGTCGTTCAGTAAGAAGTTGCTTATGGCGGGAAGTATCGCTGCCTTGGCAATTGCTTGCCAATCAAAACCCGTCCGGCAACCCGCACAGCCGGCTCAGCCTCTCCATACCGATGTTGAAGAACAAGGCGAAGAGAGCGAAGAAGAAAGTTCGTTTTGGGATCAAACCGAGCCATTCAAATCAGAAGAAAAACAACTGAAAGCTGTTAGCGCGCCTGCTCCTGCAGAGCCTGCAAAAGTTGAGGCTCCTCAGCAAGCAGCGGCAATTCCCGCTGCGCCTGCCGCAGAAGCTCCTGCAGCGCCGATTGTAGAAACACCTGCTGCCGCTCCCGCTGAACCTGTCGCTGAAACAAAAAAAGAAGCTGTTCCCGCAGAGCCAGTAGCTGAAGCGAAAGCGCTGGAAGCTGCTCCAGTTGAGTCCCCAATCTCTGCTGCAGTACCCGACACAGCAAAAGCTGAAGTAAATGCTGCAGAAAGTTTGACTCCTGTCGCACCGTGATGATTCAGAACAGGAGCTTTTGCTCCTGTTCTGCAATTGTGTCTAAAAAAAAGGCCATGCTCCCTTTAAAGGAACATGGCCTTTTTTTTGATCTGTATACCCAAAGAACCTGAAAAATCGGCTGTTGGGCTGCCACGAAAGTTCCGTAGAATCGATCGATCGCAAGCTTCGCAATACGAAGCAACTTACGATCGTCGATTATAGGGGCTTTGACGCGGCCCAAATTCACCATTTCAGACCGGGCGCAGTATAAAACTACTCGCGGTTCATTTCTGCGATCAGTTTTTGACGGCTTTCCAACAAATCATATTTTTGTTCATTGACAGCCTGTCCATTGAAGAACCATTCGTTTTCAGTCATTTCTTCACTATGAAAACGGCTGATTCCGTGTTTTTTGTCGTTTTTCCAAGTAATTTCAGCAGTTAAAGTCCCGAAATCATCAAAGTGAAGCTCGGTTCCATGTTTTTGGCCATTCACATATGGAACTTCCGCAATTTTAATTCCATTGCGGTAAATCGTTTTGATTCCATCGAGCACGCCATGATTCCAATGCTGCACCATCAACGGCTTTCCCGAGGGAGTATTTTTGATCTGTTCGCCATGCAATTGATAATCTTGGTAATTGGAAATGCTTTGAATCTGACCATTTGGGTGGTAGCTTATTCTTTGTACGACAGCTCCTTTTTCAATCTGATCGCGGCAGAGCATCGGTCCTGACCGATCGCGTTTAATGCGCGTTCCATTGCCATTTTCGACTTGGCTTTCCAATTCATGTTCCGCAGTGTAGTATTTGCCTTCCTGCAAGGATTCATTGACATATTCTTCAATGGAAAGGGGCGATCCTTTTTCATCCCAGTGCGTGATAATCGAACGATCATCGAATTCGTAAACATCTTCGCGCATCGGAATTCCCCCCGCATCGTGGAGGACTTCTTTCAACAATGTCCCTTGATCGTAGACCATTAATTTTTCCACGATCGGGCTATGCGGAAAAGTATAAGTTGTGCTGCCGTGCAGTTTGCCGTTATCGTACGACCGGGTGACTTTGACTCCATTTTTCATCATGGTAATTACCTGGCCGTCCTGAGCGCGTTCTTCCCATTCCTGTTCCGAAACGTCGAACCCGTATTTATGCACGAACTGCTGCGAAACAACGTCATCCGTGTTTTTGTTTGAACTGCATCCGGTCAATAAAACACCCGCACACGTGATCCATGGCAAGAATCGCATTTTCATCGAAACCTCCAACGACAATATATCTTTGACGATCTTAGTCGTCCTTCTGACTAAAAGCAAGAATTATGCCGAACGTGACTCAAAAATTGGCTTTTCGGTTTGGCCAAACCGCGGGAGCTTTTGCTCAAGCCCAAAAACCGATTTTTGAACGCATCGCTTGTCGCAATCCCGGCCCCCCTTCAGGGGCGGGTCAAGGCAAGCTACTTAACAAGCGAAAGCAGCTTAGGGTCTGTGAAACAATAAAGTGGGCGATTTGGCTGCGTCAAAGCCCGTATAATCGACGATCGCAAACGGGCGCGTATTGCATTAATACGTACCCGTTTGCGAAGCCTTGCGGTCGTCGA
>Ga0153915_10000858_pt1 | contig 28083 bp, 25 predicted proteins | sample Opewatmetagenome_2_FD_107003 | JGI IMG/M metagenome (GOLD analysis project Ga0153915, IMG submission 107003) | Freshwater wetland microbial communities from Ohio, USA - Open water 3 Core 3 Depth 3 metaG | ecosystem: Environmental > Aquatic > Freshwater > Wetlands | place: USA: Ohio, Lake Erie...
ACGCCGCATGCCCAAATTATACCACGCTTGGGTGCTTTTCGTTTCATTTACCCCAAACTATCTTAATTATCAGTTAAACCGACGTTGGACTCTGTATTGTACGCCTTCAGCTCTCTGTATAGCTTCAGGATTATTGGGATCCATCAGTACCGGATGTGGTTTGGATATTCTCAGACGGGTTCCAATCGGTATATTATTAGGATTATCGATAACATCCTTATTATCAAGATATATATACACCCAGAAAACCTTGTTTCCATAATACTCCAGTGCCAGAAGCGTCAGGCGACTTCCGGCAACAATATTGACGTAAACAGGATAGTTTCTGGTTGTATCCGGATAAGTGCTGGTGACAACCGGAGCAATCGTATCCATTTTCTGAGGTACGGGATAGGCGATAGAATCTTCTATGTCCAGTATCTCAGGATCTTTGGTAAATAAATCCTTAAATCGTTCAACGATACCCATTTTTTGGCTCTGATCTTTTTTTGCATCCTGATTGGACTTAATAGCCCAGTAGGTTAAGCCACCCACAATAAGCAGAAACAACAAGATCAACAAGAACTTTCCACCGGATTTGCCTCCTTTCTTTCTGGAATCAGGTAGTTCTTCCATATCGTCTTCACTATCTTCAATATCAGGCATATAGGTTGTGTGACCGGGCTCTTTTATTGGTTCAGCAAAAGACGAGGCTCTACCGGATGTTGACAGTTTGGATTCCTTAGATCCTTTCGGTTCTTTTGTTTCGGCTGGCTCATGACTAACCTCAAGATCGGTTTCTATGGGTTCAAAGCCGGAAAAAGGCTTGTTGATTTCATCTCTGAGATGGACGTCCGGGATAAAATTCAGCTTGAGATGTTCCTTGATAATAAATGTTTGCCCGGTATTCACATCAACACTGCTACGGGCTTCCACTTCGATGAGTTTAAAAGTACCCAAGCCGTTGATTTTTACAATTTTGTCCTTAAGCAAACCATCTTCAATAACCTTAAAATAGTTTCTAAGGAAATCCTCGGCTTCCTTTTTCTTGATGTTTTCCATTGTAGAAAGTTTATCGACCAAGTCTTGTAATAAAATCTTTTTATCCATATTGTTTCGGAGGTAAGAGGTCTTTTATGGCATTAAATGCCTGATTCTTTCTTTTAAGGTAGGGCCAGGTTTAAAAATGAGTACAAGCTTGGGAGGAATCAGCCATTTTTTTCCGGTAGCTGGATTAACAGTAAGGCGCTCCTTGCGCTTTTTAACTTCAAATGTACCAAATCCCTGGATGGAAATCAGCTCTCCTTCTGACAATAACGTCGACAACAGACTGCACGTTCCCACAGACAATGAAGACACCTTACCGTCAGGTATCCCTGACTGTTGTGCCACTTCATCTATAAATTCTTTGTGTTTCAAGTTGATACGATATTAAGCACGTGATTTTCTTGCGATATTAGTTAAATAACCTGTAAACAACAAGTTTTTAGTCAAAAAAGTCCTTTTTTTCGAAAAAAAGGGACTTTTTTGGCATCATTTCCACTTACACACGTCTATAAAAAACCAGGAAGCTGATGGTTTTTCAGCTTCCTGGTTTACATAGTTATATGGATATCGTTTCTTAGCGAAGAGCTGCCTGAGCTGCTGCCACACGTGCGATTGGCACACGGAATGGTGAGCAACTCACGTAGTTCAAGCCTGTCCTGTGACAAAATTCAACCGAAGACGGTTCACCACCATGTTCGCCGCAAATACCACATTTCAAATCAGGACGAACAGAGCGCCCCCTTTCAACAGCCATTTGCACAAGCTGGCCCACACCTTTCTGATCAAGCACCTGGAACGGGTCTGTCTTGAGGATTTTCTTTTCCAGATAAATCGGCAAGAAAGAAGCGATATCGTCACGACTATATCCGAAGGTCATTTGAGTCAGGTCATTTGTACCAAAGGAGAAGAATTCGGCGGAAGTAGCGATGCGATTGGCTGTCAGGGCTGCACGAGGAATTTCAATCATGGTGCCCACCTTGTAGTCAATACGACGTCCGGTTTCTGCAAATAGTGTTTCAGCCGTGATACGAATGATTTTTTCCTGTTCAACAAATTCATACAAGATTCCGGTAAGTGGTACCATAATTTCCGGGATAGCGACGATACCTTCTGCCTGAAGTTCAAGGGCGGCACCCAGTATGGCTCTGGTCTGCATCTCGGTAATTTCAGGATACGTATTTCCAAGACGGCATCCACGATGTCCTAACATAGGATTGGCTTCATGCAGGGAATTTACACGTTGCTGAATGGTTTTAAGGGAGATACCCATGGTCTTGGCCAATTCTGCCTGTTCTTTCTCTTCATGAGGCACAAATTCGTGCAACGGTGGATCAAGTAGACGGACAGTCACTGGCAGATCATGCATGGCTTTAAATATACCTTTGAAGTCCGCTTTCTGATAGGGTAAAATCTTTGCCAGAGCGATACGGCGACCCTCGGTATTATCAGCCAGAATCATTTCACGCATGGCTTTGATTTTTTCACCTTCAAAGAACATGTGTTCCGTACGGCAAAGACCTATACCGGTAGCACCGAATTTACGGGCCACTTCAGCATCATGGGGCGTATCAGCATTGGTACGGACAGTCATACGGGTATATTTGTCGGCCAAAGCCATCAATTCGGCAAAATCAGCGTCAACTTCAGCTTCTTTTGTAGCAACAGAGCCCAGATAAATATCACCGGTAGAGCCATTCAGAGAAATCGGATCACCTTCCTTTAGAACAATATCACCAACTTCGATGGTTTTGGTGGCATAATCGATTTTCAGCATACCGGCACCAGAAACACAACATTTACCCATACCACGGGCAACAACGGCAGCGTGAGAGGTCATACCACCACGAGCAGTCAGTATACCTCGGGCTGCAGCCATACCGGCCAGGTCTTCAGGAGACGTTTCGATACGGACCATAATGACTTTTTCACCTCTTTTAGCCCATTCGGCAGCATCATCAGCATTAAATACCACTTTACCGGAAGCAGCGCCTGGTGAAGCGGCAAGCCCTTTGGCTATGATTCTGGCATTTTTAATGGCGGCATTGTCAAAAACAGGGTGCAACAGTTCATCAAGTTTATTGGGTTCAATGCGTAATACGGCTGTTTTTTCATCGATAATACCCTGATGCAACATATCCATGGCAATTTTCACCATAGCAGCACCAGTACGTTTGCCATTACGGGTCTGGAGGAACCAAAGTTTACCTTCCTGTACCGTGAATTCCATATCCTGCATATCCTTGTAATGGTTTTCCAGTTTTTCCTGAAGCGCATTCAGTTCAGCGTAGATGGCTGGCATGGCTTCTTCCATGGACGGATAATTGCCCAAACGGTCAGCCTCACTGACATTAGCCAGTTTAGCCCAACGTTGCGAACCCTCTTTGGTAATTTGTTGAGGAGTACGGATACCGGCAACCACATCTTCGCCTTGTGCATTGATGAGGTATTCACCTATAAAGATATCTTCACCGGTGGCTGCATCACGGGAAAAACAAACTCCTGTTGCAGAGGTGTCACCCATATTACCAAAAACCATAGCTTGTACAGTAACGGCGGTACCCCACTCGGCGGGTATTCCCTCCATTTTACGGTACAGAATGGCGCGCTCATTCATCCAGCTGTCAAAAACAGCACAGATGGCTCCCCAAAGCTGTTCATATGAATTTTCAGGAAAATCTTTACCGGTTTGTTTTTTTACTGCTGCTTTAAAACGTTTTACCAGTTCTTTCAGATCTTCTACCTTTAACTCAGTATCCAGCTTGACGTTTTTAGATTCTTTGATTTCTTCAATGATTGCTTCAAAAGGATCAATATCATTCTTATTGACTGGTTTCATACCCAATACCACATCACCATACATCTGAACAAAACGACGGTATGAATCCCATGCAAAACGAGGATTGCCAGTCTTGCGGGAAAGACCTTCTACAACAGCATCATTAAGACCCAGGTTCAAAATGGTATCCATCATACCCGGCATAGAAGCCCTGGCACCTGAACGTACCGATACCAACAACGGGTTTTCAACATCGCCGAATTTGGATTTCATCAGTAATTCAACACCGTTGACAGCGTTTTGTACATCCTCTTTCAACAGAGAAACAACCTTGTCTTTACCCAATTCAAAGTATTCGGTACAAACATCGGTTGTAATGGTGAAGCCCGGAGGAACCGGCACACCTATCAGGTTCATTTCAGCCAGATTGGCACCTTTACCTCCAAGTAGGTTTTTCATAGTAGCTTTGCCTTCAGCTTTTCCGTTGCCAAAGGTGTACACTCTTTTTGTAGTCATCCTGTAAACGTATTAGATTATGAATAAATAGTAGATTTTGCTATTTGTGATTCGCAAAAATAGACAAATTTGTTCAAAACGGAAAAGGACATTCTCTTTTTTTATCACAGAATCCTTAATAATGTGGTTCAGTGAATAATTTGTATTTTTGCAGCCTGATTTATACATTTTTTTCCATCTTTTAGACTGATTGTTTTGACCAGAAAGAAAAAACAACTTCCCATATTGGAAGGAGTAACTATAACAGACGTGGCTGCCGAAGGTAAAGCGCTTGCCCGCGTAAACGACATGGTCGTATTTGTCCCTTTTGTTGCTCCAGGCGACATTGTAGATATACAGCTGAATAAAAAAAAGCACCATTATGCCGAAGGATATGCTGTGAGATTCCATTCCTATGCTAAGGAAAGGGAAAAACCTTTTTGCACCCACTTTGGCATTTGTGGAGGATGCAAATGGCAGCATCTGCCCTATTCAGAACAATTGAAATACAAGCAACAGCAAGTATACGATGCCTTGGAGCGTATAGGTAAATTACAGCTGCCTCCAGGATTCAATGGCTTTTCAACTGATATTCAAGCTCCGAAAACAGGCACTTTCTCTATAATGGGATCAGAAAAGACCCGATATTACAGAAATAAGCTGGAATTCACCTTCTCTGACAAGCGCTGGATGAGCCAGGAAGAAATGCAGTCGGGAGAAACCATCACCAACAGAAATGCGCTGGGATTTCACATACCAGGTATGTTTGATAAAGTACTGGATATTGATTATTGCTGGCTTCAGGATGAGTTATCAAATCGTATACGTTTATCGGTCAAGGCATTCTGTCAACAAAACGATTATGCCTTTTTCAATCTGAAAAATCAGGAAGGATTCATGCGCAATCTGATCATCCGGACATCTTCAACGGGTGAAGTAATGGTTATTGTGGTATTTTTTAAGGAATTGAAAGTCATGCGTGACGCATTACTCAAACACATTGAAACTGAATTCCCTGAAATAACATCATTGATCTATATTATCAATGGAAAATGCAACGATACTATTGGCGACCAGGAAATCCATGTATTCAGAGGCAGAAACCACATTTTTGAAATGATGGAAAACCTGCGTTTTAAAGTCGGACCGAAATCGTTTTACCAAACCAACTCTGCCCAGGCTTTCGAATTATACAAGGTAACGCGTTGCTTTGCTGGTCTGACGGGTAATGAACTGGTGTATGATTTATATACCGGTACCGGTACTATTGCACAGTTCATTGCCAGATACTGTCGCCAGGTGATTGGAGTGGAATATGTACCAGAAGCTATCGAAGATGCCCGTATCAACGCTGCCTTTAATCGGTTGGACAATACGTTGTTCTTTGCAGGTGATATGAAAGATGTGCTGATTCCTGCCTTTATTGACCAATATGGCCGACCTGATGTCATCATCACCGACCCTCCGAGAGCTGGCATGCATCCGGATGTGGTAAAAACCATCCTTCATGCTGCACCCAAACGCATCGTCTATGTGAGCTGCAATCCTGCCACCCAGGCAAGGGATATTGCCCTGCTGGGCGATGGTTACAAGCTAACGCGTGTTCAACCAGTTGACTTATTTCCTCACACACAACACGTTGAGAATGTAGTTTTGCTTGAAGCAGTGTAATGTTATCGTTTAGCTATTGCCTCAATTTCAACCAAAACCTTTTTTGGTAATTCCCTGACAGCAAAAGCTGCTCTAGCGGGAGCACTTCCGGTAAACTGTTTGGCATATACGTCATTCATGTCTGTAAACAAACTCATATCAGCCAGCATTACGGTGCATTTTACGATGTCGTTCATGGAAAAGCCGGCAGCTTCCGTGATGTTTTTAATGTTACGGAAAACCTGTTCGGTCTGACCCTTTATATCTGTAGCTTCGATATTTCCGGTTTCAGGATTAATGGGTATCTGACCTGAGACAAACAACATGTCGTCTGACTGGACTGCCTGGCTATAGGGGCCTATGGCTGCAGGGGCTTTTTCGGTTATGATAAATCGTTTCATAGAATAAAGTATTAAAAACCTAAGAGTATACCGGAATAACCAATAACCAAGCCCACAAAGGCATTGATTAGCTTGGCCGTAAGAAAACCACGTTTGGATTCAGCCAGCAAAGGTAATGAGGCATGGCCATCCTGAGTGATTGAATTAGCCAATAAAATGCTGAAAGGAATACTGCCGTTCAGAAACAAGGTGATAAAAACAAGGTGAGGTCCGGATTCTGGAATCAGACCGATAAATACGGCCAGTAACAATATCCACATCGTGTTGTTCTGCACCCAGTTTTGCAAGTCAACAGAAGCCATAAGAAAATGGATGAGCAACAAGGCACCAAACGTCCAAACAGCAATCTTTGGAACATGTTGCCTGATGATATGTTTCCACAAATGCTCTTCCAGAAAGTGGTCATTGACAATAAAAAACGTAATCAGTACAAAAACAGCCAATACGATAAAAAGGGTATTGAACCAGAATTCATCAAATGGCATCAGAGCTTCTTCATGTAAAGATTCTATGCCATTCGGTACTGTTATTCCCAACGCATCAGGCGTTTGCGAAGAGCCACTGTTTATAGTTTGGTACATCACTTCGCTGCCTGAATGATCGTGTTCGAAATAGCCCGTGATCATTGCCAGTATAAAAATGGACAGACCTCCAATCAGTAAACCTCTTGTAAAAGTCAATGGTCTGAAATTATTTTTCCATCCTTTGAAACTGTCCGACAAATTGAGCTGTTCATGTTCATGAACGACCAAATGTTCTTTCATTTGTCTGGGTATTTTCACGGAGACCTTTAGCCGATCGATTATCAGACCGACAAAAATGGCGATCACACCTATAACGGCAAACAGAACTAAGGCTCTACCAGGCATTCTGACCAGCATGACAAACGCTTCATCACCTACTCCGCTAATCAACGCAGCAACCAGTGCACCAAAACTAATAGCACCATGTGTCCACATACTAACGACAGCAAAACCGCCAAAACAACCTGGAATTAATCCCAGTAATGTGGCAATGATGACTTGAATTGGTTTGTAACGATGTAACCAATGGCTCCATCTGCCTTTCGTAAAGACGTTCAACAGTTCAATAAACAACATGATCACAACAACAAAGCTCGTGATCATGAGTGTATTACGAAAAACGTCCGTTAAAATCGCAAGCATGTCAGCGGTGTTTCAGGGCTTCGTACAGTAAAATTCCGGCAGCTACTGAAACATTTAAAGAAGCAATATTACCATGCATAGGAATACGTACCAGTTCATCACACAGCCTCAGATGATCAGGTGACACGCCTGTATCTTCGGCGCCCATGACAATAGCCAATGGACCCGAATAATCGGCACTGGTATAATCTGAAGCTGCTTTTTCAGAAGCCGCAATCAGATGCACTCCGGAATGTTTCAGCAAAAGAATGGCATCGCGCAAGGTTTTTTCCCGGCAAACGGTTAGTGAATGCAAGGCACCAGCTGAAGTTTTGACAGCATCGGCATTAATGCCAGCTGAATTGGTTGCAGGTACAACAATGGCATGGACACCGGCACAGTCACACGTTCTGGCAATGGCCCCCAGGTTCCGTACATCGGTCACACCATCAAGCAGAACAAAAAAAGGCACCTTACCCTCTTCGTACAAAGTTGGTATAATGTCTTCCAGGTGCTGATAGGTAACGGCTGACAAATAAGCCACTACGCCTTGATGATTTTTCAGGGTAACGCGATTAAGTTTTTCAACAGGTACACGTTGAACAGGGATTTGCTTGCCTTTCAGAACATCAAACAACTCTCCCGACAATTCAGATTCAAGACCGTTTCGAATCAGTATCTTATCAATTTCCCTGCCGGCCAGAACGGCTTCGATGACAGCCCGTATCCCGAAAATGAAATCGTTACCCGTTTTTTTGAGTGGTGGTCTGTTCCTGTAGGCATTGTTTGAATGATAGGTCATGAGGTTGTTTATTTTTTTATACTTTCTGTCAGTAAGTTACGGGCATTCAATATAGCCGCTTCCGTCACATTGGCACCACTGAGCATCCGGGCAATTTCTGTCAGCCTTTCCTCATAATTAAGCAGAGTAACGACTGTCTGGCTGTATTCTTTGTTCTCTGTTTTGGAAACCTTCAGATGTTGCCGCCCTTTTGCCGCAATTTGTGGCAGATGAGTAATACATATAACCTGCCTGTTAGCGGCTATATCCTGCATGATCTCTCCCATCCGGTGAGCAATTTCTCCTGATATACCCGTATCAATTTCATCAAATATAAGGGTGGAAAGCTTCATGCTGTCTGCTATTACAGACTTGATACACAACATAATACGGGATATTTCACCTCCTGAAGCGATTTCGTCGATTGGTTGAAGTCTGGCATTCTTATTGGCTGAAAACAGGAATCTGACAGTGTCAATGCCATCTGAGTCCATTGTTTTGCCCGATATAGTAATATCCAACTGGGCTTTGGGTATGCCAAGCTGTTTCAGGAGATTAGTCAATCGCTCTCCTAATACTGCTTGAAAATCCTGCCTTGATCGGGAAAGACGAGTCGCTTTTTCCAGTGTTATTTGCTCTGCCTCCTTTACCTCTTTCTGCAAGTCGTTCAAGGTTTCGTCTGAAAGCGCTATGCCAGACAGACGCTCTGATAATTCATCCCTTAAACTGATCAGTTCGGAGAGAGATGAGACACGGTGCTTTTGCTGAAGGCTGTACAACAAGTTAATCCTGTCGTTCACCTGCTCCATCCGGGCTGGATTGATTTCGACGTCATTAAGCAATATGCCGATTTCAGAAGACAAATCCTTCAGGTCAATGTAGTTGGAACGTAGTCTCGTTTCGTGCTCTTCAATCTTTGAAAAATGCTTTTTTAGACCCTCTGCCTGAATCAAAGCCTGGTGCAAATTGGTTATAATACCATTCTCCTCATCATCCAGCCAGGAAAACAACTTACCCAGTCCTGTTTTTATTTCTTCAGCATGAGTCAGCACTTGCCATTCGGCTTCCAAGGCTTCCTGTTCGCCCTCTATCAGGTTGGCAGCTTTTAACTGGTCATATTGAAAACGCAGAAAATCTTCTTCCTCCCTGGCATTTTTCATGCTATCAGTAAGTTGCCGCAATTCAGTCTGTATCGTTCTGAAATGCTGATAGGATGACTGATATTCCGTTCGAAGCAGTTGATTTCCCGCCACAGCATCAAGAATATCCAATTGAAAACGGTCTTTGCCGATGAGCAGATTCTGGTGCTGGGAATGAATATCTGTCAATTGCATGGTAAGTTCCTTCAGGATGGTCTGCGATACAGGAGAATCATTGACAAAAGCTCTGCTTTTACCGTTGTTATAAAGCTCCCTGCGTAAGAGACAACCGGTCGGACCATATTCAAGGTCATTCCTTTGAAAAAAATCCTTCATGTTATATGCCGATAAATCGAAGTCCGCCTCCACCAGGCATCTTGTTTCACCTTCCTTGATGATGCGCGTTTCTGCCCGCTGCCCGAGAATCAGTGAAAGGGCTCCTAAAAGGATTGATTTGCCGGTTCCGGTTTCGCCGGTAATGACGGTAAGACCTTTATCAAAATCCAGCGAAAGCCGCTCAATCAACGCGTAATTCTCGATATACAGTCGTCGCAGCATATCTAACGTTTAGTTTTGATGCCTTGCAGGCGGTTACTTGAAGCAGGATACACTTCGTTAAGGAGATCATACACCTGCTGCTTTTCTTTCATATCGGCTTTTGAATAGATATTGATGAGCTCATCAGCTTTGGTATCAATGAAATTTGACAACAATGGAGAACCAGGTTTAGCTTGTTTGGCTGTTTTTAAAGCAGTTAGGGCTTGTGTGATCTGTGCCCGGCCATTTGTAGCATCCTTATGCATTTCATCCAGACCAAGACGATGATAATTATAGGAAAGAAGCCTCATCTGAGGTTGATTCTCGTTAACTAGCACATTGATCCAACCCCAGTGATTTTTGTCTTCCTGAGCCTTCCAAAGGTCTCCCAGACTACCTTGAGCTATTCCTGCAATATCCTGCGCCCGTTGAAAAAAAGGTGTACCTCCGAGTTTGGAGAAACTGTCAAAGTCCAGACCCAACATAACATATGACCAAAATGCCAGCGTCGCAATCAAATTTCCGTCGATGTTTGTTTCGTTGAAATTCAATATCTGATTTTCCTGATACTCAAAGGTGAGCTCTTCCCGCATATTCAACAAGGATGTCGTTAACGAGGTTCCATAAACCGGTCGTTGCAATTGCAGCTGAAAATCACAGGTATGTGCATCTCCATCTCTTGTCTTGAAGATAAAGATCATGGTACAATCAATGAGTTCATTTTTTGAAAGCTGCAGATTCGACCATTGTTGAGAGTTCATAAACGACTCAACGGTTGTTTTGAAATTATCATATATCGCTTTGTCCGTACCAGTAATCTGTTGGGTATTTACCTGTACACGGCAATTGAACTCCTGGGAAAACAGACTACCCAGAAAAACAAACATGAAGCAAACTGTTGTGAAGACTCGTTTAATCATATACTTTACTCATAGCAAATCCATGCAAAGATATAAATTAGCCTTATAGGTATATTATATTAATTTATCATTTATCACATCCAGAATATCCTCTGCCACTTCATGCTTCGGCTTTAAGGGAAAATCAAAATGATATCCGTCCCTGCTGAATATGGTGACCTGATTTGTATCATGGAGGAATCCAGCACCCACGTTGTTCAGGGAATTCAGGACAATGTAATCCAGATTCTTACGTTCAAGTTTACGAATGGCATTCAGTTCCTCTTCATCGGTTTCCAACGCAAAACCAACAAGCAGCTGACCTGTTTTTTTTATCTGTCCAAGTGCAGCCGCAATATCTTTCGTCGGTTTCAGCAACAAGTTAAGATCATCCTCTCCCCGCTTTGTTTTGGTCTCGAATGTCGTTTCCGGGCTAAAGTCAGCCACTGCAGCACAAAGAATACCTAAATCCATTTCAGGAAAAAGACGGGTACAAGCTTCATACATCTGCTGGGCGGACTCAACGTCAATGCGCTCAATGGCATGATGTTGTACTTGAAGGTTTACAGGACCCGTTACCAGAGATACAGCAGCACCTCGTTTTGCACAAGCTTCGGCCAGGGCAAAGCCCATCTTGCCGGACGAATAATTGCCTATAAATCGGACAGGATCAATGCGCTCGTAGGTTGGACCAGCCGTCAATAAGACCTTTTTACCTTCCCATGGTGCTTTTTCAGCCAGTTTATCAGTCAGTATGCGAAAGATGTTGGCCGGTTCTTCCATCCGCCCCTTACCACTATCGCCACAGGCAAGTTCACCTTCCACAGGCTCAATAAAAACAACTCCGGAAGACCGTAACCGATCTATATTTTGCTGAACAGCTACATGTCCGTACATGCGGACATTCATAGCCGGTGCAATAAAAACCGGCTTATTGAATGCCAGATAGGCAGTAGATAAAGCATCGTCGGCAATTCCACCAGCAAACTTGCCGATGATATTGGCCGTGGCAGGAGCGATCAGCATGAAATCAGCCCAATCACCCAATGAAATGTGCTCTGTGCTATACTCGTTGACTGGTTCGAAAATGTCTTTGTAGAGTTTGTTTCTGGATATTGTTTCCAGGGTTAGAGGAGTGACAAAAGCAAGGGCATTTTTTGTAACAACGACACGTACTTCTGCACCAGCCTTGATGAAAAGCCGGATCAGTTCAGGAGCCTTATAGGCGGCTATACCTCCGGAAATGCCCAGTAATACGTGTTTGCCTTTCCACATGAGTTATTTTGTTAACGACCGTAAGCGGATACGAGTCAAGGCATTTTTGGTATGCAATGAAAAGTCGCCGTTCATCATCCAACCGTAATAACCAAGGTCTTTTTTCAGCACCTCTTCAACAGGCATATCCTTGTATTTACCAAAATTGAATACTTCTATTCCTTGATCGTTGTACACCATTTTTCCGGCAAAATCGACATTCCGATTATGCATGGAAAACTCGGATAAAAAGGTTACATCGTTCTTTAGTTCAGGATATTTATCCAGTTGGGCTTTCAAAACTTCATAGGTAGCTCTGGCATCAGCTTCAGCTCCATGAGCACCCTCAAGGTCCTTTTTGCAATAAAATTTATAAGCGGCACCTAAGGTACGTTGCTCCATCTTGTGAAAAATGACCTGTACATCAATAAGTTTGCGACGGCTAAGGTCAATGTCTATGTCATTCCGAAGAAATTCTTCGGCCAACAAAGGAATATCATAACGATTGGAATTAAAACCAGCCAGATCGCTGCCTTCAATATCTTTTGCAATCTGCCTGCCGATTTCCTTAAAGCCTGGACAACCTGCCACATCTTCATCCGTAATGTGATGTATAGCAGAAGCTTCCTTTGGAATTGGAATACCTGGATTCACACGGAAGGTTTTACTTTCTTCGTTACCGTTCGGATAAATTTTGATATACGATATCTCAACAATCCTGTCCGTATTCGGATTGATACCTGTGGTTTCCAAGTCAAAGAAAACCAGACTGTTTTTTAGATTCAACTGCATATCAAGCTACCTGGAATAACGGCTTAGTCATTTATGAGCATCGGCATGAGCAACATCAGCAAATCTTCATCCTTTTCGTTGGATAGTGGCAGGAAAAGACCGGCACGAGATGGATCAGCCAATTCAAGCACAATCTCCTGGGTCTCGAGGTTTGACACAATATCAATAAAGAACTGAGCCTTGAAACCAATGTTAATGACATCACCATCGTACTGGCAGGCAATAGTCTCTTCTGCTGACGTGGAAAAATCGATATCCTGAGATGTCAACTCCATGTTATTGGCAGAGATGGATACCTTGATCAAGCTGGTAGACTGGTTGGCAAAAATAGCCACACGTTTCAGGGTATTCATAAATGAGACTCTGTCAACAATCACTTTGTAAGGATTGTTCTGAGGAATAACAGCGTTGTAATTTGGGAAACGGCCTTCGACCAAACGACAAAACATCTGATAATTGGAAAGCTTAAAAAGAACGTTGTTATCGTCAAACAGAACAGAAACAGATCCTGTTTCCTTCGGTAAAATAGAGCGTAAGAGATTGGCTGGTTTTTTCGGTACGATCAAAGTCGACTGCTGTTCTCCCTTGATGGATGTATTCCGTAAACGAACCAGTTTATGAGCATCAGATGCCACAAATGTCAGGCATTCGGGGGTGATATCCAGGACAACGCCATTCATAACAGGACGCAATTCATCGTCAGCAGAAGCAAACAAAGTGGTATTGATACCTCTAAGAAGCATGGATGCCGGAAGCTCAAGACTTCCCTGATTTTCCTTCAGCTCTTTGAGTCTCGGAAATTCATCACCATTTTGAGCAACAAATTTGTATTTTCCATTCTGATACAGGATGGTCACTTCCAGGCTGATTTCATTAATATCGATGGTAAGAGGTTGTTCCGGTAATTCACGCAAAGCATCCAGCAATGTTTTTGAAGAAATGGCAAAGGAACCGTCAACATTGGATTCAATCAAGTCAAGAGAGGTTACAAGCGTAGTTTCCGTATCGGAAGCAGTGGCTGTCAATTTAAGCCCTTCAATACGCAGATGAAAACACTCCAGAATAGGCAATGTATTCTTTGAATTGATGACACGGCTGATGGCCTGCAAATGACTCTGAAGAGCCGAACTGGATACTATGAATTTCATCAGATAGATTGTTTAATGGGTTACTTAGCCTACAAAAATAGTAAAAAAAAAATGATGCATCCCCTATCTACGGATTTTTTTATAACTGTCTGAAAATAGGAAAAAAGACTCAAATATCAATACCAAGACCATCCCAGGATAGCCTCACTCCTTTTGGCAAAGCCTCGTCAACTTCTTCGTGCAAACCCATATCATGACTCATGTGTATCAACCAAGCCGATTCAGGTTTAACAGCCTCTATCAATTCAAGAGCCTGTGATAAGGTATTATGAGAAATATGAGCTTCTTCACGAAGTGCATCCACAATGAGCACTTTCACACCGGTCAGCTTTTCTGTTTCCCTGGATTCAATAGCATTAAAATCTGTCAGGTATGCCATATCTCCGATACGCAAGCCCAGAACCGGTAGTTTGTGATGCCACAATTCAATGGGAATCAGGGTCAGGTCACCTATCTCAAAAGGTTGCTGACGTACCGGAATTACCTGAAAGATAGGTACACCCGGATAGGGATTTTCCCGGAAACTATATGGCATGGCCATCTTTAATTGATTCAGCACTCTGGGAAGAGCATAAATGGGCATGTCCGAATAGGAACAGAAGGGCCGAAGGTCATCCAGACCTCCGACGTGATCGTAATGTTCGTGCGTTAAAATGACACTATCAATTTTTCGAATCTGTTCCCTGAAGGCCTGCTGCCGGAAATCCGGACCACAATCTATCAGGATTGAAGTATGATCAGATTCTACGAAAATGGAAGATCGCAGTCGTGTATCTCGTGAATCCAGGGAACGGCATACGGGACAATGACACAACAGCTGAGGATTGCCGGTAGAAGTTCCTGTGCCTAAAAAGGTGATTCTCATACGTAGTCTGCTTAGATAAACAACACCTCTGGTTTTAATTCTATGTCAAATAGTCTGGCAACATCGGCCTGCACTTTCTCAGCCAATTCAATCACCTCAGACGCTGTGGCCTGTCCACAATTGACAAGTACCAACGGCTGTATGTCATGAACGCCTGCCTGCCCCCATCGTCTGCCTTTCCAGCCTGCCTTTTCGATGCACCAGGCAGCCGGTAATTTTACGCAGTTATTATCCGATATCCAGCCTGGAATATCCGGATAGACTTTCTGCAACGCCTGGTATTTTTCAGCCGGAATGACAGGATTCATGAAAAAACTACCTGCATTGCCCTGAATAGCCGGATCAGGCAGTTTTTCATGCCTGATTTCCAAAATGGTTTGACGTACTGACTGAAGTGTTGATTTGCCACGTGCCCCCATACGCTTGGCCACTTCACCATACCCGATGTTAGGATTGAACGCTTTTGATAAACGAAACGTAACATGACATATCACATATATATCCTTATAAGCATGCTTAAACAGGCTATCGCGGTATCCAAAATAGCAATCTTCCCCATTAAATGACACCATCTCCAGTGTTTGCCTGTTGAATGCTTCGACTGAAAGAATCAGATCTTTTGCTTCAGCTCCATAGGCACCGATGTTCTGAACAGGAGTTGCTCCTACTTTTCCGGGTATTCCGGACAGATTCTCAGCACCACTCCAACCATTATTCACACAGAAAGCGACAAAATCATCCCATTCCACTCCGGAACCAACCCGAATGTGCACTGAGGTATCATCTTCATGGATGATATGCATGCCCATTATGACTGAATGGATCAATAACCCATCAAAATCATGGCTGAACAGCAGATTGCTGCCGGATCCAATGACAAAAACAGGAAGTTGTTCAAAGCTCTTATCTGTAAGTAGTGTCTTAAGCTCCTCCTCATTACTGAAATCAGCCCAATACAGGGCAGTAGCTTCAATATGGAACGTGTGCCTGTCTTTGAGCGGACAATGGTGAATGACTTGCATGTAATGGTGATTAATACACAAAAATAGCGCATATTTCCCAGCCTGACAAAGCCAGACGGATTTATTAATGATCTTAATTTTTTTTCAATAGTGTTTGTTTATGCACATTTTTTCTATATTTGTGCAAAAAAATCAAGTTATCCATATGTTGTCCATTCTAATTCCCGAACGCGATTACGATTGCCGCAAGCTTGTCAACGATCTTGTCTATCAATGTTCAGAAGCAGCTATTACGTACGAAGTTATTGTTTTAGATGATTTTTCCAGCCTGTATCTTGATGAAAACCGGCAAATCAGTCAACTACCCGGATGCACTTTTGTGGAATTACATCAGAACTATGGCGCAGCCAGAACACGCAATAACCTGGCCGGTATGGCAAAATACCCGTTTCTGCTAATGATTGACTGTGATGCCGCAGTACCCGATGCTTATTTTATACAGCGTTACCTGGATCACATAGGAACAGCCGATGTCATTGTAGGGGGGCTTTCCTATAGCAATACTGTTCCTGAAAATGATAAGATGCTTCGCTGGAAATACGGCATACAACGGGAGTGCATAGACGCCCGCATACGGAACAGGCATCCTTACCAATCCATGTTATCCTTCCAGTTTCTGATTCGAAAGGATGTGATGCTGAAACATCCTTTTGAAGAAACAGTCAAGGACTATGGTCATGAAGATACTATTTTGGGATACGCCTTTCGTAAACATAAGATCAGCATATTATACATTGACAACCCGCTGATTCATCTGGGACTGGACTCCAGCCCTGTATTTCTGCAAAAAAGCCTGATGGCCGCCAGAAAATACCTGAATAATCCTATTTTCAAGAATCAGGAGATAGCCGATAGTGTCAAGTTATTTCGTGTGTTAAGAAAGGCTGAAAAATACAAGCTCCAGCAACTCATCATTTGGATTTTTATCTCTTTTCGTACCACAATGCAGAAAAATCTCTGTGGAAATAAGCCATCTTTATTTATCTTTGACTGTTACAGACTTGGTTACTTATGCCTGTTGCATAAAATCGAATCCAGAGCATGATTGTATCTGTCATCATTCCTGTCTATAACGTTTCGATGTATATCGGACGCTGCCTGGATTCAGTTATTCACCAAAGAATAACTGATTTTGAGTGCATTATAATAGACGATTGTTCTGATGATGATAGCATGGAGCAAGTAACGCACAGATTGTCAACCTATGAGGGATCTGTCCGGTTCAGGATTATTCCTCATACACAAAACCGTGGTCTGTCTGCAGCCAGAAATACGGGCATTCAGGCATCAGCGGGTGATTATGTGTTTTTTCTGGACGGAGACGATGAAATGACCGATGATTGCCTTGAAGTGTTGACCGGAATAGCTGAAAGTTACCCCGATGTAGATATTGTTCAGGGAAGCTCGATAGTGTACAGACCCCGGAGATCGGACAATATCTATCAGCTGAATAATAAGTTACCTGCTTTTTCAGCAGATAAGACTTGGTTGGCCAAATCGATGCTGGAACGGCAAATCATACCCGTCACCAGTTGGAACAAACTGATAAATAGGGATTTTCTGTTGAAGAATGGATTATTTTTCAGAGAGGGCATCATTCATGAAGATGAACATTGGACTTTCTTTGCTGCCAGGCACATCCGGTCAATGGCCTTTTGTACCAAAGTAACATACAAGCACTATATTCGTGAAGATTCCATCATGACATCCAGTGCCGATAGAAGCATCTTTTGTTGGTTCTCAATCATTGACGACTTTATCAATAATCTGGATAACAAATTGTTACAGACACAAAGTAAAGTAATACTTGAAGTAAGTTTCTGCAATCTGATTCGTATTGTAAAACAGGCTTCCCCGTCAAACAAGGCCGATATGCTGGAAACACAACGCCTTTTGCTGGAACCTTGCCTGGTTGATGCCCGAAAACGCAAAGCTAAAGCAGCGTGTTTCCTGTTGTCCTGGTTCAGCCTGCCGCTTTCAGCATTAAAAATCCTGTGTGTCAAAGATATACGAGGCATATATTTTAAAACATTAAAATACCTGGTATAGTTTAGTGACAATGTATGAAACGAGCATGCCTGTACCAGGCACACAAGCAGATGATAATCGGCATGCGGCGTTCCATCTGGCCTTAAACGAAAAATATATTATCAGATGAAACAAACTGACAGTAACATCCTGATTTCAATCGTCATTCCGATTTTTAATCGCGAATTTCTCCTTCCAGGAACACTGGAAAGTCTGGTCAGGCAAACCTACAGACCCTTGGAAATTATTCTGGTTGATAATCATTCAACCGACAAATCACTTGACTGTTGTCTGCATTTCCAATCGACTTATTCCGGTTCCGATTTTCAGGTACAGGTTATCAGAGAGCCTCATCCAGGAGCCAATGCGGCTAGAAACACCGGTTACAAGGCATCTATGGGCAAATATCTGTTTTTCTTTGATTCAGACGACAGGCTTTACTCAGACAGCCTGTCCCGAATTGCCACCTGTTTGACAGAACAGAGTTATCCTGAAGCTATTGCGTATCCCTTCGTTCTCTCCTATCAAGATGGCAGGAAATTACGTCGTCCGAACCGGATTTCTTCAGATGCGGCATCACAATTGTTCGATATTGTCCTTTCCACTCACAATTGCTGCATCAACCGGTCGTTGATTGAAAAAGCAGGTTTGTGGAATGAATCGTTACAGCGTTGGCAGGATCTTGAATTTGGATTCAGACTTTTGCTCAACACGCAGGAACTGGTATGGATGAAAGGAAAACCCTTATACGAAGTGACCATGCACGAAACAGCCATCAGTAGTGCAACATATACTCAGGATCAAGCCATTTTATCAGCTACCCTGGATGCTATTCAGGAAACAATCAATACACTGCCTGCTGATGAAAATAAACATCACATGCAACGAGCCTTATGCTTCAAATGGTGTTCAGTGGCTGCCAAAATCAGGCAGGAACAAAACAATCGTGCCGGTATAGACTTATATGCACACGCTATTCATCAGATTCCTGTCAGTAGACGTTTGCTGACACGTGCCGTATTGTGGGCTCATTATACCTATTCAAGCCTTGGAGGAAGAGGATTCTGGCGATTAGCCGAAAAATTAATCTGAACAGGTTAACGTTTGATCCAGCTATCAAGAGCAATCGTTTTATCGCTGGTCAGTGTCCATTTCCTCGGAACAATCACTTTTTTATCAGCATGTTGATTCAGATAGGCTCCCCACCAACTGAATGAACTGTTTGACAGGATATTGTCATGACAGTGAGCCATCAGGTAAATATACCAGAAAGGATTGATGGCTTCATTTTTAATAAAACAGGCCGATGCCGGCAAATTGACATGTGTCTTTACCCAGTCCGGATCATCTGAAAAAACAAATAACGTGTAGGATTCAAGAGGCTCTGTTAACTGTTTTATGGCCTTCTCGTAATAGATGGCATCACAAACGCCATAGGTGGGTTGATAGGCCTTTGAAAAAAAATCACCTCGTCTGACATGCAGCGAAATAGAATGATTGTTGGAGAAAAGATCAAGATATTCTCTGATACTATCAGGCATGGACTCTTTTGGAGTCAGGCTATGGATGGGATTTTTTAATTGGCTGACGTACCTATCTGTTTGCCAATATCCATCAAAATACAGGAATTTATTGCTGGGAGGAAAAAGCGGATGTGAATCCCTGATACATCGTGTAAATGGATTAATGGCAAACAGTGCCTTACTAAAATAATGAAACACTGACGGATACCTGTTGTAGATTTTCCAATCGTTACATTCAGGCAACTCACTAACAATGTCAATGAAACAGTTTCTGTCAGGCAACCGGTATTTGTAGGAACTTTTATCCAGATACACCGTTTCACCATATCGTTCTTTCAGATACAATGCAAATGCATATTGAAACAATTGGTTCCCCATTCCGGATGAAACTCTGACGACCAACATGTTTAGTTGTTTTTGACAAAAAGTGATTGTATACCCGCATACCACTGCCGAAACAAATACCCCAATGACTTTTTTTTCAATTTAAACAAGTATACAGGACCCAGCACGGCCTCTTTTTCACGAAAGACCATGGCCGGATCACTGGGGTGATCCCATTCCTGAGGACGCCCGTAATATAAAGAAAGACATCGTGGATGCTTATCCAGCAGGTATTTGTTCAGATGAGATTCATCGTTATTGACTGCTATGATTTTATGGGCATCATCCAGTCGTATTTGCCGGACAATGCTGTCTTTCATTGTCAGGAACTCCGTTATCCTGCCTCCAAAAAAACCTCCCTGGTAATAGGCAGTACCTTTATCAGGCGGAATATAGGCCGTCGATGCAGGATTGCGTTCATAAGGGAAAGCAGCGGGCACATCCTGCCTGTCTAAGAACCACGATAACCCCGTCAGATAATCCTGTTCACTGGATGGAATTACTTCCTCCGCCATGATAGGTTTTAAAAAGTACGAATTGGCATTTAAAAAGAAACAATAATCATGCTGCTGAAGCTTTTCTGATATGGAATCAAAAAAGAAAAAGCGGTTGAGTGTATTTCTGGGCCAGCCTTCGTTCTGTACGGGTATCCGTACGACTTGTTCCGATGGGATTATGCTGAATGAATCTGTAAACACATAATAGGTTTTTAATACACCAGGCATAAAATTAATTTCACACGAGGTCAGAAAACTATTCCAGAACTGATCATATTTTCCAATGGCAATGTACAATATGGCTACAGGTTGTTTATTCATGGAACCGCTTTTGAGGATTAAACAGACCATACAATAACACCGCCCATCTATTGAAAGTCTTACATTCGATGACACGAGCCATTACTTGTTGTTTACGTGTAAATCTGACACCGAAGGATCTGGCAGCACATAGTATCTGTTGCTGCCAGTGTAGGTCTTTTGTCGTAAAAGCAAAATAAACCATTTCAGATACTATTTTATCGGTATACGGTCTAATTGCTTGAGTGGTTATTCCCAACGTATCTGCCAGAATCAATGTCTGTATAAACACCTTATAGAAAAATCCCTTTTGAAGACCGGACAGCGTCTCTGAATGGCTGGCTGAATTTTCCAGCATCCGGTATACCATCAGGTCATCCTTCATGAAATAGATGGGGCCTTGGGAAAGCAGGCACAATGTAATAGGCAAATCTTCGCAAACGACCTCTTCTCCGCTGAATAATTGGGGGTAACAATGCATGAAATCAATTAATAACGATGTTCTGAAACAGGCTGTCGATAATACCGCAAGCGGATAATCCCGTTTATTCAAGTAATCAGCTATGGCTTTTCTTCCAAAACGTTCCGGATCATACCAGTCCTGGTTCAGATTGAGTTGATTTGGTGTCAGGGTACCTGATTTCTGATGTAATAGTTGCCAGTTTCCACAAACCATGGTGATTTCAGGATGTTGTTCCAAAACAGCTACCTGCCTGCTTAGCTTATCTGTAGCAATCCAGTAGTCATCCGCTCCACAATCAGCCAGATAAAAACCTCTTGCTTCTTTCAGCAAATCAAAATAATTCCGTATCAATCCTTTGTTTCGTTCGTTCAGGTATAAGCGGATCTTATCAGAATATCGGGCAGCATAATCCTGACAAATAGCTCGTGTTCCATCAGTTGAACAATCTTCTCCCACCAGTATCTCATAAGAGAAAGGACATACCTGATTCAGGAGGCTGTCGAGTGCTTTTCCGACGTAGGCTTCCTGATTGTAGGGTACAATCAGTATTGAAACAAGGGGTTGGTCTACTCGTTTCATCGCTTCAACAATTTGCGGATTGCCTCTGGCCACTGCCTGATTGGAAATATCTTGTCAAGATTCAGCACGGCAATCAAAGATACAGTCAGAAACAACCCGGCAGAAAAACTCCATTGCAACCATCCCTCCAGATAGTAGGCAACTAAAAATGCCATTCCAGCCAATGAGGTAAAATAAAACATCAGGCGTATGTTCGCACGTGTAAAAGACAATTTGCATAGAGGTCTGACCAAAGCAAACACTAAAGGGCAATAAACCAGATAGGCTATCAGGTAAGCTATTCCAGCCGATTCAATACCAACATGCGCCCATAAAACCCGGGTAGCTGCATAATAGACAATATACCAGGTTACTTCCACCAGGAGGAATCGAAAGCCTTTGCCTTTCGCCAACAGGAAAAAACCAACCGGCCATATAAGTACTTTTAAATAGGTTCCTAATAGTTGCCATTCCATTAAGCTGACAGCATCCGTAAACCTGGATGAATACAATAACTGAAGTACAGGAGATGCAAGCAATAAAACAGCAAACACAATGGGTGTAGTCACCAGTAAGACAAAGCGCGTCTGTTCGTTCGAGAACCGAACCATAGCCACATCATCGCCATTCAAACCACACAGACGGGGATAATAGTCGGTAGCCATGGAAGAAAGAATGGCTCCAAGATACATGAAGGAAACAGACCAGACAGCCTGGTACAAGCCAACCATTTCCATATTGCCTGCTTTCAGGATAAAGCTTTTCATAAGCATCAACGTAATGGTGGATGCAAGCCCTGATAACATCGTGAAAAAACCAAGCTTCAACATGGCACCACCTTTTTTGATCGTTTCCCTGAAGCCAATGTTCACTTTCAATAAAAAAGTCTTATTGGAAAAAAACCAGGAAAAAAAAAGGCTGATCAATGATATACCGATCAAAGCAGGTACTATGCCTTCAATACCTAACCATGCATAAAAAACAATAGCTATGATCAATCCGCATACCGTACCAGACACAGACGCTTTTGCCATTTTTAAGAGTTGCCTGGTCCCTTGCAGCAAGGCCATTTGTCCAGAGGACAAAATGCCCGTCAGTACGCAGAAAGACAATAGACATATAGGCCAGACGTATTCTGAATTCCCAAAAAGATATTGGCTAAGAGGCTTCGAAAAAAGGATCATAATCAACATGCCGGCAATCCCCGTCAACCAGACCAGCCGACGGGTAACAGTAACCGTACTGGCAATCCGCTGCTGATCATCAGAACTAGCGGCTTCAGAAATATCCTTGACCGAACTAAAGCTCAGTCCCAAACCAGCTATTGATTTGACGAAATCAACAACAGACTGATACATACCTGCCAGTCCTATGCCAATCGTGCCCAATAATACGGCCAACACCTTGGTTCGCACAATACCGGCTACGATGTTTATCAGCTGCGATCCGGCAAAAATACCGGTTGATTTGGCAATCTGACTGTAAGAGGCTGATTCGTCGTCTTTCACAGGCATTTCAACTCAATGGGCGAATAACACGACAAGGATTTCCAGCTGCCAATACATTTTCGGGAATGGTACCTGTAACTACTGAACCAGCACCAATGACCGAGTTCTTACCAATTTTAGCTCCTTTTAAAATCATGACATTGTCACCAATGAAAACGTTTTCTCCGATAATCACAGTATACCTTGGTATATTTTCATTATGACGCCTGGCCGGATTCAGGCAATGGCCATCACTTGTCTGAACGGACAGATTGAGGCCGGCCACCGTATTTTTTCCAATGTATATGGATGCCCTGTCAGCAGTCAGGCTGGTATTGTTATTCAACATGACACCTTCACCAATTTTTATCATTGAATCAGCACCTCTCAAATCGAAATAGGCATACGTATTTAAATATCCTTGTGAATAGGGATAGCCGATACTCACCCGCTGATCAAATGTTACACAGCCTTCGCCTTTAATCAGTAAAGGCTGGTTTAGGTCAGGCTTCCCGACTATGGTAACCGATTTACTCCAGAAACCCTTATAAAAACGGATCCAAAGCCTTTTTCTTAAATTGAGGTACCAATTATTCATACGGAACGTACTAGTATAGTTCTTTTACAAAAGCACATCTGGGTAAAATGTCACTTCCGACAGACTCTTTAAATTCACACAAACCATAATTGGGAATACTGCCATGCATGGCCGTTCCAACATCAATCAAGCTATATCCTTTTTCAGCATAAAAAGTAAATAACTTGTTCGTCAGATAGTTCATCGTACGGAATGGAGCAAACTCAGGGAGATCACCCCAGTAAACGACCTGAATAATGGTTGGAGTAACCTGATAGACAATGGCAGCAGCGACTGGCATCCCGTTATAACGAATCAAAAAACTGTCAATGGATACGACCGTCGAAGTTTCCTGCATCTGAAGACCGGTCATTCGCATAGGAAAGCCTTTGAGCGCACGATTTTGTCGGATAATCTCGTAGGCTGCCGCCAAATGGTCGGATGTATTGCCTTTTTCAAATGTAAATGGTTGTTTCAACGCCACATTCAGGTTTTTCCTGGCACTATAGGTTAGTTTGGAATGGGTTGGTTGCTTGTCAGTTAGATTGTAAAAGAAATTCAGGTCCACTTGATTCAACCGCCATTGTTTCCGATATAACACATGCATGACCTTGGTCAGAAAAGTAGGATCATAAAACAAAGGAGGTAACGTCATATTGACAGAAGACAGGTGTCTTTCCCTGCAGAATTGCTCCAGTAAATCGACACTTTCCTCAATATACGTAATTTGAATGTTGGAATCCTTTGTAGCAAATCCTCCAAAAGGTGCGGAAAATGGACTTGACAGGCATTTTCCCTGCAGACCAGCTACCAATCCTAGACGGATTTTCTTATCCTTGAATACAAGACAAAACAGTTCATCACATCTGTATGCATTCAATTTGTTGAAAGCAGCCTTATTAAAACAAGCCGCACTGGTGAAAAGGGTATCGTATTCACCGGAGGTTACTTCACAAATTTCCATGATATTCAAGGTCTGTTTACTATGTAAACGTGAGTACTTGCACGTCTATTGTTGTAAAGCATCAATAAAACATTATCAGCACAGGTTAATAAACTATTATTCATGTAACCGTTCAGCCAGATAGGCCTTAATACGTTCCAGGTCTTCCGGAGTATCAACAGCCAGGTTTTCAATATCTGTAATGGCAGTCTGGATTTTATAGCCATTTTCAAGCCAGCGTAACTGCTCCAGTGATTCGCCCAGTTCCATCGGCGACTGTGGCAACATGGCAATTTCTGCCAATATAGCACGTCTGTAGGCATATATACCGATATGCTTATAAAAAGTATGACGTTCAAGCCAGTTTTCCTGAGGAATGCCCCTTAGGAACGGAATAACTGAACGGCTAAAATACATAGCTTCTCCCGCCAGATTAACCACAACCTTCGGAGAATTTGGATTAAGTAATGCCTCTAATCCATCATTAACTGTAAATGGCTTGACCAATGTTGCCAGACATGTTGAAGGATTGTCTTCAAAACATTTTTTTAGCGATTCAATCTGTTTTGCCTGAATAAACGGCTCATCTCCCTGAATGTTTATGACAACATCATACGCTCCTCCAATTTTTCCTGAAGCTTCCAGACAACGATCCGTACCGCTTTTGTGCTGATCAGATGTCATGACGACCTTACCACCAAAGGCTTTTACTGCCTGCTGAATCCGTTCATCGTCAGTGGCTACCCATACGTCATTCATACACGGTTTCACTTGTTCATAGACTAGTTGTATCATTGTTTTACCACCAATATCAACCAACGGCTTTCCCGGAAAACGAGTAGAAGCATAACGGGCCGGAATTATACCAAGAAACGTCATAAGAGTACTACTTTTTTGTAATTAATCCTATCCGCATGCATTCCTGCGAACTTAACCCCAAAACTAATTAAAAAAAGTGAAGTCCATGCAATTCGTCCGCAATAAAAAGTTTTGTAAATATATTACATATTCAATGTTATTTAATGTAATTTTACACTGAATTGTTTTACGTGTTTTTTATGGCTAATTTTGCCAACTCAATGATGATTGAAGAAAATACTCAATTAAAGCTGGCCCATGACTTTGTTCAATACACAGGGGCCAATATATTCCTTACCGGCAAAGCGGGCACAGGCAAGACTACCTTTTTACATTGTCTTAAAGATGAAATGCCAAAACGGATGATTGTCACGGCACCGACCGGGGTAGCTGCCATCAATGCCGGTGGCGTGACCCTTCACTCCTTCTTTCAGTTGCCTTTTGGGCCCCAGATACTCCATAATAATTATTCGACGGATGTTTCAGACCGTCAAAAAGACATTAATAAATTTACCCGGGAAAAAGTAAACATCATCCGCAGCCTTGACCTGTTGGTCATCGACGAAATCAGTATGGTCCGAGCTGATCTACTAGATGCGGTGGACAGGGTCCTCAGACGTTATAAAAATAAATACAAACCATTTGGGGGTATCCAACTGCTGATGATCGGTGATTTGCAACAATTGACACCTGTAGTTAAAGAAGAAGACTGGGAGGTACTGAAACCTTACTACGAATCTCCTTATTTTTATAGTAGTAATGCCATTCGCAAGACGGGTTTTGTTTGCATAGAACTTCAGCACATCTTTCGGCAAAGCGATCAACGTTTCATCAACCTCCTGAATAAAATCCGTGACAACCGTCTGGATAAAGACGCGGCTGGACTCCTCAACAGCCGCTACATTCCGGAATTTGACACTGACAAAGAAAAAGGGTATATCACCCTGACTACCCACAATCAACAGGCAAACCGTATCAATTTAGCCCAGATGAACGGGATTGAAGATCCTGGCCAGATATTCTCTGCAGAAATATCCGGTATCTTTCCGGAATATGCCTATCCAAACGAACCAGAGTTGCTCTTGAAACGCGGAGCACAGGTTATGTTTGTCAAGAATGACGCATCCAGAGAAAAACGGTACTACAATGGGAAAATCGGCATTATCACTTCAATTGAGGATGATCTGGTGTATGTTTCGTGTCCGGGAGATGACGAAGAAATTGCCACAGAAGCCATTGAATGGCACAATTATGCCTATACCATCGATGAAACAACAGAAGAAATCATTGAAACATTATTGGGCACCTTTAAACAAATTCCTTTAAAACCAGCCTGGGCTATCACCATCCATAAAAGTCAAGGCCTTACATTCGATAAAGCAGTCATTGATGCCAGATCAGCCTTTGCTCACGGACAGGTATATGTAGCACTTAGCCGCTGCCGCACACTGGAAGGCATGGTATTAAGCTCACGCATAGATACCAGCAGCCTGAAAATTGACAGATCGGTCATTGGTTTCATGCAGGAAGTATCTGCCAATCCACCGGATGAAACAACACTCAATCGATTAAGAAGAGACTTTGAACAGTCATTATTGACTGAATTGAATGACTTTTCTCCTGTTTTCCGTCGTTTAGAATTTATAAATAAACTAGTGAAAGAGCATGAAACCATACTTCTGGGCAAGCCAGCCGAAACATGCTCAAAAACACTGGCCGAAATAAAAACAGGGATTCTGGATGTTGCTGTTATTTTCGCCCGCCAGATTCGCTCGCTTTTATCAGAAAATCCCGATGTGGAACAGAACTCTACCTTACAGGAAAGACTAATTAAAGGTTGTGCTTATTATTCTGATAAAATACATGACCTCTACGATCTGTTTTTCAGAGAATTCATCTTGGATACAGACAATAAAGCTGTTAAAAAAAACATTAAGGAAGCTGTTGAAAAACTGGATGATGAAATCCGGTATAAGTTAACCTGCCTTGAGACTGTATCAGAAGGATTTGCCGTTTCTTCCTATTTATCAGCACGGGCAAAAGCAGGCCTTGAAAAAGCACCGGCCCGAAAAACAATTTCTACAAACAAAAAAGCCAACATGGAAAAAGCAGAAGAAAAACCTTCTGCAAAACGTTCTATTCGTTCAACAGAAGATGTTTCAACGACCGATTTACTTAACCCAGGTCTATACTCTGCGCTTAAACAATGGCGCTATAAAAAATCGGTTGAAATGCACCTGCCAGTCTATCTGATCCTGTCAGGTAAATCAATGACAGACATCGCGAGAACATTACCCAGAAACCTGAATCAACTAAGCATCATCAAGGGTATTGGCGAAAAAAAGCTTCAGCAATTCGGAAGGGAAATTAGTCAAATGGTCCTGGAGTATTGTAAAAAATCATTGATTGATTAACATTAGTGTCTCTTAAAAACAGTTAAATCTATTTGTAACTATCATATAATCAATAGCATTATCACTAAAAACCTTGTCGGCCTTTTGAAATGGTTAAATTCGCTTGAAACCATAAAATCAG
>Ga0153915_10000859_pt1 | contig 28042 bp, 20 predicted proteins | sample Opewatmetagenome_2_FD_107003 | JGI IMG/M metagenome (GOLD analysis project Ga0153915, IMG submission 107003) | Freshwater wetland microbial communities from Ohio, USA - Open water 3 Core 3 Depth 3 metaG | ecosystem: Environmental > Aquatic > Freshwater > Wetlands | place: USA: Ohio, Lake Erie...
CTCTGCTGATAGTCCCGTGGCTGTAATTCGTATTGAGATAGAACTTCGCGGGAAGCCGGAAACCGATCTCCGCACCGAATTTCACTTTTCTATAATCAAAGAGGGGGTTTGTGAAAGTTGAGGGTGTTTGCGTTGCGTCCGTTATAGTTATCTGATCCGACTTGTTTTCCCTCTCGTCATACTTGAGGAAAAGTCTGCCTTCAAGAAAAGAAAGGGGCTTCGAGGTGAGTGACATGGCAAGATTGCGCGTGTCAACCTGTCCGTTAAAGGTTGAATTGCTCAGTGCGATGCTTCTCAATCCACCGGCAACATCAGCAACATACGAAGTGAGCAGGGTGCCATCCGATTTGGCGCTCGCCGTTGCAAGTTTCATGTCGAACTTGCTGTTTAAGGGAAGTCTGAGCGAGCCTGTTACGTTGACCTTGTAGTAGTGGTTCTCCGGGGGCATTGTGGAAGTGTCCGTTACTGCCGCCGTATTGGCTGTTGCAGGGTTACGGAAATTCTGGTTAAGATTACCGTTGCTGAAGCTGCTGTACATGTAGCCGATGGAGAGGCGCAGGGGATTCCTGATATAGCCGGCCGCCATATTGACACTGTCTGTCCTGTAGTCAATCGGTACCGGCAGTTCTATGGAGATCCCCCCCGGGGTCGTCCCGGCGACGCCGACGGGATAAATTCCTGTCTTCTGTTCACTTGCCGCCGAAACATCAAAGAAAAAAGGCTTAAGTGTGTCGAGCTTGAATCCTCCACTGTAATTTTTCCTCTTCGTCGAATAGTCGAACGTACTCCAGTTACCGGCGTCAGTGCTGGGCGGATGTGTCGGATAGGAAAGGTTCGAAGAGCCGGTTCCAGAATAGAAAGTCTTCGCGTCGTAGGTGAAGTTGTGGGGAATCTCATTGTAATTAAGATCGAACTTGAAGTCCCCCCACTTTCCGCCCTCAAGTCCATAGCGCTGCGTATCGTAGCCCATGTTCCGGGCGTTGAAATCGATGTAATATTTGTTAGAGTCATACTGGAGATTTACGCCGCCATATACACCATCCCGTATGTCACGATATTCATTGAACTTAGCCTTGTTGCCGCCAATACTCGTGAGTGTGCCAGTGGCGGAAACCTCACCCGAGAATTTGTCATCCTCGGCGGGAGCGACGGAAAAAGAGGCCAAGATGAATATGAGAACCAATGAGATTATCCGTCTTATCATAGCTGCACCTTTTACCGGACAAAACGCTGACCCATTTCGGATGGCCCCATGCTCCCGTGGACATTCGAATGGCAGTTCAGACATGCGCGGGCAAACATGCGATTCTTCCCCGATGTGGCAGTTCCCCGGAAGGTTTCGAAGCTGGTGTAAATGGAACCAGGGTGCCGTGAGGCATCATGGCATTTCTGGCAGAGAAGCGGCGGCTTAGAGTTCAGGAGCTTCGCATGGTTGCTGCCGTGGGGAACATGACAGGTCAGGCAATTCTCCTCCACAGGAGGATGCTCCCACATGAATGGGCCTCGCTTTTCTGCGTGGCAACTGTAGCAGAGTTCATTCACAGAATCCGCCTTGACCATCTTCCGCCCGAACCCGCCATGCTGATCATGGCACTGGGTGCATTTCATGAGACCCTCTTTCAAGGGGTGGTGGGATTGCTTGTTTTGCTGTGCCCTGATGTCCAGATGACACGTATCGCAAAGCATCGGCTCCTGGGCCTTCAGGTTCTTTTTCATTCCCGAATGGACGCTATGGCATCGGTCACACGAAATGTCGTTTGCCTTGTGCCTGCTCATATTCCAGAAAGACACACTCCTTGATTCCTGATGGCAGGCAAGACACTTTGATGATTTTTCATTGGGATCGGTTTGCCTGATAAATGCAAAAATGCCCGTCCCCTTGCCCCCTCCTTTCTGCACGTGCGTAGCGCCTGGACCGTGACAGGACTCGCAGCCATTTTTGTTAGCGGGGCTTCCTGGAATTACTTTTTGGGCGTGAACGGATTTTAGATAGCTCTCGTAACGATCGCTATGACAGGCTTTGCAGGTTTCTGAACCGATGTAACCATCATTGCCGCCTGCATCCCGCAGGGAAATTATGACCGTAGGTACGGCAAGCAGTAAAATGAAAAGAAAAGCAAGGAGGACTTGATTTTTTTTCATCTTCATCAATAATACTTTCAAAACAATCTGATTTGAACAAAATTAATCGATAGAAGAGCCTATACTATATCATTTATTTTGCTTTAATTAGATGGCAAAAAATTTCGTCAGTATTATTAAACTTAAAATAACCGAAATAAATGATAAATCAAGTCAGGGAAAACCTCATTATTGATCATCCTTTGGATTAGAAAATAATTTTAAATTGACCATTTTTTCTCAATGCTAATATTTCTAAGGTCTTGCTCTTATAGAATTGACAATCGTTTATATGCATCCTAGGGTTACTCTTGTGATCTACCCTTGTTTTCCTTCAGTATTTTCATTGTATCAGCAATTTCTTCGGGAGTCACGCTTTTTCTGATCTGTTCTATGCGCTCCATGACCTGCTGGAAGCGAAGCCCTTCCGCGGCGCTAATCCACTCCAGTCCCAACCTCTCGGTGCGCAGTCCCAGTTTCTCCATTTTTTTCCAGATTCTCTTGATGCGCCGCTCCGTCCAGTGGTTGGCGTTGATGTAGTGGCAGTCACCAATATGGCAGCCTGAAACGAGGACTACGGGAGCACCTCTCTTGAAGGCGCGCCAGATGAACTTTTCATGCACCCTGCCGGAGCACATGGTCCTGATCAGGCGGGTATTGGGCGGATACTTGAGCCGGGAGACGCCGGCAAAATCAGCGCCCGCATAGGAACACCAGTTGCACGCGAAGACCGGGACCCGCTCGGCGGTATCCTCCTCCAGGATGGCGTCGATCTGCGCCTCGATCTGCGCGTCGGTGAAGTGATTCATGGTTATGGCGTACATCGGACATTCCGCTGCGCACGTGCCGCACCCCGCGCATGCCGCTTCGGTGACCTTTGCCGCCGTCTTCGCCTTTGTATCCACACTAATGGCATGGTAAGGGCACACTTTGGCGCACACACCGCAGGCGTTGCATTGTTCGGAATCAACTTCCGCGGTGATGGCCTCCACCGTGAGCATGCCGGGATTCATAAGACGCATGGCCCGGGCCGCCGCCGCCGATGCCTGCGTAACCGAATCTTTTATGTCCTTGGGCCCTTCGGCGCAACCGGCAAAGAAGATGCCCCGGCTTGCCGAATCCACAGGCTGGAGCTTCGGATGCGCCTCAAGGTAGAAGCCGTCTGACGTCGTCTGCAGGGCCAGCATCTCCTGAATTACCTTCATGTCCGCGGGCGGTTCGAGGCCGACAGCGAGGACCACCATCTCGGCACGGTGCGTATCGAGCGCATTCGTTGCCGTGTTTTCCACAGTGAGAATCAGGTTCCGGGTTGCGAGATCCTGTTTGATGTCGCCCGGAAGCCCCCGGATATAGCGGACGCCCATGCCCTTGCTCCGCCGGAACAGGTCTTCGAATCCTTTACCGAAGGCCCGGATGTCGATATAAAAAACCTTGATTTCGATATCAGGATAGTGCTCCTTCAGCATGATGGTGCTTTTGACCGTATTCATACAGCAGATAGTCGAGCAGTAAGGCCGGCCCCGCCGCTGGGAACGTGAGCCCACGCACTGGATGAACGCGACGGATTGGGGAATTTTCCTATCCGTCAGGCGGATCACCTCGCCACTGGTAGGACCGCCGGCATTGATCAGACGCTCCAGTTCCATACTCGTCAGTACGTTTTCATAGCGGGTGTATCCGTACTCATCCATGACGGTCGGATCGTAGGTCTCCATACCTGTCGCCACAATAATCGTGCCCACATCGAACGTAGCCTCTTCATCATTCATGTTGAAGTCAATGCAGTGCTTTTTGCACGTTTCGATGCATTTCCCGCAGATAATGGGATTGTGGCCGAGGCAATGGGTGATATCCACGGCATACGCTGAAGGAACCGCCTGAGGAAACGGCGAATAGATGGCCCGGCGGGAACTCAGGCCCATGTTGAATTCATCGGGGATGATTACGGGGCATACCCCGGCGCAATCTCCGCAGGCCGTGCATTCTTTTTCTTTCACGTACCTTGCCCGCTTCAGGATGCGCACGTGGAAGTTCCCCACGAATCCTGTGATTTCTTTCACCTCACTCATCGTGAGCAGCGTAATGTTGGGATGCCGACCGGCATCCGTCATCTTCGGCCCGAGTATTCAGATGGAACAGTCCATGGTGGGAAACGTCTTGTCCAATCTCGCCATGACGCCTCCGATGCTCGGCTGCTTCTCGACCAGCACCACCTTATAGCCCGCATCGGCAAGATCCAGCGCGGCCTGGATGCCCGCCACCCCGCCTCCGATGACCAGTGTGGAGCGGCGCACCGGAACTTCCATTTCCGTTTGTGCATCGAGCAGGCGGGCCCGTACCACGCCGGAGCGCACGAGGTCCTTCGCTTTGGTCGTGGCTTTCGCGGCGTCATGGCCGTGCACCCATGAGCACTGCTCGCGGATGTTCGCCATTTCCATCAGGTAGGGGTTGAGGCCTGCCTCGCTGACACATTGCCGGAACGTCGCTTCATGCAGCCGCGGCGAGCATGAGGCGACCACTACCCGGTTGAGGCCGTATTCCTGTATGTCGCTCTTGATCTGATTCTGGCCCGGCTCTGAGCACGTGTAGCCCTGGTTCCGGCATATTACCACGCCCGGCAGTCCTTCCGCATACTCTGCTACGGCGGCGCAATCGACCACGCCCCCGATATTCGATCCGCACTGGCACACATATACGCCGATTCTGACGGTGTCATCTGGTTTCAACTCCTGCATCATTTATCCCTTTCCAAACGATGAAGTGTTTTTAAAATTCTTCCCCTTGTCTTACCCGCTGTACTCTATCTGGTCGGCGAGAACGGAGACCAGATCGCGTATTTCCATTTTTATCTTTTTCCCGTGGCGCAGAGGATCACGGATGGTGCAGGTCAGGTGGATCATGCATTTGGGACACGCAGTAATGAGCAGGTCCGCACCGGTAGCCTTCGCTTCCTGGAGCCTCTGCACCTGGATCTGCTTGGAATACGCATCGCAATTGATGAAGCCGCAATTCCCGCAGCACAATGCGCCGCTCCCCGAGTTTTCCATCTCCAGGAATTTCATCTCAGGAATGAGGTTGAGCAGTTCCCGCGGACCGGAGTAACGATTCAACATGCGTCCCAGCCGGCACGGGTCCTGAAAGGTTGCCTTCCTTTTCAGCGGCCGGAAGGCCTTTCCTCCTATTTTTATTTCCCGCTGAAGGAGGTCCAGAAGGAGCGTTACCTTTATATCAAATCCGGTTATGATCCGGGGCATATGTTCACTGAGCACCTGGAAGCATTCGGGACACGATACGATAACTTCCCTGATCCCGGCATCTTTGAAAGTCTTATAGTTCAGCCGGCAGAGGGCCTCAAAATTTTCAGCATCTCCCGACCAGAGTAGGTCATGGCCGCAGCACCGTTCATCCGGCAGAAGGCGCGGTTTGATGTCCAGGAAGTTTAAGAGCCGGATGCTGTCTCTCGCGATGGCCAGCGTATCCACGTCAATGCCAGCGAAAAAAACATTGAAATAGGGTGCGCATCCGGTAAAAAACGCCACATCGCCGGATTTCGCGACCTGAATGCCCGGATCCAGCCAGTCAAGACGGTTCTGTCTGAGATCCGGAGCGGTCATCATCCTCATCCAGGAATGGATGGCGCCGTCGTGGGCGCGGTAGCCTTTCAAGCTCTTTGTTTCGGCGAGCAGCGTGCGCATCTCCAGAATGAAGCTGTTGAAATCAACGTCCGAGGGGCAGCGCTCACGGCACATGCCGCAGGTCAGGCACTCCCAGACCGCGTTTTCAATATACGCTTCGTCCTCTCGCTCGACAATCACCTTGTGCGCCAGAAGCCTGGGGGAGTACTCCTTGCCCGAAAGCCTCCGCGGACAGGCTGCCGTACACTTGCCGCACTCCAGGCACTGGTACAGCGACCTATCCACAATCATCTTATCGATTCTCTGGTCCCTCACCTCACCAACTCCTCCGGCTTCCGGCCGGTCTTCGCCATGAGCGGACCCAGGGCTTTAATTTCCTCAGCAAATTTCCACAGGACCCGCACCAGTTCCTCTTTTTCATGGGCCTCAAAAGTGCACTCCACCAGCCGTTCCTGGCGGATGCCCAGGAGGTGCAGAAGCCTGCGGACGCGGTGCACGTTTTCATGGCCCACCTCGGGTCCCGGACCGTAGCGGCAATCCTCGTCCTTGCATTCCAGGAGAATTACCCCGTCCGCCCCGAACTCAAAGGCCCTCAAAATCAGGGCCTGATTGATGCGCCCGATGCACATCACCCGTATCAGGTGGAAGTTCGCAGGCATACTCATCCCCGTCATCCCTGCTGCGTTATAGCAGGCAAAGGGGCTCCAGTTGCAGCATATCCCTAAGATGCGAACCCGATCCATGTCAAGTTCTCCCGGCCAGTGTTCCCGCCACGATCTCTTCCAGGAGGCAGTTGGTAAAGTAGGGCATATCCATGGCGGTCACGGGGCAGCGCCCCACACATCCGCCGCATCCGACGCAGTTGTAGCGCAGTACCTCAGCAGTGTAAAAACCGCGTTCATTGGCGACTAATCGCACGGCATCAAACGGACATATCTCCACACAGCGGCCGCACCCGCGGCATCGATCCTTATTGACCCTGGGGCTCAACTCATGGTCTTTCAGGAAGGCCTCAGCCGCCGTCGTCGCGACGTGCGCCGCCAGAGCAGCCCCCGCCTGGAACGCCGTCACTCTCTTGAGCGTCCTGGGCATCACCCGGTAGACGCCGATCTGGGGGCTGTGAAAAAATTTGAAGTTGTAGCGGTAAAATTTCTTGAGGCCGAACATCCCCACGGGAATCGCGAGGGGGATAACATTCAGGTCGGCAAGGCAGACAATATCGGCGCTGAAGTGTTTGCGCACGCCGTTTTCATGAACCGTTACCGTGAAATCTCCCAGATGACCCTTTATCCCCTCAATGACAGCTTCCTCCACATGGGTGATGAACCTTCCTGCGATACGGTTCACCGGTCTTGCCCGAATCTCCTCCGGAAGTTCCGGTTCGTCATGAAGAGCGCAGCGATGAACCAGTCGCACCCTGAACCCCTGCATGTCCAGGTTCAGCGCACAGCTCAGGCCTACTTCCGATCCCCCCAGGATCAGTATCCGGTTCCCTATTTTCGTTACACTGTCGCGAAGCGGCCCCATGAACCGGGCGCGGATGAATGCTTCCCGCAGAAAATCACGCATCCTCTCAACAAGCATATCCTCGGATGAATCAGCGGCGCCGAGGTGATCCCTGATGTTGATCGTTTCGAAGCGGCACCGGTCAAGGCCCAGCCTGTCAAACAGATGGATGCGGGCGCGGTTTCTCTGGTCGTTGCAGGAAATGCATTGAAACTCAAGGGGACAGCACACACAGGAGGCCAGCACGATTCTGTTCAGTGCATATTTCCGCACGGCGGCGGCAATACGGTCGGCCCCACGGGGATGGCAGGCCGAAACAATAAGCTCACTATGCATCACCCCGGGCATCCGCTTTCCCATATCCCTGATCCGTTCCAGGGCGCCCGGCGGCGCCAGGGTCCCGTTGCAGGTGCAGACGAATATCCCGAATCGCAGATCACGGTCACGCTCGACGGACATCGGCCGCTCAGAAGCCCTGGTTATTCTGAGTGGGGCACACTCCGCCATAGCCTGACCGGCCGAGGCGCTTCCTGCGATCAGGACATTTACCAGATCGGGGGCGCTTCTGAAATCTCCCACATGATAGATGCCCTCCTGATTGTCTAAATTCAGATGTGCTACCTCATCATCGCTCGCCACGATCAGGGCAGGGCTCGTGATGCTCATAAGCCGGGAGGGTCTGAAATGATCGATGGCCCCTATTTCACTGCAGACGCTTTCACAGAGGCGGCATTCAGCGCAGGATCTGCACTGGATACAGCGTCCTGCTTCTGCGACTGCCTGTTTCGCGGTTAATCCGAGTTCCACTTCTTCAAAGTCGCGTTTCCTCACTTTCGGCTCCCGCTGTGACATCTCCGGCCGAAACTTCCGGGGAGCATCCTCTGAAATCTCTATGTGTTCTCCCGTACCCAGAGTCTCATCCAGCGGCAAACCCCACGCGGGAAAGGCTCCCGTCAGATATTCGACAACGCGTGCGGCAGCCTGCCTTCCCTGCGCCATAGATCCCACGACGGTGGCAGGCCCTGTTACTACATCACCGGCGGCAAACACGCCCGGATGTGACGTCGAAAACTTTGTATCCACGTTCACTTTTCCACCCCGGTCCATGAGGAAGTGACCTCCCAGCACCGTTTCCCCCACGTGGGGCCGCTGTCCGGTGGCGACAATTACCGTATCCGCCGGCCGGAAAAACTCTGAACCTTGTATCGGCTCCGGTTTCCTGCGTCCGCTTTCATCACGGTCGCCTAACTTCATGCGGATCATTGTGAGACCGGATACCTTCCCTTTGCGGCTCATGATTTTCACCGGCGCCATCAGGTATTCGATCCTTACCCCTTCCTCCAAAGCTCCCTTAATTTCTGATGCATGCGCGGGCATATCGCTTCGCTTCCTGCGGTAACATATGGTGACTGATTCCGCTCCCAGTCGGATCGCGGCGCGGGCCGCGTCTAGGGCCGAGTTTCCGCCGCCGATGACCACTACGCGCCCCCGGATGTTCGGATCGTTGCCCGTGTTAAGGTTTCGCAGCATCTCCAGTGCGCCGGAGACTCCTTCCGCATCTTCCCCGGGGATATTAAGGTGCAGGTCGCGATGCGCCCCGGTGCACAGCAACACCGATCGGAACCCCTTGTTGAAGAGACCTTTTATGGACTCTACGTGCGTGCCGGTTTTTATTTCGACACCTGCGTCAATGATGGCTTGAATCTCACCATCCAGGATGGAGCGGGGAAGCCGGAAGGCGTTTATTCCCACCCGGAGTATTCCTCCCGCTTCATGATGGGCTTCGAATATCGTTACCCTGAATCCCTCCCGGTTGAGGAAATATGCGGCAGCGAGACCCGCCGGGCCGCCGCCGATAATCGCCACTTTTTCCGGTCTTCTGGGCTTTTGATAATCCGGCAGGTGAGGCTTGGCCTTTGCTATTTCCTGGTCGGCGAGAAAACGTTTGACGCTGCAGATGGCCACCGCCTGATCCAGCATACTGCGGCGGCAGGCTTCTTCACAGGGGTGATGACAGACGCGCCCGCAGATGCCCGGGAGAGGATTGTCTTCCCGGATGATCGTTAGGGCCTCTTCAAACCGGGAGGCAGCGGTGAGCGCCATGTAGGCCTGAACGTTCACGCCCAGGGGGCAGTGTGCCCGGCACGGACTCATTTTGCGTTTATCCAGATCCAGCGCCCGGGATGGACAGTAGGCCGGTGTTCTCTGTAAAGGTGGATGACTCGTATTTTTAAGCGGACAGATGTCCATGCAGCGCCCGCACCCGGTGCAGAGATCATAATCGACATAGACAGGATTCTGGACAATCACCGCACGATACCCGTCAGGGCCGCGCCTGATGGCCTCGATGCGCGCGTGGGTCATGGCTGTCACCAGCGGGTGGCGCGTGACCTGGAGGTAAAGGGGGCGAAACTGGAAATCCAGGTCATCGGGCCACTCGGTAAAATGCGTCACTCCCCCGGGCAGCTCCAGGAAATGTACGGCTTTCGTAACCCAGACCAGCGGGAGGCCAGACTGCGAGAGATCCTGAGCTACTTTAAGGGCGCCATAGCCGGAGCCAACCAGCAGGACCGCCTTTTTCAAGGCGCTTGATGAAGAACGTCTTTTCATCAGTTAATCCTTGCCCTGCCCTGCTTTACCTTGCTTTTGAGAATGGCCTCGCCGTACTTAAGGCCCCGCTCGAATGCCTGCGCGTTTACTTCCTTCGTCGGCTCCGGAACAGAGGACAGCACGGCTTTTCGCATCGCCTGTACGCTCACTACATGATGCACCGCGGCAAAAAATCCGAGCATTACGATGTTCGCCATCATGCGATTGCCCAGCTCTTCAGCAATGCGGGTCGCCGGGATATTGTAGGTGGTCAGGCTGGGATCAAGGTTTTTTGTCCGGACCAGGTCCGCATCCCAGACCAGGACCCCGCCGGGGCGGAGATTCGCGATATTTTTGGAATACCCCTCCTGGCTCAAACAGATCAAAATCTGCGGCTCTCTCACATAGGGGAAAAGGATTTCTTGCTCACTGATGATGACCTGGGCAGAGCAGGCGCTGCCCCGGGCTTCGGGTCCATAGGATTGTGTCATGGTCGCAAATTTGTGGTCATAGAGGGTCGCGGCCCTCCCCAGGATGTCGCCGGCCAGGATGATCCCCTGTACACCGAAACCTGTGATAATGACATGCCTTTCCTGCTCCTTTATCGTACCCATTACTTACGTTACCTGTCTTTCCGGAGTAATTGTTTCACCGAGAGCCGGCCGGTTCCCGACCTGATTTTTACACATATATTGATAGTTATCCATAAATGTCGGCCGTTCCATGTCCACAAACTTGCCCACCACAATCTTGCTGCCGAAGTCAACGGGCGCCTCTTTCGGGTCAATATCGTTGCGGCTGACGGTGCGCTCATGATAAAATTTTAATGTTTCCAAGGCATTCCCCGTCTTGTTGCGGCGCCCGAACGAGGTCGGGCAGGGAGTCAGTATCTCGATGAAACTGAAGCCGCGCTTCTGCATCGCTTCGGTGATGGAGTTCGTGAGCCTGCGGATGTGCAATGATGTCCAGCGCGCCACGTACACCGCACCGCACGCGGAGGCCAGATAGCAGAAATTGAAAGGCTCCTCCGGACAGCCCGTAATGCTTGTCGTTGTCCTTGCCCCGAAAGGGGTGCTCGGGGCCGATTGGCCGCCGGTCATTCCATAGGTCAGGTTGTTCACACAGATGACGGTGATATCGATGTTCCGCCGGGCCGCATGGATGAAGTGGTTGCCGCCGATCGCCAGCAGGTCGCCGTCGCCGGAGATGACCAGTACCTTCGTTTCCGGCTTGGCCAGCTTCAAGCCTGTGGCGAACGGTATAGCCCGTCCGTGAGTTGTGTGAAAAGAATCAAGCCGGATGTAACCGGCCATGCGCGCGGTGCACCCGATACCGGATACCACGGCAATCTTATCCAGATTATAGCCGGATTTCTGAATAGCCGCCATTATAGAACCGAACACAGTGCCGATTCCGCAGCCGGGGCACCATATATGCGGAAGCCGCTCGCTCCGGAGCAAACTATCCATAGGATGCGGCGGCAGTTTCTCTCTATTTTTTCTGTTTGCCTTCATCGTCTCCTCTTATGAGACAGGCGAGACGCCCGTCCTACAGGTGGTTTTTTATTTTTCATAACTTTTGACCTTCCCGCATTTTCTATGGCATCGAGGATCGCGTCGGGATGAATGACGGAACCGCCCAAGTGGGATACCAGGTGCACGGGGCATGCGCCGCCGGCGCACCGCTCCAATTCCAGGACCATCTGCCCGGCATTGATTTCCGGCATGATGAGGGCACGCACGCGAACGGCGATATCACGGATCAGCGTTTCCGGAAACGGCCAGACCGTGTCCAATTTAATAAGGCCTGCGCGTATGCCCCCGGCCCGCGCTTCATAGACCGCATACTTGGCGGACCTTGCACTGATCCCATACGCCACCACGACGATCTCGGCATCATCCAGGTACATGGTATTCGTCTGTTCAATCTTGTCCCTGTTGCCGGCGATCTTTTGAATCAGGCGATTGACCATCTGCCCCTGCGTCTCGGCGTCCATTCCCGGATAGCCACGCTCATTGTGCGTGAGACCTGTGATATGGATGCGGTAACCATCGCCGCAATTGGCCATAGGGGCAATCCCGTCCTTATCAGGGCGATAGGGCAGATAATCCCCCGGAGGCACATCGGGTTTGCGCCTTGCGACCACTTCGATTTCTTCCTTCCGCGGGATCACTACCCGCTCCGTCATATGGCCGACGACCTCATCGGCCATGATGATGACAGGCGTGCGATACTGTTCGCTCAAGTTAAAGGCGCGCACAGTAAAGTCAAACATCTCCTGGGGACTAGAGGGAGCAAGCGCGATGATTTCATAGTGGCCGTGCGACCCCCAACGGGCCTGCATCATGTCTCCCTGGCCGACCAGCGTCGGCAGGCCGGTGCTCGGCCCGGCCCGCTGCACGTTACAGACCACGCAGGGCGTCTCAGTACAGATGCCGAGACCGATATTTTCCATCATGAGCGAAAAACCCGGACCGGACGTACTGGTCATGGCCTTCACGCCTCCCCAGCTCGCCCCCAGAATGGCCGCCATCGATGCCAGTTCATCTTCCATCTGAATGAATATACCGTCGAGTTCGGCAAGTCTGCGGGACATGCGTTCGGCAATCTCGGTTGCCGGGGTTATCGGATACCCTGCGAAAAACCGGCAACCGGCAGCCAACGCGCCTTCACAGCAGGCATAGTCGCCATTCATGAAATACGTCCCGGTTAATATGGCTTTATCAGCCATGTGCTCCTCCTATGGTATAGGGTGTAGGGTACAGGTGTCAGCATCTTTACTTATGCCTTTCTGTTGTTTCGGCTACTTCAACCGAGTAGATGGCGAATTCAGGACACAAAGCTTCACAGAAATGACAATTGACACATTTCGACGCGTCGATCACTGCGGGTATATGATACCCCTTCGCATTGAATACGGATGACATGCCAAGCACATCCCGAGGACAGTATTCAATGCAAAATCCGCACCCTTTGCATCTGTCTTCAATAATGATTACTCTTCCCCTGCTCTCTTTGATATTCGCCAGGTCGAGGGGTTTTCTCCAGTATTTCATTCTTTCATGCCTAATTTCTGAGGGCAGATTTGAAATCTGTCCCCTTGTTATGAGATTTTTATATGGGAAATGAATGAGTATGTCAATAGTGCATATATTAAGGAGCATGACGCTACTGCAGCCGAACTTCAAAAATCTACACTTCCTAATTGCAAATTCCAACGATCGTGCTAAATAATTAATTGTTTGATTATAACGGCATGATCTGCTTTTATTCAGTGGGGAATGACTTTCCATCATTTCCTGTTTGCATATCATCAGCATTTCCATTGAAATAACGCCTGCGGCACTGGGGATTAGTTTGATGGAAACTCTCAACAACCACAGAAGGGGGGACTACGATGGACACATATGATATTTATATTGGAGGGTATTTTCAAAAAACTGACAAACCTCTCAACGTTACCAACCCATATAATAAGGAGGTCTTTGCGGAAACGTATTCAGGCGGCGAACCCGAACTGGAAGCCGCCATTTCAAAAGCCCGGTTGGTAGAAAATGTCATGAAGGGGCTCTCCTCTTTCCAGCGCTTCGAGATTCTCCGGTATATCGCACAAACACTTAACAAAAAGAGAGAACATTTAGCAAGAGTACTTGCACAGGAGTCGGGAAAACCCTTGATGTATGCTTTAGGCGAAATCGACCGCTCCAGCCAGACCTTTCTCATCGCCGCCGAGGAAGCAAAAAGGCTTCCGAGGGAGTATATCAGCCTGGATTGGACTCCCGGCGGCAAAGACAAGGAGGGAATTGTAAAATATTTCCCTGTTGGTCTGGTGGCAGGCATCTCTCCATTTAATTTCCCGATGAACCTGGCGGCGCATAAGATCGCGCCGGCAATTGCCGCGGGGTGTCCCATCATCGTAAAACCGGCGTCGTCAACCCCGATCTCCACACTGGAACTGGCAAAAATTATCGATGAAACTCCCTTGCCGAAAGGTGCGCTCTCCATCATTCCCATGGATAGAACTACCGGAATGAAACTGGTGACTGATGAACGGTTCAAGCTCCTCACATTCACCGGGTCACCGGATGTGGGCTGGAAAATGAAGAAGGAGGCGGGCAAGAAAAAAGTGGTCCTCGAACTCGGCGGGAATGCCGGCGTCATCATCACCGGCAGCGCGGATATTGACTTTGCCGTAAAAAGGTGCATCTTCGGCGGTTTTGCCTATTCGGGACAGGTCTGTATTCATGCCCAGAGGATCTTTGTAGAGAGAAAGATTTTCGATGAATTTTTGGAGAAATTCGTGGTGTCTACGCACATTTTAAAATCCGGCGACCCTCTCCATCCCGAAACACAGATATCCGTCATGATCGATGAACCCAATGCAGAACGGGTTGAAGACTGGGTACAAGAAGCAACGAGCAATGGGGTAACGATACTGTGCGGGGGAAAGAGACAGGGTGCATTTTTTGAACCGACGGTGCTCACAAACACGGCGAATTCCATGAAGGTCAACTGCCTGGAAGTTTTCGGGCCGGTCGTTACCATAGAGCCCTATACGACATTTCAAGACGCAGTCCACATGGTGAACGACACGAACTTCGGGCTCCAGGCGGGAGTATTTACCCGCTATATGAACGAAATTAACTATGCCTTCGGCAATCTGGAGGTCGGTGGGGTTATAATTAACGATGTTCCCACGTTCCGCGTAGATCACATGCCCTATGGCGGCATTAAAGACTCCGGTTTAGGCAGGGAAGGACTCAAGTACGCCATCCTGGACATGATGGAGCCCAAGATACTGGTAATGGATACGCGTTAAAATTAATAAGCCCCATGAGTATAGAGACTGTGTCCGTCACTGTTTGTTATGAAAACGATTTTTTACAACTAAGCGGGAGAAGAACATTACTTTTTTAAAATTGGAGGCACTATGGCACGGGCTGATGAAGGACTGCCGTTTCTGCTTCGGTATGAAAATGTCGCTGACTACCGAGACGGAGAGGTGTGGGTACTGGACAGGAGAGTTTATCCGGCGAGGGAAGAATTTGTGCGGTGTACCGATTATCACGAGGTTGCAAAAGCGATTGCCGATATGGTGACGCAGAGCGGAGGCCCCTGGCTGGCGGCCGCCCTGGGAATGGTAAGCGCAGCGAGGGAAGCAAAAAATCTCCCTCCGGAAAGGGCGAGGGAGGAACTGAAGCAGGCGGCAGATGTGTTAATTCACGCCCGTCCTACCACCTCGGCAAATATGGAAACCCACATCCGGCGCATTCTCAAAACAGCACTGGACGCGCTCGACCGGGGTGAGGATGCGGAAGCCGTTACCTATGAATATGTGCAGAAAAACCTGGACAACCGCTACCAGAATTCACGTAAGATGGCAATGTACGCTGTTGACCTGCTGCCGGATGAGACTACCATTCTTACCCAGTGTTACGCCGAGACCCTCATCGGTTTTATCCTCCTGGTTTCCCGGGAAAGAGGCAAAAAAGTATCCTTGATCTGCCCGGAGACCAGACCTTATTTGCAGGGGGCCCGCTTGACCGCCAGTGTGGCCTGTGATATGGGTGTACCGGTAACGGTGATTACCGACAACATGCCCGCGTATATTTTGTCGAAAGGAATGGCGCAGGTGTTCATCTCCGCCGCGGACGTAATCACACTGGACGGATACGTGGTGAATAAGACCGGCACATTCCAGATAGCGCTCGCCGCCCACTTCCACGGCGTACCGTACTTTGCTCTGGGGATACCATCCGCAGGCTATCCTACTGTAAAAGAAGTAGCAATCGAGGAGAGAAACCCGGAAGAGGTCGTGCATGCAATGGGAATCCGCACGGCCAAGGCAGGGGTGAAAGGCTATTATCCCGCATTCGACATTACGCCGCCCGGGCTTGTCAGCGCCGTGATAACACCGAAAGGGGTCTTTGCCCCGTGTGATGTGAAGAGATATTTCTTATAGAGAAACATATGCTGTACGAAACCACGCGCAAAGCATTATTGAAAGTAGTCTTAAAGCTTTATGAAAAAGACTTTCTTCAGTTGAACTCCGGCAACGTAAGTGTTCGCGCTTCCGCGCAGCACATCGCGATCACACCGACCGGCATTTCCTATGATGATTTGAATGTTGAGGATCTGGTAATCATTGACCCGGATGGTGCGATAATTGAAGGAAACCACAAACCCTCTTCGGAAACGCCTATGCACACAACCATGTATAAGAATATGCCTGATGTGAAGGCCGTGGTGCACACCCATTCGCCGTACGCACTCGCGTTCGCGACGGTGGGAAGGAGTATCCCGGTGATCAGCACGGAAGGATTGGCCGTGCGCGGCCCTATACCGGTTGCCGAGTATGCCTGCCCGGGTACGGAGGCGCAAGGATGGGCCGCAATGAGAGCCATGCAGGGCCCCCCGGCGGTCAAGGGCGCCCTGTTAAAGAACCATGGCGTCCTCACTACGGGAGCAAATCTCTCTCAGGCATATGCCATCGCCTGCCGGATAGAAATGGCAGCGAAGGTTTTTTTTCTGGCGCTGCAGATCGGCAATCCCGATATCCTCACAGATGAACAGATAAAGGAGATAAGGAACGTATATTTTCGAAAATAGGAACGTCTGAACCTATCTTTAGGTTCATCTCCAAAAGAGTTGCGAACAACTTCAGGATTCAAGGGGTCAGGGATGAAAAAAAATACCATAAAAAGTGGGCTGCCGACGCTGGATGAGGTCATCCAGGGCCTCAGATACGGCGACAATGTCGTATGGCAGGTCGACCATCTTGACGAGTACAGATATTTTGCAGAACCCTTCGCAACGCAGGCTATTTCTGACGGACGGAAGTGTATTTATCTCCGCTTCGCGCCGCACCCGGAAATCCTTACATCCCGGCCAGGACTTACCGTCATCGAACTGACCCCGGAGGTAGGTTTCGATACTTTCAGCGGAGAAGTCCATAAGATTATTGAATCATCCGGCAGGGAAGCATTCTATATATTCGACAATCTTTCCGCTCTCGTCGTACGCTGGGCGACGGATGAACTGCTGGCCAACTTCTTCCAGGTGACATGTCCCTATCTTTTTGAACTGGATACGGTCGCCTACTTCGCGCTGACGCGGGGTCAGCATGCACACAGTGCGGTTGCGAGGATCCGGGACACAACCCAACTGCTGATGGATGTCTATCACGTACAGGAGTCCATGTACCTCCATCCTCTCAAGGTATGGGACAGATACGCTCCCCGGATGTTTCTTCCCCACATGATGTCAGGTGAATCGTGGACGCCCGTCTTTCACAGCGGGGATGCCGCGGCAGTGTCTGCAAGAGCCAGCAAAAAACCGCTCCATGTCATGGCACAATCGATCGCGCCGTGGGATAGTGTATTCAGGAGACTGCTGCAATATCAGGAATCAGAACGTGAGTTGCCGGAAACGGCCCCGGAAATCGCCGCCCTCAAACAGGAGCTTTTACGGATGTTGATAGGGACTCATCCCGAATTCAACAGGTTGGCAGATTCCTATTTTACTATCAATGATCTTCTGGGTATACGGGACCGGCTGATCGGATCGGGTCAAATCGGCGGCAAGGCGGCGGGAATGCTCCTGGCCAGGCGCATCCTGCTGGAAGATGACGGCGGCGATAACTTTGCGAAGATACTGGAAGCCCACGATTCCTTCTATATCGGTTCCGATGTATTTTTCACGTTCCTGGTAAATAACGATCTCTTCCGTCTGCGCCTGCAGTTGACCCGCAGTTCCTATATTTCCCGCGATGAATTTGCAGAAGTAGAAAGGCGCTTTCTGGAAGGCAAATTTCCTCCGGAAATCATAGAACAGTTCTCGAACATTTTAGATTACTTCGGCCAGGCGCCCATTATCGTCAGATCCAGCAGTCTCCTGGAAGACAACTTCGGAAATGCCTTTGCAGGCAAATACCATAGTGAATTCTGCGCAAATCAGGGCAGCTCTGAAGAACGCATGGAAGCGTTTCTAAGAGCCGTGAAACTAGTCTATGCCAGTGCACTGAATCCGGATGCCCTTTCCTATCGCAGGTTTATGGGACTGGAAAACAGGGATGAACAGATGGCGATCCTAGTGCAGCGTGTTTCAGGAATGCCTTACAAAAGATACTTCTTCCCATCTCTTGCAGGTGTGGCCTGCTCCCGGAATCTCTATGCCTGGACGGACCGTATTGATGCGGGAAAAGGGTTGATCAGGCTCGTGTTCGGGCTGGGTACGCGCGCCGTGAACCGGGTCGGAAACGACTATCCCCGGATGATTGCCATCAGCCATCCTGAGCTCAGGCCGGAGTATGGAGTTCGTATCGCCAAGTACTCCCAATGGGAGGCAGATCTCCTTGATTTGGAAAGGAATGAATTCACAACCATGTCCGTAACGGACATCCTGAAAGACAGGGATTACCCCCATCTTCACCTCCTTGTATCCCTGTTGGCAGACGGTTATCTGATCGATCCCTTCACAGGACGCATGGACGGTTCATCGCAGCAGCTTGTCATGACATTTAATAACCTGATCAGCCGGACCGATTTTGTGAAGATCATTGATGCCATGTTGACCAGTCTCGAAAAGGCGTACGGTCATCCCCTGGACACCGAATTCACTGCTTCCGTCGATGCCGGCGGCCATGTCCGGATCAATCTGCTCCAATGCCGGCCGATGACCATACCGGGGGCAATCGGGGAAGTAACGTTTCCCCTTGAATTGCCCAAGGACCGGATACTGTTCAAATCAAGCCGTGCCATCAGCGGTGGAACTATTTCCGGCATAAGGTATATACTGTATATCGATCCTCAACGTTACTCAGCCATCGATTCCATGGATGTGAAAAAATCATTGGGCCGCGTGGTCGGACTTATCAATGAGCATTCCACCATAGCGGGGGGGAAAATTATTATGATGGGCCCGGGCAGATGGGGCAGCAGTGATATCGATTTGGGCGTCAATGTAAGTTACGCGGATATCAATAATACATCTGTTCTTGTCGAAATTGCCCGTGAGGAAGCAGGCCACGCCCCCGAATTTTCCTACGGGACACACTTCTTTCTTGATTTGGTGGAAGCGAGAATTATTTATATGCCGGTGTATCCCAATGACCCGGAAGCGGATTTTAATAGCGAATTTTTTGAAAATTCACCGAATATACTCCTGGATCTTTTGCCCGAAGAGGAAAAATTCAGAAATGTGGTGAAGATCATTGATGTGCCGGCAACAGCGGGAGGAAGATGCGCAAAGGCCGCTGCCGATCCAAGGATACAAAAGGCGATATGTTATATTGAGTGAACAAAGGATTCGAGGATTATAGTAAAATGTTTAGAAAAAAATCTCGATCGCTTGAACCCTTGAACCCTCGAATCCTTGAATCCTTTCTGCAGCTAAATTAGAAAAGAAACCAAAAACATTTATTGCATGATAAGAGATAAAACTGAGGGGTGTAATGTGATAGACTTCTTCAAAATGAGCGGCAGCGGAAATGATTTCATTCTGATTGATAACAGAGAGCAGTCCCTGAATGTGGGAAACCTCACAGATTTTGTCAAGACCGTGTGCGAACGGAAAGTATCGGTAGGCGCAGACGGATTGATCCTCGTTGAAAATTCCGATCGCGCTGATTTCCGGTGGCGGTTTTTCAACGCCGACGGCTCCGAAGTGGAAATGTGCGGCAACGGAGGCAGATGCGCCGCCCGGTTCGCCCGCATAAAAGGAATTGCCGGAGCAAATATGTCTTTTGAAACACCGGCGGGTATTATCGACGCCGAGGTCCGGGGTGATGTGGTGAAACTGAGATTAACCGATCCTCACAGTACACGGATTGATTTTTCGATAATGATTGAAGAACGGCCATATGAGGTGAGTTTCATCAATACAGGGGTTCCCCATGTTGTCCACTATGTGCATGACCTTGACCGGTTCGATATCTTCCAGATCGGCCGGGCAATACGTTACCACAAGGAATTTCAACCAGGGGGGACAAACGCGAACTTCATAGAAATCATAGACGGACACACCATCAGAGTAAGAACCTACGAAAGAGGTGTGGAGGATGAAACTCTGGCCTGCGGCACTGGTGCGGTGGCGTCAGCCCTCATCTCTTCCTGGAAGGGACTGGCAGAATCACCGGTCGATGTCAGGGTAAAGAGCAATGAGACTCTGAAAATCCATTTCCGCAAGACAGACCGGGGATTTGAAGATATTTATCTTGAAGGAAACGCCAAAGTAGTCTATGAAGGGCGCATCTGGGACGAGGCCTATACACTCGTTGTTAACAAATAAATACAGGGGGTATTTCATAGTGCAGACTGCAGAGCGGTTGAAAAAGATCCCGCCATATCTATTTGTGGAGCTGAGAAAAAAAATTAATAAAGCGAAGGCTGAGGGGATTGATGTCATCAGTCTGGCCATCGGCGATCCGGTGGAACCGACGCCGGACTCCATTATCAACGAACTCTGCGTCAGGGCGCAGGATCCGGAAAACCACCGCTATCCCACTGACGAAGAAAAGGGCATGCTTGCCTTCCGGCAGGAGGTTGCCCACTGGTACAATGCCAGATTCGGGGTGGCACTCGACCCCGGTAATGAAATCCTGGGACTTATCGGGTCTAAGGAAGGCTGCCATCACTTTATCCTGGGCTGCATTAATCCCGGAGATATTGTACTCATGACAGACCCCGGATATCCTGCCTACCGGGCAAGTATCCTGATGGGCGGCGGGGAGCCCTACAATGTGCCCATCCTGGCCGAAAACAGTTATCTGCCCGTGCTGGAAGACATTCCAACCGACATCGCCAAGAAAGCGCAGGGCATGTTTCTCAACTATCCGAACAATCCGACCGGCGCCTGCGCAACGAGGGCATTCTTTGATCGTCTGGTGGATTTTGCCAGACACTTTGATATTGCCGTCTGCTATGACAACCCATATGGGGAAATCCTCTTCGATGGCCAGGAACGCTTGAGTTTCCTCATGGCCAAAGGAGCCAAACAGGTAGGGGTTGAATTAAACTCCTTATCGAAACTCTTTAATATGACGGGGTGGCGTATCGGAATGGCTGTCGGAAACCCGGATATCATCGCCGCCATGAGCAAGGTCAAAGAAAATACTGATTCGGGTATATTTAACCCGATTCAATATGCCGGAATTCATGCCCTGAAGCATGAAGCACAGTACATAGATCATATGCTTCAGATTTACGGACGCCGGAGGAAAATGGTTCTGGAAGCGCTCGGACGGAGAGGGATAGTTTTTGATCCCCCCAAGGGTACATTCTATCTATGGGTACCTGTACCTAAGGGTATTACATCCCTGGAATTTACAAATCTGTTGTTTGATAAGGCAGCCATTGTCGTCGCAGCAGGTACTGCGTATGGCCAATACGGTGCAGGGTATATACGGATTTCCCTGACGGTTCCGGATAAGAGGCTTAAACAAGCAATGGAGCGGATGGAAAAAGCGTTGTCCTGACGCACTATGACGCCATTTAAGCGTGGTCGTTATTCTACATATCCAGGACTGCCCTGATTTTATGTGATAGATCACCCATACTGTAAGGTTTCTGGATGAAGGCGTTGCAACCCTGTTCCAGCATCTTTGCCGGACGGCCGTTTACACTGTATCCGCTGGAAAGGATGACTTTGATCCGGGGATCGATCGTCTTGAGGACGCCGAAAGTCTCTCCGCCCCCCATGCCCGGCATGATCATATCCAGGATTACCAGATCGATTTCATCATTCTTCTTTTTATATATCTCTATCGCCTCTTCTCCATTTTTAGCCACAATAACGTTGTAGCCCAGCGTCTCGAGAATATCCTTGCTCACATTGATGATCATATCTTCATCATCGACAAGGAGGATTGTTTCATGGCCCTTCAGAACCTCTCTGGCAGGCGGCTTTTCTGCCGGCACTTCTTTTTCCGAGGCGGGAAGATAGATTCCGAAGGTCGTGCCGCGGCCTTTTTCACTGTATACATTGATGGCCCCTCCATGACTTTTGATAATGCCATAGGCGGAAGCAAGGCCGAGTCCGGTACCACGCCCCATCTCCTTTGTGGTAAAGAACGGCTCAAAGATCCGCTCCCTGGTCTTCGCATCCATCCCCACACCTGTGTCGGTTATGGACATCTTTATATATTTACCGGGATTAACCGCATAATGCTTGTCAAAGTTTTCATCAATAAAAACATTGCGGGTCTCCAGGAAAAGCTCACCGCCACCCGGCATCGCCTGCCAGGCATTGACATAGATATTGAGGAGCACCTGCTCGATCTGTCCCCGGTCTACATCTGTTTTCCAGAGGTCTTCCTGAAATTCCCTGTGAATGATGATCTCCCTCCTGGTGCGGCCAAACATATCGGAGGTCTTTTCGAGGACCACGTTCAAATTAGTTGGTTTGACCTCGTATTTTCCTCGCCTGGCAAATCCGAGGAGTTGCCTTGTTAATTCCGCGCCGCTCCTGACCTGATCTTCAATGATCTTTAGTTTTGTATGATAGGGATGATCAGGTTTCAGATCGAAAAGCATAAGCGAGGCATGTCCCTGGATACCCATCAACAGGTTGTTGAAGTCATGAGCAATTCCCCCTGCCAGGGTGCCGATGGCTTCCATCTTCTGGGCCTGCAGAAACTGGGCTTCAAGCTTCTTATTTTCAGTGATGTCGCGGCTAACGCTGCGGAAGCCAATGGATTTACCTTTCGCGCCTCTTATTAAAGAAACTGAAGATTCAACATATACCTTAGTCCCATCTTTTCTTATAATTTCATACTCGAGAAGATTTACCGCATTACCGGTCTGGTAGATGTTTTGATAGATTTTTTTTACTTTTTCCGCTGTCGTTTCATCCATCAGCTTTCTGTAATTCATCCCCTTGAGTTCATCCGCGGGATATCCAAGCGCCCGGCAGGTTGCCGGATTGAAGAAGAGTATGTTACCTGTAAGGTCTGATTCAAAATAACTGTCTTCTATGGTCTCCAGGATGGTGCGGTACTTCTCTTCACTCTTCCGCAACTCCTCTTCCATATGCCTGCGTTCAGTGATATCGCGGCACACTACCACTGCGCCGGATATCTCTTTGTCTTCCCCTTCCGGGATACTGCCGAGCAATTCCATCCATATGTAGTAGCCGTCGTTATGCCGAAGACGAATTTCCACTCTCGCCTGCCCTGTTTTCATCAACTCCTGGAAGGACTCCATGGCTAAACCATAATCCTCAGGATGGATGAAATCAAACGCTGATCTCCCCAGTGCACCTCCAACCGGATATCCCAGCATCCCCCCGCGCATAGGAAGACGATATTTAATCACCCCCTGCGTGTCTATATGGAACAGCATATCATTCATACTTTCGGTAACCCAGCGGAGATATTGTTCCCCTTCTCTTACTGCCGCCTCTGCACGCTTGCGTTCGGAAATGTTCCGCACAATGATAATGATCTGACTCTCAAGGAGCGGCAGCAACCTTGCTTCGTAAAAGTATTCGCTCTCCTGCCCCGCTACAGAATATTCCATACTGACGAGGGTTCTCGTTGTTTGCACCCTCTCAATGGCTTCCTTGAACTTATTCCCGATATCTTCGGGGAATACATTGCTAATTTTCCTTCCAATCACTCGTCCCTGTATAAAATGCAGATCCTTTGTGTTAGACGTCTGATAATCAAGAATGGTGCCTTCCCTGTCCGTCCGGAGGAGAATGTCCGGAAAGGCGTGCAAAACCGCTCTCATCTCGGAGTTCGCCTGGAGCAATTCCTGGGAACTGAGATCGAGGGAGCGCTCCAGCATCTCACGATCCAGATCCATCTGCCGGTACGCGTTGCTCACGTCATGAATCAATGCCTCCCATGTTTTGGGAAAGGCATCCATGTTTCCCAAATGGCGTTTTATTTGACGTTTTAACAGGCTGTGCACTTTTTCCATGATTATCCTTCTGAGAAAGTCGTAATAGTCATCGTCTGGTTGTGTAATTCACATTGCACACCCCTGGTAAAGGGTGAAATCTCTCCATAGGAATAGAACCCTGTGAGAATAGCCTGTTCACCCAAAATATCACGGACACCCTCTAATTCTTCTTCAATCCTCTGTTTGAGAATCAACTTCCTTCCCACGCAACTGATCAAAATCGCAAGCTCCACGGGGGTTCCAACGATGTCAATACTTGTTTTCGCTGCTTCTACTGCCCCGTCAATTAAGCGGTCAAAATTGGCTTTCATCAAGCGTGCATAGGCGCCTTCCGGAACATCACCCGCAAAAGTCATACTCTGATCTTCTTCACTTACGGACAGGATTGTGCGCACGACCCCTCTTTCACCTTCTTTGATACGGACACTTAAAGGAAAAAGAAGACCTGTGGAAGGCAGGCCTTTTGCGTGGTCGCCTAAATACTTTTTATAGAGAGACAGGGCTGATTTCCCATCTAATTCGTAAAGAACATTCCCCCGGGAACGGGTGATCAACCTTTCGGGACCGAACGGATCCCATCCCCCAAAAGAAGCGTAGCCGACCTTTAATCGCTCGCCGTATAATCCCAGAACGGCGACCGTATCTTTCTCGGGTTCACTGTCCCATAACACATAGGTTTCCGTGAAGAGAGCTCCGTCTCCAGATAAGCCCCCCGTAATGGATACATGGTTGGGGAGATTTTTTATCAATCCCTTCACCAGTTCGCTGCCGTTTATTTTCAGTCCATCGGAAAGAACAAAGACATGCACCAGCCCTTCTTTATCCAGGGATTTGGCAAGCTGCTCGCCTGCCTGATTGCTATTTTCCATCCTATCAATTTTTATTTTTGTACCTTTCAGTTGTGTATACTCGAAATATACCGCAGTAGTAACAAGCGAATCGTCAAAAACTTGTGTTCCGCAAATTTCACCCGCCGTGGAACAGCCTAGAAGATGGGCATGCGGATAAATGCTTTTAATCTCATCAAGACATTTTTTCTCTCGTAATATGGATGTGCTTCCAAAGATAAGCACCAGTTGAGCGGTGTCACTCAGTTCTCCGGGGGCAGCAGGTTCCCATCCTCCTTTTTCCGTCCATTTCCTCTGCTCAAGTTTCACTCGCTCCCTCCTTCAGTTTTCCAAAAGGTCTCTCTAAAGTTTTGTCTTTTTACTATATTAACAGCCATTTGTGTAGAGTTTTCTATATTTATTCTTTAGGAACATTTAATATTGCTTTTCAAATGCCGCCTTATGACGCCCCCCTTTCTCAGACCGTCATCAATGGCGTCCAGTAGTTCAAAAGAAAGCGGCCTGAGAGTGTCATAATGATAGGTAAAGGTTCTATTTATTACGTGAGCCATAGATTGATGATGCGTACCTCGTCATTTATGCAAGTCATATTCACTCCTTGACAAAAATAGAAATGTAAGTAAAAGCTTCGTGTCAATCAATAAGAATCTCTTTATTCTTATCGACAAAACTAACAATGACTTTAATCAAATCAATCTTGATGTGGGAAGACTTATGAATACTGCAGGTATTGATATCGGCTCTATTAGCACTAAAGCAGCAATAATGAAGGACGGGATATTATTGGGTACCAAAATTATTTTTACAGGTTATAATGCCGAACTGGCCGGAAGAAACGTGTTAGAGGCAATTCTTACTGAACTGGATATGACGCATAAATCCATTGACCGAATTGTTACAACAGGTTATGGTAGAAAAAGTATGACAATAGCCGATAGGGCTATCACAGAAATCACGTGCCATGCGGCAGGAGCCCACTATTTAAACCCCCAAATCCGTACAATCATTGATGTTGGTGGACAGGATAGCAAGGCGATAGTAGTGGATGAAAAAGGGACCGTTGTGAATTTCACCATGAATGATAAGTGCTCCGCGGGAACCGGCCGTTTTTTGGAGGTTATGGCTGGTGCCCTCGAAGTCAATCTTGACACATTTGGTGAAATTTCCCTGAAAGCAGATAATCCCGCCCAAATAAGCTCCCTCTGTACAGTTTTCGCGGAGTCGGAAGTAATTTCACTCATTTCACAGGGAGAAAAAAGAGAAAATATTATCGCTGGTATACATACGTCTATCTGTGCCAGAATATCAACCATGATGAAACGAATAGGAATTATGCCGCCGGTCATGATGACAGGAGGTGTCGCAAAGAACGTTGGCGTTGTTAAGGCCTTGGAGAAATTCCTCAATACACCGATAGAGGTATCCGCATATGCCCAGGAGAATGGTGCTATCGGGGCAGCGTTGTTGGCTCAAAGAATCAAGGTTACATAGCGGCAGAGCATAAATTGTACTATCCATTGATGATCAAAGGCCTTCGAAACATATCTCCTCCTGAGTGGCGAATCCATCGAATACTCGAATGATATTTGTCTATATTGAACTTTGATAACTCTAAAAGAGTATTAAGAGGTATTATATGCGCAGCAAATGTTATAGTATATTGTTGAGACTTGCAGTAGTTATCCCACTTCTTATGATAAGTCTCTCAGGTGATATCGATGCAAAGGAGGGTAAAAAAATGAAGTCATTCAGTAATGTAACAGACAAAGTTATTCAACTTCCTGCGCCCTTATTACACGGTGGGATGTCTCTAGAAGAAACACTGGCAAAACGTGAGTCTACGCGGAATTTTACTTCCAAGCCCCTGACACCATTCGAAATATCACAGGTTTTATGGGCGGCACAGGGAATCACCCGTAACTGGGGGGGGAGAACCACACCTTCCGCCGGAGCACTGTATCCTCTCGAATTGTATCTGGCCTTAAGAGAGGGCTTATTTCACTATATGCCCCGCAATCACCAGCTAGTCCGTGTCTCAGATCAGAATTTAATCGACGATTTGGCATCAGCCGCCCTCGGCCAGGAATGCATAAGGGAGTCGCCGGCCATTGTTGTCATAACGGCGGTATATGAGAGGATGGAACGAAAGTACGGGCGGCGTGGTGAACGCTATGTAAAAATAGAAGCCGGGCATGCAGCACAGAGCATCCACCTTCAGGCGGTTTCTCTTGGTCTTGGATCTGTGCCGGTAGGGGCCTTTCATGATGATCAGGTCCGGAAGGTTTTAAACCTGCCCGCGAATCATGAACCACTATACTTGATTCCTCTGGGACACATAAAAAAATGACAGGAAAATCGAAAGGTTCGGTTCATCTTCGAAAAAGTTGCTGGCATCTTACAGGATTCGAGTGAAATGCTTAGAACAAATCTCAAGCACTTTGACCCTTGAATCCTCGAACCCTTTTTATAGTAAATATGAAATGAATAAAAAATAAAGACGTTAAGGGAGACAAAAGATGGCACTCAACATGGAGGCGATCGGTAAAAAGATAGGCCCGTTGACGAAGAACTACACTTGGAAAGATGCAGTTCTCTATGCCCTCGGTGTGGGAGCCGGATTCAGCGAACTAGAGTATACGTACGAAAAAAAGCTTAAGGTAATCCCTGCCTTTTCGATTGCCATGATATTCGATTTCTTCTGGGAGATAACGGCTGCTTGCAATATTAACGTTGCCGGCATACTTCACGGTGAGCAGGACATTATCTTACATAACCCCATCCCGCCTTCAGGAACCATGACCACGGAAGGGAGAATCAAGGATTACTACGACAAGGGGGCAAAGGGGGCTCTCATTGTTGTGGAAAGTGAAACATTTCACAATAACGGCAAAAAACTCTTTACCAGTATTATTACCCTTTTCAGCCGCCTGGACGGAGGCTTCGGCGGCAAAAGCGCTCCCCATCAGATATTGGAATTCCCGAGCCGGGAACCTGATTTTGTTGTCGACGCGCTGCCCTTGCCCGATCAGCCTCTCATATACAGACTCTCCGGTGATATATTTGAGCTTCACGTTGATGCTAAATTTGCAAAGATGGCTGGTTTTGAAAAGCCGATTATGCACGGGCTCTGTACCTATGGCTTTGCCTGCCGCGCTCTAATGGCGAGCCTCACACCCGGCGAACCGGAAAAGGTGCGTCGGCTTGCCTGCCGTTTTGCTCAACCCCTCTATCCCGGTGAGCCGATAAAAACTCTTATCTGGAAAACCAAAGAGGGTAAGGCTCTATGGCGAACGGTCAATGCAAATACAGGAGATATTATTATCGACAGGGGCATTTTCGAATATGGTGAAATCCCTAAAAAAGAGGTCCGCTTCGATGGGCGGGTCGCGATTGTGACGGGCGCCGGCGGCGGATTGGGGAGGGTGTATGCCCTTGAGCTCGC